>OBLW0100000024.1_pt1 | contig 105169 bp, 101 predicted proteins | sample 1520161 | NCBI WGS metagenome assembly OBLW01 (sample SAMEA3539309, study PRJEB22396) | soil metagenome | biome: tundra; feature: field; material: soil | place: USA | collected 2010-05 | depth 0.15 m
CTGGTGGGTTGGCAACACTGCTACAGGCAACAAGAAAAGCCAATACCAGAAGGGCAGTTGAGCCCTTGGAGAAACGCCGGATTGACATACGATTCCTTTCACGGTACCTCGGCGACTTCGGGCGGAAACACACTAAGCAGCCAGAGTCACGCTTGTAAGCGCACGATCGGAGCCGAAGTAAGCGCGCAAACAAAAACTCGGGGCTCATCTGAAGCATGAGCCTTCCGCATATTTACGGAGGGATTATCCCGCCTGACAGCCTAATCTGTCCGTTCAGAATCGCTCACTTTGCCGTTTTGTATCAGGCGACGAGGATTAGCTGCTCCGTGCTGGGAACTACTAAGACCTCTCGAACCGAGCCGCAGAGTGACTTCGGCGGTCACGCCTGCACAGGCAATAAGATGAAATCGGTGCGACGAGTAGCGCCGACGGCGTCTCGCTAATCAGAACTTAGTCGAAATTGCCATCACCTACTGCTGGAACCCGCGATGGCAAATACCCGGGGACGCCATCAGCCTCCACACCGACAGAAGCACGGGGCTCTGTGCGGCACGTCACAGACGGAGAGATCCTGGAGAAGTAGCTTTATCCTGCTAGTCAGTATTCGTCCGCTTGTGCGCCCCCATTTATTGGGCGCCATCGTGCCGTGTTCGTCCTTCACGGCACGAAGAGGAGGTAGTCCCATGCCCCTTGACAGTCTGGAATTCCGCACATCTCTTCAGAAGTTGCTCGTCGGGCTCATTTTGATTCTTGTTCCTCTCACGGTTTTTGGCTTCTATGTGGCAATGCAAGGAGACGGCCACATACGCCAGGCGAACGGTGAGAACTTTCGCTCGCTCACACTCACCGCGGCAGAATCTACGTCTGAGTTCATGGCCAGATGTGTGACGGATGTCGGTGTGATCGCCAACACCCCGGGTTCCGTGCAGGCAGTTACTTTCGCGAACCGCCAATATGAGCGCCTTTCGGAGGAAGCTGTTCGCGCTAAGATCGATGCCATTGAACAAACTTGGGAAAGTTCGGAGACGGATGGATTGTCCGCGAAGATCCTCACCTCTGACTTGGCCCACCAGTTACGGCGTGCGCGTGAACTCAATCCTACGCTGCTGAAGATCACGGTCGCTGATGTCACGGGAACGACCGTCGCTGCGACCGATCGACCGGAACATTACTCTCAGACGGACCGGGAATCCTGGCGCGTGCTCGTCTCCGGGGGCAGTGGCGCAATCAACGTGTCGGATCTGCGCTATGACGATCAGAGCCGTCTTTACTACGTCAGCATCGCCTACCCCATCCTGCAAGAGGGAACCGGGAGATTTATCGGTGCCGTAACCACCACGGTCGACGTCTCGCCGCTGTTTGCCCAACTCAACCGCCGGCAGATCGGCCGCACCGGCCGATTGTTCCTGGTGCGCGAGGACGGAACCGTGATTGAGGCGCCGGGTGTGACTCCTTCGATGAAGATCAAGTCGGAAGAGTACGCTGCCATCCGTGACGCCCTCGGAAGCTTGCGGGGCCGCGAAGCCGGTTACATCTTCGCCACCCTGTCGAATGGCGAGTCTTACCTCATCGGTTTCGCCGATACCGGTTTGAAGGACGCCTACCCGAGTCTGCCCTGGACCGTGCTGGCCAGCCAGGAAGCCAGAGAGGTTACCGGCCCGGTCCGCAACATGACCGCTTTCGCTCTGCTGGTGATGATCCTGGCATTGTTGATGTTGTCACTTCTCGCTGCCTATGTATTTCTGCATCGCAAGCAGGAACTGGAGGATATCGAAGCACCGGAGGATCTGGCGCGTCCCGAGACCACGTGACCGCCGGGGCAGAGGCTGCATAGTACGCTCTGCCGTGGTTTCTGTCCGAGCCGAGTTGTTTTCTTCAACGGCGAAGTCGAAACGTGGAACAGTTCCCATTTTATTGGAGAAGTATGTGGTGACTGCTTCAGAGCTAGCGCAAGGATATCGTCGTCCGAGTCGAAGGGCAACTTGAGGACGGGCGCCCGCGGGACGCTCGTTTCCGGCGTCGCAACCGAACGCAACTGGCCGCACCCGGCCTGGAAGGCAAAGCTTGTAGACGATAGAAAGTATGGTGGCGGCGGTAGGACTCGAACCTACGACCTACGGATTATGAGACCGTCGCTCTAACCACCTGAGCTACGCCGCCACTTGCCTGCAAATCGGGGAGGATGGACGAAAGGAACCATGGCGCCGGTACGCCATTCGCAGCACGGCGCATCGAACCCGGAGCGTTACATCCAATGCTCAATTCTAAGAGCGGCTGGGAAATAGGTCAAACACCGGCCCATCAACCCGGATATACTCTGCGGCATGTCGCGCGATGCGGAGAGCGAGTGCGATTGACTAACCTGAAATAATCCGAGCGTCCATGAAAGCGATTGCTGTCATCCCTGCCCGCCTGGCCTCCGTTCGTCTACCGCGCAAGATGCTGCGCGAGATTGCGGGCAAGCCGCTGATTGGAGTGGTCTACGAAGCCGTGCGCTCCTCGCCGCTACTGGCGGAGGTCTTCATCGCCACCGACTCCGAAGAGATCGTAGGAGTCTGCCGCGAACACGGTTGGAATGCGCAGATGACTTCGCCGGCGCACCGCAGTGGCACCGAGCGAGTGCACGAGGTGTCCGCTCGCGAGACGGCCGACGTCTACATCAACGTCCAGGGGGATGAGCCTCTCACTCGCCCAGAGCACATCGCCACTTTACTGCAGGTCATGCAAAATCCTGCCGCACAGGTAGGAACGCTGATGACTCCCTCAGCCGCGGTCGATATCTCGAACCCGAATGCGGTGAAAGTGGTGACGGATCTTAGCGGACGCGCTCTGTATTTCTCCCGCGCCACCATACCTTTCGATCGCGAGGGCGCGCGGCCGCCTTACTTCAAGCACCTCGGGCTCTACGCCTACCGCAGAACGGCTCTGGACCGGTTTGTCAAACTCCCGGAGTCATCGCTCGAAAAAAGCGAACGTCTGGAGCAACTGCGCTTTCTGGAAAATGGCATCCCGATCTTCGTGGGCCAGACTCCGCACGACAGCGTTGGGGTTGATACCGAAGAAGACCTGCAGCGTGTGATCGAGATCCTGGGAAGACGCTGACCCGCGGAGCTTCAAACCTGCGGATTCATGTTATGCTTTCGGCCCCATTCCTTTGCCGCTGCCAGACGCCTGGAAATAGCAGGATGCGAATGGAAAAACCATTCCACCCACTTCGAAGGCGTTCGCTCCGCGAGGTTCTGCTCCGCCAGTTTGTTCATCGAGGTGATGAACGGGTCCACGCTTGAGATGGACTCGAAGGCATACCGGTCCGCCTGCCGCTCGTTGAAGCGCGAATATGCATTGAGCGCAGGCATCAGCACGAGTGAAAGAGCCACGGAAACCAGCGCCAGCAAGGGCATGTTGGCGAAGTCAGACAGTTCCTCGAACATGTGCTGGTCTACCGCGTAGTGCAGAACCCAGTTCGCCGCCCAGAAACCGAACAGCGTGATCCCGGCCTGCACAAAAATACTCTTCAGAATGTGGCGATGTACATGGTGCCCGAGTTCGTGCGCCAGCACCGCTTCGATCTCTTCCGGCGTGTAGTTGTCGAGTAGCGTATCGGCCAGAATGATGCGGCGGGTTGCGCCCAGCCCCGTAAGAGCCGCATTCGCCTTCTTGCTTTTTTCCGAAAGTTTCCAGCGGTACACGCCGCGCACCCGCGTCCCGGCGCGCTCGCTCAGCACCACCAGACGCCGCCTCAGGTCCTCGTTATCGAGCGGCTCGAACTTGTAAAAGATAGGAAAGAGTACGACCGGCGCCAGTTGAGCCAGAACAATGAACAGGCCCATGAACAGCGCCCAAGCCAACATCCACCAATGTTGCGGCCACTGCCGGATCGTTAAGTACAACACCTCCACCACTACGCTCCCAAGCACGAGTCCGACCAGAAAACCCTTCACCTCATCCCATGCCCAGGAGCCAAATCTCTGCGTCGAAAGCTTGAACCTGCGCTCCAGCAAGAATCCGTAGTAGTCGAGACCAATGCCCAGCGCCTTGCTGATCAACAGCAACAGCAGCAGATACATGAAAAGCGACAATGAATAATTCTGAAATCCAAGACGATAGGCCAAGTCGCGCAGCCAATCCGACCACCCCGTGACCAACAGGACAATCAAAAACACAAACCCAATCACAAAATCGGCAACGCCCAGCCACCGCCGGATGCGATTGTAGAGGCGGGCCTCAGGCGAATCGGACTGAACCGGATTGGGATCGTCTGCCATAAAAATCTTACTGCCGATCGATTATTTGCTCCTCACGAAGCTCTCGCCTGTGGCGAGTAGTTCGCTGACCAGTTCGGGCGACGACGCTTCGGTGTAAAGCCGCAATAGCGGCTCCGTCCCGGACGCGCGGAACAATACCCAAGCTTCCGCTCCATTCCCGTTGGTTGGCGCATCCAGGAAGAACTTTGCTCCATCGAGGTGCTCCTTCTTGAGGACGCGGTAGCGCCCCAGAGTCTGCGTGCTCTCCGCGCGAGCCCGCTGAATCGCGCTCTGCTTCATGTCTTCGGGAATGTGCAGATCGAGACGCCCATAATAATGTGGGCCAAACTCGCGCTGCAGGTCTGCCACCAACCGCCCCAGCGGCTTGTCTTCCTCCGCCATCACATTGGCCAGCAGCAGGCAGTTCAGCACACCATCGCGTTCAGGCAGAAAGCGAGAATAACCGATGCCGCCCGACTCTTCTCCCCCCATCAGGATGTCGCCCTCCATCATCAGATCGGCAATGTATTTAAACCCAATGGGAGTTTCGTGCAGCGTGCGCCCATATTTCGCGGCGATGCGGTCGAGCATGCGCGTAGTATTAAAAGCTCGCACCACATCCCCCGGCCATTTCTTGCGGACCAGCAGCCAGCGCAGTAAAACGCAGAAGATCTTGTGCGAGTCTACAAAGCTGCCGTCTTCGGCAACCGCTCCGATACGATCTGCGTCACCGTCTGTAGCCAAGCCGGCGTCGCACTTCTCGCGAACCACCGTCTGCTGCAGCATCGCCGTATGCGGTTCAATCGGCTCGGGATTGATCCCGGGAAACAGCGGATTCAGTTCCTGACGAATCGCCACATACTGCACTCCGCGCTCGGCAAATACTCCAGGGAGCACGCCGCGTCCCGAACCATACATCGCATCCACAGCAAACTTAAACTTCGTTTTCGCGATGAGGTCCAGGTCGGCAAAACTGCAAACGGCTGCGACGTAGGGCTTCTTGAGGTCGACTTCCTCAATGGCGGCCTTGCTTCCTTTCGGCGCAGCCCCGGAAGCAAGTTCTTCCTCGATCTTTTTCATGATTGCGGGCGTAGCCGAGCCCCCGAATTTGCCCTTGAACTTTACCCCGTTCCAGTTCCACGGATTGTGGCTCGAGGTCACCATCACTCCGCCCGCCGCGCCTTGATGTTTCACCGCGTAAGAAACCGCGGGCGTGGGCGTGTAATCGTTGGCAAGCTTCACCGGGATCCCGGCAGCAGCAATGACTTCGGCCACAACTTGCGCCGCGCGAGGTGAGGCAAAGCGCGCGTCGTATCCCACAAACACTCCGCGTTGCGACTCCTCGTATTTCAGTACGTAGGAAGCAATCGCGCCCGCAACCCGCCGCACATTGTCGAAGGTGAAATCATCGGCAATGATTCCACGCCAGCCGTCGGTTCCGAATTTGATCTCTTGCGCCATGGTTGCCCAGTGGTTAGTGGTTAGTGGGTCGAAAAGACAAGTCGGGACCGATCCTAACTGGCCACGAATCACTAGGTCACTTCACTACACCAACTTATGCAGCTTTTTCTCGTCGAGGTACTTTACAACTTTGCCCACGTCCTGCGCGTGTTGCCGGGTCGTGATCAGCAGGGCATCCGAAGTTTCCACCACAACCAGATCGCTCACGCCTATCGCCGCAACGAACTTTCCCGGAGCATGAATGTAGTTGCCGCGCGCATTCAGAAGAAAAACGCCAGAACTCGCCACCAGATTCCCTTCCGGCGGACGGCTCTTGGCGGTGTGGTGCTCATGCAGCGCAGTCCATGAACCCAGATCGTTCCAGCCAAAATCAGCCGGCAGGCAGAAAATGTTTCCCGCCTGTTCGCCCTTGGCCGATCGCGGCTCCAGCACCGCATAGTCCACGCTGATATTTTCGCACTTGGGATACAGCTTGCGAAAAGTTGCGGCGAACCTGCGCGTACCGAAGGCATTGGCGATTTCTTCCAAAAGAGGCGCGGTCTTGGGTAGATGTTCCCGCAGCGCATCGGCCAGCGTACGCGCACTCCACAAAAACATTCCGCTGTTCCAGAAAAAAATCCCGGCGGCGACAAATTCTACAGCTTTTTTCGCGTTGGGTTTCTCCGTAAAGCGGCGCACGCGCAGGGCTTCACCCTGAAAGGCGCTTCCAGCCTCGATGTACCCGTACCCGGTTTCCGCGCGATTCGGTCGGATGCCCAGCACCACGATGTTCGCACCAGCCGCCGCAATCTCGATCCCACGTTCCAGAGTCTCGCGATAGCGTTCTTCATCGGCAATCACGTGATCGGATGGGAACAAGCCAATCACCGCCTTGGGATCTTCCCGTAAGAGGAGAAATGCCGCCAGTCCAATCGCCGGAGCGGTATTCCGTCCAACAGGTTCGGCGAGCACCTGCTCCTTCGGCACTTTCGGAAGTTGCCTGGCGATGGCGGACCGCAAATCTTCGTTGGTGACGATCCAGAACTTTTTTGCCGGAGCCAGCGGCAACAGGCGTGCCACGGTCTGCTGGATCATCGTCCGCTTGCCGTCGAGCGCCAGCAATTGCTTTGCGCACTTTTTGCGGCTGAGCGGCCAGAAGCGCGTACCGCGCCCTCCGGCTAGAATTACGGGATAGAAATTCAAGTTCTTAGCCACGATCTTGTCCACAAGTTTTTGGCGAACGCTGGAATTTTAGAAATCAGACTTCAGATTTCAGATCGTTCCATTTTCAGACTTACGCCGCTCGCCCCACTGAATTTCATGTCATCGCACGAAGAAATCTAAAATCTGAGATACTCTCCTACATTCTCGTTTCCGGCTCGGGAAGCGGCTTTCCGGGCACATAGGCCCGCAAAAACTCCAGCGTCCACTGCGGCCGAACCCCGAATTTGCTAACACAGGCCGGAACCACGACCGCGTCACCCTTCGCCAGCGTAACCGGATCCATCCCCGGCGCCTCGATCGCTCCACAGCCCTCGACGGCCACCAGAATCTGCACCGAACTCCGCCCTGAATCGTCGCGGGTCGCAAGTTCCAGAGGTTCCTTCACCTCGAACATATCCACTACAAAGTACGGCGCTGCGACCAGCGGTGCATGCCGGTTCTTGCTGCCACGAATCTGCTCCGGCGCCGGGCGCACCACCTTCCCCGATTTCACCTTCTCCTTCACCGCCGCCATGCCATCTTTCAGATGCAACTCGCGCGGACGCCCGTAATCATACAGGCGATAGGTCGTATCGGATTGCTGCTGCGTCTCCACCACTACCGATCCTGGCCCGAGCGTGTGCACCGTGCCGCCGGCGACATAGATCATGTCTCCCGCATAAACATTGATCCAATTGAGAACTTCCTCCGCCCGCGTCTGGTGTATCGCTTCTTCCAACTGCGGTGCGGTAACACCCGGTTTAAGGCCCAACGCAATTTGTGCACCCGGCTTCGCGTGCGCGATGTACCAGCACTCGGTCTTGCCCCAGGGCTGGCCCACGCGCCGGGCTTGCTCATCGTCGGGATGAACCTGAACCGAAAGTTTTTCGTGGGGAAAAAGAAACTTGAGCAGCAATGGAAACCGCTTGGAATCGCGCGCCGCCTCGCCCACCAGGTCCCGCTCGTGCTCCTTGCTCAACTGCGCGAGCGTCTTCCCGGTGAGCGGTCCATTGGCCACTTTGCAATCGTCTCCGCTCAGCCAAGCCTCGCCAATCTTCTCCTCGAACTTGTGGTTCGGATAAATCGGCGACAAATCGTGCGTGCCCCAGGGACGCGGATCAAAGCCCGGAAGCATCAACAATGGATAAAGATTTCCCATACCAAACTTACGCCCACAAAAAAGACCGCTCGCAAACGGAACGGCCTCCTGCCGAACCCAATGACCACAACACCAACCTGCCCTACAGCGCCGCGAAGAACTTCCGCATGCGTTCCAATCCCCGATCCAGCTCAGCGTTCGAAGTGGCGTACGAAACGCGAATGTGGTCGTCCGTGCCGAAGCCCTCGCCGGGAACCGTAGCGACGTGAGCCTCGCGCAACAGGCGCCCAGCCACGTCTGACGCGGACTTCAGCCCACCCCGCCCCAGGAACGATGAAATATTCGGATAGGCATAGAACGCGCCTTCCGGCAACGTGCAAGCCACGCCCGGGATGGAGCGCAGCCCCTTCACCACATGGTCGCGAAGCTGAATGTACTCGCGCCGCATCTGCTCGACGCACTCCTGCGGTCCCTTCAGCGCGGCCACCGCGGCCTTCTGCACAATCGAAGTCGAGTTCGACGTCGACTGGCTCTGCAGCTTCGCCATGGCACTCACCACCGCCGTCGGCGCCAGCGCATATCCCAGTCGCCATCCCGTCATCGCGTAAGTTTTCGAGAGCGATCCCAGCACCACCATTCGTTCCTTGTATTCGCGCAGCGACCCCACGGAAAAATTCTTGCCCGTGTAATTCAGATACACATAGCACTCATCCGACAGGACCCAAATCCCCCGCTGGTGCGCCAGACGAATGACCTCGGTCATATCTTCCGCGCTCATCACCGCTCCCGAAGGATTCGACGGCGAGTTCAGGATAATGACCTTCGTCCGCGGCGTGATCAGCCTGGCCACCATGTCCGCCGTCACGCGAAATCCCTGTGCCTCGTCCGATTCCAGCAGAACGCAATTCCCGCCCGCATAGCGAATAATGTCTTTGAACGAAACCCAGTACGGGACCGGCAAAATCACTTCATCGCCGTGATCCACCAAAACTTGGACGGCATTGAACAACGCATGCTTGCCGCCGGTCGAGGCAATCGCTTCCTCGCGCCGGTAATCGGAATCGAAATCCACCGCGTGGCGATGGACGATGGCATCGCGCAGCTCGGGCGTACCGGCCACCGCAGTGTATTTTGTGAAGTTCCCTTGAATCGCGGCAATGGCGGCGTCTTTAATATGCTGCGGGGTCGCGAAGTGCGGCTCACCCGCGCCAAAATCGACCACGTCGATCCCCTGCGAGCGCAGCTTGTCCGCCTCCGCCACCACCGCCATGGTGGCGGAGGGCTCGATGCGGTTGATTCTTTCCGTGAGTCTTAGAGCTTCCGTCGTTGCCGTGGTCATGCCTTTTTCTTCCTTTTCCTCGGTACTTCCACCAGTCGCGTGTCCCGAAGTTTGTATGCGGGCTCCAGTTTCTCCCGCAGTTTTTTTTCTACCACATCCGGCACGAGCCCGCCCACCGGCCCGCCCACTTGCGCCACTTCCCGCACCAGCCGCGAACTCACATACGAATACTTGTCGGCTGGCATCATGAACACCGTTTCCAGTGTCGGCTCGAGCTTGCGATTCATCAGTGCCATCTGCAGCTCATATTCGTAGTCGCTGATCGCGCGGATGCCCCGCAACACGCATTTCGCGTCGATGGACTTGGCGAATTCCACCATCAACCCGTCGAACGTATCCAGGCGGACGTTTTTCAGGTCGGCCGTCAACTCTCGCAGCATCTCCAGCCGCTCCGCCACGGTGAACATCGGGACCTTCTCCGAGTTCCGCAGGATCGCGACTACCAGTTCTTCAAAGATCTTGCTACCTCGTTCAATCAGATCGAGGTGCCCGTTGGTGGGCGGATCAAACGAACCGGGATAAACAGCGATGCCCTTATTCAATCGTCCTCACTGGAAGGCCGCGGGTTGAGCACTTTGCGCAACAGAGAAGCAATAGGAGATTTTATGCGGGTGGGAGCAACAATGGCAATCGTGGAACGAAAAAGTCCGGGCAGCGGACGATAGGAGAACCCGGGCGCGGCACCAAGCACACCGCGCCCGGAGGCAACGAACCTTAGCGCTTAGCCGCCACCGGCACCTTGACCGGCTCAGCGGGAGCGCTCGGCATGGTCGTCACCCGCGCGCCCGAAGGCGCTGCGGTCTGGGCTGGTACCGCCGCCGGTTGCGCCGGGCCCTGAGTCAATCCCAGCGCCTTGCGTACCTCGATATCCAGTCTTGCCATGACGTCCTTGTTGTCTTTCAGAAACTGGCGGGCATTCTCACGGCCTTGGCCGATCCGCTCGCCCTTGTAGCTGAACCACGAGCCGGACTTTTCGAGAATATTGTTGTTCACCGCGATGTCGAGCAGATCGCCCTCGCGCGAAATGCCTTCTCCGTAGAGGATGTCGAACTCCGCCTCGCGGAAGGGCGCTGCAACTTTGTTCTTCACCACCTTCACTTTGGTTCGCGACCCGGTCACTACGTCGCCTTCCTTGATGGCAGCAATGCGGCGAATGTCGACACGCACCGAAGAATAAAACTTCAGCGCGCGTCCGCCGGTGGTCGTTTCCGGATTGCCAAACATCACCCCAATCTTCTCGCGAATCTGGTTGATGAAGATCAGGCACGTTCTCGACTTGGAAACCGTCCCCGTCAGCTTGCGCAGCGCCTGCGACATCAACCGCGCCTGCAGACCCATGTGGCTGTCGCCCATTTCACCGTCAAGTTCGGCCTTGGGCACCAGTGCAGCCACCGAATCCACCACCAGCACGTCGATGGCGTTTGAGCGCACCAGCGCTTCCGTAATCTCCAGCGCCTGCTCCCCGTAGTCGGGCTGCGAGACCAGCAGGTTGTCGACATCCACGCCCAGTTTCTTGGCGTAGCCGGGATCGAGCGCGTGCTCGGCGTCCACGAATGCGGCCATGCCGCCCATTTTCTGCGCCTCGGCAATTACCTGCAGAGTAATCGTGGTTTTGCCCGAAGACTCCGGCCCGAACACTTCCACCACGCGCCCGCGCGGAAAACCGCCCACCCCCAAGGCCGCGTCAAATGAGATCGACCCGGTCGGGATCACCGCGATCGGCACGATCGCTTCCTTAGACCCCAACCGCATGATCGAGCCCTTGCCGAATTGTTTTTCAATTTGTGCAACCGCCAGTTCAATCGCCTTGCCCCGTTCATCCGCCATGGGAGTGGCTCCTTTAGAAATGCTCATGAAGTGAATCTGGCCGGATTATACATACAGATCGAAGCGAATAAAAGGCGAATCTTGATAATAAACAGTGAAAATCGTCCCGAAATGGGCAATCGCAGGGCACCGCTGTCAGCCGGAGGCAGCGAAGTCCACTAGTCGTCGTTCCCACCATCACGCGAGAGCAGGTCAAGGGCGCGCTGTTTGTTGTACGGAGGAAGCTGGCCGTGTTCCTTCTCAAAAGCAATTAAGGAGATCAGCCTCCAGCCTTCTAGCGGCGGGTCCCGAATCAGAGACAGTGAAACCAATGCGCAACGCGCAACCGAGCGCGTTGAGACGTGAGCGCATGGCGATGTTGGTACTCTGCGTTGGTCCTGGATGGAAATACTGCCGCACTCGACCACGAAGCCCGCCGCGATTGGTTGCCTTACCGATGTACGCAATATCTGACGCGCCAAGCCGGCAAATTGCGTGTTTGCCCAGCAAGATTACGTACACACCCATCGCGGACGGCAGATTAGCGAGTACTGTTGGCTCAGTGTCGGAGGTGAACGCCATCCACGAACCAACACCTCGAGTCTGTATGGAGGCTGAGTCCATAGCTCGCACCTCGGCACGCTACCGCTGCAGTAAATCCACCGGCGCCGTCACATCATGCACCCGGAAATACTTCGCCAGCGCCGGATACTTCCGCGCCACGGCTTCATACATCGCATACGCCACGTTGCGATAAGAGACATGCCCTGCAGGCGTAGTGCGCAACTCGGAAATGTAAACCGCCTCGGCAAAGTCCATCTTGAACAGCGCCCGCTTGCGGAACGCCAGCGGAATCGCATACTGCGAATTCTCCTCCGCCTCCGGAGTGCCGCGCCCAGCCAACTTCTCAACCGCCGTTTGCACCCGCCGCATCGCCGCGTCGAACCGCATCCGCATCCCAGCATCGTCCACGTCGAGCAGCATCTCGTACCCATGCTGCGTAGTGAATCCCTGCATGACCTGAATGCACCGCCGGTGCCGGTGCATGTCGCGAAACCCGCCCGTATCCATCAGAATGTCGAAGCGGAACTGCTGTCCCGCACGAAATCCGCGCAGCATTTCGTCATGCTTTCCGCGATGCCGCAGCCCCAGGTCGATAATCTCCCGCCGGCGTCTCTCGCCCGCGACCTGCACTGCCTGCCGAATCTGCCGATAAGAGTGGTGGCAATGCTCATACAGGAGCGTCGTCGCGATTTCTACTTCGAGCGGCTCTTCATCGAGCAAATCGACGATCGCCTTCGAAGGCGCAAGCGGCTCCGCAGCCATCAACTCGCGCGCCGCCTGCCGCAACTCGCGCCGCGTTTCCATCTCATACACGTTCGGATCGGCATACTTCACCAAGGTCGGCGCCACCCGCACCTCGCGCAGCAACTCCTGTTCCGCCCGCGCACCGAGTTCAGGATTCACCGCCCGAATCTGCTCCACCAGATCACGCCATGAATCCGCGTTGACGTTGTATGCCGCACCCGTCGCCGCCTTCTTCAGCGACTCGCCCAGAACCCGCACTTCCTTGTGCGTATGCGAGAGCAGATGCGCCACCTGCGTCTCCAGCGTGCGCGCATTGACGATCTCGCCCAGCGAAGTATTCGTCGCCAGCGGCAGCAGATAGCGCGTGATATCAAACGATCGCGCCTTCAAAGTGCGCTCGTACCCGTCCTGCTTCATGTCGGCAGGCTTGGCCGTGATGCTGATCAAATACTGCGTCATATGCGCCGAAAGCGCCTCATACTCAGCGAACAGAAAGTCCAGAGTCTCGCGATAAAGCTTGCGCGCTTCGTCGTCCGTGCCGAAGTCGGGCGTGAAATACCCACTCTTCTTGAAATCCTGATAGCGCGTCGACCGCTCCTGCCCGTCCCAGCGCTGCTCATCCGCCAGTTCGATAGCGGCAAGAATTGACAGTCTCTCGACCGCCAGCGCGATATGCGCCAAGTCCGCAATCGAGCGATGCCCGTACTGAAAATAAAACGTGTTAAGAAATTTCTCCGCCTTTTGGGTGCTGATCTCGCGCAGCGATTCCTTCATAGAAAGCGCCGACCGCGAATACTTCGCCATGGCATAGGCCTGGATCTCCGGCTCAACCCCGAACACCGCGAACACCTCGGTAGAAGGCGCGTCGGCAAAGAGCTTTTCGGGTGGCGCCGCCTGCGCAGCAGCCGAAGCCCGCTGCGTCGAGCGGTGTCCCGAACCAGCGGAACCCGCATCTGCCGCGGATGAATTCTTGTTGGAAGGTTCGGGCATCACGATCACATTGTTGGTTAGAGTCTGAGGCATGAGTGTGGGAATGTTACTCGGCGACCTTGTGGAATAGCAATGCGATTCGTCGTAGTGCGTCAGTTTACCCCTCGTGGCTCAGTATCTCTTTTGCGGTTAAAGTCTTTTCTGTGCTGCAAAGTTCTCTACGCAGGGAAAAACCACACCTTGTAACGGAGTCGCCGATTCGTCACTCGATTTTCTGCCCGCGCCCCGACGCGTATAATTCGGCCTTCTACCGCGATCATTCAACTAATTTGGGAGAACTCCTATGTCTCTTTCAGGACGGGTGGCGCTGGTCACCGGAGCGTCGCAAGGCATCGGACGCACCTGCGCCCTGCGCCTCGCCAAAGACGGAGCGGCGGTGGCGGTGGCGGCTCGTAATCAGGAAAAGCTCAACGAGTTGGTCGGCGAAATCACCAACGCGGGCGGAACGGCAGCCGCATTTGCTCTCGACGTCGGCGACGAAAAGCAGGTCAAGTCCACCCTCAAGTCCGCCATCGCTCAGTTCGGCAAAATCGACATCCTCGTCAACAATGCCGGCATCACTCGCGACCAACTGGTCATGCGCATGAAGCGCGCCGACTGGGACGCCGTCCTCCAAACCAATCTTACCTCCTCCTATCTCTGCATCCAGCAAGTCATCGGCTCCATGCTCAAGCAACGCTGGGGTCGCATCATCAACATCACCAGCGTCTTCGGCCAGATGGGCCAAGCCGGACAGGCGAACTATTCCGCTTCCAAGGCCGGACTGATCGGCCTCACCATGGCCATCGCCCGCGAAGTCGGCTCGCGCAACATTACTTGCAACGCCGTCGCCCCCGGCTTCATCGAAACCGCCATGACCGCGGGCCTGAGCGACGAATTCAAACAGGCCGCCGTCAAGCAGATTCCGCTAGGCCGCGTGGGATCTCCGGAAGATGTAGCCAGCGCCGTGGCCTTCCTGGCCTCTGACCAAGCTTCCTACATCACCGGCCACGTCTTGAACGTGAACGGCGGCATGCTGATGGGATAGTTTCCAAAACGCCAACCACAGAGGACACGGAGGAAATGAAAACCGAACATACGATTCCTCCGGCTTCCTCTGTGGCCCCTGTGCCCTCTAAGGTTAAGGGTTTTACGGTTGCGCAAGCCGAGTCGCCAACCCAGATTGCGCAAGCCCGCGAGCTCTTCCTCGAGTACGCGCAGTCCCTCGGCTTCAGCCTCTGCTTCCAGAGCTTCGACAAGGAACTTGCCGCGCTCCCCGGCGACTACGCCCCTCCTCACGGCCGCCTTCTGCTTGCAGAGTACGAAGGTCAACTCGCGGCATGCGTGGCACTGCACAAGCTCGAGCCCGGCATCTGCGAAATGAAGCGGCTCTATCTGCGACCACAGTTTCGCGGTAAAGGATTAGGCCGCGCGCTCGCGAACCGCGTCGTCGCTGACGCGCGCCTCATCGGCTACCAACGCCTGCGCCTCGATACTGTCGAGCCAGTCATGAAAGATGCGGTCGCAATGTACCGTAAGATCGGCTTCCAGGAAATCGCGCCCTATCGACCCAATCCAATCGACGGCGCACTGTACATGGAGCTGCAGTTATAATCCTCCGCACGCTTCGTCCAGAATGTCCCCTGTCAATAACGGAAAGGAACCACCATGAACAAAGTCCCGGCACTCGCGCTCGCTGTTCTGCTCGCCACCGCATCCGCCTTCGCCGCCGACGGCAAGCCCGTCTCCTACAAAAGCGGCGACGAAAGCGTGCAAGGCGTTCTCTATACACCTGCTGGCAAAGGGCCGTTCCCTGCTCTGGTGGTCGTTCACGAATGGTGGGGCTTGAACGACTGGGTCAAAGATCAAGCGTCGAAGCTGGCCGACCAAGGCTACGTCTCGCTCGCCGTCGATCTCTATCGCGGCAAAGTCGCGACCACTCCCGATGAAGCGCACGAGATCATGCGCGGCGTCCCCGAAGACCGCGCCAAGCGTGACCTTCACGCCGCCGTCGAATTTCTCAAATCGCAGTCCACCGTGAGGAAAGACCGCATCGGCTCGATTGGCTGGTGCATGGGCGGAGGCTATGCGCTCGACGTGGCGCTGCAAGAACCCGATCTCGCCGCGACGGTCATCAACTACGGCCATCTGGCCACGGATCCCGAAGCGTTGAAAAAAATCAACTCTCCCATCCTTGGCCTTTTCGGCGGCCAGGATCGCGGCATCACCCCCGACGACGTTCACAAGTTTGAACAGCAGCTCAAGCAACAAGGAAAGAAGGTCGACATCAAGATCTACGACAACGCCGGCCACGCTTTCGAAAATCCTAACAACAAAGACGGATACCGCGCCGCCGACGCAGCCGACGCCTGGAAGCGCACCGTCGACTTTTTGGCCATGACTCTGAAAAAATAGCGGCGAAATTTCCGCGGTCGACAAGGGCAGCCGGACGCTGGGTTCAGCTCGCCCGCTTATTGCTTATACACTGTATAAGCAATAACCATCCCTGCAGATCGACGGCGCGATTTTCCTATGGCACCGATGTCCGGTTCATGGCACGAATTTCCCACTTGCCAGAAGATACTGATCTGGTTACTATGACCCATCCTGTCATGCTCCCTACCATGAATATCGGCGAGACCATCCGCAACTACCGGCTTCAGAAAGGTATGTCTCAGGGCGACATCGAAAAGCGAACCGGCCTTCTGCGCTGCTACCTCTCGCGCGTCGAAAACGGCCATACCATCCCTTCGCTCGACACTCTCTCGAAGATCGCCGGTGCCATGGAGCTCCCGTTGTCGCAGTTTTTCGCAGAGCCCGGCCACACCAATGGTTCCAAGGGACTGCCGCAACTCTCCGACGACGAAGTCCGCTTCCTCAGCCAGATCCGGCGCTACTCCACCAGCCTCAACGACAGCGACCGCAAGCTGGTTCTCGCCATGGTCAAGAAAATGGCGTCGAATTCAGGAAAATAACTCTCAGCCGTCAGCTCTCACCCATCAGCTAAACCGGACGGAAGTCATCGTACTTCCGTGCCCCCAGCACTCCCGCCATTTCAAGGGCAGTCTGGTTTGACTGAAAGCTGACAGCTGCCCCTTACTTTCGTTCCATTCCCCTTGGTGACCCACAGGCACCTCGCCCTCGCCTCTCCTCCTCACTACACTGTGCATGGAGACACCTGTGACCACTGACGAGGAACTGAATGTTCTCGACTCACAACTGCGCCGTTTAAAGATCGAGTACGAGATCTACTTCAGCAATCCGAACAAAAGGCCGCCCACCGACGTGGAGTGGAAGGTTTTAAGCCTTTTGCGTAAATTTTCCGACGGTGGCCGCATGAACTTCTCCCAGCGTTACCGCTACAACGAAATGGCCCAGCGCTATGCCGTTTACAGCGACCTGTGGCGCAAGAAGTCCCGCATCCGCGAAGAAGGTTATCGCCGTCCGCAGGACGCACTGCTCTCCGTGCAGGGAGTGCGGATCGCAGAAGAAGAACACAAGCCGCAACATCACCCAGTCTATGGCGTGAGCCACGCGGCCGCCGCCGCGGCCGGTGGCGCGGTTTCCTCCCAACACTTCACCTTGCACAGCGTCGACCAGGCGGAGCGCGAGCAGGTCGAGCGTCTCTACAACACTCTGGTCGCCGCCAAGAAGAAAGCCGGCGAGAATGTCTCTGGCAACTTCGACTCTTTCACGACGTTCGTTCAGAAAAAGACGGAACAGATCCGCAAACAGTATCACTGCGAAGACGTCGAATACTCCGTTGAACTTACCAACGGCCACGTCAAACTCAAGGCCAAAGCGAAAACGTAAGAACCGCCAGTCTTAAGAACCGCCAGTCATCGTTCGTCGTTGGCGCCCTCTCCGCACCAGATCCGGGGTTTTCTCAGCGTCCTTTGCGAGACCTTCGCGTTCTTGGCGGTTCGATGCCGTTTCTTAAATTGCTCAGAACTTCTCTCCCCCGATTTGGACCGAGTCCGAACAACCGGCCACGAGTTTGCTGATAGAATTTTCAGTCACTCTCACCCATTTGATTCCACTCTGAGGCCATCATGCCCCCCGCTTCTCAAAAGATCCAGCGCGCCATTCTCAGCGTCACCGACAAAACCGGACTTGTCGACTTCGCCCGCAAACTCTCCGCCCTCGGCATCGAACTCATCTCCACCGGCGGCACCGCCAAGCTCTTGCGCGATTCCAGCGTGACCGTCAAAGATATCTCCGAACTCACCGGATTCCCCGAAATGCTCGACGGCCGCGTCAAGACGCTGCATCCCAAAGTGCATGGCGGCATCCTGCATCGCCGCGATGATCCTAAACACCTGGCCGCCATTGCCGAGCACGGCATCGCTCCCATCGACATGGTGGTCGTGAATCTTTACGCCTTCGAGAAAACCGCAGCCAAGCCGGGCGTCGCGTTCGAAGAACTCATCGAGAACATCGACATCGGCGGCCCGTCCATGATCCGCTCCGCCGCCAAGAATTTTCGCGACGTCGCCATCGTAACTTCGCCCTCCGACTACGACTCCATCGCCGAAGAGATGTCCCGCTCCGCCGGCGCGCTCTCGCAGCAAACCAAGTGGCGTCTCGCGCAAAAAGCCTTCGCCACCACGGCCGCCTACGATTCCGCCATCGCCTCCACGCTCGAACGCATTACAGCAGATTCCTTCCAGTTGCAGCCGCCAACAGGTGCGTTTCCGGCAACGCTACGTTTTACTTTCCACAAAGCGATCGACCTGCGCTACGGCGAAAACCCGCATCAGCAGGCCGCCATGTACTCCGACGGATCGGGTGTGGGCGTGGCCAATGCCCGGCAACTTCAGGGCAAGGAACTCTCCTACAACAACATCGTCGATCTGCAAGCCGCGTGGGATCTCGCCCAGGAATTTAACCAGCCCGGATTCGACGACGCGGTCTGCGCCATCATCAAGCACACCAATCCGTGCGGAACCGCCACCGGCAAGACTCTCGCCGAAGCCTACAAGCGTGCCCTGGAATGCGACCCCGTCTCAGCCTTCGGCGGAGTGATCGGCGTGAATCGCCCCGTTGATGGCGAGGCCGCTGAAGAAATGCACAAGCTCTTCCTCGAAGTCATCGCCGCGCCCGCCTTCGATGAGGCCGCCAAAGCCAAGTTCGCTTCCAAGAAAAACCTCCGCCTCGTGCAGGTTACCCCAGCCAATCAAAAATGGGTTCTGAAAAATGTTTCTGGCGGCGTGCTGGTGCAAGACGCGGACAACCGCCCCTTGCAAGACGCTGATCTAAAAGTCGTAACCAAACGCGCCCCGACTCCCGAAGAAACCCGCGCCCTGCTCTTCGCCTGGAAGGTCTGCAAGCACGTGAAGTCCAACGCCATCGTCTACGCCCGCGACGGCCAGACCGTCGGTGTCGGCGCCGGCCAGATGAGCCGCGTGGATTCCGCCAAGATTGGCGCGATGAAAGCCCAACTTCCATTGCAAGGGACCGTCGCCGCCTCCGACGCCTTCTTTCCTTTCCCGGATGGCGTAGAAGAAATCGCCAAGGCCGGGGCCACCGCCATTATTCAACCCGGCGGCTCGCAGCGCGATCCCGAAGTGATCGCCGCCGCCGACCGGCTGGGACTGGCCATGCTGTTCACCGGTGTCCGCCACTTCCGCCACTGAGTAAATTGGTGATTTCCTGATTGTCGATTGCCGATTGTAAAGATATCTATCGGTAACCTAAAAACTTCCGGGTTTCCCTCAGCGATCAAGAATCAACAAGCAACAAGCAACAATCAGCAATCCCCCACGGTCCCTGTCCTTCCGGTTCCTCCCAGCTTCGCGCCGCCAGCAGTGTTTTTTTCCATCGCACCGATGCTCAGGTTAGAATAAAAGCACCTTTTCCCCGGCGGCTTTGCATCCAAATGAGCTGAGGTTTCGGAAACGCGCTTCCAGCGCAGTCAGGTTAAGAATGAATCGAATTTTTCGCGCTTTTTTGATGATCTCGGTGGCCGCAACCGCCGCTGTAAGCCAAACCAGCCCATCCGCTCCCGCGGAATCCAATCCGACCGATGCCAAGACCCAGTCCTCGCCCCGCAAATTCGACCGCGCCGCGGCCTATTACCATTACACCCTCGCCCACATGTATGAGGAGATGGTCACAGCCTATGGCCGCAGCGACCTGGCCGCCAAAGCGACCGAGGAATACCGTCTCGCCATCGATGCCGATCCCTCGTCGGAATTCCTGACCTCCGGCTTGGCCGAGCTCTACGTAAAGACCGGCCGCATCGCCGACGCCGTGAAGGAAGCGCAAGACATCATCAAGCGCGATCCCAAGAATCTGGAAGCCCACAAACTGCTCGGCCGCATCTATCTGCGCTCCCTCGGCGACATGCCCGGCGGTTCCGGCTCCGACAACATCCTGAAGCTGGCCATCGACCAGTACGAGCAGATTGTGAAACTCGATCCCGAGAGCGTCGACGATCATCTCCTGCTCGGCCGTCTCTACCGCTTGAACAATGATCTTCAGAAGGCCGAAGGCGAACTCAAGACCGCCATCAAAATCGATCCCAGCTCGGAAGAAGCCGTGACCACGCTCGCCATGCTCTACACCGACGAAGGCGACACGGCCCACGCTCTAAAAGTTCTGGCCTCCATCCCCGACTCCGCGCGTTCCGCCAAACTTTATGCCGCCCTCGGCGCGGCCTACGAGCAGCGCAAGGATTACAAGAGCGCCATTGATGCCTACCGCCATGCCATCGTTCTCGATCGCGACAATCTCGATGCCATTCGCGGCCTCGCCGAAAACCTTTTGAACGACGGACAACTCGACGCGGCACTCGAACAGTACAAAGTTATCGCCGACTCCAATCCGGAAGACGCTCAAACCTATGTCCGCATGGCCGAGATTTATCGTCGCCAGGCCAAGTACGATCTCGCGCTCGAGAATTTGAAGCGCGCCGACACCCTGGTTCCCGACACCATGGACGTTCCCTACAGCATGGCCGCCGTTTACCAGGCGCAGGGTCGCTACGACGATGCGGTCAAGCTGTTGCAGGGTCTGCTGAAGAAAACGGAAAAGAGCGAGACCGGATCGAGCCAGGCCGACCGCAACAATCGCGCCATCTTCATCGAGCGCCTGGGCATGGTCTACCGCGAGCAGGAAAACTACACTGCCGCGGTCGAGACCTTCCGCAAAATGTTAACCCTGGGCGATGAAAACGCCCGCAGCGGCTTTCAGGAGATTATCGACACTTACCGCGAAGCCAAGCAGTGGCCGCAAGCCACCGCCGTCGCCCGGGAAGCGGTGCAAAAACTGCCAGACGATCGCGACCTTCGCATGGTGCTCGACGCGCAATTGGCCGACATCGGCGAGTTCGACAAGGCCGTCGCCGACATTCGCTCCTTGCTGAAGGGCGGCCCCGAAGATCGCGAGGTCTATCTCCGCCTGGCCATCGTCTACACCCGCAGCAAGCGCTGGAACGAAGCCTTAGAAGCTCTGGCCAAAGCCGAGCAGCTGTCGACCAAGCCCGACGACAAAGCCTACGTCAGCTTCCTCCGCGGCGACCTCTATCAGCGCCAAAAGATGTTTGAACAGGCGGAAGCTGAGTTCAAGAAGGTCTTGGCTACCACCACACCCACCGATCCGCAGAGTGCCGCTACGCTCAACTATCTCGGTTACATGAATGCCGATCGTGGCGTGAAGCTCGACGAGTCGCTCAACTTCATCAAGCAGGCTTTGACCTTCGAGCCCAACAACGGCGCCTATCTCGACTCGCTCGGCTGGGCCTACTTCAAGCTGGGCAAGTACGATTTGGCCGAAGAAAATCTGACCAAGGCCGAATCCCACATGGGTACCGATCCCACGGTGCAGGAGCATCTCGGGGACCTTTATCAAAAAACCGGACGCCTGAAACTCGCTGCCGCCCACTGGGATCGCGCCGTTCAGGAGTGGAACAGAACGGTCCCGGCTGAGATCGACACCGAGGCCTTCGCCAAAGTCCAGCAAAAACTCGACGCCGCGAAAGTTAAACTGGCTAAAGAAGAATCGAGCAAACAGTAACCGCCCTTATCAACCTTCATCCTGAGCGAAGCGAAGGATCCCGGGCAGATCAGCGCGACCAGCGGCCTCAAGAGGGATTTCCACCAATTGCTATGAGGTTCTATTCCTCATAGCCCGGCAGAAATTGCCAGCTTCCGATTTCTCTCGGCACTCGGCGATCGCAACCGCGTACTCTGCTAAACTCCGAACATGCTCGCCGGCTACGCGGTGCACGTCGAACGCTCCCGCGGACGCCGCTTCCCTGAACCACCCCACCCCTACCGCAACGACTTTCAGCGCGACCGCGATCGCGTCATTCACGCCCGCGCCTTCCGCCGCCTCGAAGCCAAGACCCAGGTCTTCACCCGCCGCTACTCTGACCACTTCCGCAACCGCCTCACCCATACCCTGGAAGTCTCACAAGTCTCTCGCACCATCGCCGGAGCGCTGGGCCTCAACGTCGACCTCGCCGAAGCTCTAGCCTTGGTCCACGACATCGGCCACCCGCCGTTCGGCCATGCCGGAGAAAAAGCGCTCAACGCCGCCATGCACGAGCACGGCCTCATCTTCGATCACAACCTGCACGCCCTCCGCATCGTCGAAGATTTCGAGCAGCGCTACGCCGCCTTCCGCGGTCTGAACCTCACCTTCGAGGTCCGCGAAGGCGTCATCAAGCACTCGCACGACTACGACGCGAAACAACATCCGGAACTCGCCGAATACTTGCTCAATCAGCGTCCTCCGCTCGAAGCCCAACTCATCGACCTGACCGACGAAATCGCCTACAACACCGCCGACCTCGACGACGGATACGAAGCTCATCTGCTCTCGCTCGGCGAAATCCGCGAAGGCATCCCCGCCTTCGAACGCTTCTACCGCGAAGTCGAGCAGATCTACCCCGACGCCCCCGACAAGCTGAAATTCAACGAGGCCCTCAAGCGCGTCCTCAATCGCTTCGTGGACGACCTGATCACCCACACGCGGGCGCGCCTGCATCAAGCTGGAATCCAAACCCTCGACGCCGTCCGCAGCCATCCCGACCGCCTCGCCGCCTTCAGCCCCGCGGTCGAAGCCGAACGCAAGCAAAGCAAGGATTTCCTCTACGATAATCTCTATTACAGCTCAGCCCTGGCCCAAGAAAAAGACGACGCCGAGCGCGTCGTCGGCCAGCTATTTACCTTCTGGATGAACCATCCCACGACCCTCCCGCACAACTACCAGGAAAAAGCCCAAGAAGATCCCCTCCCGCGCGTGGTCTGCGACTACATCGCCGGCATGACCGATAACTTCATCTTCGAGCAATACGAAAAACACTGCGGAATTCGTTGACTGAGGTTTATGTGGGCACAGCGAGTAAGGTTTATGTGGGGACAGCCGCCCTCGGCTGTCCGCCGGGCGAAGCCCGGCTGCCGGACGTCGTGCACCTAGCCCTGTCATCCTGAGCGAAGTCGAAGGATCCCTACAGTACCAATTGCATGATCGTTCCGATTCAGGGGCTCTAACGACCGCTCATAGTGACGAGTAGGCCGATGAGCGCTATCGCCTTGTTAACAAAAGCGACTCCTGTTTAGTCCATCGTCAGCAATAAGGGATCAGGCCTAGAGAACGTCATTCCCCCTAGCAAAATCTGCACTTATGGGGTGCTACACTTCCTGCAAAGTGTCCCTTGAAAGGGGCTATTATGAAACACGGTCTTCTGGGCATTTCCTTTCTCGCATGTCTTCTGCTTCCGCCCGGCGCCTCTGGTGACCCACGCCCAGACAATCTTCTATTGGTTGCGAACCAGATGGAGCACAGCGTTTTGCTTGTGGATCCTATATCCAAACAGATTCTGGCCACGGTGGGAGTTGACATTAACGGACACGAAGTCGCTGTCTCACCGGACGGTCGCTTCGGCTACGTTCCCATCTACGGAAACACATGGGTGGGAAAGCCCGGCTCGAACGGAAGTACGATTCAGGTCGTCGACCTGCGCCGGGCGAGGACCGTTGCCGTCATCGATCTCGGCAAAGAAGTTCGTCCGCACTGTGCGCACTTTGGGCTTGACGGACTGCTGTATGTTTCGGCGGAACTCGCCAATGCCATCTACGTCGTGGACACAAATACTCGCTCTCTCGTGGGCGAGATTCCTACTGGGGCCAGCCATACCCACATGTTCGTGATCTCTCCTGACGGCCGAAGGATCTACACTGCAAATAACGAAGCGGGCAGCGTGAGTGTTCTCGATTTGCGAGCGCGGACTTTGCTCGCGACGATTCCAATCTCTAAGAGAGTGCAGCGCATCTCGATTTCACCCGACGGCAGGTTCGTTTTTACGCAGGACCAGGAAACACCACGCATCGTAATCATCGATACTGCGAACAGCTCGGTCGTCCGATCGATTTCCCTCCCGAGGATTGCGTTCTCTTCCATAATCACAAAAGACGGCCATTGGCTCCTTGCCAACTCCGAATCAGGCAAACTCTTCGTCGTAGATCTGGCCAGTGGAGCAGTTGCAAAAACGTTCGACACTCCGGATGTGCCCGTTCTACCAACCCCAGGAGAATTCGCGCTGGCGCCAGACGGCATACGCGCCTACGTGACCTGTCCGCAGGGCGGCACGATCGAGGTCGTGAATCTTAAAGATTCGAAGATGGAAGAGCCCATTCGGCTCACAAAAGGCGTGGACGGTATGGCTTGGGTGCCTTCGGATGCAAATTGATCTTCCGGGAAGCAGATCTACCAGATTGTCATCAACCCGAAAACTGGGAACCTGACGCGTAGTTCACGTTAACATCGCCATCTCAACCAATTAAACCGCCGTTTCGCGCACTTGAATCTAAATCTCCCACCCGCTTCACCGCTCCGCCACCGCCGCCACCACATCAAACAAAATCCGCGACCCCCGCCGCACTTCCTCCACCCGAATCCGCTCATCGTTCCCGTGCTCGGTGTTCCCCTCGTCCTCCGTCGCCGTATATGGATTGAACCCGTACGAATTAATCCCGAGAGGCCGGTACCGCTGATTCTCCGTGTACCCGCTGGTAATGTGCGGCACCACCGGCGTCCCCGGAAAATACTTCTCCGACACGTCCCGGATCGCCGCAAACAGCGCATTATCCGTCCCTGAATAATTCGCCACACGAAACTCCGCATTCAGCGGCTCCACGCTGACGTTTGGATCGTTGACCACCCGTCGCACGGCGGCCAGCACCGCCTTCGGATCGCCTCCCGGCAGAATCCTCACATCCAGATTCGCCCACGCCTCCGGAGGAATCACATTCGTCTGCTCCGATCCTCCCATCATGGTCAGCGAAATCGTGTCGCGCAAAAGAAAGTTCAGCGACTCATCCTTTTCCACCTCTTCTTGAAATTTCTTATCTTCAACCGCCTTCCGGATATTGCGATACTCCTCCGCCCGATCCGCCGGTTCTTGCGGCGCCATGTCGCGCAAAAACTCATCCACCACCGGCAACACTCGCAGCGGCGTCCGATAAGCAATAATCCGGTCCAACGCCCGCACCAGCCGGTTCGGAGCCGAATCCGGATTCGGCCGCGACCCATGCCCCGGCCTCCCATGCGCCACCACGTGCAGCCAGTAGGTTGTCTTCTCGCCCACGTCGACTCCCACGTACTTCACCTTGCCGTTCTCCAGCAGGTTCTCTCCACCTTCGTTGATCAGAAACTCCGCGTTCTCCAGCAGGTCGCGCTGATGTCCGATGAACCAGTCGCTCCCCGTTCCATCCGCCTCTTCATCCGCGACGGCAAGAAAAATCACGTCGCGATCCAGCGCCACTTTCTCGCGCTTCAGCATTACCATCACCACCAGTTGCGCCAGCCCTTCATCCTTCATGTCCTGCGCCCCACGTCCCCACAGATAACCGTCCTTTATCTCCCCGCTGAACGGAGGCACTTTCCAGTGCGCTGCATCGCTGGTCACCACATCCATATGGTTCAGCAGAACGATCGGTCGTTTCCCTTCACTAGTTGTGTGCGGCAACCGCGCCCAAAGATCCCCCCGCCCCGCCGTGTATTCGAAAACGCGATTCTCGATCCCTTCCTGATCCAGAATCTTCTTGTAGAACGCTACCGCTTTCATTTCGTTCCCAGGAGGATTCGTCGTGTCAATGCGCAGATACTCCTGCATCCACGTCACTGCCAGGTCGGAATACTGTTGTAGATGGTCCGCCGGAATGTGCGACGAGGCCATCCCCGACCCCTGGCCCCAGATCGGTCCACAAGATACTAGTAACGTGACCCCCAGCAATACGCCACACCGGACCCAGTTGTCTCCCAAACGTTCCTCCCCCAAAAAGTCGATTCCCACGCAGTTTTTATATCAGGTTTGCCAAAATTACCCTGCCTTCCGCGCCCAGCCTGGCTTTCCCGCCGGAGCGGTACTACAATGTCTATAGATATCAAGCATTTAGCCCTTCAACCTTAGGGCCCGATTTGGCATCCCACATGTAGTAGGAGAGACAGGCGCCACCGTAGTGGGCGCCGAAAGGTTTAAGGCCGGGTGTTGCGTCAGCCCGGGCCTATTCCGCAAAACCTGTGGCTTTCTTTTATCGTCAGGACGCAATCGAATTCAAGCACGCCTAGGCGTGCCGGAGTGGAGCTCAAAGCTCCCCCAAACTTGGAGGAAGTCCTTTATGAATAACCGTTTACTCTTCGCCCTGCCCTTGGCTGCTGTACTTGCTTTCCCCGCCCTCGCGCAGACCACATCGTCTACCTCAGATCAGACTCAGCAGCCCGCCGCCACTCAGTCGACCTCGACTGACAATAGCAGCGCGAGCGGCAAAGCTCCTCTGGCAGCGCCGTCCCGCGAAGGCTTCTGGGGACGCGTCAATCCCTTTGCCCGCAAAAACTATGTGAAGCGGCAGACCGAGCCCATCCGCGACCGCGTCAATGAACTCGATGAGCTGACTTCCGCGAACGGCAAGGCGATCAAAGACACCGACGCCCGCGCCCAGGCAGGCATCAAGCTCGCCTCCGACAAGGCCAACGAAGCCGACCAGCACGCCGTCGACGCCGGAAACAAGGCCACCGCGGCGCAGCAATCGGCGCAGCAGGTCACGGCCCGCGTCCAGACCGTTGAGACCGTGGTTGGCAACATCGACCAGTACAAGGCCTCGAATCAGACCGAGATCCGTTTCCGTCCCGGCCAGACCATGCTGAGCAAGAACGCCAAGGATGCTCTCGACACCATGGCCACCGGCGTCAAAGGCCAGCGCGGCTACATCATTGAAGTCCAGGGGTTCTCCTCCGGCAAGGGCCAGACCGCAATCTCCAACTCGCAGAAGATGGCCGAGTCGGTCGTGCGCTACCTCGTCCTCAACCACGAGATTCCCGTCTATCGCATCTACCTCGTTGGCATGGGCAATGCTCCCGCTCCCACCGCGACGGATGAAACTGCCAAGACCAAGCGCCTCAGCGGAGGCCGCGTCGAAATCAGCCTCCTCAAGAACGACCTGGAACAGCTCTCCAGCAATACCGGAGCTCCTGCCACCACCGTCGACCAGCAACAGCAGCCGAAATAAGTTTGGGACCAACGGGCGCCTCGCCCAAAGTCCCTCCCCCGGAAAAAGCCTCTCGCGTAAGCGAGGGGCTTTTTCTCGTTACCACCCCTGCTCACACTTCCGGTATTCTCACGTCCATACTCGGCAGGACCTATGCACGATTTCAAACTTGCGCTGCGCCAATTTCGGAGGTCGCCGGGCTTCGCCGCCGCGGTCATCCTCACCATCTCGCTCGGGATCGGAGCGAACACCGCCATATTCACCCTGGTGCACGCGATTCTGTTGAAATCTCTCCCGGTCGCCAATCCTGCAAGTTTGTACCGCATCGGTGACCTGGACGACTGCTGCGTGAATGGCGGATTCATGAACGATAGCGGCGATTTCGACCTCTTTTCTTACGATCTGTATCGTCACTTCCAGGGGTCCGCGCCGGACTTCGAACAACTGGCGGCCTTCCAGTCCGGACACAACAGCATGAACGTCCGCATCGAGTCCGGCACAGCGAAAGCAGAAACCACCGAATATGTATCCGGCAACTACTTTTCCACCTTCGGCCTGGGAGCATATGCCGGTCGCGTGCTTCTGGCGTCGGACGACAGTCCAGGCGCAGCGCCTGTCGCGGTAATGAGCTACCAAGCCTGGCAAGCCGCCCACGGGGCCGACCCCGGCGTGATCGGCGCCACCTGTTACATCCAGAACCAGCCGTTCACGATTGTTGGGATCTCGCCTCCTGGATTCTTCGGTGATCGGATCGACAGCAACCCACCCGCCCTCTGGATTCCGCTCAACGATGAACCCATCCTGGAGCGGGAGACCAGCATTCTCAAACAGCCAGACACCAACTGGCTCTACGTTCTGGGGCGCGTCAGGCCTGGGGTCAATCCCGGCAGCCTGCAGGCCAAACTGTCCACCACCCTGCGCCAGTGGCTGGCCACGCAGACGGCCTACACCATCAACGGAAATCAAACCCAGATTCCTAAACAGCACGTCGTACTGACTCCGGGCGGCGCTGGGATCCAAAACATGCAGATGGAGACCAGCAGCGGCCTCCATCTGCTGATGGCCCTCTCTGGCCTGGTTTTGCTCGTCGCCTGCGCCAATATCGCGAATCTTCTGCTGGCCAAGGGTGCGACCCGTCGCGCCGAGACTTCCATCCGCATGGCTCTGGGCGCGGCGCGATCCCGGCTCATCCGGCAGATGCTGGTCGAGAGCCTGCTGCTGGGCTGCGCAGGCGGAGTCCTGGGCATCGCGCTGGCCTATGCCGGAGCGCGGATGATCCTGGCTCTCGCTTTCCCCGACTCGCCTCAACTGCCCATCCATGCCAGCCCGTCTCTGATCGTTCTTGGCTTCGCTTTTGTCCTGTCGATGCTCACGGGAATCGTATTCGGGATTGTGCCCGCATGGATCACCTCCCACTCCGATCCCGCGGAAGCTCTGCACGGGGTCAACCGCGCAACCCGAGATCGGGCTTCGTTGCCGCAGAAGTCGCTCATCGTGTTTCAGGCCGCACTTTCACTGGTGCTGCTGGTCGGCGCAGGCTTGCTCACACAGAGCCTGCGCAACCTGGAGCGTCAGGACTTCGGCATCGCCACCGCGAACCGGTACGTCTTCCACTTTGATCCCGCCGGCGCCGGCTACACCGTCGCCACAATCTCCGCGGCTAATGAGCAACTGGAGCGCGAGTTTTCGGCTCTTCCGGGCATCCAATCCGTGGGCCTCGCCCTCTACAGCACGCTGGAGGGCAATAACTGGGGCGAGAGTGTTTATGTGGAGGGCCGGCCGGCACCGGGTCCGGAGGCGCAAAACGGCTCATCGTGGGATCGCGTGAGCCCGCATTTCTTTGAGACCATCGGCCAACCCGTCCTTCGCGGCCGTGGCTTCACCCAGCAAGACACGGCCACGTCTCGCATGGTTGCAGTCGTGAATCAAGCCTTCGTCAAGAAGTTCTTCCTCAACGAAGATCCCATCGGCCGACACTTTGGAACCTTCGATCAGAAGTATGCCGCCGACTACGAGATCGTCGGCATCGTCGCCGACGCCAAATACACCAACCCGCGCGATCCGGCGCGATCGATGTACTTCCGCCCGATGACTCAGTTGAATACGACGATCAAGGAGCGCAGCGCCATCACCGCGGAGACTCGCTCGCTGTTCCCCAACTCCATGACCATCCGCTTTGCCGGCGATGCCGCAGGCCTGGAATCACTGGTTCGCCGCACGCTGTCAAGTATCAATCCCAATCTCACCATTCTCGATTTCAAGTCGCTGGACTACCAGGTCGCGGGAAACTTCAATCAGGAAAGGCTCATCACGCGGCTGACCGCTCTGTTTGGATTGCTGGCGCTCGTGCTGGCCTCAGTGGGGTTGTATGGCATTACAGCCTACTCCGTGGCCCGCCGCACCAGCGAAATCGGCTTGCGTATGGCTCTCGGCGCCAACCGCGGTAACGTTGTCGCCCTCGTCCTCCGGGGCGCATCCTGGCAGGTGGGACTCGGGCTTGCCATCGGTATCCCGGTCGCGCTGCTGGCTGGGCGCTTGATGGCGAGTCAACTCTACGGCGTGCGCACCTATGATCCCTTCACGCTCGCGGCCGCGGTTTTGATCCTCTCCGCGTTCGCGGCACTCGCCGGGTTCATCCCCGCAAGACGCGCGGCCAGCATTGAACCAATGAATGCCCTTCGCACCGAATAGTACTCGCACCAGAGGTGCCCGGCGTGCGAACTCCGCGGTTGAAAAAAACTGTGTGAACTCAATGTCGGCAGGAAAAATGGAAGCGGCCCACGCACGTATCAGGGCCGTTCATCACCTGCTTATACTCGGTCGCCTCCCCAGCCGCAAAGCAGCGAAAGAAATGCAGCCCACGCCGCAAGCCGCAGCCAGCCCCAGAGGGGCGGAAGACGACGCAACTTCGAAATGCTGCGTCAAGGAGCCGTGAGAGATCTCGCCGCGCCACCGCTAGACTCCCGAGCCACCGCCCCCCGCACTATGCTAAGCTCGTCCGTCCGAGGAGGCGTAACCGCGAGTGGATCTCTACCGCTGGCTGCCACCCGATGCCGTCAAAATCGTCCTCGTTCTCTTCCTGTCCTTCCTGATTGGACTGGAACGCGAGGAGCACAAAACCGCCGCCGGTTCCTACTCCTTCGGCGGAGTCCGCACCTTCCCCCTGATCGGATTCATCGGCTACACCATCGCTCTTCTAGCCGGTACCCAGCTACTCCCCGTGACCCTGGGCTTCCTGGTAGTCGGCGGCTTCCTGTTACTGTCCTACTGGCACAAGCTTTCCGGCGCCGAGGCCGCCGGGGTCACGTCAGAGATGTCTGGCCTTACGACCTACCTGGTCGGAGCCCTCGTCTACTACGACCATTTCTGGATCGCCACCGCCCTAAGCGTAGCCAGCCTCTTACTGCTGGAACTGAAGGCGGCTCTCGAATCCCTCGCTACCCGCACCGCTCCGCAAGAAATTCTTACTTTCGCCAAGTTTCTGCTACTCTCGGCGGTCATTCTTCCGGCACTCCCCAATCAGGAGTTTGGCCGCTTTCACATCAACCCCTTCAAAACCTGGCTCGTCGTAGTCGCCGTCAGCACGATCTCCTATGGCAGCTACGTCCTGCAGAAAGTCACAAAGGAACGCGGCGGAGTGGTCCTTACCGCCTTTCTCGGCGGAGCCTACTCTTCCACCGTGACCACGGTAGCCATGTCGCGCAGGGCCGCCCGCGAACACCATCCCCATCTCTTCGCCGGCGGCATTCTGATCGCGTCGGGAGTGATGTACCTCCGCCTGGTCGCCCTCCTGACCCTTTTCAATCGTCCCCTGGGCGCAATGCTGGCGCCAGCGTTCCTGGTTCTCGCCGCGGTAGCCATTGCCGCCGGATGGTTGTGGTCCCGCAGACCAGATCCAGATGCCTCCGAGCTCAAGCGACAATTCGAGCCCAGCAATCCCCTCGAACTCCTGGCCGCTTTTCTTTTCGCTCTTTTCTTTCTTGCAATGCTGGTGGCCACGCAGTTGGCCGTCACCTATCTCGGCCGGGCCGGCGTTAACATCCTGGCCGCCATCATGGGAGTCACCGACGTCGACCCCTTCATCATGGGAATGACGCAGGCCGCCGGCTCGCTTACTCCGCTCCAAGTCGCCGCTACCGCCGTGCTGATCGCCGCCGCCAGCAACAACCTGATCAAAGGAATCTACTCCTACAGCCTGGCCGACCGAAAAACCGGCATCCAAAGCCTGTCGCTCCTGATCGCCCTGGCAGCCGCCGGCCTCATCCCTTTGTTGTGGCTCTAACCACGCTCTTGCTCCCGCCACACTACGTTTTGTCATTCCGACCGAAGGGAGGAATCCGCTTTCCTCTCCATCACAACCTGACGTCGAGGTTCTGGGATATTCCAGCGCAATTCTTTTGATACCGGACGAGCTAAAATACTTGTTTTGTTGGAGTTAGGGTCGCGCGATATGGGCGTCGGTCTGCAAAATATTGGATCATAAGGACTGACTTACATGTAAAAATATTGTGGAATAAAGAGTTAGCTTTAGAAGTTGGTGGGACGAAAGCGGAGGTCGCGTTGCTGCTCGGTTTCTGATTCTCGCGCACAATGCAAGTGTGCGCTTCCTGTTTTTCTCGGTAAAGGTTGTTCGTCACAGGAAAGTGCGATTTGGCTTGTGGAAGACTGTGGATAAGTGCAGCAGTCTGCTTGCCCTGCGGTTGATGAGACGAGCAAACTCCTGGCCTTTTCAGTTGCGATGAGCGTAGAGGAAAGCAGATTCCTCCCTTCGGTCGGAATGACAAAACCAAAGCAGATTCCTCCCTTCGGTCGGAATGACAAAACTAAAGCGGATTCCTCCCTTCGGTCGGAATGACAAAACTAAAGCGGATTCCTCCCTTCGGTCGGAATGACAAAACTAAAGCGGATTCCTCCCTTCGGTCGGAATGACAAAACTAAAGCGGATTCCTCCCTTCGGTCGGAATGACAAAGATCTTGGTGCGCTAGATCTGCGAGATCCTTTCGACACCGCGACGCCGGGACGCCGGGTTGACCCCATCAGTCCCCATGACTAGAATCCGGATCACATCACTCGCGGGGTCCGTCATGAAACGCCTAGCGTGCCTTCTGCTATTCGTCTCCCTCGTCACATTCGGCGCCTTTGCCGACGACGATCACGACCACCAACATCACGAAGATCTCACCGAGACGCAGCTCGGAACGGTCCACTTCCCGGTCTCCTGCGCGGCGTCCGTGCAAAAGCCCTTCGCCCACGGCGTCGCACTGCTGCACTCGTTCTGGTACGAGGAAGCCGAAAAGGAATTCGTGCAGATCGCCAAAGACGATCCGCACTGCGCCATGGCGCATTGGGGAGTCGCCATGAGCATCTGGCATCAGCTGTGGAACGAGCCTGATGCCAAGGTCATTGCGCGCGGGTTGGACGAAGTGAACACGGCCAGGAAGTTGGCCGAGAAGGCCACCCCGCGCGAGAAGGCCTACATCGCCGCCATCGTAGCGTTCTACTCCGACGCGGAGAAGCTCGACCACGCCGCCCGCGCTAAAGCCTATTCCGACGCGATGAAGAAGGTCTACCAGTCCTATCCCGACGATCACGAGGCCGCCACGTTCTACGCGCTCTCGCTGCTCGCCTCCGAGCCGCACAACGACGAGAGCTTCGCCAACCGCAAACAAGCCGCCGCAATTCTTGAGAAGCTCTTCGCCACTGAGCCCGATCATCCGGGCGTTGCGCACTATCTGATTCACGCTTACGACAAGCCGCAACTCGCGCAACTCGGCATCCCGGCCGCTCGCCGCTACGCGCAAGTCGCGCCCGCGGCGCCCCACGCGCTGCACATGCCCTCGCACATCTTTGCCCGCGTGGGCCTCTGGCAGGACGACATCAACTCGAATCTGGCCTCCGTCGCCGCCACCCGCAAAACCGCCGCCATGGGCATGGGCGGCGAAGGTCACCAGTTCCATGCCATGGACTTCCTTTTCTATGCCTACCTGCAAAGCGGCCGCGAAGCCGACGCCCGTGCGCTGATGGATGAAGTCAAAGCTATGCCTGAAATGCACGACATGTATGGCGTAGGGTTCGATCCGCACTTGGCTACAGAAGCGCAATTCGCGGCGCTGTATCCACTCGAGATGCGGGACTGGACAACCGCAGCGTCGCTCACGCCGGCCGCAGTTCCGGGAACAGCCCAAGATTCGACGGGCTATTGGGCAAAGGCGATCGGCGCCGCCCACCTGCATCAGACGGAGGAAGTCAAAAAGGATGTCAGCGCGATTGAGGCCATCCATCAGAAGTTCGTATCCGAGAAAAAGAAAGACTTTGCTGAAGCGACGGAGAACGATCTGAAACAAGCCCAAGCGTGGCTGGCTTTTGCCGAAGGCAAGTATGACGATGCGGTCGAGACTCTTCGCCCGGTGGCCGACAAAGAAGATGCGCTGGGGGACGAACCGCAAGGCATTCCTACGCGCGAGATGATCGCCGAGATCCTACTGGAGGCGAAACGGCCCCAGCAGGCTCTGACGGAGTATCAAACAGACTTGAAATTCAATCCCAACCGCTTCAACGGCTTCTACGGCGCAGCCCGCGCCGCCGAAGCCGTGGGCAAGCAAAGCGAAGCAAATGAGTACTACGCGCTGCTGTTGAAAGACTGCGCTGGTTCCAACTCGACGCGTCCAGAACTGAGCCGAGCGAAGGAGTTGCTGGCGAAGAGGTGAGCCTCAGCGAAACAGGATCATCTTCACCACCAGCGCCCCCAGCATTGCGAATGCGCCGAGCAGCGCGTTGTATTCGCGATGCTTCAAATAAAGATCGATGGAGAATCCTGCCGGCACTTCGTCCTTCGCTACGGACCGCGGCGCGATTCTGGGGAACATCCTGGGCACTCGTCGCGCATACTCGTCGAATTCAGGAAACTTCTGCCGCAGAAATGCCTCCTCATCGCGAATCACTGGGAGATAAATGGCAAAGAACATCACCACCAGAGCAACGCCCACCCACCAACTCCGCGCCGCGACGGCGAAACCTATACCGATCAACAACGAACCGAGATAAAGCGGGTTTCGCGTATAAGCATAAGGGCCGGAAGTCGCGAGCGCCTCGTTTTTCCGCACGTGGCCCGACGCCAGCGCGCGAACCAGAAGTCCCGGCGCAATCACGATCGCGCCGAGCGCGATGAAACGCCACGTCGGCCGCGCCAGCCAGAAATACAGCACTGCAAACACGAATCCCAGCGGCACCCGGATGCGGCGCGCGACGCGCGACCATTCAGCCATGAGCGCCCTCGGTTGCAGCATCCGCAAGCAAGCGGCGAGCCGCGTCCACGACCGCGTCGGCGGTGATCTCCAGCATCCCCTCGTCCGGCGCCGATCGGCGCGCATGTGTGGTCGGGCTCACCGGATTGCGCAACACCATGCTGCGCGTTCCATAAGGCCCGTTGCGCGCCGGATCCGTCGGCCCGAAAATCGCCACGACCGGCACCTGCAATGCCGCCGCCAGATGCAGCGGCCCCGTATCTCCTCCGATGAATACCCGCGCCCGCCGGGTAAGTGCGATCAACTCGGTGATCGAACATCTCATCGCCTTCGCCGCACCCTCACTCGCAGCCTCAGCTTCGCGCGCCAGATCCTCTTCTCCCGGACCGCAGTTTAAAATCGACCGCACTCCATCCTCGGCCAAAGCGCGAGCCACCCGCCCGTAACGCTCGGCCGGCCATCGCTTCGCTCCCCACCCTGCTCCCGGATTCAGAATCGCGAAGCCGCCGACTGCCGCGTCCGCCAACCGCTGGTCAATCCTCCGCTCCTCATCGACATCATGAGGGAACTCCATGCGCGGTAGGTTCATCTTCCTCTGAGCAACTGCCTCAGCGACAGACAGACTCTGCTCAATCACATGCGACCCGCGCGGAATCGCCCGGCGCGTGTACCAAAGGCTGGCGGGAGATTCGCGCGGCTCGGCGGTGCCATAAACCACCCGGGCGCCCGACCAGCGCGCCAGCACCGCGGACCGAATCGCCCCCTGCAGATCAACCGCAACGTCATAGCGCGCTGCGCGAACATCGTTCCAAGTTTTCGCTATCTGCTGCACAGTCGAAACGGTAAACAGCGACTTCCTCCACCCTGTCAGGTTGACGGTATGAATCCAATCCGCCAGGGGCCGCTGCGCCGAGCGCGGTCCCCGACGCGGCGCCCCGGGTGCACACAGAAGTTCGGCCCATCGCTCTTCGATCAGCCAGCCAATCATCGTCTGCGGAAACGCCTGGCGCAGAGCCTGAGCCGCAGGCAGGGTGTGGATTACGTCGCCCATAGCGCTCAGGCGCACGATGAGCAGGCGGTCGATGTTCTTACGGCTTTCCGCCGCCACAATCAAGATTTCCTCGGCGAGAGCCGCGAGCGGATGATCTCGCTGGTGGAGTGATCTTTGGGATCGCCGACGATCTCGACGCGCCCGCCGTACTCCGCAACGGCGTCACGCTCTGGAACCGAGTCGGGAGTGTAATCGGTCCCCTTGGCCTGAATGTCGGGCCGGATCTCGCGGATGATCGCTCGCACATCGAGTTCAGGAAAAATCACGACCGCATCCACGTCGGCCAGAGCGGCTACAATTTCAGCACGCTCTTCCGCGGGCATGAGGGGCCGCCCTTCGCCCTTGAGGGCGCGCACCGATTCATCGGAATTAATGGCGACCACCAACCTGCCGCCCAGTGCCTTCGCTCCGCGCAGATAGCGGACGTGGCCCACATGCAGCAAGTCGAAGCCGCCATTGGCCAGCGTGATGCGTTCGCCGGCGCGCCGCCATCCCTCCACGCGCTCGCGCAGTTCTTCACGACGCAGGATTTTGTTGGATGCTTTCAATTATGTGCGTTCAATGATGCAATCTCAATGAGGTCGTGTCGCCGGCGGCGTCTGCTCGATTGCGTGCAGCAACTCTTCCCGCGAAACGGTTGCCGTGCCGCGCTTCATCACAACAACTCCGCCCGCGTAGTTGGCCAGTTGCGCCGCCTCTTCCGTTGTCGCTCCGGCAGCGAGCGCAGCGGTAAACGCCGCGATCACCGTGTCGCCGGCGCCGGTCACGTCCGCCACCTGGTCGGGGCCGAAAATCGGAATGTCCACCGGCTTGTGCTTGTGATCGAAAGCCACCATCCCATCGCGCCCGCGCGTGATCACCAGGGATTGCAGCTTCATGCGCGCCATTATCTGCTCCCCGGCGGCGATGACCTTGTTCCAGTCTTGCCCGATGCGAACGCCGAGAGCCTCTTCGACTTCGGGTTCATTGGGAGTAGCCGCGGTTACTCCCGCATATTGCAACATCCGGTAGCGCGAATCGAGGACAATCGGCACCGATCCCAGCTTCCCTTTGTTCCGTAGCGTGTTCACGATTGCGGGAGTGGCCGCGCCATATCCGTAGTCCGAGACCAGCAACGCGTCCGACGCATGCGCGTAATTCCGCGCCGCCAGGTATAGTTCCCGCGTCAAATGAGGGTTCGGGGCTTCCTGCGGCTCGCGGTCGACGCGCACCACCTGCTGGCGCGCCGTATGCGTCATGCCTGCCAGAATGCGCGTTTTCGTGACCGTCGTGTAACTCTTGTCCTTGAGCACGCCGCTGACGGCGATCCGCTTATGGCGAAAATATTTCAGCAACATCCGCCCAGGTTCATCGTCCCCCACAATGCCAACGGGGAGGACATTCACTCCCAGATCCGCCAGGTTATTCGCTGCGTTGGCTGCGCCACCGGGTGCAACGGTTCGCTCGCGGTGCTTCAGGATCAGGACGGGAGCCTCGCGCGACACCCGCGAAATCTCGCCGAATACAAACTCGTCCGCCACCAGGTCTCCCAGCACCGTCACGGTGAGGTTGGGGAAGGCTTCGACAATCTTTTTCAGCCGGTCGGACTCTTTGAGATGTTTGGTCATGTTGAGATGAGTCTGCGCCTGCAGCGCCAGCCTTTCGTCCAAGTGCGTGGGCGAAACGGCGCTACGAAGACAGATTCTCTCATGCGCGGTGCTTTCGCTCGTCGATCTTGTGCAGCATGGTATCGACGGCGTTAGCTGCATCCGAGAGTTCCATTTTTACGGGTACCACCGCGAGCGGGGCGAGAGCGGATAGACAGCCTCCCAGGTTCACCGCGTCTTTCTCGGTGGTCACGAAGCCACCTGCCTCGCTGCGCTGCTTGAGTTCAAGCAACTCGCGGATATCCTTCTCGCGGTAAGCATGGTGGTCGCGGTAGAATGCCTCGGCGACGGGCTCAATATTTGCCGATCGCAGTTGCAACATAAAATTCTGTGGCCGCGCTATGCCGCAGAAAACCACGGGCCGGAGCGGAACATTCTGTGGCACAATGCCACGCCGCACGCGCCATACCAGTTTTCCCTCGATGGGAAATGACTCCGCCGAAGCACCACTGGCTAGCACAACCGCATCCGCGCGCCGCAAAGAACTCAATGTCTCCCGCAAGCGTCCAGCAGGGAGCAACCGGTCGCTCGTATCCTGCGGCGTGACCAGAACAATATCGAAGTCGCGAGCCAATGCGCGATGTTGAAAGCCGTCGTCAAGCAGATGAAGTTGCGGTCCGAATTGCGATTCGGCGAAGCGCCCTGCCTCGTACCGATTCACCCCGACGATTACCGGCGCCTGCAGCTTGCGGGCAATCAGAAGCGGTTCGTCGCCGAACTCCTGCGGCAGGCCCGCGGGATCGACCAACCGCACGCCCCTCGAGCTGCGCCCGTAGCCGCGCGACAGGACATCAAACTTGATGGCGCGCGCCTTGAGCAACTCGCCCAGCAACAGCACAAATGGAGTCTTGCCCGACCCGCCAGCGGAAAGATTGCCAACGCTGACGACCGCACCTTGCAGCCATCGCGCCCGGAGAACTCCCCGATCATAAAGCGCATTCCGCGCTCCGACCACGCCGCCGTAGATGGCTGAGAGGGGATTCAATCGGTGTGCGCGGCCTGAGCCGATGCCGGCAGAGGATCGCGACCGTCCGACATCAGAGTCTTCAGCGCTTCCAGCGTCCGCAAAGTCGCGCCCATCTGCGACCGCATCGTTTCTTCGGCGCGCCGGCCAAGAGCCCGCCGCTCGGCGTCGTCCGCGAGCAGTTGCATCAGAGTCAAGGGCAATTCCGCCAATCCCACGATCCGCACGGCGTCCCGGCTTTGAAACAGGGTCACAATGTCACGAAAATTTTCCGTGTGGTTCCCGGTCACGATCGCGACACCGTGTTGCGCGGGTTCGATAATGTTGTGTCCGCCCCGCGGCACCAGGCTTCCGCCGACGAACGCAACATCGGCCAGAGCATAGAGCGCGGCCAGTTCTCCGATGGAATCCACCAGCAGCACTCCGCCGGCGAGCGCTTCTCCCTGCCATTGCGATCGCCGGAACGACGGGATGCCCAACTGCTGCAGGAGGATCGCAACCTGATCGAAGCGCTCGGGATGCCGCGGCGCCAGAATCATCATGGCCCGCGGATGCCCCACCCGCAAGTTCTCAAAGGCCTTCAGCAGCGGTGGTTCTTCGTCTTCGACCGTACTGCCGCAAACCAGCACAGGACCGGCGCCTTCTGCCGCCAACGATTGGCGGAGGCTCTCTACAATGGGCGGAGAGGAAGGCAAACTCATGTCGAACTTAAGATTTCCCGTGACGTGCACGCGCTGCGTTTCGGCGCCGATCGATTGCAGCCTGACGCTGTCTTCTTGCGTCTGCGCCAGAAACAGGTCGACGTGCACCAGCATCCTTCGCAGGGCCCAGCGAAAACGGCGGTAGTTCGGCCATGACCGGTCGGAGATGCGCGCATTCACCACCGCGATCCGCGCCCCGCTGGCATGCGCCAGGCGCAGAAAGTTTGGCCAGAATTCGGTTTCGGCGAGCACCACTAACTCCGGTTGCAGAACTCGCAGATAAGGCCGGATCGCGAATGCAAAGTCCACCGGGAAGTAGAAAACGTTCGCTTCGCCAAAGCGCTTGCGCGCGAGCGCTTGTCCCGTGTCGGTGGTGGTCGACACCAGCACTCGATGATTAGGGAAAGTTCGTCGTATCTGCTCCACCAATCCGCTGACGGCGAGCACCTCGCCGAGCGAAACCGCATGAACCCAGAGGACGCGATCTGGCTGCGAGCCTGCGCCAGTCGCAATCAGTCGCTGCGGAACCCTGCCCATGCGTTCGACAAGTCCGCTTCGATATTTGCCGTGGCGCAAAATCTGGTAGAGCCAATATGGCAGGCTCAACAGCATACCGAGCGCCAACACCAGACTGTAGAGAAGATAGCTCAAGCTGAGCCATTCTAAACCGCCTCATGGGCGGGAGCACCTTGCGCTCTATAATCGTATCTATGCAGTCCTTGCGATTCACTTGTCGCTCCGTCGTCCTGGCGCTTTGTTCTGCGTTGTTTCTGCTGGTCTTGCTGGGGGCCAAGAGCTTCGTGAAGCCGGTGGCGCGGGCCGCCATAAATTATCCCGCACACGATTTCCATCGCGACTCGAAAGTCGCCATCGCCGCCGACCCCTACGACACGCCGGAAAAGGTGAAGATCTTTTCCGTGGATTTTGCAGCGCACGGGTTCTTGCCCGTTTTTTTCGTGGTGACCAATGATGGCGACCAACCGATCTCCATCGTCAACATGGAAATCACGCTGATCACGGGCAATCATTCGAAGCTCACACCGATCTCTCCGGACGACCTCTACCGGCGTCTTTCGAATCCCCAGGCCAGTACGCGGCCGCGCCCTGTCCCGTTTCCTCTTCCGCGCAAAGTGAAGGGCGCGATCAGCAAGAAAGAAATGGATGAGATCGAGTCCTCGCAATTCGCGGCCAAGGCGGTTGAGCCGCACGGCACGCAATCGGGATTTCTGTTCTTCGACGTGGGCGGGATTTCTTCGCCTCTGCCGGGCGCGAACATCGACATCACCGGAGTAGCGGATGCGAAGGGGAACGAACTGATGTACTTCGAAATCTCAGTTGACAAGTACTTGAGCGCGCCGTAGAAAACGAATTAAGAGCCATCTGGGAACGGCAGCCATGCAATTCGAATTAACCGTAGATTCGAACGGAGATCGGCGTTAATGTAAAGGCGTTGAGCAGCAACGGGAGGGTCTCATGAGCAAACATAAGTCGGACAAGTCATCCAACCGGAATCGGCGAGACTTTCTTAAGACGGGCGGCTTCCTGACTGCGGCCGCGCTGGGCTCGGCTGCCTTTCCGGATGTTGCACGCGGCCAGGCAGGTCCGGTCGCCAGTTCTCTACCCTCCAATTCGGCAACCACAAATTCCATGCCGACGCGGAATCTGGGGAAGACTGGATACAAAGTCGGCATCTTCAGCCTGGGAGGGCAAGCCTCACTCGAGAAGGCCAACAATGAAGCGGTCGCCGTACCTATCATCGAAAAGGCTCTCGACCTTGGCGTGAATTACGTCGACACGTCTTCAATCTACGGCGGCCCCGATCGCTGGAGCGAGCAATATGTCGGCAAGGTGATGAAACATCGCCGCAGCGACGCGTTGCTCGCGACCAAGACGAAAGAGCGGACGCGCGATGGGTCCCTGCGCATGATCGAGACCTCGCTCAAGCTGTTGCAGACGGATCACGTCGACTTGTGGCAACTGCACGACATCGGCACGATGACGGATATAAACGAAATTTTCGCCAAGGGCGGAGCCATGGAAGCATTGATCGAGGCTCGCGACCAGAAGATCGTGCGCTATCTCGGCATCACGGGGCACTACCGACCCGACGCGCTGATCGAGGCGATCCACCGCCATCCCTTCGACACGATCCTGATGGCCGTCAATGCCGCCGATCCGCATCACTACAGCTTCTCCGAGCAACTGCTGCCGCTGGCGGTGGAGAAACAGATGGGAATCATTGGAATGAAAGTCCCGGCGCGGGGACGCATTCTATCGTCGTGGACGCCGCCGCCCATCGAGCAGCAGAAGCATTCGTGGGAGGGCATGGTGCTGGCGCCGACCGCGGGCACGCTGGATATGCGGCAGGCGATGTATTATTCGCTTTCGCTGCCGGTCAGCACGGTTATCATCGGCTGCGATTCCATTCCTCAGCTGGAGCAGAACGTGCAACTGGCGCGCGAGTTTACTCCGCTCAACCAGCAACAAATGGCAATGCTCACGGAGAAGGCGCAGCCGGTGTCGAAGCAGTCGCTGTTCTTTCGGTTTTACGAACGGGCGTAGGGACGGGGGAGAAAGCGTTTCCGATTTACAGACAAAATGGAGATCTCCATATCTGGTCTTTCGAATCCTGCCACACATATTTGCCCGAGTGGTCAATCACTCCATGTTTGCCTTCATACCGTTCGGCACGGCACATGCCCGTATCAGGACCTAAGCGGCGGAAGGTCTCAACCTTAGCCAAGCCCGCACAGAACGGCATAGCGGCACCGTAGATGGGGGGCAGGGCGACCATGCCCGTTTTGTCGATGTACCCCCACTTCCCGCTATCGAACTGTACTGACGCCACGCCTTCGTTGAACATGTGAGCAATTCGATACTGAAGCGGTACCACCACCCTGCCGCTCTTATCAATGTAGCCCCATTTGCCTCCGGAGGACACGGGCGCAACGCCATCTGAAAAAGAAAACGCATCCTCATAGGAGGGCTTCACAACGATCGAGCCGGTTGCGTCCATGAAGCCGACCTTGCCCCCAATGCGAACTGCAACCAAGCCCTCCGAAAAGTCGATTCCGCTCGCGCCTTGATGGATCGGGGGTAGGACAAACGTCCCGTCGCGGCGTATATATCCGATTTTATGATCAACCTCGACTGCGGCCATACCCTCACTAAAGTCGAAAGCGCCATCGAATTCAGAAGTGACCTTCTGTCCCTCGCGATTGATGAAAAAGTACTTACCTCCCCGGAGCACCCGCGCCATGCGTGTGTCAAACTCTCCTGCATAGCGGAACTGTAGGGGAATGACAACTTTGCCGGAAACATCCGCATAGCCCCATTTTCCGTCTTTTTCGACCGGACCGATTCCGTCGGAATACCAGGTGGCCACCAGAGATGCGTGCGGATCACGAACTTGAAAAACGAATTGCCCCTGGGTGATGATCACTCCGCATCCTTCTGCTGTACATACAGTGGCTAGACCTTCGGAGAAGGGCCCAGCGGATTTGAACTGCGGACGAATAACGATTCCCGAGACAGTCAGGTACCCCCACTTGACTCCCTCGTTGAAGGGAACGGGCGTTCCGCTATTGCAATCTGGGAAGATCTGCGCTCGTTGAGCGGCTGCAACGGTCGCGAGCGGCATGGCGCCCGCGAATAACCAGAGCCTTATCTTGATCATTGCCTCCCCACTCAATCGCTGATTGTACTCCGGGCGTCGAAGGTGCCTTCAACGCTACCAGCGAGCCATGAATCGTCTCGGCAACTTACGCCGCACCATGAAAGAGCGTACTCCGGCCCGCGCAGAAGTGCTCCGGTTCTCTGCCGCCCTTTATAATCACTCCCTATGGTCACTACGACGGCCGATTCCATTGCCGCCCACGCCACGTATGAGCCGGTCATCGGACTGGAAGTCCATGTTCAGCTGCTGACGGCGACCAAGATTTTCTGCTCCTGCTCGACGCGATTTGGCGCGCCGCCGAACACGAACGTCTGCCCGGTATGCCTGGGGATGCCTGGGGCGCTGCCCGTGCTCAACAAGAAAGTTGTGGAGTTCGCCACCCTGGCGGCGATGGCGCTGCAGTGCCGCATCAACGAGACTTCCATCTTTGCGCGCAAGAATTATTTCTACCCCGACCTGCCCAAGGGCTACCAGATTTCGCAGTATGACAAGCCGCTGGCCGAGTTTGGCTTCATCGAGGTTCCCGCTGGCGGCGGCAAGAACCAGGGTAAAACGAAAAAGATCGGCATCACCCGCGTCCACCTCGAAGAGGATGCCGGTAAGAGCCTGCACGAAGGCTTTCCCGACGCGGCGGAGAAGACGGCCATCGATCTCAACCGCACTGGCGTGCCGCTGATCGAAATCGTCAGCGAGCCCGACATCGCCTCGCCCGACGAGGCTTACGAATACCTGACGCGCCTGAAAGAAATCATCCTCTACACCGGCGTCAGCGACTGCAACATGGAGGAAGGCTCGCTGCGCTGCGATGCCAACGTCAGCGTGCGGCCGCGCGGGCAGAAGGAATTCGGCACCAAGGCCGAAATCAAGAACGTAAATTCGTTCCGCTTCATTCGCGAAGCGCTGGAATACGAAATCAGGCGTCAGGGTGACGTCCTCGAATCGGGCGGCAAAATTACCCAGGAGACTCGCCTGTACAACGCAAATGAAGGCAAGACCTACAGCATGCGCTCGAAAGAGCAGGCGCACGATTACCGCTACTTCCCCGAACCGGACCTGCTTCCTCTGGTCGTCGACGAAACGTGGAAGGCCGAGATCGCCCGCACCCTGCCCGAACTGCCCGAGGCGCGCCGCGCGCGCATGGTGAAGGACTACGGCATCACCGAATACGACGCGCAGGTGCTGACGTTTTCGAAATCGCTGGCCGATCAGTTTGAAGAGGCAGCGAAGGCCGCAAAGAATCCCAAGCGCGTCGCCAACCTGGTGCAAAGCGAATTGATGGGCCGCCTCAAGGCCAAGGGCATCGAAATCGAGCAATCTCCGATTTCGATGAAGGGAGTAGCGGCATCGGCCGATCTGGTCGAGGCCGGCACCATCTCTGGCAAGATGCTCAAGGATCTCTACGATCTGTCTTTCGAGCGCGGCAAGGATTTCCCCCTGGTCTATGAGGAAGAAGGCCGCCCACAACAGTCCACGGACACCTCGGCGCTGGAAAAGATCATCGACGAAATTCTGGCCGCCAACCCCAAGCAGTTGGAGCAGTACCGCGCCGGAAAGAAAACCATGCTGGGATTTTTTGTCGGCCAGGTGATGAAGGCGTCCAAAGGCCAGGCCAGCCCGCAGATCGTGAATGAACTCCTGGCGAAGAAACTGAGCTAGCTTTAATTTCTGTTCCTAGAGCACTGAGAAAGCTGCGGACTGGCTCACAAGAGATGGAAATTCACAACCAAAGTCAAGAGCGGCGCGGGAGTGTCCGCCCTAGACAGTCACATGAGGCGCGCACTTTAGTCATCTAACGCACTCTCTGCCTTCCCGATACCATGACACTGGGTCTGCCTGTCTTCGGTTGACCGCTGGGGAATTGCCATGAAATTCAAGCTCGACCGCATCATCAGCATCGCGACGCTGGTGGCCTCGCTGGTGGCCATTATTCTGGTCCTAAAGAAACCGGCGCCGGTGGCTCACCCGCAGATTCCCGCTGCCATCGCTGAACACGCCCAGTCATTTGACCAGAAAATGGCCGAGTTCCAGCAGGCTACGCAGCAATCGCCGCCGAGCGTTTCCTACGGGACTTCGAAACCCGAGGCCGGACAGGCCGCACCGCCCAGCCCCAAGGCTGAGGTACACATCAATTCCGAGGAGATCAGCGCCGTGCTTGCGCAGTCGCTAGGCAATGCCGCCGGAGCGTCCAACCTTTCTCCCGACTCCAACGTAGGCAGCGTTGCGCCCACAATTAAAGATCAGCAAGTCAGCTTTGACGGCGACCTCGTGCACGGCCAATTTCTCACCGAAATTGCCGGCAAAGACGTGTGGCTTACGATTTCGGGGCACATCGGCGACAAGGATGGCTACGCCACGTTCGATCCCACGGAATTCAAAGTCGGCGACCTTAGTGTGCCCGTCTCGCTGGTGAATCCGGCTCTGCAGAAGAAACTGGGCGAGGAGCGCGACCGGCTGAAGCTGCCGGACAACGTGGGCGCGATGAAAGTGGAGAACGGCGAACTGGTGATGGAGCAGAAATAGCTGGTTGTGTGGAACCGGGTCTCAGGCCCGGTCAGGCCGCGCCAGCGGCCTCTGACTAGCCAGGCAAAGCGAAGATTGCAGATTGTAGATTCCAGATTTGACCGAAGCTAGCTTTCAATCTGCAATCTGAGGCCTGCAATTTGCCACCTCCATCGACTTCACTCAGAGTGAACTCCGATCCGGTGCCATACGATTCTCAGCGGCCAGCTTCGCGTACCAGCGGCCCGAATCCTTGATCGTTCGCTCCTGTGTTTTAAAGTCTACGTAGGCCAAGCCGAAGCGCTGGCTGAAACCTTCCGCCCACTCGAAGTTATCCAGCAGGCTCCAGGCGTGATATCCGCGAACATCGGCGCCATCGGCGATGGAGCGAGCCAGGGCAGCCAGATACTCGCGATGGTAACCGATGCGGCGGCTGTCGTGAACTACTCCGCTCGCGTCCGGCCGGTCGTTATACGAGCATCCGCTCTCGGTAATTTCAATCACGGGCCGGTTGTAGTCGCGCGTAATGCGCAGGACCATGTCATACAGCGCTTGCGGCCAGACTTCCCATCCGAAGGCGGTCTTCGGCCCCTGTTGTCCGCCATCCATCTTCACTGGAAACAGCCACTCTTGCGTGTGCGCGACGCGCTCCATCGCCCCCGGTGCCGAGGCGATGGTCCGGTAATAGAGATTGATGCCGATGAAATCGAGCGGCGCCTGGACCTTTTCCATGTCGCCCGGCTTGATCCTCATGGCGGTCTCCGGCAGAAAGGTAAGAGCTTCGGGATAACGGCCGCGCAGCGCAGGCTCCAGGAACCAAGCGTTGGTGATGGCGTGCGCGCGCGCTGCCGCCAGCTTATTTTCCTCGGAATCGGTGGCAGGCTCGCACGGCGACATGCTGAAAGCGGTGCCCACGCGCGCTGCCGGACGGGCCGCCTTGAGCGCGCGGAACCCCGCGCCCTGCGCCAGGTTGACCACGTGCGTGGCGCGTAGAAAGTCGAGCAGGCTCTTGCGTCCGGGAGCGTGCGTGCCTTCGAGGTGGCCCAGATCCACAAACGCAGCGGGCTCGTTAAAAATCATCCAGTCGGAGACGCGGTCGCCCAGCGAATGCGCGACCAGTTGCACATAGTCGGCAAAGCGGGCCGCGGTATCGCGATTGCTCCATCCGCCGGCATCTTCCATAGCCTGGGGCAAGTCCCAGTGATAGAGCGTGACCAGGGGCCGGATGCGCGACTCGAGCAACGCATCCACCAGGCGGCTGTAATAATCGATCCCTTTGGAATTCTCCGCGCCCGACCCGGAAGGCTGAATGCGCGGCCAGGAGATGGAAAACCGGTAGCTGTTCAGGTTCATCGCCCGCATCAGGGCAAGGTCTTCGCGCCAGCGATGATAGGAATCGCAAGCCACATCGCCCGTGTCGCCGTTCTTGATCCTGCCCGGAGTGTGCGCGAAGCGGTCCCAGATCGATTCGCCCTTGCCGTCTTCGTTCCAGGCGCCTTCGATCTGGTAGGCGGCGGTGGCCGTACCCCAAAAAAATCCCTTCGGAAATGTGACTTGGGAAGATGCGTCGAATTGCCGAGCCGCCGTGATCCTCGAAGTTGCGGTCCTCGCTTTGGAAGATCCACTGCACCCCAAGAACGCAGCAGGCAGTCCCGCAGCCGCGCCGGCTCCGAGAATCGATTGCACAAACTTGCGGCGTGTCAGACGCAAACTAGGCTGGGTCTCCTTTACCGATCATGTTCCCTGGGGCCTTCAATTGTGCTTGATGAACTTTCCGTTCTTTTGTCCGGTAAGCGAGTTATAGAGCGTTTCCAGAAACGCATCCTCGCTGATGAAGTCCCCAGAGTACTTCTTCCACGGATCGAGGAGCTTCGCCTGCTTCATCTGATCGAGAGTCTTGCCGTCCGTGAGCGCCTTCGCGACTACCTGGCGTGTCGCCTTCAGCATGGTCAAGTAGGCCCGTACGTCGTCCAAGTTCGACACCGGCCCATGCCCGGGAATAATCTTCACATCCGGTGGCAGTTGCGCGATCACTTTCTCCACCGCGTCAATCATCCCGTTGATGCTGCCCCCGCTGTCGACGTCAATGAACGGAAAACCGTAGGTGACGAAATCGTCGCCCATGTGTACGACATTCGACTTGGGAAAAAAGATGATCGAGTCGCCGTCCGTGTGGCCAGCCGGAAAGAAGAGAGCGCGGATGTCTTCGCCGTTGAGATGCACGGTCACATCGTGATCGAAGGTAATGATGGGCAGCGCCTCCCTGGCAGCGGGCTTGACGTCCATGTGGACGGAACCGCCATTGCCTGCCGCGCCGCCGCTCTCCAGGCGCTTACGCACGTTGTCGTGCGCGATGATGGGCGCCTGCTTCTGGAAGTAAGCGTTTCCCCCGGTGTGATCGCCGTGATAGTGCGTGTTGATGATGAATCGCACTGGCTTTTCGGTGATCCCTTTCAACGCGGCCTGGATCTTTTCGGCGAGGGGGGCGTATTGATCGTCCACAATCACAATGCCGTCGTCGCCGACAGATGCGCCAATGTTCCCTCCCGCGCCTTCCAGCATGTAGACGTTGCCGGCCACCTTGGTGACCTTCATCTGCACTTTGCTGAAATCTTCGTCTTGGGCTGCAGCCAGCCCGAACCCAAACAGCAGACTCACGGCCAAAACTAACCCGCTACGCATAGTCAGGCGCCCCCTCACACGAGAACAGATTCTAACGGAAAATGGTGAATCGTCACTCAAGCCAGATGGACTCTAATCCCCACACAGGGCGCGGCTTTCGTCCGCGCCCTGCCTGCAGGCTTCTCGCAAAGGCTCACGCTTGCCGGGGGCCGGCCCCATTATTCCGGGCTCAAACTGTCAAACATCTTCCACAGCTTGTCGACGGTGGCGCGATAAAATATCCAGCCGTTGCCATTATCTGAAATTTCTCGGAAGAGCAACTCGCCGCGGCCATCGCCGTCGGCATCCACGGCGTCAACCAATTCGAGGCGTGGCGTGATGTCGAGATGATACTGGTCGGTGACCCCGACATAGAGCTTGTGCAGATTGTTGTAGATATCCGGATGGGCCACCAGCAGGATCGAATACTGAAGGTCGGAATCGGCCGCAGCATGCGGACTGCCCGCGGGCGGCGGAGGCATGTGGGCTTGGGCAGTGAAAACAAGGACCGGTTGGTCGTTGGTCCACAAGTCGTAGGCCTTCATCTGCGCGTTCTCGAAAATTGGCTCCCCGGTTTTAGAGGCCGGTTTCTTCGATGCCGTAGCATGCCGCGCCGTTTGTGGGCTCGCCGCCTTTGGCGTGGGGATGATCTTTGCCTTAGCCTGAGCGTCCACATAAGCGCGAACCTGCTCCTTCGCCAGCGTCGTCATCTGCTGAAGGCGTTCTCCCTCTTCGTCCTTGAGCCACTCGAAGGCGAACGACCGGGGCTCGGGCCCGCTCGCATCAGAAATTGCGGGAATCAACTGGACGGGCCCCTTGTCGGCCGTTTGCTCAGAAATCTTGCCGGCATTCGCCGGGGAGGCAGCGGACGCCACCGCGCCAGGCTTGCTGTAGCCAGGCACTTCATCTTCGGGCAACGGCTCGACGGGCTTCCCGCGCCGCAGTCTCGGCCGGTTGGCTTCGTCGGCTCCGCTGTCGGACGGTGGCGTCGACGGGCGATCGGCCTGCTTGGCGTCACTCGGCTTGGCGTCGATGGGCTTGGCGTCGCCCGGCGCGGTAGGCGCGGACGAGTTTGGCGCAGGCGGACTGGGGCTTGTGGGACTCGATCCGGTCTGACTCGGGCTCGTCTGACCTGATCCCGCAGGTTCCCCTGTGCTCTGCGGCGGCGCAGCAGCCGGGATGTTGGCCGCAGGCGGCGTCTCTTTCGGCGCGCTTCCGCTCCTTGCAAGCCGAGGAGGTCCGTCGCCGGTGTCGATTCCTACCGGTACCGTCTCCGCTTTGAGCGCCGTCTTCGGCTTCTCGGTTCCTGCCGGAAGCCACGTGCCCGTCCCGAGCCATGGAGTCTGCACATTGACGGCGTTGCTGTGCAATGCGCTGTTGACCGTGAACAGGCCCAACGAACTACCTGCGCGTTCGCCCTCGTAGACCGTACCCGGCTCGAGCGCCATTGGGATGGGCGTGGCCTTGTACGCGGTCGCGTCCCAGAACTTGCCGCCGACCAGAATCGCGATCGGCACCAGCGACGCCTTGCCGTTCGCCGTGAGTTGGACCACCCCCACGGCCCGCGGCCCCGCGTCTTTCTTTCTGGGGGCCTTCCGCTCCCCGGGCGTGATCTGGGGCCGTTCTTCCTGCGCAGTCAATATGACGGCCGCCCAAGCTACACAGACGAGCAGCGCGACGAAAAACGATCCCCGGTATAAAATCTTCTGGAAAGCCACTTTGCCGGATGCCGATTGCTCAGCATTTACGACATTCGACTTCGACTTGCTCGGAGAAACTCCCATGAAGGTCAATGATAAGGCTCCTGACTTTGCTTTGCAGGACGAGAACGGAAAAGAAATGGCGCTGAAAGGCCTGCGGGGCAAGACCGTCGTTCTCTACTTTTATCCCCGCGCCGACACCCCGGGTTGAACTATCGAAGCTCGCGGGTTCCGCGACACATATCAAAAGATGCAGAAGACGGGCGCGGTGCTGCTCGGCATATCGCCCGATACTCCAAAGGCGCAAAAGAAATTTCAGGAGAAGTTCGATTTGCCCTTCACTCTGCTGGCCGACGCCGACAAGAAAGTTGCGGAGGCGTTCGGCGTCATGAAAGAGAAGAATATGTATGGCAAGAAGGTGATGGGAGTGGCGCGGACAACGTTCATCATCGGCCCCGACGGGAAGATCCAGCATATATTCGAGAAGGTGAAGCCCGAGGGCCACGCCGAAGAAGTGCTGGATTATCTGAAGGAATCGGGCAAGGGCGCGTCCTAGGAAGAGCGAAGGGGCCGAGGAACTATTCCGCCATGTGCTGCGTATCATTAACAGAGGCGGTGTGTTTCACGCTCCGCCGGTCTCGGAGGAACTTATGCGCGGTCTCAACAGAGTCGTGGGAGTTTCTGGAATCCTGTTGTTCGCTGTCGCCGGCGCTGTCGCGAAACCGGTTCCTTCGCCTGCGGACGATCGCAGCTCCATCGTGATCGTCTTCAAAGACGGCCACCGCCAGAGCTTCGCCATGGCCGAGATCGCGCGCATCGACTTCAAGGCTCCAGCCGTGATCGTTTACAAGGATGGCCACCAGGAGAAGGTTTCCCCCTCCGACATCGCCCGCATTGAATTTGGAAATTCATCGGTCGGCGAAATGATGCCCGGACGAGGTCACTTTGTTGGCAAGTGGGAAGTCGGCGAGGGCAACGGCGGGAAGTTCTTCATCACCCTCGACGCAGACGGAGGAGCCAAGAAGACGCTCGGCCCTTCGCACGGAACGTGGACCATGGTCGATGGAGAGGCTCGGATCAGCTGGGACGATGGCTGGCACGACGCGATCCGGAAGGTGGGAACCAAACACGAGAAGCTTGCCTACGAACCTGGCAAATCCTTCGACGACCCGCCCTCCAACGTCACCGCTGCAAGAAACACGCAGCCCAAACCGATCTAGCCCGCCGCGCTGCGGTTAAAATTTCGCTTGATGCGCAAGTCGCAGGCCTCCAGGCAAACCCGGCAGATTCGTCCGCTGGATCGTGCTTTTTTCAGCCGCGATCCGCGCCGCGTGGCGCGCGAACTGCTGGGTAAAGTGCTGGTCCGGCAGAGGGAGCACACAGACGTCCGGCAGGCAGCGGGCGCGCGTCTTACCGCCCGCATCGTGGAAGTCGAAGCCTACCTCGGTGCCGAAGATCCCGCCGCCCACGCCGCCGCCGGCAACACCGCCCGAACTTCCGTGCTGTTTGGGCCGCCCGGCCACGCCTACGTTTACTTTATCTACGGAAACCACTACTGCCTCAATGTCTCCTGCGAGCCCGAAGGCCGTGCCGGATCCGTTCTTATCCGCGCCCTGGAACCGCTCTCCGGCATGGAAGAAATGGCTAAAGCCCGCGGGATCGAAATCCACGGTCCTAAAGACCTGCTCAAGCTAAACAGCGGACCGGGACGGCTGGCGCAGGCTTTCGCCATCACCCGCGATCTCGACAACGGGTGCGATCTGACCTCCGTAGCCAGCGGCCTGTGGATCGGCGAAGACGGATATCGCCCGCACGGCGTCCGTATAACCCCTCGCATCGGCATCACCAAGGCCGCGGACAGACCTCTCCGCTACATGCTTGCGGGAAACACCTTCGTCTCCGGGCGGAAAATACGATCCCAGTAGATGGTCTGACTCCGCTTTCGCGGACTGGAAAGCCAGCGGCCTTTCAGGCTGCATGACCGGGTCAGAGACCCGGCCCCACGCAAGCTCCGGCCAGGTCCTTTCCTCTGCCCTCAACGGCGGCGGAACGGCGGCGCCCAGCGCTTGACACATGGGTGTAGACTTGCCTCCGGGTTCGAGTAGTCGAAGAACCTTGCTGGCAAAGGCCTTTCGCCCGCCCTTGTGGACAATTTTCCGCAACCCCTGCAGCGGTGCGAATCATCTGAAGACTCGGGAGCCCGCATGCCTCGCCTGGCGCGATGTCAGATTCTGGTTGCGGCGCTTGTGATCTGCGCCGCGGCGAGGCCATTGCTCATGGCCGCCGACGGTGCCATTGCCAGTCGGCCTCCCGCAACAGTCTCGTATATCCTCGTCGGTTTTGCGGGCGGCTTTGTGCGCCACGATAATCCCCACCACGGACCCGTGCGGCTTGCGCAGCGCATTCGACAGAATCTTCCGAAAGGCGACTCAATCCAGGTCTTTGAGAACCGCCATAGAAAAGCCGCGTACAAAACCATTCTTCGCCTGCTCGACAGCAATCACGATGGCGTCCTCAGCAATCAGGAAAAGTCGCAGGCGCGAATCATCCTGTTCGGCCACAGTTGGGGAGCGTCGGCCGTGGTGCTGCTGTCCCGTGAACTGGATCGCGCCGGAATCCCCGTGCTGCTCACCGTGCAGGTGGACAGCATAGCCAAGCCTTGGCAAAGCGACAAAGTCATCCCGGACAATGTTGCCGCGGCGGCCAACTTCTATCAGCCGCATGGCCTGCTCCACGGCCGCGCACAGATCACAGCCGACAACGATTCGAAGACGCAAATTCTCGGAAACTACCGTTTCGATTACCAGAAAGAGCCGGTGCAGTGCGTGGGAGGATCATGGTTCCAACGGGTCTTCACCCCCAGCCACCTGCAGAGCCAATGCGATCCCCGGCTGTGGACGCAGGTCGAAAGTCTGGTGCGTCAGCGCATGGAACCTCAACCCGGCATCGTCGCAGCCCTTCCCTAGCCGCAGGGATTTCGGCGAGATGTCAGCAGCGCGATTTTCTTCGAGTTTTCCAGGATATTTTCTGCGCTTCGTTTTCAATCTGATTTCACTACGATGGCAACCTGCAGGTGCAAACCGTGGGCCCGGCTGAGGTCTTACCCCTCAAATAACGTCGTTTCACTCGATATATAACCCCCCGCGCCTGATCATGCATCCGTTAGGTTGCTTTTTAGTATTGCCTACGCTAATATGCAACCCAGAGGTTGCGTAACATGAACAACTCTATCGAGAAGCGCATTGAGCTCAAGGCTCCGATTTCGCGGGTCTGGCGTGCGCTCACGGATTACCGTGAATTTGGCGAATGGTTTCGCGTGAAACTAGACGGACCCTTTGTACCGGGTCAAGTCTCGCGCGGCCAGATTACTTATCCCGGCTATGAGCACGTCAAATGGGAAGCGGTCGTACAGAAAATGGAGCACGAGCGGCTCTTTTCCTTCACTTGGCCCCATCCCAAGTCCTTCGAAAAAGGGGACTATCCACTGGACCACTCAGAGGAACCGACCACGCTCGTCGAATTCAGGCTAGAGAAGACCGCCAGTGGTACGTTACTGGTGCTCACCGAGTCGGGCTTCGATAAGCTTCCCGGTGACCGCCGTCTGGAAGCGTTCCGAAGGAACGATGGCGGTTGGACAGAACAAATGAAGAACGTCGAGAACTATGTCGCGCAGAAGCCATAACAGTGTGGCCGCCAAACGAAGGACGCACGCGCTCGTCTTTGCAGCTCTGGGGGACGCAACCCGGCTATCGCTGGTTGCAAGGCTCTGCAAGGGACAGCCACGCTCGATCTCTCAGTTAACGGAGCGTACCAAGCTGACTCGGCAGGCGATTACCAAACATCTGCGCGTATTGGAGAGTGCCGGAATCGTGCACAGCGTCCATGCTGGCCGCGAGAGCCTGTTCGAATTCGACCTGGAGGCTGTTGCAGAGGTCAGGGAATACCTTGGTCTCGTCTCGGAGCAATGGGATCAGGCATTGTCAAGACTAAAGTCCTTCGTAGAAGACTGAACGCTTGGAATGTCCTTGGGCGCGCGCGCAGCTAGGAAAGAAACTTGTTTCTTGCCCGGCGGGGCAACTTCCGGCTTGGAATGAGAGTCCAAATAGCGGTAGGATTAATAGAGGCAGGTTGCCCTCCCGGGCAGCCAACCGCCGTTGGGTGGAGGGAACGGAAATGAGGAAATCCACCTTGCTGAAAGCTCTTCTTGTAGGTATCGCTTCTGTCACCCTCGTCTGCGCACCCATACCCGCGCTTGCCCAACATGGCGGCCACGGTGGAGGTGGAGGTGGAGGTGGAGGTTTCCACGGTGGCGGTGGTGGTGGATTCCACAGCGGCGGCGGCTCTGGCGGCGGATTCCATGGTGGAGGGTATTCCTACGGCGGCTCACGCGGTGGTGTGTACGGAGGTGGCAGCCGCTACGGACGGATGGGCGGAGGATCGCCATCGGCACGTAGTTCCGGCGCATCGAGGGCTTGGTCGTCGGAGGGCGGAGGTTATCGTAACGCCTCGCCTGGCTGGCATTCGTTTGGACGATCGGGAAACAGCGGGGGCATGGCTGCATCTCGCGGCACCGGTATGGCTATGGCGCACAGCGCGGGTATTGCCGACGGTCAGTGGCACTCCTTCGGAAGCGCCCACGGTGCGGCTGCACCGGCGCTAGCGTCGAACGCGCGATCCGCGGCGGGCACGTCGTTCAGCCATGGTGGCTTGCAATCCGGCAGCTCTGCCTGGCACGGCGGCTATTTCGGCGGCCGTGGTTATTACGGCTGGCGCGGCGGCTATGGCTGGGGCCTTGGCTGGAGTCCTTTTTGGTATTGGCCATCGTACTGGTATAGCCCATGGTGGGGCGACGACTATTCTGCGTCCAGCTACATTTACCCGGATCCTTACTAAAAGGACGCAGGTCTCGACACAGGCGTAATTGGCAGCCTCGGGACACGGAGCAGGATGTTGTCGATCAGCCGCGTGCTCCCGACAAACGCGGCCACGGCTGCGAGCGCGCCACCGGAAATATCCTCGACGGGATCCAGCGTATCCGGGTCCACGATCTCGAAGTAATCGAGACGCACGGAGCCTTCGTCGGCAAATTCCTCGCGTCCCGCGGCCACTAGCTTGGCCGCTTCCCGTTCGCCCGCTTCCGCCAACCGCTGCACGCGCAACAGCGAACGATGCAACACCAGCGCCCTCTTCCGTTGCGCGGAATCGAGATAGGCGTTCCGCGAACTCATGGCCAACCCATCGGGCTCGCGCACGATCGGGCAAACCACAATCTCTACCGGTAGATTCAGATCGCGCACCATGCGCCGAATGATCGCCACCTGCGCCGCATCTTTCTGCCCGAAAAACGACACGTCCGGTTCCACGACGTGAAACAGCTTTGCGACCACCGTGGTGACCCCGCGAAAATGTCCCGGCCGCGAACGCCCGTCCAGCTTGTCACTCAGACACTCCACCGTGACCCAGGTCACCGCGCCTGCCGGATACATTTCTTCCACCGACGGCGCGAACAGCAATTCCACGCCTTCGTGCTCCAGCAGTTCCCGGTCGCGGTCCAATGATCTCGGATATTTCGCCAAGTCTTCGTTAGGGCCAAACTGCATGGGGTTGACGAAGATCGACGCCGCCACTACGTCGGAAGATGCGTGGGCGGCCCGCACCAGCGACAAGTGCCCCTCATGCAGCGCCCCCATGGTCGGAACAAATCCCAGCCGCTTGCCCGCGCGCCGGACGGCACGAGACGCAGCCCGCATTTCGCGAATGGTAGTGCAGATTTTCAAGGATGGATCGTGCGACTGTGACCGCGCTTCACGCCGAAGGCACCCACTTCACCGCGATATGCGCGCTCTCCAGTATCCCGCCTACAATGCCTTTGGTGCGGCGAATGGCGACGCCATCCTGATCGGAGGGCTTCGTGGTGTTTTCCGCAGCCGCCACAACGCGGCCGTATGGCCAATTCGAAGCGGGCAAGGCCGCCAGCGCCGGAAGCAACTCAGCCGGCTTCAGTATGATTTCCGCGTTATCGGCAACATCGAGCAATGCCACCCCGTCCGGACGGACGATGAGGTAAGGGTTGCGCCAGGTTTTCATGTCGTGGATGCGCTCGAACTTAGCGGAATCCGCCGCGGGAATGGCCTGCAAAACAACTTCAGGAGCAGGTGGTTGCGCGGCATTCTGCTGCGAACACGCCACCAGAGAAATCCCCCACAGCAAAATCAACCACATCCGCATGGACAGAGACTTGCCAATCACGGGGCCGACGTTACCTCACCATCGCAGGAACGTCGTTTTTGGCCGCCCACACCAGCGCCACGATCCATCCGATTACGCTCCATCCCAGAAACAGATTGAGCAGGAAGATCGAGAGCAGGTCCCGCTTGCTTCGGGCCAAGGCAATGATCGACGGCAGAAAATACATCAAGAACGGCAAGCCGAGGAGTGGGAAGAACAGAAACATTGACAGAATCATGAACGGCCTCCCTTTCTATAGCCTAGCACTATCGAGGCCATGATGCAGCCTCCGCAATACCAACGCCTTTTTTGTACTTTCGAAATCCCGCGACGAATCCCGGGCACTGGAAGATACGCAGGACCTCGGACCTAAGTTCCCTGGCACTATCAGTGCCGATCCGTGCGCGGCAAAGAATTTTACCTTAGCGCTGCATTGCCCGCTTCCGCGAAAGAACCGCATCCAGCCCGGCTCCGGTTTCCTTCGGGAGATGATACGACTCGTCGTCCGCCGGGTATTGGTGCGACCGCACGTCGGCGCGAAATGCCTGGACGGCGTTCGTGATCAGCGCCGCCGCATCGCCGTAGCGCCGCACAAATTTTGCCGGAGGCCCAAATGTCAGATTCAAAATGTCATGAAACACCAGCACCTGTCCGTCGCACTCGGGCCCGGCGCCAATCCCGATGGTCGGAGCGCTGATTTCGGCCGTAATCATGGCCGCCACTTCGCGCGGAATGCCCTCGAGAAAAAGGCACGCCACCCCGGCGCGGTCCAGGGCCACAGCATCGCGCATGAGCTGTTCAATGCCGCTCAGGCTCTTTCCCTGCACCTTGTAGCCGCCCATCACATTCACCGACTGCGGGGTCAGGCCGATGTGCCCAGCCACTGGAATCTCGGCGTCAATAATCTGGCGGATCAGGTCGGCGCGCTTTTCCCCGCCCTCGACTTTCACCATCTCGGCGCCGCCCTCCTTCACAAAGCGAGCCGCGTTGCTGACGGCGGTTTTGGGGTCAATCTGGTATGACCCGTAGGGCATGTCCGCGACCAGCAGCGCGTTCTTCACGCCGCGGCGCACTGCCTTCACATGGTGCAGCATCTCGTCCATCGTGACCGAGAGGGTGTTCTCATAGCCGAGCATGGTTTGGGCAAGGGAATCGCCCACCAGCACCATGTCGATGCCGGCCTGGTCAACCAGGCGCGCGGCGGCGTAATCGTAGGCGGTTAGGCAAGTGATGGGTTCGTGATGGAGTTTCTGTTCCCGCAGAGACGCGGTCGTGATCTTATGGCCGGAGCCGTCAAGAAGACGCCCGCCAATCGGGGTCAAACTCATGATGTCCTCCAGTGCCCCTCCGCCTCTGGCGGATAGAGCCTGTGCATGCATCGTGGCGTCTACACCTTGGATGACGCTGGGGTTATTGTAGCTGCAAAAAGGCGGCCAGTCGATGCCCTATTTATGGGTAATGTTCTCAACGGTTTTGGGAAGGGCCCGACTTCAGCCGGGCCGCCAGTACCGCACCATCCGGGTCGGCTTTCAGCCGCTGAGGGACCCCGCCAAGGAACCTAACTCTTTCCTCCTTAGCCTTGATCGCGTCCTCATCCCGCAAAGTAAGACGCATTGTATATCATCTTACCTTCTGGTAAGATTGCCGTATGTCCACTTACCGAACCGTGATCAGCTCGAAAGGCCAGGTCGTCATTCCCGCCGAACTGCGGGAGCAGCTTGGTCTGGAGAAGGGCACGCCCGCAACCTGGACCGAAGAGAAGGGCCGCCTGGTGCTGACTCCCATCACGGAACGTCTCCTCGACGAGATCCAGGGATTTCTGAAGCCCCGTCCAGGTGAACCCTCGATGTTTGAAGAACACTTCAAGGAGCGGGAACGCGAGCGTAAGAGAGAGAAGCAGTGAACCCTGCACTGACTCGCAGCAAGGCCCGGCGATATGTTCTCGACGCCAATGCGTTCATTGGATTCCTGGAAAATCGTACGGGTCCGGCGACGCGGGTCCGGCATCTACTGGAAGAAGCTTTTCGACAGGAACTGCCGCTCTTCCTGTCGGCGGTCAATTGGGGAGAGGTGTTTTACATTGCGTGGCGACTGCACGGTCCAACTAGAGCCTATGAAGTGGAGACGCGGCTGCGGCAACTACCCGTCACGGTCGTAGCCGCCGACCTCGACCGCGCAACCCGAGCCGGCGCTCTGAAGCAAAAGCACAATCTGAGCTACGCCGACGCCTTCGCTGCGGAGCTCGCCTTGGAGCGCGGTGCATGGCTGGTGACTGCCGATCCGGAATTCTCAAAAGTTGGTAAAGCGTTGTCGCTCTACCCCCTTCCGCGGCACGAAAAGTAGGCAGCCCTCACACGCCCACCGCGTCCTGCCCGCCCAGCGGGAGGAAGTACTGCGTGCCCTTGATCGGCTCCGTCACCTTGCGAAGCAGCTCCTGCAAGTCTTCGTTGCGATCGACGAAATCAATCTCCGACGTATTGACGATCAGCAGATCCGACGACGTGTAGTGAAAAAAGAAGTGCTCGTAGGCCTTGATCACTTCTTCCAGGTACTCGTCGCTCACGGCCCGCTCACCCGGAGCATTTTTTTTCTTGAGTCGCTTCTTCAGCACCTCGGGCGTAGCCTGCAGATAAATCACAAGGTCGGGCGTGGGCAACTGCTCGCGGAAGTGGTTGTAGTAACGGTTGTAGGTATCAAGCTCCTGGTCGGTCAGATTGAGGCAGGCAAATAGCTTGTCTTTTTCGAAGATGAAGTCCGAAACCACGGTCTTCTGCGATCGCGCACCCAGATCGAGCGCCTGCAACTGCTCGAAACGCCGCACCAGAAATGTAAACTGCGCCTGAAACGCCGCCCCGCGCTCGCCTTCGTAAAATGAGCCAAGAAACGGATTCGCCTCGGGTTCCATCACCCGTTGCGCATTCAGCCGCTCGGCCAGGATGCGCGCCAGCGTGCTCTTGCCAACGCGGATGGGGCCTTCCACAGCAATGTACCGGGGCAATTCGAAAAGATTGGCCATGAGTTCGCGCGATGTTCTCGGAATTGGCAGGATATCTCGGTTGCGCCTCACTGGCAATTGCGGGATGAGTTAACAGGACCGATTGGGGTAATTGCGGAATTGAGTAATTGGGCAATTGAAACTCTTCGCACTTAGGGTTTTCAATTAACCAATTACAAAATTTCCCAATTACTCAATCCATTACAATCCCTGCATGCTCAGCCTTGCCCTGACCGGAGCCGCCACGCTCGGCGCTGTTGCCGCGGGATATCAATCGATGGCGCCCACCGGACAGTGGTACGGCCGGACCTTTACAGGTCTCGCCCGCGGGACGAAACAACTCGCGCTTACCTACGATGACGGCCCCAACGACCCGCACACGCTGCGGTTGCTGGAAGTTCTCGCGGGACACGGCGTGCAGGCAACTTTTTTTTTGATCGGACGCTACGTTCAACAGCGCCCCGAGATCACCCGCCAGATTGTCAACGCGGGCCACATCGTCGGCAACCACACGTTCACCCATCCGCTGCTGATCTGCAAGAGCGCGAATGGAATTCGCCAGGAACTCTCAAACTGCCGCTCCGCGCTGCAGGACGCCATCGGCCAGCATTCCAATCTGTTCCGCCCGCCGTTCGGCGGACGCCGCCCCGCGGTGCTCCGGATTGCGCGTGAGTTGGGTCTTGAGCCAGTGATGTGGAATGTGACGGGCTACGACTGGAACGCACCTCCGTCCGCGGTGATCGAACAGAAAGTCGGGGAGCAGATTCGCGGCGGCGACGTGATCCTCTTACACGACGGCGGCCATAAAGAGATGGGCGCCGACCGCTCCCAAACAGTTCTGGCCACAGATCGGCTGATTCCGCGCTATAAGGCAGAAGGCCGCGAGTTCGTCACCATTCCGCAGATGTTGGAAGGAAAAGCCTGAGAGGCAGGATATCGGCCAATATCTGGCCGCCTATCATCCGCAGGTGGAGTGGGACTCCGCCGATCGCACATCCTGGTTCTATTTCTACAGGGACGATACGCGCGAGTGGATCTTCTACACCGACAAACGCGGGTTCAGGAGCGGCTCAGTCTGGTTCGCGAGCGCGGCTTGCAAGGCTTCTTTTCGTGGGTGCTCGGCACCGAAGACCCCGAGATATGGTCTCGGCTGCCCTCTCACAAGTGAGGTCCGATTCAGCCGCGCATCGCAGCAAACGCCTGCTTCGCCGCCGCAATTGTCCGCTGAATATCTTCCTCCGTGTGCGCCGCTCCCAGAAACGCCGCCTCATACTGCGAAGGCGGAAGGTACACGCCACTCTCGAGCATGCTGCGAAAGAATTTCCCGAACGCCTCCGTGTTCGACTTCGACGCCGAATCCCAATCCGTCACCGGCCCCGGGTTGAAGAACCAGGTAAACATCGAGCCCACGCGGTTATGGCAAAGCGCGACGCCGGCTTCCTTCGCGGCCGCCGCCACGCCTTCCACCAACTCGCCGCTCAGCTTCTCCAGCCGCGGATAAATCTCACCCTTGCGATCCCGCAATTGTTTCAACATCGCGCACCCCGCGGCCATCGCCAGCGGATTCCCCGAAAGCGTCCCCGCCTGGTACATCGGCCCCAGCGGAGCCACCAGGTCCATAATCGCTTTGGGTCCGCCGTACGCGCCCACCGGCAATCCTCCGCCAATAATCTTTCCCATCGTCGTCAGGTCCGGGCGAACGTTATACAGTTCCTGCGCTCCCCCGAACGCCACCCGAAATCCCGTCATCACCTCGTCAAAAATCAGCACAGACCGTTCGCGCTCGGTCAGCAGCCGCAGCCCCACCAGATAATCGTCTGCCGCAGGAACGCAGCCCATGTTCCCCACCACCGGCTCCACAATCACGCAGGCAATCTGGTGCTTGAATTTCTGGAACGCATGCTCGACGAGGGAAAGATTATTGAAGGGCAGAGCCAGCGTGAACTGTGTGAACTCCTCGGGCACCCCGGCCGACCCCGGAATCCCCAGCGTTGCCACGCCAGACCCGGCCTTCACCAGCAGAGCATCCGCATGCCCGTGATAACAGCCTTCGAATTTCACTATGTATTTGCGTTTTGTGTAAGCCCGCGCCAGCCGGATCGCCGACATGGTCGCCTCCGTCCCGGAACTGACGAAGCGGACTTTCTGCATGTGCGGAAATGCCCCCAGCACCAGTTCCGCCAGATCCGCCTCCGACGGGGTCGAAGCTCCAAAGCTGGTGCCGTTACAGGCCGCGCCCACAATCGCATCCAGCACATTCGGCTCAGCGTGCCCCAAAATCAGCGGTCCCCACGATCCGATGTAGTCAATCAATTCGTTTTCGTCGGCGTCCCAAATGTGCGATCCTTTGCCGCGCACGATAAATCGCGGATCTCCACCCACCGAGCGAAATGCCCGCACCGGCGAATTCACGCCTCCCGGAATCATGCTCTCCGCCCTCAACTGGAGGCGGCGCGACTGTTCGGTTTTACGCGATGGAGTGGACGGCATCGAATCCTCTCGACGTGGAGAAATAAGATGTCAACAGATCGAACCCCTGCAAGCGACTACTATAGCAGCGCGCCGAAGCCAGAATTCATCCGATATTCATCGTTCTGCAATCCCTTTGCAACATGGCGACAGTACGGTGGAGTCATCAAGTCGCCCTTCTAACCGGGAGGGTTTTGAGGGACAGTCTCGGGGGCTCCGGACTGTCCTTATTTCTTTTCCTCGGACTTGTGCGGGCCAGGTTATGCTGGGTTGTCTGTGTGGGGCTGGGTCCCTGACCCAGCTGCGGCGCGCAGCGCTGCTGGTTCTTTTCCCTTCTGCTATGAGCTTCAACTGAAGAAAACCCAGCAAGTGCCCCGCGTTAACCACAATTAATCCGTCATCGTATAATCATTCCCGATGATTACCGTCTCCAAGGAGGACTACCTCAAGTCGATCCTCGAAGCGGAAAGCGAGGGCGAAGCGGTCATCTCCGCGCGCCTCGCGGACCTATTGAAGGTCTCCCCGCCCGCGGTAACCATGGCGCTGCGCCGGCTGAAGAAAGACGGCCTGGTGCGCGTCGAGCCTGGCGGCGAAGTGCGTCTGACCGCGGCAGGCCGCAAGATCGCCCGCAAGCTCACTCTGCGCCATCATCTCATCGAACGCATGCTGTCCGAACTTTTTGGCATGGAGTGGTGGAAGGTCCACGACGAAGCTGAGCGCTTGGAGCACGCCGTCTCGCCCGACTTTGAAGCCAAACTCCTGGCGAAATTGGGCTCCGGCGGAGCGTGCCCGCACGGAAATTTGAGTGAACTCGAAGGCCCAGCCAGCCGCCGCCGCCGGGGACTGGTCCTGCTTGCCGACGCCCAAATCGACACTACCTACACCGTCAGTGGAATCTACGAGCGCGACCGGCATCTGCTCGAGTTCTTGGAGCACCGGGGCGTCCGTCCGGGTGCGAAGTTGCGGCTCGTGGAGCGTAATTACGACCAAACCCTGACCCTCTCCACCCCCTCAGGAACTGTCTCTCTAGGCCCTGCCGCATCCGAGCGAGTGTGGCTCGCTCCCGCTAGTCGCCAGAAACGCTGATGCACGCTACCGCCCACCGCCGCGCACAATAGTTAACTATAGTTCATCTCTTGTTATATACTTCTGCTAACAAACCGGGGAGAGCAGTGCCATGGGCCTCGCTGGAACACCGCTCTGCTAAATGCCTGCTAGATGAACGAGCCGAAGACAACATCGACGCCTCCCGGGGAATTGCCGTCCGACGTCTCGGACGGAGGGCTGATTGCGGCCCGCGGCGTCGTCATTACCCACGAAGATATCGACCGGGCCCACGACCGCGAACGCGTCTTGGCCACCCGTACGCAGCACGGCCCGTGGTCACGCGCGAGACTGCTCTGGCTGCTCATTGGTCCCGGCATCCTCGTCATGCTGGGAGAAAACGACGGCCCCAGCATGCTGTCGTATGCCGCTACCGGAGCCCGCTTCGGCATCGGCTTCTTCCTCCCCTTCGTAGTCCTCACTTTCCTGATGGCCTGCGTTGTTCAGGAGATGACCGTCCGTCTGGGAGCGGCCACGCACCGCGGGCACGCCGAACTCATCTTCGACCGCTTCGGACCCTTCTGGGGATGGTTCTCGATGATCGACCTCATGGTCGGCAACTTTCTCACTCTGGTCACCGAGTTCATTGCCATCCGCGCCGGCCTGGGATTTTTCGGCGTGCCCCCCGCCGTCTCCGTCCTCGGTGCATGGATCGTGCTCTTCGTCGCCTTGATGGCCCATCGCTATTGGACCTGGGAGCGCATCACCCTCGTCGCCGCCATGTTTAACCTGGTATTCATCCCTGTCGCCCTGCTGAGCCATCCCCACTGGGGAGCCATCGGCGGCGCGCTGTTCACCTGGAAACCGCTTCCCGGTGGACTCACGCAAGAAACAGTTCTCATCCTGCTCTCCAATATCGGAGCTACGGTGACGCCTTGGATGCTGTTCTTCCAGCAGAGCGCCATAGCCGACAAGGGCCTGACCACGCACGACATCCGCTTCGGCCGCATCGACACCGTGCTGGGTGCGGCTTTGGCGGCACTGGCCGCACTGGCCACGATCGTAGCTACGGCTCCGCTATTCGCCCACGGCATGTCCACGGGCAACTTCGAAGGCGCTGAGTTCGCGCAAGCCCTCCAGCCCTTCGTTGGCCATTGGGGTTCCGCGCTCTTCGCTCTCGGCATTTTTGAAGCCGGCATGGTCGCTGCGGTAACCATTTCAACTTCGTCGGCCTATGCCTTCGGAGAGGTTGCCCACAGACCCCACAGCCTGAATCTTCCCTTCCAGCAGGGAAAATCTTTTTACCTCGTCCTGATTCTCGAAGCCGCCGCTGCCGCCGGACTGGTCCTGATTCCCGGCATCCCGCTGGTCTACATCGTGCTAGTGGTCAACGTAATCGCAGTCCTGGCCATGCCCCCCGCACTGCTGTTTCTCTACATGCTGGTCAACGACCGCGAAATCATGAGAGACCTCGTCAGTCCCATGTGGGCAAACATCCTGGCGCTAGGAGTGGTAGTCGTACTGGTTGGAGCGGGAGTTCTGTTCGGAATCAGCGTAGTCGCTCCGCACGCCTTGTCATTGATTGGAGGCAAGTAGATGGACCCAGAATTCGATTCCGCGTCGAGCGCTGAAATCAGCGGGGAAGATCTCGCCAGCATAGTTGCGTCCCTGGAACCAGACCAACTCATTTCCGCCAAAGAAAAACATCACTGCCCTCGCCGCCAGCTCACTCGCACTGAAATGATGCTGTTCTGGGCGCTGCGGTTTTATCTGGTCTTCATGTTCGGAGTGGTGATCTATCAAGTCTGGACGAGCGTCCGCTAGTTCGTCGCCTAGGCCGGGCGATCCGGGTAAATCGCTTTTTGGAAAGCGAAAGTGGATGAGCAGTGCACCCAGTTAAGGAGAACGACCAAGGCAAAGATGCTGCCTTCCGGTCCCGCCGAGGCTCCCGTGAGCCAGTTCGGTCCTTGCACAGAGGTGTTCAGGAATCGGCCAGTGCCAGGAAGGCCGCCCTCGGGCGTGCCGTAGAAAAACGTCTCCGCCCAGTCCCAGGCCGCATGGAATCCGATGGCGAACCAGAGGTTACTCGGGCGACGAATCATGAGACAAAAAAGTAATCCGGACGCGATCACCTGCAAAATGCCAAGCACGTTTTCTTCCGAATGCCTGGTGCAGAGGAATAACAAATCCTCTGCGCTGCGCAAGGCTGGGCTCTTCTATCTCGTCTTCGTGATGTTTTCCTACACGACAGGCGGTCCCTTCGGACTCGAGGACATGGTGACGACCTCGGGACCGGGGATGACGCTGCTCTATCTGCTGGTGCTGCCGTTTTTCTGGTGTATTCCGGTGTCGCTGGTTTCGGCGGAACTGACTACCGCCATGCCGGTGGAGGGCGGCTTCTATCGTTGGACGCGTGCGGCATTCGGCGACTTCTGGGGATTCCTTGCCGGATGGTGGAACTGGTCCGCCTCGTTTCTGCTGGGCGGGGCCTATGCGGTGCTGTTCACGGATTATCTGGTGTACTACTTTCCGAAGATGACGTGGTGGGAGCACTACCTCGTCTCCGTGGCGCTGATCGCGCTACTGACGTGGATCAACGTGCGCGGCATTCAGATGGTGGGGCAGGTCGCGACCGCGCTGGAGATTTTCATTTTTGTGCCGGTAATGACGATGATCGTCATCGCTCTGTTCCACTGGCATCATAATCCGTTTACACCATGGGTGCCTCGTCATCAGCCCACGTTCAAGATTTTCGGCGTGGGGCTGGCGCTGGGTTTGTGGCTGTACTCGGGTTACGAACAGCTCTCGACGGTGGCGGAGGAGGTTGAGAACCCGCAACGGGCTTATCCGCGGGCGCTGGCTTTGGTGGTGCCGCTTTCGATTGCGGCGTACTTTCTGCCTACGTTGGCGGGGCTGGCGTCAGCGGGAAACTGGGAGAAGTGGCATACCGGATTTTTCTCGGATGCGGCCAGGATGATTGGGGGGCCGTGGCTGGGCACATGGATGACCCTGGCCGCGATGGTGGGCAACGTGGCTTTGCTGAACAGCACAATTCTGACGACGACTCGCATGCCGTTCGCCATGGCGGAAGATGGATATTTGCCAGGGGCGCTCACGCGCACGCATGCGCGCTACGGAACACCGTGGCTGGCGATCGTGGTGTCGGCGATGATCTATGGTCTGCTGGCGTGGCAGAGCTTGGGGCAACTGATTTCGGTGTACATCTGGCTGCGGTCGGCGACGACGGTATTGACAGTGCTGTCGGCGTGGAAACTCCGGCGCACCCAGCCGGAGCTCAAGCGATCGTTCACCATTCCCGGCGGGCGGACGGGACTGCTCTACGTGGTGGCCGCGCCAGTGGCAATGGCCTTGGTGGCGCTGTTGGGCAGCGACCGGTTTGGGATGATCGGCGGCGCGATTGCGATTGTGGTGGGGCCGCTTGTATACGGGATTGTTGGACGATGGAATTCGGCTAACGCGGGTGCGAAGTAATTCGCGGAAACACCCATGTGGGGACGCCGCACTCGGCTGTCGGGTCGGGCGAAGCTCGACAGCCTTGGCAAGCTGAGACCGTACGCGCCCAGAGTTGCGCCAACGTCGCATTAGATATACAATAAGAATGTATATCCGTGGAGGTTCCATGCGAGTCGCGAAATGGGGGAACAGCTTGGCCGTCCGCTTGCCCGCGGCGGTAGTCGAGGCGCTCGAATTGAAAAAAGGCGACAGCATCGAAATTCGGGTCGCGGGGAGCCGCGCTTTCGAAGTCAGCCGCGATCAAAGCCGGCAACGCGCCTTGGATAATCTGCGCAAGCTACGGCGTCCTTTCCCTCCCGGATTCGTCTTCGACCGCGAGGAAACGAATGAGCGATAGGGCGTTTCTCGACACGAACGTCTTTGTGTACGCCATCGTCCAGGATGATCCGCGCTCTCACGACGCGGAAGAATTGATTGCTGAAGGTGGAAAGGTCAGCGTGCAGGTCTTGAACGAGTTTGCGGCAGTGGCACGTAGGAAGACAAACATGGCTTGGAGCGAAGTTCACCTCGCCCTGGAGAACATCAAGATCCTCTGTCCCGACCCGCTCCCGATCACACTTAATACTCTCCAAGAGGCATTAACAATCGCGGAAAAATATGGCTATAAACTTTATGATGCTTTGATTGTTGCCTCTGCTCTAGAAGCGAGATGCACGATCCTTTACTCGGAGGATATGCAGGACGGGCAGGTGATTGAGACGAAGCTGACTATCCGGAATCCGTTCCGATGAGGGTTTGCGACTTCAACTCGCTCGCACTTATCCCTCCGTCCTGCGAGGAAAAGCCGAATAACTTCACGCATCGCGGATGTTGATCCAAGGAAGAGTTTCCCGTTAGCTCACCCAATCCAAGACTTTATACCAAGCGCCCGCGAACGGCAGGAACCAAGGCTTCCCGTTGTACAAGCCGAGCGGCGCGCCGGGGAATGGAATGCCCACAAACGGATTCTCCGGCTTGTCGCCTGCCATGAGTTCCGCAATCTTCTGGCCTTGATAGGTGGCCATGGCTACGCCGTGACCGGCATAGCCGACGGCGTAGTACATGCCCTCGAGTTGCCCGGCGTGGGGCATGATGTCGAAGGCAAAGTCGAGCGTCCCTCCCCACACGTAGTCGATCTTGGCGTCGCTGAGTTGGGGATATACATCGATCATGCCGTGGCGGAGGATTTCGGCGCTCTGGCGGACGGTCTGATCGGTCTCCGGGAAGAACGCGGCGCGGCCGCCGAAGAGCATGCGGCAATCCGGCGTGAGGCGGTAGTAGTACAGATAGTTCTTCGAATCGTAGATCATGCGGTTGCGCGGGCTGAGTTCGCGCGCCAGCTTTTCCGGCAGGATTTCCGTAGTGATGATGAACGAGCCGATGGGGATAAGCTTCTTTTGAAGAGCGGGAGTGGCCTTACCCGTGTATCCGCTGGTCCCGACAAAGACTTCGTGCGCCCAGACGCGGCCACGCGAGGTGATTAAGTTCCAGCCCGCTTCGCCCTGGCGAGAGTCGCGCTGAATGGTTTCGACGCGAGTATGCTCGCAGATCTGTGCGCCGGCTCTCATGGCGGCGCGGGCGAGTCCGGCAACGTAGCGCGCGGGATTGGCTCCGGCGCTGACTTCATCCACCATCCCACCGTAATAAATGGTTGATCCGATCTCGGCACTCAACTCGTGCTTCTGGACCACCCGCAGCGTGTGGTTGAATTCGCGGGCAATGACTTCCGCCTGGCGGGCGTAATCGTCGAAATGCTTCTGCTTGCAGGCGACTTCGAGATGTCCGCAGCGTGTGAAGTCGCAGTCAATGGCTTCTTCTCGGACAATCTGTTCGACGCAATCCAGGGAGGCGAGCGAGGCGGCATACATGCGCTGGGTACGTTCGCGTCCGTACATGGAGATGAGCTGGTTGACGCCGAGCTTCATCCCGGTGAGCACCATGCCGCCGTTGCGGGAACTGGCGCCCCAGCCGATGGTTTCCGATTCCAGCACCGCAACTTTCGCGCCGCGCTTGGCGAGTGAGCGGGCGGCAGAGAGGCCGGTGAAACCTGCCCCGATCACAGCTACATCGACAACCTCAGGGATCGGTCGCGAATCGTCAACCGTAGGAAATTTGGCGGTGGCGAGCCAATAGTTGTGTTCTTGCAGGGGCATAGGGTGCAGATCCAGCAAACAAAACCCTTAACCACAGCGGCAGAGGAACACAGAGCTACTGGGTTCGGGGCGACCGAGCATTTTAGCCCAGCCGCGCCCGGTGGTACATGTACCCGCAGTAACCTGTTCGCGGGCCCTCGGTCCCCCACGGTAATCTTGCCCCAGTTACCGGCTCACCCTAGTCTGAAGGAGCATGGCCCTTCGTTGCCTGTTGTTTTCCTCAGATGAGGGAACGGCTGAGCCTATTCGCCAGGTGCTGGCCGGTCTCGGTGTGGAGGGAGAGCACTGTTCCGAGGGGGTGGCTGCGGTCGAGAAAGTCACCCATCAGAATTTTCAGATCGTCATTATTGATTGGGATAAACAGCCGGACGCTGGACTGCTGCTGACGACCGCCCGCGAACGCAAGGCCGCCGAACGGCCACTCACGCTGGCGATTGTGAGTGATGATCTCAGCGTTCCGAAGGCGCTGCAGGCGGGCGCGAATTCGATTTTGCGCAAGCCCATTCTGGTCAACCAGGTCAGAGATACTTTGACAACCGCCCGCGATCTGCTGCGCGCGAAGCAGGAATCGGCGGCAGCTGCGGCGCAAGCGGCCGCCGCAGGGGTTTCTGCGGGTTCGTCAACCACGCTGCCTGCCAGCCGGGAACAGCGGGAAGAAGAACCTCTGCGGGCGCGAGAGTTTCTGCAATCCCCTTCGAGTCCGGGAACGCATTTCGTTCCCAAGTCGCATGCGCCTGAGTTTGTCTCGGCCCTCGAGCCGGTGAATTCACCAAGAGATTCGGAGCCGGTTGCCGCGTCGGTGGCGGAGAAGCCCGCTCGGCCTTCACCTGCTCCGGCTTCACCACTTCCGCCCGATGGCCCCCGAGGCTTGGAATGGTATTTGAAGACACGGGCGGGAACGTCCACCACGATTCCAGCAGATGCGCAGGCTCCTCCGGTTCCCGCGAAACCCGAATTACTAGGCTTTGACCAGACGCCTTCGCGCTCCGCGGCGCCTGCGAACTCGGACGACGTCGCGCGAGGAATCGTTCCCGAGCCCAAGCCAAGTGAGCCCGGCATCCAGGACCGCAAGAAAGAAGCGGAACTCTTCGCTTACATGGCGGGCGAGACGAGTGAATCGGAGGAAGTTTCCCGGCCAAAGTCCAGGCTGGGAAAAGGTGCAATCATCGGCGCCCTCGTTCTGGCCGGCTGCGCGATTCTGGCTGCGCCGCAAGCGCCATGGCACTCAAAAATGCGGGGGATGTGGGCTCGCGGGCAGCAGGCGATGCACGGCTGGCTGAATCCACAGCTGGTCACGCCAACGCAGGCACCGGTGGCTCACGAAGACTTTGGTCGCGCCGGGGATGAGTACAAGTTGCCGGTCGGAGAAAATATTCCGGACGCCACGACCGATCCTTCGCAAATTCAAGTCGTTCCGATGATTGATCCGACGGCCAAGAAGACAAACAACGACACGCCGAATCCAGACCAGCCCGCAGCGCAGCCAGACGGAGCGGGCGCCACTACGAACGGTCAGCCGCCAACTTCCGCGGTGCAGGTCCCGGAAAAACAGCTTTCCCCGTCTGAGACGGTGCCCCCTGCGAGTGGACCAGCTTCGGCCGGAAGCTCTCCATCGTCCGGTTCGACAGTTGTTCCGGCGGCTGTTGCGCCGGCACGTTCTGATTCACCGGCGACGACTGCTCCAACTTCATCCTCCGTGCCTTCGGTTCCAGCGCAACCCGTACCGCCGAAGAATCGGCCACCGCACGATGCATCGTCTCCTGGCAATGTGCCATCAAGTCTGAAATCGCAACTAGCCTCGATGGCTCCCGATGCGAGCGGTAACAAGGCGCCCGAGGCTGCCATGCCTTCGATTGAGCCGGTTGCTGTTTCCGAAGCTACCGAGCGTGCCCTGCTGACCGAGCAGCCTGCCCTCGCCTACCCCGCCAGCGCCAGGGGACAGCAGGGGACAGTTATCCTGCAGGTTCTGATTGGCCGCGACGGCACCGTGCAAGACGCAAAGTTCCTGCAAGGATCTCTGGCTTTTGCGCGAGCCGCGATCGACGGCGTGAAGCAATGGAAGTTCAAGCCCTACACCATGAACGGGCGAGCGGTATCGGTCCAGACGCTGCTGACAATGACCTTTAAGCCGACGCCGTGAAAGTAAGTTGTTTGTTTTGTTGAAGACGGCGGCCAGCGATTGCGTCCCCACTCCAAGCTCCCATGGAAAGCCAGATAACCGATCGCAGGCTTCCGCGTCTCTTAAATGCCCCGCGTTACCGAAGAGGCTCAAATCAAGCAGCCGAGGGCTCGCAAACTGCATCTACAGAGATATAATCAGGAGAGTTTCTCAGGAAGTAGCTCCTTCCAGAAGAAGACCAAAACTGATGTCCATGAAAACCAAAGCAGCGATTCTCGTCACCTCCTTTGCCGTATTACTGTTCGTCGTTGTGGGTTCTCTAGGAGGCGTGCACGCCTCCTCGAACGACGGCTCTTACCGTCAACTGCAGGTTTACAGTGAAGTGCTCTCGCGCGTGCGCAGTGAGTACGTGGAAGAGCCCAACATCCCAAAGGTGACGGACGGCGCGCTGCATGGACTTCTGGAGTCGCTCGATTCCAACTCCAGCTACATGTCGGCCGACGCCTACAAGGCGTACAAGACTCACAAGACAGAATCCAGGGGCGGGATTGGCGCTGTGATCTCGAAGCGATTTGGGTATGCGGCCGTAGTCGCCATATTGCCCGGGTCCCCCGCGGAGAAGGCAGGAATTGAGCAAACGGACATCTTCGAATCGATTGAGGGACAGAGCACGCGGGAAATGTCGCTGCCCGAGATTCGCAGCCTGCTTGCCGGCACACCCGGATCCACCCTGAATGTTGCCGTGGTGCGCGCGCGCAAGGCAGAGCCGCAGAAAGTCGTGATTACACGCGATGTGGTGAGCATTCCTCCGGTGGCCGACAAAATGATGGAAGACGGCATCGGCTATGTGAAAGTCGAAGCCCTGACCAAAGGCAAGTCGCAGGAGATTGCCTCGAAGATCAAGTCCCTGGAGAAGTCGGGAGCGAAGAAGGTGCTGCTCGATCTCCGGAACTGCGCCGAGGGCGACGAGAGTGAGGGCGTCGCGGTGGCGAATCTGTTCCTGAATCACGGCACGATCACTTACTTGCAGGGGCAGAAGTTTCCGCGAGAGGCCTTCAATGCCGACCCGGCAAAGGCGATCACGAGTCTTCCGGTTGCTGTTCTGGTAAATCGGGGAACTTCGGGTGCGGCTGAGATTGTGGCAGCTGCGATTCTGGAGAATGCGCGCGGCGACGTGGTCGGCGACAAGACGTTTGGCGACGGCTCCGTGCAAAAGACGATCGACCTGCCCGATGGCGGCGCGTTGATCCTCTCCATCGCGAAGTACTATTCACCCAGCGGAAAAGCCATTCAAGACGCGGCCATCACGCCCAACGTTCTGGTGGCTGACGTCCCAGACGATGCTGCGGGTCCGGACGACGAGGATACTCCGGCCACTCCGGAGCAGGAAGCCAAGCCCAAGAATACAGTGGATGATCAGTTGAACAAGGCCGTGGAAGTGCTGAAGAGCCGAGCCAGCTAACTCCGCGTTTCCGGTGGTTTATTTGATCGCGCGCCCACGGGCGCGCGATTTCTTTTGTGCCGTCAACCCCTAACGAGGGAAGACCCCACGAAATGCTATTCTGACCTCGACCATTGATGATGTCTCTCTACGAAACTCTTCCACCCGTGGAAATCGGCGGGCGCAGGCTGGTGGGCCGCGTGCTGTTCGGTCTGCTTGTGCTGATTTCAATCCTGGTGGGCGCTACGGCTGGGCTGTTGCTGGTGTACACAACCGACCTGCCGCAAGTCGATGCGCTGGAAGCTTACCGGCCCAGTTCCATTACCGAACTCTACGACGATCACGAGCGGGTGATTGGATCGTTCGCGCTGCAACGGCGTGTGGTCGCGACCTACGACGATTTCCCTCCGGTCTTGCGCGATGCGCTGGTCTCGATCGAAGACAAGGATTTCTACCGGCACTCCGGAGTGAACTTCTGGCGGATTGTGGGCGCAGCCTATCGCGACATTGCATCGGGCGGCCGGGTGCAAGGAGCGTCGACGCTGACCATGCAGTTGGCGCGCAATCTCTTTCTGTCGCCGGACCGGTCGTTCCATCGCAAAGTGCAGGAAACCATGTTGGCCATCCAAATCGAGCGGCGCTTCACCAAGCCGCAGATCTTCACCCTTTATGCGAACCAGATTTTTCTGGGGCACGGTGTGTACGGGTTCGAGGCCGCGTCGGAGTTCTACTTCAGCAAGCCGGCGAAGAAGCTGACTCTGGAGGAAGCGGCTTTGCTCGCGGGGTTGCCAAAAGGCCCGACGGTGTATTCGCCCATCAACCATCCAGACCGCGCTCAGAAGCGGCGCAATCTGGTGATCAACGCCATGCTGGAAGACGGCAAGATTACGGCCGCGCAAGCTGCCGATGCGCGATCGGCGCCGCTGGTGCTGCGGCTGGCGCACGACCCAAATTCGCTGGCTCCTTATTTTGTGGAGGAAATCCGCCGCTATCTTGAGGGCAAATACGGAACTGATCAGGTGCACGAGGGTGGCTTGAAGGTTTACACCTCGCTCGATGTGGATCTGCAGAGGGCCGCGAATCAGGCGGTGCTCGACGGCTTGGCTGCCTATGAACGGCGCCATGGGTGGAAGGGACATTTGGAAAACGTCGTGGCCAACGGTGTGGTTCTCGACAAATATTTTCATTCGGACTGGGACGACGAACTCGAGGTGAACGGATACATTCACGCACTGGTGACCTCTGCGGGAACTGGCATCGCGACTCTGAAGTTCGGAAGATACACCGCGGCTCTCGGACAGGCCGACGTTGCCTGGACTCAACAAAAACTGGCGGCCATTCTCAAAACCGGGGACGTCTGCTACGTCAAGATTCTCGCGCTCGGCACGAACGGCGCGGCGCGCGTCAGCCTGGAGCAGGATTCGGGAGCGCAAGGGTCGCTGCTGGCAATCGACAACGCAACCGGCGGAATCAAGGCGATGGTGGGCGGCCGCGATTTCAGCGAGTCGAAGTTCGACCGCGCCACCCAGGCCATGCGGCAGGTGGGGTCTTCTTTCAAGCCGTATGTCTACACGACGCTCATCGACCAGGGCGCCAGTCCCGACGATACGGTTCTCGATGAGCCCATCAGCTTTGAAACCCCCTCCGGGCCTTACTCTCCGCACAACTACGACGAAAAGTTTGAAGGCATCATTACGCTGCGGCGCGCGCTGGCCCAGTCCCGCAACATCCCGGCTCTGAAACTGGCGAACAAAGTCGGCATCAAGAGTGTGATCGATTATGCCGGACGCTTTGGCATCACGGCGAAGCTCCCGCCCTATCTGCCGGTGGCGCTGGGAGCAGCGGAAATTACATTGATGGAGCAAACCTCGGCTTACAGCGTTTTTCCGAACGACGGGGTGCGGGTGATCCCGCGCTACATCACGCGCGTGACCGATTACGAAGGACGCGTGTTGGAAGAAGATTTTCCTGAGGTAAAGGATGTGATCAGCGAGCGCACAGCCCGCATTATGACCTCGATGCTGCGGGAAGTGGTGCTGCACGGTACGGGGATCGCGGCTGCCAAGTTGCCTTTTCCGGTAGCGGGCAAGACCGGGACGACCAACGATTTCACCGACGCCTGGTTTATGGGATTTTCTCCCACCATGACTTGCGGAGTCTGGGTAGGTTACGACGAGAAAAAATCCTTGGGAGCCAAAGAAACGGGAGCACATGCGGCGTTGCCGATCTGGATGAATTTCATGACGGTAGCGATGGCAGGAAAAGACGCGGGCGATTTTCAACCGCCGCCCGTAGCGCCGCATGCGGTCGCTCAGAAAGTAGATACACCAGACGCGGCCCCGGCCGCGGAAGAAGCGCACTAACGCGCCGGAGAGGAATCATGAATAAGAGGACCTTCTTTAGCCTGCCGATTCTGTTCCTATTTGTCGCCCTTGGCGCGGCTGGGCAAACGACTGGGAAAGAGACGACTCCTGTAGATGGTAAGGCCGCCGTCGAACACGTCCTGCGCGCGCAGCAAGAAGCTTGGAACCATCACGACCTTGACGGCTTCGTGGCCGCATACTGGAACTCTCCGGAACTGACTTTCTTTTCTGGTGCCAAGCAGACCGCTGGCTGGCAGGCGACACTGGATCGCTACCGGGCAACCTATGCCAGTCCGGGGCACGAGATGGGGACGCTGGAGTTCTCCGAGTTGCGCATCGAGATGCTGGGGCCGGAGGCCGCATTCGTTCGCGGAGCGTGGCATCTGACCATGCCGGATGGAAAGACTCCGCACGGCCTCTTCACGCTGATATTTCGCAAATTTCCTGAGGGCTGGAAGATCGTGCACGACCACACTTCAGCGGCGGAATAAATTGCTCATGGATTCTTGCGAGAGCCGCTCTCATAAACGGAGCTTGCTAAGGCAGGGTTTGGGAGGGCACGACTTTAAGAGGTTGCAGAAAAACTACAAATGTGTGCATCACCGTGGAAGAGCGGCCCTTACAGGGCCGCGTAAAGCATGTGGAATCAGCGTGGGCTTCAGCCCCTGTGGTCGCTGTTCCTCGCAAAACCGCGCTTTTCCGCAGCCTCTTTAAGTCGTGCCGCTAGAGACCGCATAAACGCTGGGCTTTAGCCCCTGAGGTTCGCTTTTTCCCCTTCCCGCGGACCATCGATGAGACCACCTCTCGCTCATTTCTTTACGCGCAACTGCACTCGCGTTCCTTCGGGGAGAGTACCGTTCAGCATCTCGACAGCGCCGTTGCGTACGATGCCTTCGAATTCCTGCTGATTCGAAGACCGCGCGGCCGCGGCGGCCGCGGCTACATGGGTCACACTCCGCCCCATGCCCTTGTCCATGGCGTCGTTGGCCAACTGGTCCGCTTCCTGATTGTGCTCGCGCAGGGCGTGTCCGATCGAGAACCAATCGAGTTGCGCGATCAATTCCTTGGCGCGGCCGTGCAGTTCTTGCAGGGTCGCATTCTTCACCTTGTAGATACCCTTGATCTGCCGCACCAGCAGTTCCGAATCGCTGATCAGCTTGAGTGCCTTGGGGCCGTGCTTAAGCGCGTATTCGAGGGCGGCGATCAGTCCCTGATATTCGGCGAAGTTATTGGTCTGGTGACCGAGATATTCGCTCAGGGCGGCGACCTTGCGTCCAGATTCGTCCTGGACGACCACCCCATAACCGGCCGGGCCGGGATTCCCTCTCGCACCGCCGTCACTGTGCGCGATCAGATAGTGCTCGGGAGGATTTTCGCGGGTTTCGAAGAGGTGCTTGGTTCCGGAGCTGCGGGAAGAATAAGAGGGCATGCCCGAGTCTACAACGGAGACGACGATTCGATATTCACAACCATCCCGCTTGACGAAGTGACATCCAACCTTGTCCTCCAGATCAAGAAAGCGGGCCCGCTTTCCAGAAACGGAACGCCGGTCAAAGCGCGGTCAACGGCGAGTCATTGCGATATTTTTGTAGGAGATTTCCACAGCCTGATAGGCGTGCACTCAGCGTCCGGCGGCGAGGCGCGTGGCCAGGCGCGTTGGCAGATTCGCGGCGAAGATTCGATCCTGCGCTTCTTTCAGATTGTAGGGCGTACGGTGGAAGTGAACGACCAGCGCATCCGTGTCGAAGAGCGCGAAAGCTGCGCGCCAGTCGCCGTCCCGTGGCTGGCCCACGGAACCGGGATTGATCAAGTATCGCGCGTCGGGCTTCAGGTGCAACGGGACCGATTCGGCTTGGCCTACGGTACGATACTCCGGACGGAAACCGTCGGCGGAGGAGTCGTTGACAAAAAATCCACCCTGCAGATGCGTGTGTCCAAAGAAAGTTAAGGGAGTGGTCAGGGTGATTAGCGGCGCGAGGGCGTCCCCCAGCGAAACAATATATTCATCCTCATCATTGGGAGAGCCGTGGACCAACTGCACTTGGGGGAAATCCGGCAGGGGAACGGGGCCTTGCGGCAGGGCGCGGAGCCAGCCGAGATTTTCAGGCGTCAATTCGTTGCGAGTCCAGATGGCGGCAGACGCAGCCATGGGATTGAAATTGTCGAGGTCCAAGAGGCCGGTGACGGCTTTGTCGTGATTGCCGCGTACGAAGATTTCCCCCAAGTCACGAGAACGGGCGGTCACTTCATTGGGACTGGCGCCGTAGCCGACGATGTCTCCGAGGTTTACCACCGCGTCGAACGAGGGGGCGGCGGCGAGGCTGGCTTCGAGAGCTTCGAGATTTGCGTGGATGTCGCTCAGCAGCAGTATTCGCAAGGATCACCGGACAAACTGCCGATTATAGACTAACGTTTGGCACTAAGATGCCCTGCGCGGGCGCGAGGGAGAAGACACTATGATGGGGCGCGGATTGTTTGGCTGGCGATTCAAGAACAGAACGCCTTTATGGTTCAAGGTTATTGTGGCGCTCCTGATGGCAGACGCCTTGCTGCATTTTGGACTGCTCTCGACGGTTTCGAACTGGGCACTGCCCTCGCCAGACCATTTACATCCGTATCGCGTGCCTTTCCGAGACGGAAATATCTATTTCGTCCAGTCGTGGCTGGGTAGCTACCTGGACGCGTGGTGGATCGGGCCGGGGCTACTGGCAATATTGGTCTTGCTCCTCTTGCGGAACCGTGACCAGCTCGAGCGGGTCCTCTGATTTTCTATTGCATCAATCCTTTGCAACTAAGTGTTCACAACCGGGCAGCGGGCCCAGTGCCCGGCCGAGACCTGGACCAACTGGGGAAAATCGCGCGCGCACCCGGGAATGCGAAATTCGCACCGGGGCTCGAATCCGCAACCCGGAGGCATCGCTTGTAATGCGGGGACTGTGCCTTCAATCGTCTGCAGTGGACGGGCACGGTCGGTCCTGAGATCGGGGACAGCGCGGAGCAAGCCGCGCGTGTAGGGATGCGCTGCCGCCTGAAAGATGTCTCGTTTCTCGCCAAGTTCCACCAGGCTGCCGGCGTACATGACGGCGACGCGATCGGCAATCTGCGAAACCACCGCCAAGTCGTGAGAAATGAAAAGCATTGCCAGTCCGAACTTGGTGCGCAGTTGCGCGAGCAGTTCGAGAATTTGCGCCTGAATCGTGACGTCGAGCGCCGTGGTCGGTTCGTCGGCGATCAGCAACTGCGGGCGGTTGACGATTGCCATGGCGATCATAATGCGTTGGCGCATGCCGCCGGAGAGTTGGTGAGGATAGTCGCGGGCGCGGCGCGCGGCATCGGGGATAGTGACGTCGTCCATGGCATCGACGGCGCGCTGCCAGGCGTCATTTTTTGAAATGGAGTTGTGCGCAACCACCGCTTCGGCGATTTGCTCTCCCACGCGCATGACCGGGTTGAGCGCGGTCATCGGTTCCTGAAAAATCATGGCGATGCGAGAGCCGCGCAACTGGCGCATGACATCCTCATCCAGCGTTGGCAGATTCCTGGGCTCGGCGGCGCTACTTGCGAAGAAGATTTCACCAGAGACTCGAGCCTGCGGTGGCAGCAGGCGCATGATGGCGAGGGAGGTGATCGATTTGCCGGAGCCGGATTCGCCGACCAGCCCCAGGACTTCGCCGGGTGCGATGGAGAAGCTGAGGTCGCGGACTGCAATTAAGGATCGTGCGGGGCCAGTCGCCCCCGGCTGTCCGGCTGGCCGCAGGGCAGAGGGAACCTTCTGTCCGGGAAATTCGACGTTCAATTGGCGGATGTCGAGCAGTGGCTGCACGGTTTCATGGTAGCAGCGCGGGCAAAAAACCGTCGCCCTTGGGGCGACCGGACAGCCGAGAGCGACTGTCTCCACATGAGCTTTCTTTATTAGCTACTGTCCCAAAATCAGCGGCAGGCCGTTCTTATTATTGCCGATCACAACCACCTTGGAGTTGGGGCTCTTGGCCAGGTTTTCTGTGGCTTCGATTCCCTTCCATTCGAGTAGCGAGGGCGTGATGCCTTGGGCAACGATCTGCTGGAAGTCGCGGACTCCGGCGGCTTCGATGCGCTTGCGCTGGGCTTCCTGCGTTTCTTTTTGCAGGCGGAAGTTCATGGCCAGCGACTCTTGCTCGGCCTGCTGCTTGGCTTCGATGGCGGACTTGAGCGTGGCCGGCAACTGAATGTCGCGCAGCAGCACGTTTTCCACGGTCAGCCCGCGCTCTTTGAGTTGCGTGCTCACCTGATCGTAAATTTGCTTCGCCACCATCTCACGCTCACCGGTGTAGAGAGCGTTCGCCGTATGAGACGCCGTGGCTTCACGGATGGCCGAGCGCAAAGTGGGCTCGACAACCACGTTCTCATAGTCGGCGCCGATCTTCTGGAAAACTTCCGCGGCGCGGTCGGGATTGAGGTGGTAGATGAGTGAAGTGTCGAGGCTCATCATGAGTCCTTCGCTCGAAGGGACACTGGCGGATTCTTTGAGCGTCTGCGTCTGGATGGAAAGCTCGTTATTGGTTTTCAGCGGATTGATGAGGTGGATGCCCTCACCCAGAGTCCCGTCTGTCTGAACTTTTCCGAAGAGTGTGAGAACACCCACGTGTCCGGTTCCCACCCTGGTCACGGCGCTGAAGAACAGGATCACGAGAATGAATGCGGCGATTCCCAAGCCGATCAGGCGAAGCAGGCTGCCGCCGTGGCCGCCGCCGCCGTCAATGATTCTGCTGCGAGCTGGATCAAAAATCGTCATCGTTATTCTCCCTGTTCTTTCTCAGAGATTCTAAGTGGCGAAAGAAGGCGAAATAAGTGGCTTCTGGGGCTCGGGTCGTGGTTTGGATGTTATGTCTTTAAGGAGTGCGGCCTTCGACGTTGGGCCTCGAGTCTAAAGGCCAACCCAAGACCCAAGGCCCGCTCTCCTGAATCTTGCTGCCCGGTTGCCGCATCTCTTACAGTAAGTCCATGAGCAAAATTCACATTCCTACACCTCTACGTCAGTATGTTGGCAAGCAAGCCTCGGTGGAAGTATCCGGGGCGACCGTTGGCGAAGCGATGAGCGCTCTGGTGGCGCAGCATCCGGATCTGCGGAAGCATCTTTACACCGAGGAAGGCAAACTCCGGGCCTTCGTCAATCTCTACGTCAACGACGAGGACATCCGCTACCTGCACAAAGAAGCGACCGCGCTGAAGGAAGGTGATAACATTTCCATCGTGCCTTCCATCGCCGGAGGCGCGATCTGACTGGAGATTCTTGAACCGCGAAATGGGAAGTCTGGAATTGAAGCCTGCCGCCGAAACGCGCTGTCGTATGTCTTGCCCTTCCTGGTATTAGTGTCTGGATTGTCGATGCGCAGTGCGTCGATTCCGAAACTCAGCAAACTGATCATTCATCCGAGGACTTTATGGCCACCACCACAGAAATTCCAGTAACGCTCAGCAAGGACGAAATCCTGCGCTACTCGCGCCATCTGATTATGCCCGAAGTCGGCATGGAGGGGCAGCAGAAGCTGAAAGCGGCGCGTGTGCTGTGCATCGGCACGGGCGGGCTGGGATCGCCGATGGCGCTGTATCTGGCCGCGGCGGGCGTGGGCACTCTGGGTCTCGTGGACTTCGATGTAGTGGACTACACCAACCTGCAGCGGCAGATTATTCATTCCACGGCTGACGTGGGGCGCAAGAAGCTCGATTCCGCGGCGGACAAACTGAAGGGAATTAATCCCTTCCTGAACCTGCGGACCTTTGACATGCGATTGAGCAGTGCGAATGCGATGGAGCTGTTTCGCGACTTCGACATCATCGCCGACGGCACCGATAACTTTCCCACACGCTATCTGGTGAATGACGCGTGCGTGCTCTCCGGCAAGCCGAACGTCTACGGATCGATTTTTCGGTTTGAGGGGCAGGCGAGCGTATTTGCCACCGAAAATGGGCCGTGCTATCGCTGTCTCTATCCAGAGCCGCCACCGCCGGGATTGGTTCCCTCGTGCGCGGAGGGTGGCGTCCTCGGTATCCTTCCCGGCCTCGTGGGCGTGATGCAGGCGACCGAAGTCATCAAACTCATTCTTGGCATCGGCGATCCGCTGATCGGGCGATTGCTCCTGATTGACGCCCTGGGCATGAAGTTCCGTGAACTCAAGTTGCGCAAAAATCCCGACTGCCCGGTGTGCGGGACGCATCCGACCGTTACCAAGCTGATAGACTACAACGAGTTTTGCGGCATTCGCGGGGAGGAAAAAACTGTGGCCAGCGGAGTTCCGGAAATTCAGGTGGAAGACTTGAAGCGGCGTTTGGATGCCAAGGACGACCTGTTTGTGCTCGACGTGCGCGAGCCCCATGAATATCAGATCTGCAACATCGGCGGATATTTGATTCCGCTGAACGATCTGCCCAAGCGCGTGAGTGAACTCGATTCCAGCCGCGAAATTGTGGTCCACTGCAAGATGGGCGGGCGCAGCGCCAAGGCAGTCGCATTTCTGCAGCAATCAGGCTTCGCGAAGGTGCACAACCTGGCCGGCGGGATTACAGCCTGGTCCGACCGCGTGGATCCGAAGGTGCCGAAGTACTGAAGAGCGGTGGCTAGTTGCTGGTGTGTAGTTGTTCGTCGAAAGGGAGCGCGAAAGCGCTCCTTTTTTTGTGCGTCGGATCATTGCCGAGCTGCCCTTGTAGGCGCATAATGGCGAGTTCCTAGACCCGCTCCCCCATTCCCTGATCTGATCAGGACGGGAGATTCCGTGAAAACATTTCTACACTTGTCAGCCTGGTTGATACTGATATCTCTCATTTAAACGCGGAGTTGGAGAGGCTAGCGACCCAGTAGGCGACGGCGCTGCACGGATATTCGATGTGATAAGGGGGAGCACGCCCGTGCTTCCCCTTATCACTTCGTAATCCGGTTGTAATTTGCGTTGATGTTTACTTGCTGGATCCCGCCTGCATCCCGTCGCTGGAGTCACCCAGTTCGAGGGCGAACTTCTTACGCTCGAAGCGAACTGCGGAGAGCGTGGTGGTTCCATCGTCGTTGCGCTTCAAGACGGCGGCGTTGTTTTGCGAGGGAGCGTTCAAGTCCACGATTTTCGCCGGTACTTTGGCGAGCACCGTCTTGCCTTGGATGATACTGACTTCCACGTTGGGACCGCTGCCTTCCCACTCGAGTTTGTAGTCGCCGGGTTTGAGTTTGGCTCCGTTGATGGTCGCAGAACTCTGCAACGTCAAACTGGCTTTCGTCGCTGCGAACGCGCTGGAGGCCAGCAGCAGAGCCAACCCCATTACCACACTCTTTGAAACTGTCGCGAACTTCATAGCTGCTCCTTTTTTCTTTCCCGAAGTAACGTCGGGAAGCGGTTGGGGCGGCCCGGTTCACGACCAGCGCGAGAAAACACTTGTGTTTCCTCACGAATCGCCTACAATGCTGCCGCCGGGGTTGTGCAGACAAGTCACAAGCTTGCTCTGCCGCGATGGGGGTTTTCTCACCTGGGCCGCCAAACCGAGTGTGAGAGAATCCCCAGACCCCGCAGAAAATGTCGGATCACTGACCAGCGTCACCCCTGCGCCAGCCCTTTACCCACTCCGAGAAACTACGCATTCGCCCCTGTCGAAGTTCCTTTTTTTATGTGCGATGTCATCGTACTTTCTTGGACGCTGGCCACTTCTTTCCGGTAGCAAGAAATCTCGCTAATCCACTGTCAGCAAAGGAACATCAGGCGGGTGTTTTGTGAAGTTGCTGGGATGGGAGCGCGAGATGGCTGGTGGGTTGCAGATTCGCGGGGATACACAATTCGCGAAAGCGCTCACGAGGGGAATTGCTGCAGAGTCCGCGGATGAATCAGTCCGCGTCGCCGTGCTGGCGCTCGACGGACCAAACGCTTGCCTGATTCTTCTCGAACGGATAAACGTGCACCATCCAGTTGAAGATCACGGGATGAAATGTTCCACCGGCCGCTTCGCAGGCTTCCTGCGTGGTGATGGATCCCCGCAAACCGAACTGTGGATGCGGCGCCAGAATTTCCTTTCTGCGGTCAGCCGGAGGGGCGCAGAAATTCACGTGCTCGTGCCACTGCGCCACACTGAGCGGGATGCGCTCGTCGAGTTGATCTTCCGTGTAACGTTTGGGCGCGGTGTACATCACGCCGATAAGCTTGTAATCGTCGCCGTGCTTTTCGTAAAGCAGTGACGTTGGGTGCTCGGGATTGAAGCGGAAGGCCGCTTCCATGGCATATCCGTAGTTGGTGAAGTGATACATCTTCTGCGCAACTTCCGGATGGAAAATCTTGTAACCGTCGGCCAGAGCGGTGTGATAGTCCGTGTATTTTTCTGAGGCCTTGTGCGCTTCGTCTGCCACCTCGTGGGCGCGCGCCGCGTCACCCGGTTTGGGCTGGCGCAAGGCTGTCATCTTCATGTGCGGGCCCATGTCCATGTGTCCTTCCATGGAGTTCATGACGTGAGCGCTGGCATCGCTGTCGGCATCTTTATCGCCACCCATGGGCATGTCTTTCATATGCATGTTCGACATGTCGTGACCCGACATGCCCGGCATCGACTGCTGGCCGGCGGGCTGCGCACCACTTGACGGCGTGCCCGGGGTTTGCCCCCAGGCGATGCTGCACATGATGCTGCACATCAGGATGGCACTGAAGATCACGATTCGATTCGGCATAGGAAAGTCCCCCACGTCTCAGTGATATTAACCCTGCCGCAAGCGGGATGTTTCTGCCAGATATCCCGGGTTACCTGCGATTACAGAGGTAATCGGACTTTCTGAAGTTAGGCGGGATGCTCCGTTCTGCGCGCAAACCCCTTCCTTCCGCCTGAAAACGGCTACGATCAGGATGACTCCTATGGAAACGGGAACTGCCAAGACTCAAATGGGAGCACTACCCGATGTTGCGCTGATTGGCGGCACGGCTGAGTTTCTGATACACCTGATTCCTTGACGCTCGAATCCGCTATCCTTCTCTTTTTCGCTGGAGTGCTCGGCGGAGCCCTGAATTCCGTTGCGGGAGGCGGCAGCTTCATCGCATTTCCGGCGCTGCTATTCACGGGCGTGCCTCCCATTCCCGCCAATGCCACAAACACGATTGCGCTGTGGACTGCAGCCGCGGCTAGCGGAGGCGCATATCGCAACCAACTGGATGTTCCGCGTCGCGTGATGATTCCGTTGCTGGCCGCGAGTATGGTCGGTGGGTTGGCCGGAGCGTTCCTGCTATTGAAGACGCCGGCTCACACGTTTATGCGAGTGCTGCCATGGCTGACGCTGGGCGCGACTTTGCTTTTTGCCTTCGGCAGAAAACTTGCGGCCGGGCGCAAGTCCGTGATTGAGCACGAGGCTTCGACAGCGGCGCTTGCGGGGACCACACTGTTTCAACTGGGCGTCGCCGTCTATGGGGGCTACTTCGGTGGAGGCATGGGCATCGTGATGCTCGCCATGCTGGCCACGCTGGGCATGACGGACATTCACGCCATGAATGCGCTGAAAAGCGTGCTGGGCTTCGTGATCAACGGCGTCGCGGTGGTCACTTTCATTGTGGCCGGAGCAGTGTATTGGAAACACGGCATCGTGATGATCGTCGGCGGAATTGTGGGCGGATACCTGGGCGCGCACTACGCGCTGAAGATGCCGCAGTCGTGGATCCGGATGTTTGTTGTGCTGGTGGGCGCGGGCATGACCGTGTACTTTTTCTGGAAGTCGTATTGACGAAATTAGCCACGGATCAACCTGAAGGCTGGGCTTGATCCGTGGCAGAAGTTATTACTGCAGAGGCGCGGAGACGTGCTCGTGGACAATGAGCCACTTTCCGTCTTCGTTTTCAAAAATCACCGTCCAGCGGAAATTGCCCATCTCGACTTTTCCTGCTTTGGTGGTCATCTCTTCTTTCAGCGTAGCCGTGGCCCAGACCAAGTCACCGTGAGGATGAATGCTCACGTCGTCGTTCAGCGTGAACTTCGCGCTCTTGTAGCCGGAGACGACATTTTTCACGCCCTTCTCGTATTCCTCCCAGCTGTCGTATTTCACCGGGGCAATGTCAAAAAAAGTGTGCGGACCGGTTGCGTAGAATTTCGCGACGTTGGACGTATCGAGGGTTGACCACCCGTCCCAGATCTTCTGCAGGTAGGCTTTGTCGGGAGCGGGCCCAGCAGCGGTCTTCTTCGTCGCCGGCTTCTTCATCTGCGTGAAGCCGGACAGGGTCAGGGCGAGCAGACACAGCGAAACGGTGATAAAGCGCTTCGACATTCGTATTTCCTCCAGGGAATTCGGCGGAATTCTCGCATAAGAGCAGCAAAACCGTAAAGAGGGCGTTGACACAACGCCAACCAAATCACGCACCCGCCCCCAATTCCGTTTGACCGATTTCCACAGCACACGTTAAAATGGTTGAGTTTGCCTGTACTCGCCGACCCGTTCTGGGGACGCCTGCCTTGGCTGCTGAAGCGCCGTGGCGGAAAACACAGCAAGCACAGGAAATCAGCAAGCCCCTTGGTTGCGCCCGTGTGCGCCCGGGGTCCGTTTGAGAGTTCCGTTTCACGAGTTCCAGATACGGGCTGAATTTCACGACATTTGACGGAGGCATACGTATGTACGCGGTTATCCGCGCCGGTGGAAAGCAGTACCGGGTGGCGCCCGGCGATGTAATTCGAGTGGAGAAAGTGGGCACCGGCACCGACGGACTGGTGGAGTTCCCTGTGCTGGCGGTTTCCGGCGAAGAAGGCAAAGTGGGCCAACAAGCGGATGCACGCGTGGTCGGCGAGATTGTGGAAGAAGGCCGCGGCGCGAAGATCCTGGTTTTTCACTACAAGCGCAAAAAGCAGTACAAGAAACTTCGCGGGCACCGGCAGGCGTATACGGCAGTGCGCATCTCCGAGATCGCTTTTGACGGGCAGAGCTTCAAGGCTCCCGAATTGCCCAAAAAGGAAGCGAAGCCGAAGAAAGTGAAAGCTCACGAAGCTCACGAGCACGAGTCGCACGAGCACGAAGCGCCGGCGGCGCACGCGAAGGCCAAGAAGGGGTCGGCCAAGAAAAAGGCTGCGCCGAAGAAGGCAAAGAAGAAATCGCACCCAAAGAACAAGTAAGAACTAAAGAGTGAGGGCAGGATCGCCTCACGAACGGCCGGCAGGCGCTACTTTCCAAGGAATCTCTTATGGCACATAAAAAAGGACAAGGCACTTCACGAAATGGCCGCGATTCGAACGCGCAGCGGCTTGGGTTTAAGGCATTCGGCGGGCAAGTCGTGCCCGGCGGCACCATCATTGTTCGGCAGCGTGGCACGCGCGTGAAGCCGGGCTTGAACGTTGGCCGCGGCAAAGACGACACTCTCTTCGCCAAGATCACCGGACGCATCAAGTTCCTGAACAAGGGATCCATGGGCAAGTTCGTGATGGTCGAGCCTATGGAAATGGAGTAGCGGCTCCGCTGTCGGAAGGTTCGCGGGGCGGGAGCGCCCGCGTCACACAGCCTCGCCTTCGGGACGAGGCTTTTTTGTTGGCGCGCTCCGCGATGCATAACGACGAACGACGAACGATCGAAACTAATGTTCATCGATGAAGCCAAAATTCGGGTTAAAGCGGGAGATGGCGGGAACGGTTGCATGGCCTTCCGGCGGGAGAAGTTCGTCCCGCGCGGCGGACCGTCCGGCGGCGACGGGGGCAAGGGCGGCGACATCGTGATGGAGTCCAGCGAGCGGCACAACACGCTGGTGCATTTCCGCTTTAATCCCGAACACACGGCGCAGCGCGGACGCCACGGCGAGGGTTCGAACAAGACGGGACGCGACGGCGAGGGCATCGTCCTGAAAGTTCCGGTCGGAACGATTGTGTTCGACGACGAAACCGGCGACAAGCTTTTCGAGTTTACGCAGCCCGACCAGAGCTTTGTGATCGCTCGTGGAGGGCGCGGCGGACGCGGCAACGCGCGCTTTGCAACCTCGGTACATCAAGCCCCACGCGAGCATGAAGAGGGGCGTCCTGGCGAAGAACATACTTACCGGCTGGAACTCAAGCTGCTGGCCGACGTGGGGCTGGTGGGATATCCCAACGTGGGCAAGTCCACGCTGATCTCGCGCATTTCAGCGGCGCGGCCCAAGATTGCGGATTATCCCTTCACCACGCTCGAACCTAACCTGGGAGTGGTTGCCGTGGGCGATGCGAAAAGTGAAGTCAGCTTTGTAGTCGCTGATATCCCGGGGCTGATCGAGGGGGCGCACACGGGGGCGGGACTGGGCACGCAATTCCTGCGGCACATCGAACGCACTCGCCTGCTCGTGCACTTGGTCGACGTTTCCGACGCGAGCGGCCGCCCGGATGTGACCGCAGATGCCGAAGTGATCCTGGGCGAACTGGGCAGCTTCGGGGCGTATCTCGACGAGAAGCCGATGATCATGGCGGCGTCGAAGATCGACGTTGTTAACAAAGATAAACTGGCCGACCTGAAACGCTACTGCAAGAAACATAAGCTGAAGCTGTACGAAATCTCAGCGGTCACGGGCAAGGGAATCGAGGAATTGAAATACGCGATGGCCGCTGCAGTGGAAGAACTGCGCGAGAAAAGTTTACAGCAAGCGTCCGAGCGAACACCGTAGACCGCAAAGACCCCTGAAGCCCCGTGAACACGCGCAGCAAACAATGAAAGAAAAGGCAGCCCGCTTGAGCTGCCTTTTCCTTTTGAACCTGCCGCAGCTTACGCTCGCGTGGGCATCGGGCCGTGCTGGAAGTGATACTGCAGAATCCGCGCAGCCAAAGCGGGACTCGGAACTTCTCCGCTGCTCTGAACCGTACGCACGACTTCTCCGCGGCATACCACTTCCGTATCCGAGAGTCCGGCAATTTCCGCCGGGAGCACAAGATTGATTTCCAGTTGAGCGCTGGGCTGCAATAATTCGTCGGCCTCAAAAAGCATCCCAGACCGACTGATATTCTCGGTTGTGCCTACATGCCATTGCTTCTCGCCGAGACGGCGATAGCGCAGAGGCAATTGAATGTGAAATCTTTGCGCGCGAGCAGGCGCAGTTTCCCTGGCTCGCGCGACGTGGAGTGGTGCAGCGGATTGCGTGGACATGGCGACCTCCGGGGGAGTTGGAGTTGCATCGAGCACTTCGCGCACTTTGCTTTTCAGATCGCGAAGGTTAAAGGGCTTCTGGAGCAGGCGTACGCCGGCATCCAGCATGCCGTTGTGTCCGATCACGTTTTCGGTATAACCGGACATATAGAGTACTTTCACGTTGGGGCGAATTTCGCAGATGTGCTGGGCCAGCTCGCGGCCATTCATGCCGGGCATAATGACGTCGGTGAGCAGCAGGTGGATTACTTTTTCATGTGCCACCGCAATTTGCATGGCGACGGCGCCGTCGGCCGCCTCGATCACCTTGTAGCCCTGCTTTTCAAGGTACTGGCGGGCGAGATAGCGCAGGTTAGCCTCATCTTCGACCAGCAAGATGGTTTCGGTGCCGGGTTCGACTTTGCGGTACTCGACGGGGGCGGCGACCGGCATGGCGGTTTCGCCAGGTGAGGCGACGCGGGGCAAGTAGATTTTGAACGTCGTTCCTCTCCCCACCTCGCTGTGCACCCAGATGTATCCTCCACTCTGCTTGACGATCCCGTATACCGTCGACAAGCCGAGGCCGGTTCCTTTCGTTCCCTTGGTGGTGAAGAAGGGTTCGAAGATGTGCGATTGAGTTTCGTTATCCATGCCGTTGCCGGTATCGCTGATTGCGACCATGACGTAGTCGCCGGCGGGCAAAGGCGCGTGAATCCGGGCGTAGTCTTCATCGAGCGACACATTGGAGGTCTCGATGGTGAGCTTTCCTCCCGAAGGCATGGCGTCCCGGGCATTGACCGCAAGGTTCATGATGACCTGCTCGATCTGTCCGGCATCGGCGCGTACCGGCCAGAGATTCGGGCTGGGAACCATCACCAGGTCGATGTCCTCGCCAATCATGCGGGTCAGCATTTTGATGTTTTCCGTCGCCACGTCGTTCAGGTTGACGATCCTGGGGGCCAGCATCTGCTTGCGGCTGAAAGCCAGAAGCTGCCGGGTCAACGACGAAGCGCGTTCGGCGGCGCTGGCGATTTCCTGGGCTGGACCGCGCAGTTGAGGCTCGGCCCCGAGGCGTTCGAGGAGGAATTCCGAGTAGCCCGAAATCACCATCAACAGATTGTTGAAATCATGCGCAATGCCGCCCGCGAGACGGCCCACGGCTTCCATCTTCTGAGACTGGCGCAATTGTTCCTCGAGGAGACGGCGTTCGGTGACGTCTTCGGCAAACAGTTCAAACACGACCCCGCCATCCCCGCCGTTGGTGACCGAGCGGCCGGAAATGCGAACCACGGTAGTAGTGCCGTTCTTGCGTTTCCATTCCGCCGTCAGTCCCTTGAAGGGTTCCGCGGAACGGAGAAAATCGGCGAGCTCGAACCACTGGTCGTTATCCGCATAGAGGCCAAAAATATGCTGTCCAATCAGTTCGCGGGTCGAAGCGTTGCCTAGCAGCTGCAAAAACGCTGGATTTGCATCGAGAATCTTGCCCGTGGAGTCACACCGGCAGATGCCATACGGAGCGTTCGTCACCAAAGATCGGAAGTTCAGTTCAGAGCGACGCAGGTTCTCTTGTGCGGCTCGCAAGGCCGCGTTGAGCCAGCAGATCAGCATGGCCACAAAAAAGAACAGCGAGAGGCGAATGATGGCCGTGCGCGACTCCGCCGGACTGTGCTGCCCGGTGAGCGAGTAGTAGGCGCTGACGGTAAGGGCGAAAGCGGTGGCGACCACTCCGGGCTTCCAGCCCCCATACCAGGCGCTCACCATCACGGCCACACCGAACAGAGCGAGGCGGCTTTCGGACACATCAGCCAGCAGCACCGTGGGAATCAACGCCAGGGCCGTGCTCAACACAGCGACCCCATACCGGAGTATGGGCGCACGTGCCGGAGGAATGCGGAGTAGGGGGAGGGTTACTCGCATAGGACTAATCCTAGTTCCAAAATGGGAAACAGGATAGTTACAGGAGTTCATTCCTTCTCTGCGGCCGGCCCTGTGTCACAATGGCCCATCACCTCTCGGAAAGATGGCCGGTTGGACCATGGCAGAATGATTCGGCTTGCATGTAACGCCGGGAATCTGGACACTAGGCGGGCTGACCACATTCCATGAACATTGGACTATTTGGCGGGACCTTCGATCCAGTTCATCGCGGACATCTGGCCATGGCGCGGGTGGCGCTGGATCAGTGTAAACTGCAGCGGATTCACTTTGTGCCGGCGAACATTCCTCCCCACAAACAGCGGCAGCCGCTTTCGCCTTTCATACACCGGTTTGCCATGCTGGTTCTGGCCACCGCGCAGGAGAAGGCCTTCGTGCCTTCGTTGCTGGAGGCTCCGGAAGAGGGGGCGGCACCAGTTCGAAAAGATCACCAGGAAAAACCGAACTACACGATCGACACGATCCGACGACTGAAACAATCATTCAAGGCGAGCGACAAACTTTTCGTCCTGATCGGCATGGATGCGTTTGCCGATATCGCCAAATGGCACCAGGCCGAAGCGCTGTTCCGCGAGTGCGAGTTCGTCGTAGCCAACCGCCCGGGATATTCGCTGGCCGACGTGGCAAACGCCCTGCCCGCGAGCCTGCGTCCGCGGCCCGAAGTGACTAAGCCGTTTCATAAGCACGCCGCCACCGGCGATCTGGTTCTGAAAGGAGCGACCATCCATCTGCTCGGAGATCTGCATCAACCGGCCTCGGCCACGGCAATCCGTCAGGCGGCGGCGGCCGGCAAGCCGCTGGGCCGTTTTGTAGACGCGCCCGTGGCAGAATACATCAAGAAGATGGGGTTGTATAAATCGTCGTTGATCGCTGGTCGTTAGGCGTTGGCCAAGCCTGCGACATGATTTGTCGCGCGGTGACCGGCACTGGTTTGCGCCGACTGTCAGTTACAATGGAATCGAGCTAACAACGACGAACCACCAGCGACTGATCCCTGAATGAAGAAGAACGAACTCAAAAACCAAATCGCAGCCGCTATCCAAGCCTGCCTCGAGAAAAAGGCCGAAGAACTCAGCATCCTGGAAATGGAAAAAGGGTCGGGAGCATTCACCGACTACTTCGTACTGTGCAGCGGAACCAATCCGCGGCAGGTCCAGGCCATTGCCGACGAAGTGGAGCTGCGTTTGAAGGCCGCGGATTTGCGCCCCGCGCATGTCGAAGGCTACAAACAGGCAGAATGGGTGTTGCTGGACTATGTGGACTTCGTGGTGCACGTTTTCTCCGAGAAGGCGCGCAAGTTCTACGATCTGGAGCGGCTGTGGAAGTCGGCGAAGCGCCTGGAACCGTCCGACTTGAAGACCGCTCCCAGGAAGCGAAAGGCTGAGGCTAAGCCGGCCGCGCCGAAAAAGAAAAAGATAAAAATAAGGAAAGCCTCGTAGTTCTTCTCTGGATTCTGAAGGTTCCCCATGACATCGCACCCAGACTCCAAGCCGGATTGGGGAACTCAGTATCGCCTGGTTGCCGCTGAGAAGTGGAAGACCAAGTCGGCAGCCATGGGCCAGTCGGTGACCGATGCGCTGGTGGAATACGCGCAGCCGGCGCCGGGAATGCAAGTGCTGGATTTGGCAAGCGGGTCCGGTGAGCCTGCAATTAGTCTGGCATCTCGTGTGGGGAGGCATGGTCATGTCACCGCGCTCGATCTGAGCGCGGATCTTCTCGAAATCGCTGCCAAGCGCGCACGCGCTCGCGAGCTCAACAACTTCACCACCCAGCAAGCGGACGCGCACAGCCTGCCTTTTCCGGACGACAGCTTCGATCTTGCAACCTCGCGCTTCGGCGTAATGTTCTTCCGCGATCCCGGCCTTGCCTTCCGCGAACTCCGGCGCGTTTTGCGGCCGGCGGCGCGGGCGTGCTTTCTGGCGTGGGGACCGTTCGACCAGCCTTATTGGCAAAGCATGATGGGCGTGGTGCACAGACACGTGGGCGGCCCTTTGCTGCAGCCCGGTGGGCCAGATCCTTTCCGCTTTGCCGCGCCCGGCAGCCTGTCGGAAATTTTGCGCAGTGCGGGATACAACGCGGTTGAAGAAGAGACCAAAACGCTGCCCTGGACGTGGCCTGGCCCCGTCGAAGAAGTGTGGGAGCAGGCGCAGGCGGTGGCGGTTCCATTTCGTCCCATGCTGGAGCGCGTTCCTGAGGATCAATGGCCGCAAATTCACGCCGAGGTGCACGCCGCCGTGCGCCCGTACTCGGACGGGGAGAAGATCGCCTTCGGAGCGTCGGTCGTGCTGGCCTCGGGGAAAAAGTGAGGCAGTGTTCGCCCGTGAAAATCAAGATTGCGTGGATCGGGAAGACGAAAGAACCAGCGATCGCATCGCTGACGGAAGAATATCTCAAACGAATTTCTCGCTACGTGTCGGTCGAAGGACTCGCGCTGCGCGACGAAGCGGCCTTGCTCGAAATGTGTGGCCGGGCGGCGGGGTCGAAAGGCGGAGCGAAGTCTACTCTGGTACTGATGGATTCGCGCGGTAAGGAGTTTTCATCCGAGCAGTTCGCCAAGTTTCTGGGAGACTATCAGGACCGCAATCCTTTGCCGCTGGTCTTTGCCGTGGGCGGGGCGGATGGCTTCGGCGACGCGGTGCGAGTGGCTGCGCAGCACACGATCTCACTCGGGAAGATGACTCTGGCCCACGAATTGGCGCGAGTGGTTTTGCTGGAGCAGGTTTATCGGGCGTTTACGATTCTGAAGGGGCACCCCTATCACTCGGGGCATTAAGTCGAATCGCTGGTTCTCTTGCGAATTCTGCCGTCACGGTTCTTAGTTGGCGCTATGACTTGGTCTCGCGACTCCTAATTGGTGAGATATCGCCATAGCAGTCACTGAGGGGTTTGGCGCCTCACTTCTTCACCGCGTTTCCTGTCCCGCCAACCAGCACCTTCAAAATCTCCTGGGCCAGGTTGCCGGCGTCCGCGCCTTCCATGTTGGTGAGGACGACCACTCCCGCCCGTTGCGCCGGTGCGATGGTAAACGCAGTGCTCGTCCCCTGCTGGCCGCCGTTGTGACCCACGGACGCGATGCCGCCCTCGTTGCCGTTCCCCCAGCCGAGCCCGTACTCATCCTTCGATCCATCCGAGGGCTTCAGCGGCGTCCACATCAAATCGCGCGTGGCGCGCCGGATCAGCTTCTCATTCAGGTTGGCCACCTCGAATCGCGCCATGTCTTCCGCCGAAGACAACCAGCCGCCTCCCGGAATCTTGTAGCTGGAGTCGAGGAAGTCGGCATTCTGCACGGTGCCCGATTCCGCTTGCTGATAGAAGCGGGTGCGATAAGGAATGATGGCAAAACGATTGTCGACTTGCGTGTGCTCCATGCCAGCGGGAACGAAAACGTTTTGCCGCACGAAGTCCACGTACTTGCCGCCGGAGGCCCCTTCGATGACGCAGCCCACCAGCGTGTAGCCCTGGGTCGAGTAGTGAAACTGCTTTCCAGGCTCCGAGAGCAAAGCATCGTTCTTGAAGAAGTCGAGCCCGGCCTGGATCGGATTCTCGAAATGCTTCGTGTTCCCCACTTCAGGATCGTCCTGAGAACTGCCTTTATAGTGCCGAATGCCGGCCAGATGTCCCATCACCTGGCGCGTGGTGATCGGCGATTGCTTCTGCGGAAAGGCCGAGCAATATTTCTGCACGGGCGCGTCGAGATCGAGCTGTCCCCGCTCCCACAGTTGCATCGCGGCTGTGGCCGTGAGTGATTTGGAGATGGACGCCAGACGGAAGAGCGTATGTTCGCTGGCGGGCGCATTGTTCTCCACATCGGCCAAGCCGAAGCCGCTGGCCCACTCGTACTCTCCGTTCTCGACCACCCCTATTGAAACTCCCGGGACGTGGGTAGAAGCCATGAACTTGGAGACGGCAGCTTCGATCTGGGTACGCTTTTCCGGAGAGAGCTGGTGTTCCTGGGCTTGGGAGTATCGGCCAAAAGCCGCGCACAACAGCACGGCTACGACCAGCGATCTCAGGGCGCGTGCCGGTCGCAGCGAGAACATTCCATTGGAGGTCATGATTTACCTTCCGATAAAGTTCTCTATTGTAGGCCAGCTACGCGCAGCCAAACCACAAGGACTCAGGGCGCTCGGCCGCTGATCCCCCTTTGGCCCTACTGCGTCACGGTGGCCTGATAGCTCACCGCCTGCCAGTGCCCCGTACGACGGACCCAGACCCGGGTATAGCGGTAAGGGCCGCTGAAATCTTCACCCAGTTGGTGGCCCTTCACATCGGCGCGGGCGGTGACGATAGCGGTGTCGCCATAAAGTCGCACAACCATGTCGCTCACGTTGATGGTGTCGTAACGAAGCTGGCCACTCTTGCGAGCGGAAACCGTGTCCTGCTTCGTGGTGACCTGGCCTAAAGGAGTAATCGCAACATAGTCTTCGGCAAGTGTGCGCTGAGGGAAGTCAGGGTCGCGGTGGAGACTGGCTTCCTTCGCCTGCCGCTCCATATCAACGATCTCGCGAATCGTGGACTGGTCAGCTGGGTCGATGGAGGGCCTGGGGTGAACCGCCACATGCTGGGCCGAGAAGGCCGGCAGGGCCAAGAGTACGGACCACAATAACACTACACACCTGTTGATCACGATGAGACCTCCGCGGTTTGCGAGGGGACAGAGATCCGCCTGACCGAGCTACGCAACTTTGGATGCAGCAGTTCCGTGGAAAAGTACCCGACCGCGATATTTATATCGACATCTAGAGCCTGCGAGTATTCACCAGTCATGCTGGAACCTCTCTCCCTAAGAATGCAGACTGTGCCGCGGCCTGGATCATTTGCATTTTTGGAGATACCGAGCGGACACGTGTCCCCTTAGGAGGCTGCCCCACTACAAACAAGTCACTGCAACTCGCCTTCCATGCAGAGTACCGCCCAAATCCTTGACAAGATGGAGCCGACCGCTCTCGGCACCCGATCCTGTTTTGTCCACTCCGGGACTGGACTGTCCAGTATCGGACAGGAGTCGTCCAAGCTAGTCTCCGTCTCGCCTCGATCGTCCCAGTGATGGTCGGCATACAGGCGAGGGGCAGCATCTAGTAGAATCAACCTCTGATCCAGGCATGGCTGACATTCGTCGTGGTCTGATCATCGTGAATACCGGGCCGGGTAAAGGCAAGACCACGGCCGCCATGGGAACCGCGCTGCGAGCCGTCGGCCAGGGGATGCGGGTTCTGATGCTGCAGTTCCTGAAAGGCTCGTGGCACTACGGCGAGCTCGATGCCGTCCAGGCCTTCGGCGACAAGTTTGTCATGAAGCAGATGGGCCGGGGCTTCGTGAAAGTAGGAGCGGAGAAACCCGATCCGGAAGATGTGCGCATGGTCGAAGAAGCCTGGACCGAGGCCGATCGCGCCATTCAATCCGGGGAGTGGGACCTGGTCGTTCTCGATGAAATTAACTATGCCATCAGTTACGGCATGCTCGATCCGGCCAAGGTGGTCGCGAGCCTCCATCGGAAGCCAGAGATGGTCCACGTCATCTTGACGGGCAGGAACGCGCACCCCACAATTGTCGAGGCCGCGGACACGGTCACCGAGATGCGCCAGGTCAAGCACGCATACGAAAAAGGCGTGATGGCGCAGAGAGGAATCGAATACTGATTGGGTAATTGTGTAATTGTGTAATTGAGCAATTTTCTGGAGGCTCCAGGTTTTCAATTACCCAATTACAAAATTACTCAACTACAAAATTCCTATGGCTTGGTTTAAACGCGAATCCGGCGAGCTCGACACCTCGGGCGAGAAAAAAGTCCGCACCGAGGGCTTATGGGTGAAGTGTGAGGGCTGCCGCCAGATCATCTGGAAAAAGGACCTGGAAGACAACATGAACGTCTGTCCGAAGTGCGACAAGCACTTCCGGATTGATGCCAGAACCCGCCTGGCCCAGTTGCTCGACGACAACCAGTACGACACCTTCGACGGCAATCTTTCATCGACAGACCCGCTGAAGTTCGTGGATCTGAAACCTTATTCATCGCGACTGAAACAGGCGCAGAAGGATACGGGCTTGAAAGACGCCATCATTAATGCTCAGGGAAAGCTGCTGGGGCGACCTGTGGTGGCCAGCGTGATGGAGTATGCCTTCATCGGCGGCAGCATGGGCGCGGTCGTGGGCGAAGCGATTACGCGCGCGGTCGAGCGCGCGGCCGAGAAGCGCATGCCTCTGATTATTGTGTCCGCGTCAGGCGGCGCGCGCATGATGGAAGGCGTAATCAGCCTGATGCAATTGGCAAAGGTTTCAGCGGCGCTGGCACGGCTGGATAAGGCCAAGGTTCCTTTCATCTCGCTCCTGACCGATCCCACTACAGGCGGCGTGACGGCATCGTTCGCCATGCTCGGGGATTTGAACATCGCGGAACCCGGAGCTCTGATCGGATTTGCCGGTCCGCGCGTGATCGAACAAACAATCCGCCAGAAGCTACCACCCGGCTTCCAGCGCAGCGAGTTCCTGCTCGAACACGGAATGCTGGACGCAGTGGTCCCTCGCAAGCAACTCAAGCCCTACATCGCGCGCGCGCTGGAGTTTATGGTGGCGTAAAACAAGCCGTCAGCCATCAGCGAATGCAATTACGTCCATCGACAGATGTAGCTTGGATTCTGTAATGCTTCACGACCACCGAACTTCCCGCTGCCCGCTCCACAACATTTTTCAGTCGTCCGTAAGACTGGTAATCTGAGTGTTCCAGCTGAGAGCTGACGGCTGAGTGCTGCTCCATGTCTTACGAAACCGCAGTCGCGAGCATGTTCGCGCTTGGGCACGAGCTGGCCCATACGCCGTCGAACAAATTCGACCTGGAGCACATGCGCGTACTGCTGAATGCCATGGATCATCCCGAGCGAGCGTTTCCCGCCGTGTTGATCGCGGGGACGAACGGGAAGGGCTCGACCGCGGCGACTCTTGCGTCGATCCTGGGGGCATCCCGCTTGAAGACGGGCCTCTATACCTCGCCGCATCTCATACGGATCAATGAACGCATCCGGGTGAACGGAGAAGAAATCCGCGACAGCGATTTTGCCCGCCTGCATGGCGAAGTGAATCGCGTGGCGGAGCGACTGGTCGAGTTGGCAGAGTTGCCCTGGCATCCCAGCTTCTTCGAGATGATGACGGCGATGGCATTCGTTTATTTCGCGCGCGAGCGGGTGGAAATTGCAGTGCTCGAAGTGGGCATGGGTGGGCGGCTGGATGCGACCAATGTCGTCGAGCCACTGGTCAGCGTGATTGCCGACATCTCGCTCGACCATCAGAAGTTTCTGGGCAACACAGTAAGGGAAATCGCGCGGGAAAAGGTGGGAATCATCCGGCCCGGCGGCGTGGTCGTGACCCTGCCGCAACAGGCCGAGGCGAACGACGTGATCGGCAATGCGATTCTCGACTTGGCAGCGCGGGGGGTCAGCGCCGTGCAGTATGTGCCACCGGTGTCGCCGGGCAGTACCGAGTACCTGGTACCGAGTACCGGGAAAGATCTCTCTAACGCGAACGCCGCAGAGGATCGCAAGCCACCGTTCACTTGCCGGTACCCGATGCAAGTAATGGGGAAACAGATTCTCGTGGATACGCCTCTGGTGGGACGGCACCAGTTGCGAAATGTGGCCCTGGCTGTGGCTGCGGCGGAGGAGTTGACCAAGAGCGGACTTCCTGGAATCACGCCGGAATCGATTGAGGTGGGAATTCGCCAGACGCGGTGGCCAGGGCGCTTTCAAGTACTCTCTGCCCAGAGCGGTTGGCCGGAGATTGTCCTCGATGTGGCGCACAATCCGGCGGGAGCGTGGGCCCTCCGCTCCGCCCTTTCGGAGCGCTATGACAACCATCCGCTGATTTTCGTTTTCGGAGCCATGCGCGACAAGGCAATCTCAGAGATGACCGAAATCCTCTTTCCGTTGGCCCACAAGGTGATCGCCACGCGGCCGGAGAATCCGAGGTCCGCGTCCCCGGAAGAGATCCGGCAGGCCGGGAGCCGCACCGGATCTGAGATTGAGGCGGTCGCCGAGGTGGCGGTGGCTCTGGAAAGAGCTCGCGGCGCCTCGGGGCCGGGCACGGTCATTGTAGTGACGGGTTCGATCTACCTCGTCGGGGAAGTGATGCGCCTCCTGGGAGTGAGGACTTGAGGCCCATCCAGGCGGTTATGTATGTATATTTATGTATGACAAACGTTCCTGCAGGAACACTGTGGAAATCTTTCGCTCTCCCCGGACGGACAACCAGAGCCTGCCCTGAGCGAAGTCGAAGGGCGGCTGTCCCCACGCGTGCCGTTTCGCCTAGAATGGAAGTGTGCAGGAAGTGAATTCATCAGTCGATCGGGTGGAAAACGGCCAGTCGGAAAGCGGCGTGCCCCGGCCGGTTCCAGTCGCCTCTCCGCGGCGCAGTCCCCACGCCATTCCAGGGTCGGAGCACGGCTGGCTGAGTCGACTGCGGTCGTATTTCATCTTCGATCCGCTGATTTGGCTCTACACGCTGGTAATGGGACTGCTGGCCCTGCCGGGCGGCCTATTCGACCGCAGCGGACGGCGTCTGCACTGGTTTTCTACAACATGGTCGTGGCTGATCATGAAGACGATCGTTTCGCCCGTGACCGTGACGGGGCTCGACAAGATCGACACGTCGAATCCCCACGTCTATGCGGTCAATCATGCATCGGCGCTCGACATTCCCGTGCTCTACGTGAATCTGCCGTTTCAGTTTCGCATTGCCTTCAAGAAAGAACTCCTGTCGTACCCGGTGGTGGGCTGGCAACTGAAACGGTCAGGGCAAGTCTGCATCGATCAGCAGAATCCATCCCACTCGGTCAGCAGCATCCGCGCCGCGCTGAAGGGTCTGAAAGCTGGGCTGCCGCTGGTGATTTTTCCCGAAGGTGGCCGCACGCCCGACGGCGAGATCAAGCCGTTTCTTCCAGGGGCATTTTTTCTGGCGATCAAGGCGCAGGTGGATATCGTTCCCGTCGCGCTGGTCGGAACCTACGAGTTGCTGCCGATGAACACTTATCACATCAAGTCTCGTCCGCTGGAAATGCGGGTGGGCGAGCCCATCTCGACGAATGGATTAAAAGGGCGCGACTTGCAAGCGCTTTCAGCTCGAGTGCAAAAGGCCGTCGAAGATTTGTACTATAAAAATTGAAGCCGGACTCGAAGTCCATCCTCTACCGCGGATCTCCGCTACGCCGCCTTCTGCTTTTCATCGCAGAGTTGTTGATAGTAATCCCGCCCGCGCTGGTAGCCGCGCGTAAACGCTTCTTCGACGTCCACTCCGGGGTGCTGACGCTGAACATCTTCGAGAGCGGCATTCATCTCGCCCGACACCTGATCGAACTCCATGCATCGCGTTTTCGCATGCAGCGCCGCCTGGAAGCCGAGGCGATAAAACTCTTCATCATCGGCAAAGTTCTTGCCCGATGTTGAATAATGGCTCTCCTCGGCGCTGTGCAGGCCGATCCACCATTGTTCGCGGGCAGCGTCCACCGACTCCGCCCCTTCTCTCTTCATCAGTTCGCGAAGCAGCGATGCCGATTCTTCGTTCTCTGCAAGCGCAACCACCACGCTTCGGCCTTGGCGTAGAGCGTCTTCATAGACGAAGATTTCATCTTCCGGCAGTCCTTCAGTGGTCGACTTCTCCACCTTGTCACCCACGGCCGCTCCAACCGTGGCGCCAGCCGCTCCCACGATTGCCGCACCCAGTAGCCCGAGTGCCGTGATTGGCCCAACGCCGGGCACCAGAGCGATCAGCAGCGAGCCTCCTGTAATTCCAACCCCGCCACCTAACAGGGCACCAATTGCCTTTCCCATGCCAGGCTGCTCGGCGGCGTCCGTGGGAACAGACTGCATTTCCTTATCGACCTGGTCCACGCTACCGGGGGTCAGGAGCGTAATCTTGTCTGCCGGAATGCCCGCCCCGCCCGCGTCCTGCACGGCGCGCTCGGCAGCCGCTCGGGTTTTGAATACTCCACTGATCGTTTCCATAAGTCACCTCGTCAACGCTTTTCAAGCGCGAATATGTATCGGTACGTCCTGAATTGGCGCGGCGTACATAGCACCGTGCACACGAAAACTAGGACTTTTGATGCAGAAAGCCAGGGAGACGCCACTTGGAAAACAAGTGAGTTGAATTTTTTTTTGCCCGTAACCTTTGTCGTGGCCACAGCGTTACCCTTAATGTAAGGCCAGACCGCGGAGAACTCGTTGAAGGCTCTGAAGAAAGAAGCGGACGAGCGGCTTCTGATCGAAGCTGCGCAGCAAGACCCCGCCCGCTTTGCCGAGCTCTACGAAATCAACTTTGAGCGCGTGTACGCCTACATTGTGAGGCGGGTGGGAAACCGGGTCGAAACCGAAGACCTGACATCCGAGGTATTTCACCAGGCATTGGCCAACCTCAAACGATTTGAGTGGCGCGGAATTCCGTTCGCCGCATGGTTGTTTCGCATTGCCGCGAACCTGATTTCGGATCGCTGGCAGCGCTCCGGGCGGGAAGTCCCGGATGATTCGGGACATATCGAGTCCGCGCAGGTTAGCCCCGTAGAGATCGAAGAAGTCGAGCGGCGGGCCACGTTATTTCGTCTGGTGGACGCTTTGCCGATCGAGCAGCGGCGGGTTGTTGTGCTGCGGTTTGTCGAGCAGAAAAGCATTAAGGAAGTAGCGCGTGAAATTCGCAAGACCGAGGGGGCAGTGAAGCAGCTACAGTTCCGCGCGCTCAGCAGTTTGCGGACGCGCATGGAGGGTGCCGATGCCTAAGCGCTCTCTGAACCCGGGAAATAACGATACGAGGAAGATCGAGCGGCTCAACCAGGCTGTAGAGGCGATGCTGGCTCGCACGGACGGCAAGGCTCCGAAGGTCACGGCCGGGATTGAGCCATTGGTGCGGATCGCCGCCGGTCTGCGAGACTTGCCGCGCGAGAGTTTCAAGGCCCGACTGAAGTCTGAATTGGAAGGGAGAAAGACTATGTCTGCTGTTGCTGAACCCGCGGTAAGCGCTCCGCCGGTTGCGTCGCCGAGTTTGACGTTCAAAAATGCCGCCAAGGCCATTGAGTTCTACGAGAACGCCTTCGGGGCCAAGGAAGCATTCCGGTTTGAGGCCGGAAGGCACATCGCGCATGCCGAGATGACGATCGGCGACTCGGTGATCATGCTGTCGGAAGAGTGGCCGGAGGGCAATCGGTTCAGCGCCGAGACGCTGGGCAATTCTCCCGTCAGCCTGGTGATCCGGGTCAGCGATGTGGATTCGTTCGCGGAGCACGCGGTCGCCGCCGGTGCGAAGGTGATCCGCCCGCTTAAGGATCAATTCTATGGCTACCGCGATGTGACCTTTGCCGATCCCTTTGGATACAACTGGACCGCCGTCACCGTGACGGAGGAGATGTCGGTCGAGGAGATGCACCGCCGCATGAAGGGGATGACGACGGGACCGGAAGGTGGGCAGATGCCGGCGCAGAAAGGAAAGCGGCCGGCGGTGAATCCGATCCCTCGCGGCTACCGCATGGTCACGCCGTACCTGGTCGCGCAAGACGCCAACGCCGTGATCGATTTCGTGAAGAAGACGTTCGCCGGCGAGGAACTGTTCCGTGCCGTTGGATCAGCTGGCGGTTATCACTGCGAAGTTCGGGTGGAAGACTCCATGCTGATGATCGGAGGTGGTGGTCCGGGAGTCGCCTGGAAGGGTGACTCAATGTTGGGCGCGTTCCACGTTTATGTTCGCGATTGCGATGCGGCTTACAAGCGCGCCCTCGAGGCAGGCGGCAAGGCCCTCTCCGCGCCAGCCGACCAGGAATATGGAGAGCGTAGCGCCGGCGTTATCGATGCCGCCGGCAATCACTGGTACGTTGCCACGCGCAAAGCGGGGAACTATAAGTGGGAGGGTGCGCCGACAATTCAGCCCTACATGCATCCGCTACGGGCCGACCCGGTGATCAACTTCCTGAAGCGCGCTTTCGGGGCAGAGGAAATGGGCCGATACACCGCACCGGACGGCGTGATTCACCACACTACGATCAAGATCGGCGACTCGCACCTGGAGATGGGAGAGGCGCAAGGGCCCTACCAGCCGATGAAGTCGATGTTCTACCTGTACGTGCCGAACGTGGATGATGTGTACCGGACGGCTCTGGCTGCGGGCGCGAAGTCGATGCATGAGCCTGCGGACCAGCCTTACGGCGACCGAGTCGGGGCTGTGACCGACATCTTCGGCAATCAGTGGTGGATCGCCACGCACGTCAAGGATGTGACACATTAGTCAGTAGCTAAAAGAGGGTAAGTTTCGCCAGAGCGATGCAAAACTTCATCGATCAGGGAACATCTTTTTGCCGGGGCGCTTTCGCGGTGCTGGCTCTGGCGCCACATTTGCCGGTTAGGCGCTTGAAGTGTTCGGCGGGAACGTAATTCCCCAGAAAGTTTCCGCCCGTTCGTCCTGCTCGACAAACTCGATTGCGTACGTTGAAACGCCCTGCAGGGCTGCCAACTGCGCTACTACGCGGGCCGAGAGCTGGGTGCCGCGCTTGTTATTTACGGTGACGACCGACCCCACCAGAAGCTCACGACTGAGTTGAACGGCAGCGCCGTGCTTATTCAATTTCGTGGCCTTGGCCGGCATCGTAAAGGAACATTTCTGGCGATCTTCGCCGGACAACCCGACGGAAGCGTGGAGGGTCATGCGATTGCTCCGGCGTCTTGCGATCTGGCTGCGGCCGGGGGTTGCATTAGCGGCTAGATCCGGACGATGCGATTTCGGGCGGGGATGCGCAGGTTTCAGGTTCATTCTGATTGGGACATTAGAATGTGCCCGTGGTCGCTGCAATGTACCGTTCGTCACCTCACCAGGTTACCCCGCAGAACTCCTTGATTCTTCAGCCTGAGAGACGTGTTGCATCACGCCAGGAAATAGGACATGTACCAGGCCGTAGCAGTAATGGTGAAGGGATTCGTGGTTTAGTCCGACATTGAATGCGGAATTCCTGTGATTTTCGGGTGAGCGCCTTTTCTTGCCACGCTCCACCTGCGTATGTAAGGAAGATCAATGCGTTTGGCACGGTTTGACCCTCCCGACTCCCTTCAATAGACTGAAAGATTCAATAAACCTGCAGGTCCCACTTATGGCTCACTGGTACGTTGCCACGCGCAAGGCGGGGAACTATAAGTGGGAGGGTGCGCCGACAATTCAGCCCTACAAGCATCCGCTACGGGCCGACCCGGTGATCAACTTCCTGAAGCGCGCTTTCGGCGCTGAGGAACTGGGCCGATACACCGCGCCGGACGGCGTGATTCACCACACTACGATCAAGATCGGCGACTCGCACCTGGAGATGGGCGAGGCCCATGGTCCGAATCAGCCCATGAACTCGATGTTCTACCTGTACGTGCCGAACGTGGATGCGGTCTACCTGACGGCTCTAGCGGCGGGCGCGAAGTCAATGAAGGAACCTGCGGACCAGCCCTACGGCGACCGTGTTGGCGCCGTCACAGATGCGTTTGGCAATCAATGGTGGATCGCCACGCACATCAAAGATATGGCGTAGTGAAACGACCTGCTTTGCGTGAGCTTTGCCTGGTGAGCCAGTTCTGGCGCTCCACGACGTTTCAAGGAGTCGGCACTTCCATCTTGGATAGCTGAGGGATTGCTTCCTTGGCCATTCTGAAGAACTCGATATCTCGCTCTATCCCAATGCTCCGGTAGCCGAGATACGTCGCGGCAGCGATAGTCGATCCGGAGCCCATGAAGGGATCCACCACTATGCCTCTTCCGAGAGGCAGTGCAGCTCGTACGATTTGTCTTATGAAAGCCTGTGGCTTTAGTGACGGGTGGGGGGCGGTTCTCCGTTCCATACCCCTACAGGGGCTTGAGATGATCAGATCAGAAAACGGCTTCCCGTCTGAAGGCCTTCTCAGTGCTCCGGCTTTCCATTTCTTCAAGTTTTCACTTACGGTTCCGCTAAGAGGCTTTCGAAAAATCAACCATGGTTCCCAGCAACTTCTCGGCGAGACAGACACGTGAGGAAAGTCCTTGTGCGCGCCCTTGGGACGATCACCCCCTCGAAGCGTCTTCACCACTCGTGCTATCTGCCCGCGCACTTCGAACCCGGCATCCGTGAAAGCCTTCACGACGAGGTAGGAGATGAGGCTCTGGGATGACATGATGACGGTGCCTCCCGGAACCAGGACCGCAATCAGGAGAGGTGCCAGCTTCGAGTGAAAGCGCTCAATCTGTTCCAGGTCGATCGGCCGTAGGACTGTGAAACGCGGCATAGGGCTGCGATCATGTCCGTCGAACGCTTGAGGAAGTCTCCAAATGCCGCCGGAGCCGTTCCGCCGCTTTTGTAACTCGAGCGGAGAGTACTCGATTAGAGCGTACGGTGGATCTGTCACTACCGCGTGTACTGAATTGAGCTTGCGCTCGCTGAGCCACTTAAACGCGTCGGCCTGATGGATGTCGTAGATTTGTTCCTTCCCCATTATTTCTTTGGCTTGAAGAACGTAGAGATGACGCTTTCGAGTGCATTTTGCCGATTGGCCCTTCTCACCTTATCATTCGCGCCCTTCTCTACGGCTCGCACATATGCTATCGCGTGGCTACTGACCTTTGCACGCTCATCCGCCAGGCGTGTGGTGATCTCGGCGGCAAACTTGTCCAGTGCCTTTCGGGCCCTCGCTTCGTCCGTCAGTTCCTTTCCCTGACGGATAAACCCTGCGATCGTGGTGAATAAGGTATAAAAATCCGTCTTGTTGCTCCAGCGAGTGTCTTTGATGTCCGGCAAAAGCCTCCGAATGTTATCAAGGGTAGCTGCAAAAAGTCGCTCGGCGGTTCGTTGGTCGGGAAAGACATCGGAGTACTGCTCATATTGTTCGTAGTAGTCGTCTATCGCAACCGGACTGCCCGCCTGTGGCCCATGAAGGATACCAATGATGAGTTCGCTCATGAACTCCACATCTCCCATCCTTCGAATGACGGTGGGGGACATTATTTTGTTTTCGGCCCAATATTCCTCATCGGCAAGTCTTACGGACAGCTCGACGAATGGACCAACGTACCTACTGTTCCGAAGCTCTTGCGGTTTCAGCTTTTCGAGGTAGCGGTTGAGGCGCTCAAACATGTCGCGAACTTCTTTTTCATCGTTCGTTTTCAGGTAGCGAACCGCAAATTCGAAATCGTAGAAATGCTGCCTCTCAGTTTCGTTTAGCTGAGCAAACGTCTTGCCGTACCAGGCTGACTTTGCATTCAATTGATCGAGCGAAAACTTGTTGTATTCCGCCTCCTTGGGGTCGACTTCAGAACCTACGAACTGCAAGACAGTGCGCATTCTCTGTTGTCCGTCGACTATGTAAAAGTGAGTCTTCCCCTCTGTGGTTGTTTCACGCTGGACGTAAATCTCGGGGATCGGCAGTTCCAGAAGTATGGACTCGATGAGGTAGCATTTCTGCTTGAGTCCCCACACGGGTTTCCGCTGGAACGGGGGCTTAATACTTAGCGACCCCTCCAGGTAGCGGTCGCGGAACCATGTCGTTGACGCCGTTGAGGAAGAGAACTTCATGCTGGCTCCTTCTGGAGAGACAATTTTATCTGCCGGAGGCCGTCTGCGTGGTAAGCCAACGCATGACTCCAACTCCTGTAAAGTCGGCCTGATATGTCCCTGCCGCGAAACTGCTCGTATGTTGAAAGACTTCTGAATGCATTGAACCAAGCAGTCGATAGATCTCGAAGTGGTCGTAGCACCTCAGGAAACGACAAGCCCTCATATCGCATGTAATGCGGCACAAAACGACCCCAAAAGACGTCGTGCTTGCGCTCCCGCAGCCACTGATAATCCGGCCTCGGCAACATCCCCATTCTTCGCGGGTAAAAGTAATCAAGGCAAACAGCCCAGTACGCATCGAAAAGAGTTTCGTCAACAACCACGACGTCGATGTCAGATTCCATGCCGAACGGTCTAGGAAAATTCTCCGGGCTCAGGCTAAACCCCGTCTTGGCACTTCCGACGACGACTATTCCCTCGGCTGACAAATGGAGGTGTGAAACGAGATGACGTCGCAGCAGGTTCAGATCCGCCGGCCTTTGCCGGAACGCATGGACGGGTCCCTCAAAAACCTGACGCTGGACCACGTCTCGAACGTCCGTGGAAAGAAGCAGAGATTTGAACTGTTCAACATCCATGCCTTGACTCCGTCGGCATTATAACCGCCGAATTCGGCGTTGCAGACCCTCTCCGTTTGACCCTCCCGACTCCCTTCAATAGACTGAAAGATTCAGAACACCTGCAGGTCCCACATTATGGCTGACAGCATTCATGTAAAGCTCCCGGATGGGAGCGTGAAGGAAGTTCCCAAAGGCACGACTGCACTGGAGATTGCGAAGTCGATTAGCCCGGGGCTGGCGGATGCGGCTTTGGCGGCGAAAGCCAACGGCGATCTCATCGATCTCACCCGCCCGCTGGAAAAGGATACCGATCTTCGCCTTTTGAAGGACAGAGATCCGGAGGCGCTTGAGGTTTACCGGCATTCGTCCGCGCACCTGCTGGCGGCCGCAGTGCTGGAGCTTTTCCCCGAGACCAAACTCGGCCACGGTCCCGCGACCGAGACCGGATTCTTCTACGACTTCTACCGGCCCACGCCATTCACGCCTGAGGATCTGGAGAAGATCGAAAAGAAGATGCAGGAACTGGTGCAGCAGAATCTGCCGTTCGCGCGCGAGTTTCTGCCACGCGACCAGGGGCTGGCCGAGTTCAAAAAAGAAGGCGATTTCATGAAGTGCCATTTCATCGAGCAATTCACCAAGCCCGATGAAAAGATTTCGATCTACCGCACCGGCAAGTTCAC
>OBLW0100000027.1_pt1 | contig 101803 bp, 87 predicted proteins | sample 1520161 | NCBI WGS metagenome assembly OBLW01 (sample SAMEA3539309, study PRJEB22396) | soil metagenome | biome: tundra; feature: field; material: soil | place: USA | collected 2010-05 | depth 0.15 m
GTTACCACAGGGGTACTTGCTTCGCCTTCTACGAGCACCCTATCATCGCGTCTAAAGAAAGTCAACGAAACCCCGGTAATCTTGCCTTGTTCGGCATCAAAAATGCTAGGCGGTCCGCCGGTGAGGACAAACTTGTCGTCGGCTGTAGTGTAAACCAACTTTTGGCCGTCGGCTCGGCGGTTGGGCTGTTGGATCACAACGTCGTCTTGGGCAACCATGCGGTCGAGCTGCCCGGGACCGCCAAACGATTGATTATTAGAGGTTTGACTGCGGGCCAGCAGGTAAGCATCAACGGTCCCGGCAGAGGCGGTAAAGTCTGCGCCTTTGGCAACAACGCCGCCTTCGTAGTGGACTCTGCGCTCGGAATCGGCGTAGGTGAGCTTCGCGGCCGTGATGGAAATGGGACTTGTGCTGGCCAGCGAAGGCGACTTCCCCGTCTTGCTTCCCTCTTTCTTCCCGGCTCGGGGGCTAGTTTCAGCCTTAGGCTTTTCCGTCTGGACCAGAATTGTTTGCACGGGCTGGGCTGGGGTGCCCTGGGCAGTGACGAATCGGCGCTCGCGGTCGAACTCAATCGTGGGAGCCTCGATGATGTTGGCATCTTGCCAGAGGCGCGCGCTTCCGGAGTAGAGGGCGGTTCCCGGGTTGCTGTGGGCGGCCATGCTGTGCGAGGTGACGTGGATCGGCGAAGAAGAGGCGAGCAGGGCGCCGTCCGGTTGCTCCTTCAGTTCGCTGTAGGTGCTTTTGACGTCACCTTGGGCGAGCGCGTCTCCGGTGGCGCGGTTGATGCGGACGGTTTTCGCCGTCGTCGCCATTCCGCCGTTGACTACCCTCGGACTGCCAGTGAGCACGAGCATCTGGTCCCCGGGGGAATAGCGGGCGGAATTGGCCCAGGCTTGCATGCGCTTGTCGGGCTGCTGGCCGTCGGTGTAGGCGACGTTGCCTTGTTGTGTGATGACGTCGATGCCACCCTGCGGAAGGAAGATCGCGTCCACCGACTCGCTCGTGCTGACGCGGTCGGGTTCGCCGGGAGTCGAGTTAACGATACGGGTGTTGGGTGCGCCGTGAACGCTGGCGAGGTGGTTGCGCCCTTCTGATGCTGCGAATTGCGCCTGGAACTTCCCTGCGGTGACAATCGTGCGTTGCGCTGGAGGAGCCTGGGGCGAGTTTGGACTGGCTGCCTGCGCCTGGGCGAGTTTAATCTGCGCGGCACCGGACGTTTCGGCGTGTTCCAAAATGTGGCCTTGCGCCACAGTGAAGTCGATGATGGGGGCGGTGAGTTCGAAGTCCTGCGGGCCGGTTCCCGGCCCGTTCACCGCTGGCTTGTTTCCGGCGGAGGCATTTTGAGTCAGGCGCACGCCATCGACGGCGTGAACTTTCTGAAGCTGGTTCTGGCCGGCGAAGTCCAGGATGACGCGCCCGGCGTCGCCCTGCATCGTCTGAGGTCCGGTTTGCTCAATGTGAACTCTGCCAGTCAGGATCGCAGTGCGGAGCAAGTCTTCCTTCCCTGCGAGCAGGAACTCCGCCTGGTCGGCTCGACTATGCATTTCCGACGGTTCCGGCCGGGCCGCGGAGTCATTGGCCGCCGAATTCTGCTCCCCTGCCAACAGCGGTGGCTTCGCGCCTTGCGTCCGCGTCACGGTGGAGACGTTTCCTGTGGCTAGCACTCGCTCTACCTGATTTTCGCCGCCTAGGTGAAAGACCGCTTGATCTGCCTGGAGCGTTCCGTCGTCCCGGCGGACGTGAGGATGGTCGAGCACAATCTCGCGCGGATCGTTAGTGATGACGCCGTGTGCGGCCTCGATGACGGCCGCATTCGGGCCGTTGAGCACGACATGAATTTGCGAGGACAAGGTCAGCGTGCTGCTTTTGCCGGCGTACTTCACGCCCAAGGCCCACCCCGAGGCTTGCGGCGTACGGAATTCGACCCGCGCCTCGGTCGCGGCGTTTCCGCTGTCCTTGTTAAAGACAAGATCGCGAGTCTTCAGGTGGATTGGATTCTTGAGTTCTTTCGGAGTGGATTGGTCGGGACTGACGAGGCCCGCCGGGTTGGCCACCAGATCGATCTGCACATCGCCCTTGGCGGTCACGTCTCCAGTCTTTTGGTTGAACGCAAAATCGTCGCCGTAGATCTGGTCAAAACGCGAGGAATCGCGGCCATAGAGCACGATGCTGACGTTGTGCAACTCGGCGTTGCCGTTGAGCCTGAATTCCTTGACGTCGCTGGCCTGAATGGTGAACAGGGTGCGCTTTCCGTCGGACTTGGAGAACTGAAAGCCGCTGGCCGTCTGCTTGATGTCGTACCCAATCTTGCCGGGAAATTGCTTCAACACATTCGTCGCCTTGGAACGCGCGTAGAAATACATGCCGGCTACGACCAGCGTAAGCAGCACGGCGGTCACAGCCAACAGGCGGCGTAGGCGGTAGATCTTGAGCGGCATCTGGGTTCAGTGTAATCGAAGCCGATCGAGGGCGGATGATGGAACGCGGCTTCTCATCTACACTTAGATGCACGTATCCGATGAGCGCGACAGCCGACAAGCCACCTCTGCTGGACTTCCGCAACTTGCGGGTGATGCGGGGGCAGAAGATCGCGCTCGACGACTTCAGCCTGCGCATTGACGCGGATGAGCACGTGGCCATTCTTGGTCCCAACGGTTGCGGCAAGTCGACGCTGATCAAAACCATTACGCGGGAGTGCTATCCGGTGGCTCGAGCAGACTCCTCTATGTCGATCCTTGGCAAGGAAACCTGGGATGTCTTCGCGCTGCGCGCCGGGCTGGGAATTGTATCGAATGACCTGATGCTCTCCTGCACCGGAGACGCCTGCGGCCGGGATGTGGTGCTGTCGGGCTTTTTCAGCAGCATCAGCATTTTTTCGAATCATACCGTGGATGCCCGGCACCGGGAGCTGGCCGACGCCGCACTCGCTGGGTTGAAGATATCGCATCTGGCGGAGCGTCCCGTTTGCGAAATGTCGTCGGGAGAGGCTCGGCGAGTGTTAGTCGCTCGTGCGCTGGTCCACAAGCCGGGAGCGCTGCTATTCGATGAGCCGTGCAACTCTCTGGACCTCTCGGCCCAGCAGAGTTTGCGACAGACCATGCGCGCTCTGGCCAATTCGGGGACGGCGATTATTCTGGTGACCCATGAACTGGCAGACATCGTCCCGGAGATTCAGCGCGTGGTGCTGATGGACCGCGGTCGAGTCGTCGCCGATGGGCCCAAAGAGGAAATCCTGCAGGTGGAGCGACTGGCCGCACTCTTCGGAGTCAGCGTGGAAATGGCGCGGCGCGACGGGCACTACCATCTGTGGTAATTGCTACCGAGAATTCAGCGTTCTTTTGAGCCCACCTCCATCAAACGCTTGGTCATCAGGACGAGTCCGAGAATCTGGGTCCACTCCGAAACGATGTTGCCGACGACTTGCCCCCATCTGCTCCCTGGATCCATAGCCCAGAATGCGACTACCCAGCCGATGCCCGTAATTACAAGAAAGATGGTGAGCGAGTGCTCGCGCAGGAATTCCAAGACCGCCGAAGGCAACTTGCCTTTCGGTTGTTTGCTCTCGGCGGAGCCCTTTTCGTATAGAAACTTTGTCATCACAATCGTGACGAAGACGCCCGTCCAATCGGCGATGGCATTCCCGAAAAATGAGCCGATGTGGGTCGAAGGGTTGGAGCAGCGGTAGAGCACGATCAGCAGGATCACGACTCCCAAGGCCGAGAGACTGAGGGAGTGCTTACGAACGAATGGCTGCGACTTGCGGATTTGCTTCATGGGGCTACTTTACTGGATTCGCCCGGCATCGAACGGCCCAAGACGCAGCAATGTCGCCGAAGGCACTTGTGCGAAGTCTCCGTTCTAGAAGCTCAGCTCGGGGGTATTTTGAAATCTCGGAGTGAAAGTTCGAGGCCACCGTATTCGGGATGATCGTTGTGTCCGATGGTGAAGGCGACATCGAGTGTGTCGCCCGCGAGGAGCGGCGTTTTTTGCATGCGTTCGGCCATGTGCCAGCCCAGGGCGTCGAAAGTGATTTTATTTCGAAAATCAGTTCTCAGTTCTCGGTTCTCAGTTCTCAGTGCGCTGCCGCTTGCGTATCCTTCGGCTACGGCTGCGGCCCTTTCATCTCTTCGGATTGCGGCGCTGTCGGGATGGCAGCGTGGAGTCGCCAGGATCGCGGCTGCGGAGAGTTCTGGCACTTCATCGCCTGCCCTGATTTTCAGCTTGACGTGTTTGTCTTTCAGAATGCGCGGAGGCGCGGCGAGCTGTACGCCGCGCGCAACGAATACGGGCTCGGGATTTCCCATGCCGTAGGGTTCCAACTGTTGGAGCGCTTGAAATAGCTGGGGCGTGATTTCCGCCAGATCGAGTTCCGCATCCAGATCAAGAATCGGATCGAAATCCGCTGGGCTGAGGCGCGTTCGGGCGAAGGCATCGAGCTTCGCGCGCAGATCTTCGACATTGGCTGAGGGCATGGCGAATCCGCAAGCGTGGGAGTGGCCGCCGTAGCGCGAAAAAAGAGGGCCGCAGGACTCGATTGCCTCGAGCAAATGAAACGCACGAATCGAGCGGCCGGAGCCGAACGCCTCTGCGCCGTCGCGCGAAATTACGACTGCGGGACGGTTGTAGCGCTCCACGACACGCGTCGCCGTGATGCCGATGACGCCGCGATGCCAGCCCTCTCCATCCACGACAATGCAGTACGATTCGCACAGCGTGGGATCGCCCGCGAAACGCTCTTCCGCCGCGCGGAGAATTTTCCGCTCTTCTTCCTGACGGTCGGAATTGAGGTGATCAAGTTTGGCGGCCAGTTCGCGGGCGCGAGCTGGATCTTTCACGCTGAAAAGTTCGATCACATCGCGCGCTACGTCCATACGTCCGGCGGCGTTGATGCGTGGTGCGATGCGGAAACCAACCTCCCCGGACGTTGGCGGACGATTGGCGGAGATCTGGGCAACTTCCAGCAAAGCCTTCAGCCCGGGATTCACCGCCCTGCGCAGAGCATCCAGTCCGAGCGAGGCGAAGACGCGATTCTCGCCGGTTAAGGGCACGGCATCGGCAATGGTGGCGATCGCCACGATCTTCATAAATGACATCAGCAGTTTGTTCTGAACGTTCGCGTCCAAACGGCGCTGCATTAGTCCCTGCGCTAGTTTGAAAGCGACGCCCGCGCCGCAGAGTTGCTTGTAGGGATACTCGCATCCTTTCTGATTGGGATTGACGACCGCGAGCGCGTTGGGAACGCCGTCGGGACCGGGAAGGTGGTGGTCGGTGACGATCAGATCAACCCCGAGCCGTTGCGCCGTCTCTGCAGGCGCGAAGGCGCGGATGCCCATGTCGACGCTGACGATGAGGCGAATACCCGACTCCGCGGCACGCTCAATGACGTCGTCGCGCATGTCGTAGCCTTCGCGAATGCGGTGCGGGACGTGGAAATCTGCTGCGCCTCCGCAGAGCTCAATCGCGGTCTTCAGGATGATGACGGCCATCGTCCCGTCCACGTCGTAGTCGCCGTAAATAAGGATCGGCTCTTTGCGTTCGATGGCGGCGTCGATGCGATCGACGGCCGCGCGAAGGCCGGTCATGCGCTCCGGAGCATGGAGGTGAGAGATCGACGGCGAGAGGAAGATGCTGGCTGAATCTGGATCGGTGATTCCGCGGCGCACGAGCAGTGGGGCCAGAATATGCGCTGCGTTGGCGACGCCACACAGAGCGGGATCGGTGCGCAGGGCGGCGATCAGTGGCTCAACCGCGGTTTGATCAGTCGCCTTTTGAAGCCAACGCATAAGAAGCGCGGCCATCCTTGGGGTGTCTTCTGCGCGAAGGGTTTATGCACCTCGCCACAAAACTGCACAGATCCTTCGCTTCGCTCAGGATGACAGCAAGGAGCAGTTTACTACTGGGGAGGTGTGGCTAGTTTTCTTCGTCCTGGTCCGGCTCATCCAAGGTGAGCCCGCCGAACTCGTCGGAGACTTCTAGCAGATGCTGGTAGCGGTCGTACCAGTCGGTGCTCACCTCGCAGAGAAACATAGATCCCTGGTAGGCCCAGCCCAACTGCAAAAATCCTACTCGACCGACATGAGCGCGGAGCCAGCGGGCATCCTCCACGTCGTCGCCGTCGGTGAACTCCGAGTTGGTCAAGCGCTGCACCATGTCGTCCAGTTCGGTGCGCTCAAGCGTCCAGGAATGCATGGTCAGGAATGGCGCGCCCGCGGCCTTCGCGAGTTCGACGAAATCCTTCCAGCCGTCAGGATTGCCGCCCATTTCCCACATCACGCACTGCACTTCGTCGTAGTCCACATACCCGTGGAAACGGCGTATGCCGTGGCCTTCGATGAAGGCAACCATGTCGTCTTTTACGGTGGTGAGATCGTCTGGAGTGGGAGACATATTGGGAAAAGCTCGCAAGCGCTTATTGTATGCCGTTCGCCACTTCAGTGCCAGCGCGCGGCCCGCGCATCAGTGGGCGGGTGTGGGTGCCTTCATCAGGGCGGTAAACATGCGATAGAACTTTTCCGCGTCGAGGTCGAGCTGAATTTCAACGGACTGTGCGGCCGGCCTGAGGGCATTCTTGGTTCCCCAAGTGAGCGTGTTGCCATAGCATGCGCCGCGGTCCAGATCGACGGCCATGTAGCGGGTCTCGCTCTTTGTGATGAGCGTTGGGTCGATCCAGGCGGCGGCCGCCAGTTCGTCCCACATGATATCGGCGCCCGGCGTAAGCATGGCGAAACGGGCGATGTAGCGGGCCAAGGGAGTTCCACTGGCTTCGATTTGCTTTACGAGGGCTGCCGTCATGTGGGTCTTGATGGAAATGTCCGTCGGAGTGCAGACGATCTTTTTCCAGGGCGCGCGCAGAACGATTTCCGCCGCCTCCGGATCGAACCAGAAATTGAACTCGTGCCGCGGATTGTTCAGGAATTCGGGATTGTCGGTTTGCGGACTAAGGCTCCCTCCCATGAAGATGAGTTCCTGGGCCAGTTCTGGAAATTGCGGCTCGAGAGAAATGGCCAGCGCCAGGTTGGTCATCGGTCCACCCTCGTAGATGGTGACTTCATGCGGATATTTGTGGACCATCCGAATCAGGAAATGGGCGGCGTCCTCGTCGGCAGGTTTGGTCGTGGGTTGCCCTTCCGGAAGTGGGGGCACGACCGAAGATTCATGCCACCAGCGCTCATCCCACGCGCCGGCATAGGCGACCTTGCCGTAACGCTGCTGCCACATTTGGGATTCTTCGCGAGTGCGTACTAACGGGAATGTGGCGCCGGGCACGACGGGAATGTCAGTGCGGCCCATGATTTCCAGCAGACGCAGGGTGTGAGCTACTTCCTCGTCACGCCACTGATCTCCGCTCACAACCGTGATGCCCAACACGTCCACCTGCGGAGACTGGATCATGACCATGAGCGCCTGCATGTTGCTGCCGCCGGGGCCGGAACAATCTTCGTTGATGATCACTTTGCGGCGCGGCTGGGCGGAGCCGATGGTCGCAGTCAACAGGAGCAGCAAGAGCAAAAACAATTTGATTTTTAGCATCGACTTCGAATCTGTTTCACGAATATGTCGGGCACCGGCAGGAGCTGAAGCCCTTCCTGTTTTGATCTCTGAACGCGGCCCTGACGGGCCGCTCTTCCACGTTCCGTCGTCTCTGGCAAGCTACTTCTTGCTTAGAGGCCGGGTCATTAAGTCCATGTAAATTTTGTAAAACTTCTCGGCATCAATGTCGAATTGCACATTGGCCAGGCGCAGGTACGGAGGAACCGGCGCCGAGGCATCCCAGAAGAGCGTTTTGCCGTAGCTCGCTCCGTGATCGATGTCGATATCCATGTACAGCTTCTTCTGGCCGGTGATGATCGAGGGATCGATGAGAGCTGCGCCCGCAATCTCGTCCCACATATAGCCGGGCAGCGAGTATTTGTCGAGATAATCAGTCACCGGAGTGCCAGCCTTGGCGATCGCAGCCTTCATCTCCAGCGTATAGCGGGTCTTGACCGAGATATCGATCGGCGTGATCGTCATTTTTTTCCACGGGGCACGCAGGACAATGCGTGCAGCCTCCGGATCGAACCACCAGTTGAATTCGCGGCGCGCGTCAATGGCACCTGTGTCAATTGCGCCCTTATCCGCATACAGTCCGCCGCCCATCAGCACAAACTCTTTGGCAAGCGTAGCCACCGACGGGTCCAGCTTTAGAGCTAGCGCATAGTTGGTGAGCGGGCCACCGGCCCACAGTACAACCTCGCCTGGATACTTGTGCACCATCTGCACGATGAATTCCGCGGCGGTTCCGGAATGGGCCTCCAGATGTGGCTCACTTTCGGGCATGGGAGGAACAACGTTGGGCTCGTGATAGGGTTCGCGGAACTTGGTCGAGCGGTCGGGTTCAAAGTCGGTCCAGCAGCCTTTGTATTCGAACTTTCCGTAGAGCGCCTCCCAGCGCTCGGTCTCTTCCTTCGAGTTGAGCAGGGGGTAGACGGCTCCCTGATACACGGGCACGTCGGTGCGGTTGGAAATTTCGAGGAGACGCAGTACATGCTGCGTCTCCTCCTTCACCCACTGATCGCCGCTGACGGTGGTGATGCCGAGAACGTCGAATTTCTCGGACTGAAGAAATACGAGGATCGCCTGCTGGTCGCTGGTTCCGGGACCGCGGGCGTCCTGATCGACAATAACTTTAACCTTCTGGGCGGCCGCCAGCACGCTAACCATCCCCACCAGTATGGCGATGAATGCCGTTCGGCAAACGCGCTTCATAATCCCCATGGAATCTCTCCGGCAAATTTTAAGGGCAGACCGGAGTCGTACCCGATCTGCCCCGGTAAAGACCTCTCAACGATCAGGGCGCCTAGAACCTCAGCTTCAAAGCGAACTGAATCAGGCGCGGATTGTTTACCGTTGAGGTAATAACACCAAATTGACTACCCGCGTTGATGTCGCCATTTGGCGTGCCAAATTGCGCGTGGTTAAAGAGATTGAAGAACTCGGCTCGAAAGTCTAGTTGCATTCCTTCACGGTAAGGCAGTTTGAAATGCTTGATCAGGGAGAAATCCGTGTTCACGAAATCAGGCCCGGTCACCGGTGCGCGAGGCGCATTTCCAAGCTCTCCAGGGAGCGCAAACGCAAAGCACGAAGTATTGAACCATGCGCCCAGAGTCGGGTGGCCCGCCTTGGGGTTGCAAGTCATGTCGGGTCGGTTATTGTTGCTGGCATTCTGTTGGAACGCAACGCCCGACTGATCGTTGCTGTTGAGCACGAACACCGGAAATCCGGAAAGAACCCGCTGAATCACGTCGACTTCCCAGTTTCCCGCAATCGCGTTGAGAGCTCCATTCCAATCACTGCCGAAGCGCTTGCCTTTCCCGAACGGGAGATCATAGGTAACGCTAGCTGTGAACTGGTTGTTAACATTGATTTGCGAGAGACCCCAATCGGCCTTAGTAGTACCGGGGAGAGGCCAATAGGTGGCTCCCAGGTTCGTGCCTAGGCCGTCAGAATAGCCGCTATCGTAAGTCTTAGAGTAGGTATATCCCAACAGGGCATAGATGCCGTACCTCGAACTCTTGGTTTCCGCCTTGATTTGAAGGGAATCGTATTTGGCAGCCCCAACGTCGTTGGCATTTAAGATGGTTGGAGGAAAGAAGAAGCCGTTGGCAGCGCCATACGGCGGATTGAACGCAGTGCCTCCCGAGCCACAGCCCAGCGTATATCCAGTCACAACTCCACATGCACTCGGAGAACCGACATTCAGGTTCATTCCGTCCACTAGAATGTGCGAACTGCGAGAACCGGCATAACCCGCAGTCAGCACTACGTTGCCGGGCAGCTGGCGCTCAATGTTCGCGTTGAACTGCTGTACGCGACCCTGCTTGAAATTGAGGTTCTGCGACTGCAGGGCTCCCGGAAAGACTGGAGGAGTTTCAGGCGATGTGATGACGGGGAGAAACGCCGTCTGGATGCCACAGCCAGGAGTTCCCATGTTCTGGAATAGGCAAAGCCCGTCGAAATTGTCTGACTCGGCGAGGTACGGGGGGTTCTGCCACAACCCCTGCGCCCCCTGGTTCCACGATGAATCGTGGAAAATTGCATATCCGAAGCGCAGCGCGGTTTTCTCGCTGCCCATCGGCTTCCACGAAATTCCAATGCGCGGCTCGATGGCGGTCTTATCCAACTGGATACCAACCCGGCCGTTCGATGCGACGCAAATCGTGCATCCAGCCAGCGCTGGACTGTTTCCCGCGACCAGCAGTTTGCCGGTAGCGAAATCGAAGTTCGCCTGTCGATTATGGGCCTCAGTCTCCGGCGTTACGAAAGCCCAAGCCACGCCGAGGTTGAGGGTCAGATTGCTCGAAACGCGCCAATCGTCCTGAACGAAGGGGCGAAAGAGCTTCCAGCGCCGTCCGGTCGTGGCGCCATTGAACGTTTGATCATGGATCGCGCCCCCGATCTGACCCAGCAGCAGATCCGCCGTGGCGTCCCCTGTGTATCCGCCGAACATCAGGAAGTATCCGTCCTGAAAGGCGTTCGTTTCAACGTTCATCTGATTCGCGCGAATCCCCATGCCCAGCCGGATGTTGTGTTTGGCTCGAATCATATCGATCGTATCCGAGACAGAAAAGACGTTCGTCCCACCCTGAAAAGGAGCGAATCCGCGATCACCCAAAGACAAGTAACCGCCGAACATCTGCGTCGAGGTCAGGCCACAACTCATACAGTCTTTGGTCGATTGATTCACGATGCCCGCGGGCGCCCCCGGACATTTGCTGTTCAGGTCAGCTCCCTGAATACCGAGTTTCGCCGCTTCGCACGAGCCGTTACCGAAGGAAAGGATGTGGTTAAAGATCCGGTTGAAGCCGGCATTGAATTGGTTGATCGTGCGATCGGAGAAAACGTGAGTTTCCGACACCGCCACGTTGCGTCCGTGATTGGTGATGTTCTGGTTGCTGGCAAAGGCGTTGGCTTCGGCAAACCCCGGCGCACCACCGGGAACGATTGATACTGCCTGGTCGTAGCTGAAGCGCGCAAAGGCCGAGTCCTTGCTGGAGAAATTGTGATCCAACCGGATGTCGAATTCGCCTTCATTCAGTGCCCTCACTGGCACGTCGGCATAGTTGCTGGAGCCGGGCAAGTTGGCTGCTGGGTAAAGTTGCATCATCGCTTGACCAACCGGATCGATCAGAACCGAGGGAATGAAATTGCAGGAAGTACCCAGGGTCTGCCCTCCATGGACATTGACCGGCTCGGCGGTCGGGATGGCCAAGTTCTCAGTGCCCGGGACACATTGAAAGTTCGTTGATGGGTCCGCGGAGGTGGCATACGGATTAGTGAGAAGTCCGGAGACAATGGGATCTAACCGGAAATCGCCAGTCATCATCGCGGGGGTGGGAACAGTGCCAAGTTCCGGTATCCCACGCCGCTGCCGTTTTGCCTGGTAATCGATAAAGAAAAATGTTTTGTCCTTCTGCAGGGCTCCGCCCAAGGCGCCGCCGAACTGGTTTAAATTGAACTGCTCCTTCGTCGAAGCAAAATAGCTGCGCGCGTCGAGCTTGGTGTTGCGAAAGAATTCGAAGAGCGATCCGTGAAACTGATTGGATCCCGACTTTGTGGTTACCAGCACCGTCGGGCCCGCGCGGGTGCCCCACTCCGCAGAGTAGTTGTATGTCAGAACCTTGAATTCCTGGATAGCATCAATGGACGGCAAAATGGCGATGCCGCCGGCCGTCAACTCGTTATTGTCGTTGCCATCGAGCAACCAGTCTGTGCTGCTGGCTCGCGATCCGCCCACCGAAAGCGAATAAGTCCCTCGAGTTGAAACTTCGCTGCTGGGTCCACCGTTGAAGAAGCTGTTCGGATTCGTTTCTTGTGTCGTTCCCGGGGTTAGCGTCGCCAACTGCACGAAATCACGTCCATTGAGTGGGAGTTCGGCGACTTGCTCGGAAGTGATGACTTGGCCGAGGGTCGGATTCGTAGTCTGCACGGCTACTTCGGTCGCATTGACGTCGACACTTGTACTTACCGACGCAGGCACCAGCTTGAAATCGAGTTCGCGGTGTTCGTCGACTTGCAGCCGGACACCCTTTGCTTCGGCTGCCTTAAAACCCGGGGCATCCACCTTGATCGTGTAGTCACCAACGCCAATCGAGGGGACGAGGAAGTGTCCTGAATCATCCGTCGTCGCCTCGCGGGAGGCGTTCGTCGCCTGGGCGGTGACGGTGACCTTAGCGCCAGTCACCACTGCACCCGAATTGTCTGAAACGGTGCCTGAAAAACTTCCGGTCGCCTGACCATGCAGGAGGGGGCTGAACAGACATACCAGCGAACAGAAAATCACCGCGAAGCGCGCCTTCTGGTTCGACATTGCTTGAACCCCTTTCGATGGTGACACCGTACAAAGAAAAAGACCCTCCCTCTTCCCGCGAAGTTGGGAGGTCCCGGGACCGCAAACACGGCTTATAAATTGCCGCTTGCCGGTTAGTCAAGAAGTTTCGTAGTAGGAATGGATCAGTCGCACGATTCTTTCGCATCGATCGATTCAGAAAACCGCTGCGTCGTGTGATTGTCCAGGATTCTGGCATTCGCCTTGTGCAAAACCGGAACCGAATTGTCACTCTGTCGACACGAGTCACCTGCCGAACGCGACGTGGCCGGTTGACGTGGCTGGCTAAAAGAGAAATCTGTGCATGCCGGAATAGGCGGGACGAAGGCGCCGAGACGCCTCAAGACCGGGCCGACCACTCGGCGTCAAAGCGCGCGCGGTCGTAGAAGGACTTCTGCGTTCCGACTCCGGTGGTGGACAGACCTGCATAGAGATTTGCGCGGCGAACGGCTTCTATTTCGGGCACGCCCTCACCAAGAAATACGGCAAAGCTACCGATAAAGGCGTCGCCGGCGCCGGTGCTGTCGATCGAGTTGACGGCGAACGGAGGCACGTGTTCGGCTCCGTCGCGGCCGGCGAGAAGAGATCCATTCGCTCCCAGCGTGATGATCACGCGTCGAATGCCGCTGGCCACCAGTTTCTCAGCGCACTTCTTCGCGTCTTCGACGTTTTTGACCGGGCACCCGGTAATGGTCTCGGCTTCCGTCTCATTCGGAACGAAGTAGTCGAGATCCTTTAGCGCGCCCAGGTCAACCGGTTGCGCGGGCGCGGGGTTGAGGATGCAGCGGATTCCGTGCTTGCGCGCAAATTCGATTGTGTAATACACAGTCTGCACCGGAATCTCGAACTGCAGAACGATGCAGTCGGCGGACTTCAACGTTTCGGCGGCGGCGTCAACGTCGGCGGGCTTGAGCGCGTCGTTCGCCCCCTTCACCACCAGAATGCGGTTCTGGCCGTTAGGTTCGACGAAGATGGGCGCTACCCCGCTCGACAGTCCCTCGACCTGCTTCACATGAGTGGGATCGATTCCCTGCTTGCGGAAGTTTTCGATGGTCGCGGGACCAAACAGATCGCTGCCCACGCGCGCGACCATGAAGACCTCCGCGCCACAGAGACGCGCGGCCACTGCCTGATTCGCGCCCTTGCCTCCGAAGCCGAGATCGAATTTCTGTCCGAAGATGGTTTCGCCCGGCTTGGGGAATTGATTTGTGAACGTCGTGAGGTCAATGTTGGCGCTGCCGACTACCGCGATTCGAGGGCGCTTTGCCATGGTCGTTGCCGCTTTCTCCGAAAGCTCGAGGAACGCCGAGTCTAGTCAGCGCACCCAGAATGTGTCAACGGCGATGGCGATTGAGGACACCAGGTTTCTGTTATAGTTTCGTTCCTCGATATTAGTTGGGACATATAAGTTCCGGGAGGATCCCATGCCCCGCAATGTTCGCTGCGCCCTGATTCAAGCCAGCAATGCGCTCAGCACCGAACGGCCCCTCGCGCAGATCCGCAAGGCCATGATCGACAAGCACTTGAAGCTGATCGAGCAGGCCGCGCGCAAGAAAACGCAGATCCTTTGCCTGCAGGAACTTTTCTACGGGCCCTATTTTTGTGCGGAGCAGAATGCGCGCTGGTACGCACTGACCGAACGCGTGCCCGACGGTCCCACGGTACGTCTCATGCAGAAGGTCGCGGCCAAACACCGCATGGTGATTGTGGTTCCGGTTTACGAAGAGCAGATGCCTGGCGTGTATTTCAACACCGCCGCTGTCATCGACGCCGACGGCCGCTATCTTGGCAAATATCGCAAGCATCACATCCCGCACTGCCATCCCGGATTCTGGGAGAAATTTTATTTCACTCCCGGCGATCTCGGGTATCCGGTGTTTGAAACCAAGTACGCTCGCGTGGGCGTGTACATCTGCTACGACCGGCATTTTCCCGAAGGAGCGCGCATCCTCGGATTGAACGGCGCGGAGATCGTGTTCAATCCTTCCGCGACGGTGGCCGGACTCTCGGAATACTTATGGGAACTGGAACAGCCCGCGCATGCCGTCGCCAATGGCTATTTTGTGGGAGCGATCAATCGTGTGGGCACCGAGAAGCCATGGAGCATCGGCGAGTTTTACGGCAAGAGTTATTTCTGCAATCCGCGGGGCAAGATTATCGCCCAAGCGAGCCGCGACAAAGACGAAGTGGTGGTCGCGGATCTCGACCTCGATATGATCGCGGAAGTGCGCAAAGTGTGGCAGTTTTTCCGCGACCGCCGGCCCGATAGTTACGGCCCGATTACGACGCAGAGTGGAGCCTCTGCCGAAGCTGACTGAATGGCCGGACGACGACGCTCGGCCCCTGCACCAAGACGGCAATGACGACTCCGGATACTTCAGAACTCCGCGCCAGAATCGAATTCAGCCCTCTGTATAACGAGGACCTTGCGCCCGCCACTGCCGCGCGACGGCACTGGGGTACTTACAACTTCGCTGCTCTTTGGATTTCGATGTCGGTCAACATCCTGACCTACATGCTGGCCGCGAGCTTGATTCAAGGGGGGATGAACTGGAAGCAGGCGGTCGCGACTATCTTTTTGGGCAATCTAATCGTGCTGGCGCCGATGTTGCTCAATTCGCACCCCGGCGCGAAGTATGGAATTCCTTTCCCGGTTCTGGCGCGCGCTTCATTCGGAGTGTTGGGCGCAAATTTCGCCGCGGTGCTGCGCGCACTGGTCGCGTGCGGGTGGTTCGGCATTCAGGCCTGGATCGGCGGCGAAGCCATCAGTACTCTGTTGGCAACGCTCGCTCCCAGTTGGAAAAGCTTTTCCTATGGGCCAGCCGTCTGTTTCTTTCTCTTCTGGCTGATTAATCTCGCAGTCGTCCTGAAAGGGATCGAGTACATCCGAATTTTGCAGGGCATCAGCGCACCGGTTTTGCTGGGCGTGGGATTGCTTTTGTTGGGTTGGGCTTATCACGCCGCAGGTGGCTTCGGCCCCATGCTCTCGGTGCCTTCGCGGTTCACGAGTTTTCCCGAATTCCTGAAATTCTTGATTCCTGCTCTCAATGGCACGGTTGGTTTCTGGGCTACGGTTTCGTTGAACATCCCAGACTTCACGCGGTTCGCGCGCAATCAACGGGAGCAAGTGATTGGGCAGGCCTTAGCCTTGCCCACGACCATGACGTTGTACGCCTTCGTCGGAATCGTGGTGACCTCGGCCACCGTGGTCATCTACGGAACCGCGATCTGGGATCCGGTGCAACTTTTGAGCCGCTTCCATTCTCCCGTGGCGGTGGTGATTTCGCTGGTGGCAATTCTGCTGGCCACACTCAACGTCAACATTGGCGCGAATGTAGTGTCACCAGCAAACGATTTTTCCAACCTGTGGCCGCGCGGGATCAGCTTTCGCACTGGCGGCGTCATTACCTGTTTCATGGGAATTGCGCTGATGCCGTGGAGTCTGCTCTCTAACTATCGGACATTTATTCTGGGCTGGCTGGGCGGATATGCAGCATTCCTCGGCCCCGTCGCAGGAATCATGATCTGCGATTATTTTGTCATCCGGAGGCGAGTGTTGCACGTGGACGATCTATATCTTCGGGGAGGGATCTACGAATATTCGCGAGGATTCAACTGGTGCGCGGTGATTGCACTCGCGGTGGGAGCAGGCACGGCACTCGCCGGACTGGCTATCCCATCGATTCGCGTGCTGTATGACTACTCGTGGTTCGTCGGGTTCGCAGTTTCTTTCGTCGCCTACTACGCGATGATGAGGCTCCAAGGCCACGCTGTAATCGCTTCGCCAGACGTCGCGTAACTGAGCCTTAGGACTTGGCCGCTTTCAGGAACTCTGGCAGTACATCGCGCCGGTAAGTGTCGAGCGTCTTCTCTTCTTCCCCGCACATCAGGTAGATGTTGAACTGCGTCACACCCACGGCGGCGAGCGCGCGCAATTTCTCCCGATGGGCCTGGGCTGGGCCAATCAGGCAGAACCGGTCTACGACTTCATCCGAAACAAAGTCGGCGTTGTCGCTTTCGACTTCGCAATGGTGCTGGTAATCATAGTGCCCACGATCCTGCACAAATGACGTCAGTGCGGGCGGCAGATCTTCGGGCTTGTATTGCCGGATCAGATCCATCACATGGTTCGAGACCAAGGCTGGGAACCATCGCACCCGTTCACGCGCAACGCTTAGGTCATCCGAGACCCATACTGGTGCTGCGGCCATCACTTCGATGCGACCAGGATCGCGCCCCGCCGCGCGGGCGCCCTCTTTCACGAAGCCCATGCACCAGGCAATCAACGCGGGATCGGCGAATTGCAGAATGATGCCGTCCGCGACTCGCCCGGCCATATGCAGCACCTTGGGACCGTAGCCTGCGATCCAGACGCGAGGAGAATCTTTCGCCCAACTGAGGCGGGTCGGCTGACCGTCATGCTGCACTTCCTTGCCGGAAGTCAGATCGCGGAACTCGGCAACAGCGGCTTCCAGTTGCGACCACCTGACGGGCTTCTTCCCCATCACGCGCCGCGAACTGTCGCCGCGACCGATGCCGAGTTCCATTCGTCCACCGGAGATCAGGTTAAGGGTTGCAAACAGGCTGGCAGTCACCGTCAGGTCTCGTGTCGCAGGATTCGTAACACAGGTACCCAGGCGCATCCGCTGCGTGCTGGTCGCCATCAGCGTCAGCAGAGGATAGGGCTCCTTCCACAAAACGTGAGAATCGAAAATCCAGCCGTATTCAAATCCGGCAGCCTCGGCCTGCTTCGTCAGGCTTACGATACGTTCAACGGAGATGTCAGGTTTCAGTGCGATGCCGAATTGCATGGGCCCGTCCTTTCGAGAAGGAGAAATCACGAGCAACTAAAGTGCGGCAGTGTAGCATAGAATTCTTCTCTCATCTCGGCCAGGAGTGCGGCGCCAGCGCCGGCGGAGGATTCGATGGGTTTCGACACGATCATCAAGAACGGTTCCGTGGTGACCGCAACCGATACCTACGTGGCGGATATTGCCATTGCAAACGGCAAGATCACTGCCGTTGGAACCGATCTTCCGGCGCAGAACGCCACCAAGATTCTGGACGCTTCGGGCAAGCTCATTCTACCGGGCGGGATCGATGTCCACACCCACCTCGATATGCCGTTCGGCGGCACGACGAGCGCTGACGACTTTGAAACCGGCACGCGCGCAGCGGCATTCGGCGGCACTACCACTCTGATCGACTTCGCGATTCAATACAAAGGCCAGACGTTGCGCCAGGCTTTCGATACGTGGATGAGCAAGGCCGCGAGCAAAGCAACGTGCGATTATGCGTTTCACTGCATCGTGACCGACGTCTCTGGCGGGCAACTTTCGGAGATGAATGATCTGGTGCATGAAGGAGTCACCAGCTTTAAGCTGTTCATGGCCTATCCGGGTGTTTTTATGCTCGATGATGGCAGCATCTTCAAGGCCCTGCAGACCACTTCCAAGAATGGCGGCATGGTTTGCATGCACGCCGAAAACGGCAGCGCCATCGACGTGATCGTGCAGCAAGCTTTGGCCGAGGGAAAGCGCGCGCCGAAGTATCACGCACTCACTCGCCCTACAACCGCGGAGGCCGAGGCCGTAGGACGTGCCATTGCGCTGGCCGAGATGGCGGGCGCGCCCATCTATATCGTCCACTTGAGTTGCCATGACGCGCTGGAGAAAATTCGGGAAGCTCGCGACCGCGGACTTCCGGTCTACGCCGAGACTTGCCCGCAGTATTTGTACCTCTCGCTCGAGAACATGGATGCGCCGGGGTTTGAAGGCGCGAAGTATGTTTTCACTCCGCCGCTGCGCGAGAAATGGAACCAGGAGAAACTGTGGAGTGGCCTTAAGCACGATCATCTGCAAGTGGTCTCAACCGATCATTGCCCGTTTTGTTTTAAAGAACAAAAAGAAATGGGCCGTGACGATTTCACGAAGATTCCCAACGGCGGTCCCGGCGTGGAACACCGAATGAGCTTGATTTACTCGGGCGGCGTCGCCAGTGGTCGATTTAGTGCGAACCGTTTTGTGGAACTGGTCTCGACCGCTCCCGCCAAACTATTTGGACTGTATCCTCGTAAAGGCACGATCGCGGTCGGGAGCGATGCGGACCTTGTGATCTTTGACCCCAACCGCAAACACACCATCAGCGCCAAGACTCACCACATGCGTGTCGACTACTCGATGTTCGAGGGCATCCAGGTCACCGGCATGCCTGATGTCGTTCTGTCGCGGGGTAGGATCGTCGTGGACGGAGAGAATTTTCTGGGCCGCGCGGGACAAGGACAATTCTTGCGGCGCGCAACCTATGCGCAAGTGAACGGCTAAGACTTAGGCCGGTTTACGCGGCGCTTTGCCGCAGGGCTGCGAACAGTGCATCTTTCCAGCGCCGGTTGTCGATCCTCCAGCAGACTTTGGCCTTCGGTCCGTGCAGCGCGGGTGCCCATACCGACCGGTTGCGCTCGTCTCCCGCAACATTCAGGCGATCGACCACCGTCATGCCGCGTGTCAGTTCACTTTGAGTTTCCACGTCGACGTAGTGATCGCTCCACTCAGTTGCGACCGTCGGGTCCAGCGCGACGCACATCGCGACCGGGTCAGGAAGGCAGATCCCATCCTCACTCGTCTGAATCTTGTAGGCCGCACGCGCGTGACTGTTGCACTCGATGGCAAAGTGCGCGAGCGGGGTATCGAATGACTCAATCTGCTTGATCTCGGGCTCCCGCAGCACGGCGTCTCCGCGGCAGAGCTGCCAGCCAATCAGCTCCACGGGAAGGCCGCTACGCATCACGATCTGCGCTGCTTCCGGGTCAACCCAGATGTTGTACTCCGCAGCCGGCGTTACGTTGCCTTCGCAGCACGGCGCGCCGCCCATCACCACGCAGCGACTGACTTTGGCCGCAATGCCGGGGCGCCGCGAAACCGCCAAGGCGACGTTGGTCAACGGTCCCAGGGTGACCAGCACAAGTCCGGCGTTGTTTTCGATTGTCTCGATGATGGCGTCGACCGCATGCAGTTTTTCCGGACTTTGCCGAGGCGCAGGGTAGTTGTGATCGCCCAGTCCGTCGCGTCCGTGAAACCAGGTTGCGTTCTCGTAGGTACGCAGCAGAGGCTTTTCCGCACCCGAATACACGGGAACATGGGCACCGCAAAGCTCAACCGTGTAGAGCGCGTTGCGTGTCGCCTTTTGCACTTCAACGTTACCGGCAACAACGGTGATCGCAGCCACCCGAACTTCCGGCGTGCGCAGAGCCATGATGAGCGCGACTGCGTCGTCGGAAGCCGTGTCGGTGTCAATGAGAAATGTGCGTTTCACGGGCGTTAGCATAACAGACCCTGGAGAGTCCGCTTCGAAGGCCGTTTCGGCAGCGTCATCTGACTTGTGGCTCGCCGCAAACCAGTGTAGAGTTCACACGTTCCAAGGGAGACCAGAATGTTCACGCCGCCGAGTCTGACCGTTGCACTGCTGATGATGATTACCAGCGCCATCTGCTGGGGTTCGTGGGCCAACACATACAAAGGGGTTAAGAATTATCGCTTCGAACTCTTTTATTGGGATTACGCGATTGGCATCTTTCTGATTTCTCTGGTCCTCGCTTTCACCATGGGGAGCAGCGGCCACGACTCTTCCAGTTTTCTGAATAACGTTCAGGCCGCGGACACCTCAAATATTGTTTCCACCCTGGTCGGAGGAGCAATTTTCAATCTGGCGAATCTGCTGCTGGTCGCCGCGATTGATATGGCGGGGCTCGCGGTCGCATTTCCGGTATCGATCGGAATCGCACTGGTGGTGGGCGTGGTGTTGAACTTCATGCTGGAGCATAAAGGCAGCGGCCTGCTATTAGCCGGGGGCGTCGTATGCGCGCTGATTGCAGTGATTCTCGATGGCAAAGCCTATGGTAGCCTCGCCCGGGCCGGGCGAGGCACTTCACGCAAGAGCATTATTCTGTGCGTGGTCTCCGGAACTCTGATGGGCCTGTGGAGCCCGTTCATGACCTATGCCATGACCCGCGGGCACTCACTCACGCCTTATAGTGCGGCCACGTTCCTCACGCTAGGAGCGCTGCTTTCCTGTTTTGTATGGAATATCTATTTCATGAAGAAACCCCTGATCGGCGAACCCGTAAGCTTCAGCGGATTTTTTAGTGGTCCTCCTTCCGGACATTTGCTCGGCTTGATCGGCGGTTTCGTGTGGGGTTTGGGGACGGTGTTCAATCTCACGGCAGGCAAGTTGACGGGGCAGGCGATTTCGTATGCCATCGGCCAATCGGCGCCGATGGTTGCGGCTCTCTGGGGAGTGCTGGCCTGGAAAGAGTTTGCGGGATCAGGAACTCGCGCAAAACTCTATCTCGCCCTCATGTTCGTCTTCTATGGGCTGGCGATTCTACTGGTCGCGCATGCGAATGGATGAGTGCGAGCGCAAATCTATTTGCCTTTGATTCGGCTGATGAACAACTGCAGGAACCGCTCGGCATCCGAGGCCACGCACACTCGTGCATTCGGCTTGAGTTGAACGACGCCCTCGATTTCGTAGTGGTCGCCATGCAGGACGTTGTTCTCGTTCGATCCCATGCGGTTGGCCACGGTTTCTCCGCGCGTGAACTCGCCCTTGGTTTCCACATCGACGTGCATGTCCTTCAGCGTTACGAGTTTCGGATCGATCACAACGCCGACTGCGAGCGGATCATACATCGCAGCTCCCTGGTAGCCGCTCTTCTCCGAACGCGTCAGGTAGAAGTCCGCGAGCTTCGCGATGAAGTCACTCTCTGGTCCGTGTGACGACTGAAGATCGGCCAAATGCTTGCGCGTGATGACGGTTCGTTCCCCTACGTCGGAGCCTACCATGGTGACCATCCACCCGGCATTGAAGACGATGGCCGCCGCCTCTGGATCGCCATAGATGTTGGCTTCAGCCGCGCCGTTCACATTTCCTCCTGTGATCGAACCACCCATGATGACAATGTCTTTGACCAAGGGCGTGATCGACGGGTCTTTCGAGACCGCTAGCGCAATATTCGTCAGCGGCCCGACGGGAATGAGCGTGATCTCGTGGGGATATTTATGAACCAGTTCGATGATGAGATCGGGGCCGAAACGTGAATCGGATTTGCATTTCGAGGCCGGTAACTCGACTCCGGCCAATCCGTTCTTGCCATGCCAGAACTGGGCCGTGATCAACTTTTGATTGAGGGGATGCTGTGCTCCGCCGGCCACTGGCACGTCGCACCGCCCGGCGAGCGACACCACCTTCAGAGCGTTCTCCAGACCCTGTCGCGCATCGACGTTTCCGGGCACGACTGTGAGCGCTTCGACCTTCAGTTCGGGCGAATTCAAAGCGAGCAGGATCGCCATCGCATCATCAACGCCGGGATCGGTATCGATGATCACTCGCTGCTGCGCGTGGGCAGCCGCGCCGGTCAGGAAACAACACACTACAAACGCAATCAGGTTACGCACAGCGGAAAATCGTTTCACCGGGAAGTCCCCTTGGAAAGTGTTGAACAGATGAAGTCTAAAGCAGCATGCCGGCAATTGAAGCCGACATTAGATTCGCCATCGTCCCCGCCAGCATCGCACGAACGCCCAAACGAGCGAGTTCGCCTCTCTTGTTCGGTGCCAGCGCGCCAATGCCGCCAATCTGGATTCCGATCGAACTGAGGTTCGCAAAACCACACAGCGCAAACGTAGCAATCGTTACCGACCGAGGATCAAGCGCGGCCTTCTGTGCGCCCAGCAAAGAAAACGCCACCAATTCGTTTAAGACCATGCGCGTACCCAGCAGGTTGCCGATGATCCGGCAATCGTGCTTGGGGATACCAATCACCCAGGCTACGGGCGCGAAAATGACTCCGAATATCTGTTCCAGACTTTCTGGAAACCAGGCTACGTAATGGTGGATGCCGCCGAAGATTCCATTGGTGAGCGCAATCAGAGCGAGAAACGAAATCAACATCGCGGCTATGTTAAGCGCCAGATGCAAGCCATCGGTCGTCCCGCGCGAAATTGCTCCGAGCAGATTCTCTTCCTTCTCCGTCTTCTCCTCGTCGGCGCTCATGACAACGCGGCCGGCGGTTCGGGCTTGCTCGGTTTCTGGTACCAGCATCTTCGCCATCAGCAGTGTTCCCGGAGCTGTCATGATGACCGCACTCAGCAGATGTTTCGGGTCGATGCCGAAGGCAATGTAGGCAGCCATGATTCCGCCGGATACGTGGGCCATCCCGCTGGTCATCACCGTCATCAGTTCGGACCGCGTCAGGTCGGGCAAAAACGGACGGATCGTCAGCGGCGCTTCGGTTTGCCCCATAAAAATGCTGGCCGCGACATTTAGAGATTCGGCTCCACTGGCTCCCATCACGCGAGTCATGACCCAGGCAAAAACCTTGATGATGATTTGCATGACGCCGAAGTGATAGAGCACGGCGAAGAAGGCGGCGATGAAGATGACGGTCGGCAATACTCCGAAGGCGAAGTATCCGAGTTGCGATCCCGGCTTCGCGAGGTCGCCGAAAACGAAGTGGGATCCGGCATAGGCGTAGCCCAGCAACTTCGTTACGCCGTCTCCCGCCTTCTGAAACACGATTCGTCCGGCATCCACTCTGAGCACGAAAACCGCAAAAACAAACTGCAAGCCCAAGCCCCAGGCGACAGTTTTCAACCGAATGGCGCGGCGATTGGTGGAGAACACGTAGGCGAGCGCGAGCATGGTCAACAGGCCAAGAATTCCCGTGAATCGTCCCATTTAGTTCTTCTCCGTGGACTTTCCGATAACTCTGTGGATCAGCGGCCGCTTCTTAAGCGGTCCGGTCTCGGTGACGACGCAACTCGATTCAATCAGTTGCCGGGCTCGCGCCGCCTGCGCCTCTGAGTTGTAGTGAATCGTAGCAATCGGCTCACCCGCGGTAATTCGATCGCCAACTTTTTTGTGCAGCGCAATGCCCACGGCCGGATCGACTGAATCTTCTTTGCGCTCGCGTCCACCACCAAGGATCACGCAGGCGGTGCCGATCTGCTCGCATTGCATCGAAGTAAGATATCCGCCCTGGGCGCTGGAAACCTGCATCGTGTGCCGCGCTTGGGGCAAGCGCTTGGTATCGTCGATCACACCCGCATCCCCGCCTTGCAATTCCACCATTTGCCGGAACCTGTCCAGCGCCTGGCCCGAAGAAATCAGTTTTGCGCTCCGCTCTTTTCCCTCCGCAACCGTCCGAGAAACACCGCCAAGATGCAACATCCATCCCGCGAGTTCCAGGCAGAGCTCGCGCAGATCTTCGGGGCCCTTCCCGTGCAAAACCTCTACGACTTCGACTACTTCCAGAGCGTTGCCGATCATGTTGCCCAATGGCTGATCCATATCCGTGATCAGCGCGACAACTTGTTTCCCCATACGCTCGCCGGTTTCGACCATGAGCTCCGCAAGAAACGCCGCGTCCTCTTCGCTCTTCATGAAAGCACCGGAACCGGTTTTCACGTCGAGCACCAGCGCGTCGATTCCTTCCGCCAACTTCTTGCTCATAATCGAAGCGCAGATCAAGTAAGGGCTTTCCACCGTTCCGGTGACGTCGCGCAGTGCGTAGAGCTTGCGGTCGGCGGGTGCGATCTCTGCCGTCTGACCGATCATCGCGCAGCCGCAGACTTCGAGCACGCGCCGGAATTCCGCCACGGGCAGATTCACGTTGAAGCCGGGGATGGCTTCCAACTTGTCGAGCGTTCCGCCCGTGTGTCCCAGGCCGCGCCCGCTGATCATTGGAACGGCAATCCCGGCCGCTGCCGCGAGAGGAGCCAGCACCAAGGAAGTCTTATCGCCGACGCCGCCCGTTGAATGCTTGTCAACCTTCCTGACCGGCAACGAAGATAGGTCCAGCACGTCGCCCGAATGCAGCATCGCATCCGTCAGAGCCGCAGTCTCAGCCCGCGTCATCCCCTTCAGGACCACCGCCATCAGCCACGCCGACACTTGATAATCCGGGATTTCGTTTTTCGTGTAGGCGCTCACCAGGCCTTCGATCTCGGCCCTCGACAGTTCTATTCCATCCCTCTTCTTGCGGATCACATCAATCGCACGGAACGTTTGGGACACCGATGGCTGGCTCACTGTAAGCGGAATCCTTCCGGAAGAAGTTCGGTGATGTGCGCCTGCTTGGGACCGGCGGCGCCCTGGAAGAAGATGATCGCGTCGGGACCGAATTCATAGATCACCTGGCGGCAAGCCCCACACGGCGAGCAGGCAACCCCATGATCGTTGGCCACGGCGACGGCCCGAATCTCAATCTTCGGCCCCAACTTGGCAACCGCCGAGAAGATCGCGGTTCGCTCCGCGCAGTTGGTCATTCCGTAAGAAGCGTTTTCAACATTACACCCGGAAAAGATCTTGCCATTGGTCAGCAGGATGGCCGCTCCCACGTGAAACTTCGAATACGGAGCATGGGCATTCTTCATCACCTTCGCGGCCAGCTGCTCCAGCTTTTTCCGCACATTTGCGGAGACTGCTTTTTGGGGCATAGTGAGAAATAGTGGTAGTTAGGCGCAAGCGAAGCCGCTCGCTACCAACGCCGAATCGTGCGCCATTGTAAACCCTCGCCGGGGATTCTGGACTTTTTCTTGCCGGAAGACCCCGTGAAAAGCGGCGCTGGTCATCCATTTCGCGTTGTAAGATTGCCTGCCGTACAATTGCACATTCTCACACAGCGCAAGAAGGTAGAGCAGCAATGTCGGTCGATCACGACTACCCTAGAGATCCGTATAAATCAGGTGGAGAGATCGCGTCCCAAGGGCCAAACGCCTCGAACACGATCGCCGCGCTCGCCGGGCGTTCGCTACTCTCAAACACGGGCATTCCCCTCGACTTAAAGTGGGTGCAGGAAGTTCGCGTCAACACCAGCGCCGTGGAGCGCCGCGCCCAGACTCAAGTGGCCCGTCGAACAGTGAAGAAAGAGTGGCAGGCCGCGTGGCTTCTTCGCGCCATTTCCTGCATGGATCTCACCACGCTGTCTGGCGATGACACGGACGAACGGGTGCGGCGACTCTGTGCGAAGGCGCGACGACCCATTCAGCAGGATCTCCTTCAAAAGCTTGGCATCGAGGAACTCGGCATTCAGGTGGGAGCCGTTTGCGTCTATCACACCTTTATCGAAACCGCGCTGCATGCTCTGCAGGGGAGCGGAGTTCACGTCGCGGCAGTTTCCACAGGATTTCCTGCCGGCCTGTCGCCGCTCACCGAGCGCGTCGCGGAGATTCGCAGGTCCGTGGAGGCGGGAGCGCACGAGATCGATGTCGTGATTACGCGCGCTCATGTCTTCGGCGCTCGCTGGCAGGCGCTCTACGACGAGGTCGCGGCGTTCAAACAGGCCTGTGGTGCGGCCCACATGAAGGTCATTCTCGGGACCGGCGATCTGCTGACGTTCCGCAATGTGGCGCGCGCCGGCTTCGTCGCCATGATGGCAGGGGCAGACTTCATTAAGACCTCGACCGGCAAGGAACCGACGAACGCGACGCTGCCGGTGAGCCTGGTCATGGTTCGTGCGATCCGCGAATACGCGCAGCAGACCGGAATGGCGGTGGGATTCAAACCGGCCGGGGGAATCCGCACTGCAAAGCAGTCCATCGATTGGCTCGCAATGATGAAAGAGGAACTTGGCCTTTCGTGGACGCACGCGGAACTGTTCCGCTTCGGAGCGAGCGGTTTGCTGGGCGATATCGAGCGACAGTTAGAGCACCACGCAACGGGACGCTACTCTGCCGAGTATCGTCATCCAATTGCGTAGAGGAACAACGCGTGGCGAAAGGGTTGTAATCAAACCGGAGCAGACGAGCCGAACCCAATGAGCATTGCCGAAAAATTTGTCAGCATGGAGTATGGGCCCGCTCCCGAGGATTCCAAAGAAGCGGAAGCTTGGCTGGATCGTCATGGACGGCACTTTGGACTCTTCATCGGGGGAGCGTGGCAAGCACCGGCCGCCGGAGAATATTTCGACACGGTCGATCCCTCAAATGGCGAGAAACTGGCCGCGGTCGCCCAAAGTGGGGCCGCTGACATCGATGCTGCCGTTCGCGCGGCGCGCGCTGCATCTCCAAAGTGGCGAGCCCTCACTCCGCATGCTCGGGCTCGCTATCTCTACGCTCTGGCGCGACTGGTGCAAAAGCACTCCCGGCTCCTCGCAGTCCTTGAAACCATGGACAATGGCAAGCCGATTCGCGAGAGCCGCGACATCGACATCCCGCTTGTGGCGCGGCATTTCTACTACCACGCTGGCTGGGCCCAGTTGCTCGAGCAAGAGTTCTCCGGCTACGAGCCTTGTGGCGTTGTAGGTCAGATCATACCGTGGAATTTTCCGCTCCTGATGCTGGCGTGGAAGATCGCGCCGGCGCTGGCGACGGGAAACACCGTAGTATTGAAACCCGCCGAATTTACTCCCCTTACCGCACTTGTGTTCGCGGAACTTTGCCAGGAGGCCGGACTGCCTCCCGGAGTCGTCAACATTGTGACTGGCGATGGCTCGACCGGCGAGACTCTGGTAAAGCATCCCGATTTCGACAAGATTGCGTTCACCGGTTCAACCGAAGTCGGACGCGCGATCCGCAGCGCGACTGCCCCCAGCCATAAGCGCCTTTCGCTCGAACTTGGGGGCAAATCTCCGTTCATCATCTTCGAAGATGCTGACCTCGACAGCGCAGTTGAAGGCTTGGTGGATGGAATCTGGTTCAACCAGGGACAGGTGTGCTGCGCGGGTTCGCGCCTGCTGATGCAGGAGAGCATAGCGGAAACGTTGCTCGCCAAGATTCGCGACCGGATGAGCAGCCTGCGCATCGGTCTACCGCTCGACAAGGCGATCGATATCGGCGCCATTGTCGCGCGCGTGCAACTGGATCGCATCGAGCGCATGGTGGCTCAGGGTGTCGAGGAGGGAGCGACCTGCTGGCAACCACAAGTTGTGCTGCCGGCGCGCGGCTTCTACTATCCCCCGACTCTTCTGAGCAATGTGCATCCCACATCGATCGTCGCGCAGCAGGAAATTTTTGGTCCTGTGCTCGCGGCCATGACTTTCCGCACTCCGAAAGAAGCCGTTGAGTTGGCCAACAACACGGTCTATGGCCTGGCGTCCTGCGTGTGGAGCGAGAATATCAACGTCGCTCTGCACGTGGCCGCGCAACTCAAAGCAGGTGTTGTTTGGGTGAATTGCACGAATCTGTTCGACGCGGCCTGCGGCTTTGGCGGATATCGCGAGAGCGGATACGGCCGCGAAGGCGGCAGAGAAGGCTTGCTCGAATACATGGAGCCCGCCTGGTTCAAGCACGCTCCCGCGCTACCAGCGGAAAGGGCCCGCGGCGTTACCCAAGTTGAGGAGAGGGCGGAGGCCGGCGGGCCTGCCGTCGACCGCACCGTCAAGCTCTACATTGGTGGCAAACAGGCGCGTCCGGACTCGGGTTACAGCATGGAAGTGCGCTCGCCCGAAGGCCTCTTGCTGGGCGAAGCTCCGTTGGGCAATCGCAAAGACATTCGCAACGCCGTGGAAGCGGCTCGCAAAGCCGAATCCTGGGCCAAGGCTACCGCGCACAATCGTGCCCAGGTTCTGTATTACTGCGCGGAGAACCTCGCCCAGCGCCAGGGAGAGATCGCCGATCGGCTCGCGGCGGCCGTCGGCGAAAAGCAGGCGGCGGCGGAGGTCGAACTCGGCGTCGAGCGCATGTTTTCGTATGCCGCGTGGGCCGATAAGTTTGACGGCGCCGTACACAATCCGCCGTTCCGCAATATCGCAATCGCGATGAACGAGGCGATTGGGACCGTCGGCGTGATTTGTCCCGCGGAAGCGCCATTGCTGGGTTTCCTGTCGCTCGTGCTGCCGCTGCTCTCCGCGGGCAACACGGTGATTGCCGTTCCGTCGGAGAAATATCCCCTGATCGCCGCAGACCTCTACCAACTTTTCGACACCAGTGATCTGCCCAATGGCGCGGTGAACATCGTAACGGGTCATGCCTCGGAACTCCTGAAAACGCTCGCGGAACACGACGACGTCGACGCCATCTGGTGTTATGGCGACGAATCTACCGTGGCCTCCGCGAAGGGGCTGTCCATTGGAAATCTGAAGCAGGTGTGGACGAACGAGGGTCGCCACATCGACTGGTTCAATCCGAAAGTGGCGGAGGGTCGCTGGTACCTGGAGCACGCCACGCAAGTGAAGAACATCTGGGTTCCGTACGGCGAATAATCGGCATTGGCGGATCGCCATTGCATTTGTTTTCGCCCAGCGCTAGCATACCCCGGTCGCCATCATTCGCCCGGCATCATTCTCGCTTGCACGTATCGTTTGACCAAGGAGGACGTATGGGCATCGCAGTTTCCCCCCAGATTCATCCGCAGGTTGCGGAGTTCATCGACCAACCACGAAAGATGCTGATCAACGGAAGGTGGGTCAACGCCGCCTCCGGGAAGACTTTTCCCACCTACAATCCCGCCACCGGCGAGATTCTGGCTCACGTCGCGGAAGGTGATCGCGAAGACATCAATCAAGCCGTGAAGGCCGCTCGCAACGCTTTTGACAACGGCCCCTGGCGACGGATGACCGCCTCTCAGCGCGGCCGCCTGATCTGGAAACTGGCCGATTTGCTCGAACAGCATACCGAGGAGTTCGGCTACATCGAGAGCCTCGACAACGGCAAACCTCTCAATATCGCTAAGGCCGCCGACGTTCCTCTCGCGGTCGACTTGTTCCGTTACATGGCTGGATGGGCAACCAAGATTGAAGGCAACACCATCCCGCTCTCGGTACCGTACACGCCGGGCGCAAAGTATCTCGCGTATACCCTGCGAGAGCCGGTGGGAGTTGTCGGCCAAATCATTCCGTGGAATTTCCCGCTGCTGATGGCCGCGTGGAAACTTGGTCCAGCGCTGGCCACAGGCTGCACGGTCGTCTTGAAACCCGCGGAACAAACCCCGCTCTCCGCGCTGCGTCTCGGCGATCTGATTATGGAAGCCGGATTCCCCGAAGGCGTGGTCAACATTGTCCCGGGCTATGGGGAGACAGCTGGAGCCGCCCTGGCTGCTCATCCTGACGTCGACAAAGTCGCCTTCACTGGATCGACGGAGGTCGGTAAACTGATCGTCCACGCCGCCGCCGGCAATCTCAAGAAAGTTTCTCTGGAGTTAGGCGGTAAGTCTCCAAACGTAGTCTTCAAAGATGCCGATCTTGAGATCGCTATCCCCGGCTCTGCCAGCGCCATCTTCTTTAACCATGGCCAGTGCTGCTGCGCTGGATCACGCTTGTACGTCGAGAAATCGGTATACGACCAGGTCGTCGAAGGAGTCGCGGAGGCCGCCCGGAAGATTAAAGTCGGATCGGGTCTTGATCCCGACACCCAGATGGGACCCCTGGTCTCCGAAGAGCAAATGAATCGCGTTTGCGGATATCTGGATGCTGGACTCTCCGAAGGCGCGAAGGCGATAGCCGGCGGCCACAAAGCCGGCGATCGCGGATACTTTGTCGAACCCACGGTACTCGTGAACACGCAAGAAAAGATGAAAGTCGTGCAGGAAGAAATCTTCGGACCGGTCGTAGTGGCAATGCCGTTTACCGATCCCGAGGAAATCATCCCCCGCGCCAACAACAGCGACTATGGGCTGGCAGCCGCGGTGTGGACTCGCGACATCGGCAAGGCTCATCGCATGGCGGAACAGCTCCGCGCCGGAACCGTCTGGATTAACTGCTACAACATCTTCGATGCGGCCATGCCGTTCGGAGGGTACAAGCAGTCCGGCTGGGGCCGCGAAATGGGGCACGACGTGCTCAACCTTTACACCCAGACGAAGGCGGTCTGCACTCGAATCGCGTAGAAACAGCACTTCCAATAGAAAGACGGTGGCGCGAGCCACCGTCTTTTCGTTCTACCCTGGCTAGACTCTTGGAGCTTATTTCTCCATCAGCAGCACTTTCTCCGCCTCATCGATCTCAGTCAGCTTGACCTCGATCACTTCATTCGCCGTGGTTTGGACATTGCGACCCACGTAGGTGGCCTCGACGGGAATTTCCCGATGTCCGCGGTCAATCAGGACGCAAAGTTGCACCCGCCGAGGACGGCCATGCGAGAAAAGCGCGTCCAACGCGGCCCGGGTCGTGCGCCCGGTGAAGAGAACATCATCGACCAGCACGATGTTTTTGTCCTTAATCTCAAAACCAATCTCTCTCTCCTGCACAACCGGCTTGGGCCCCACCGTCGAAAGATCGTCGCGGTAGAAAGTAATGTCCAAAGTGCCCACAGGCACCTTGGCGTTTTCGATACGGGTAATGATCTTGCCCAGCCGTTCCGCGATCGGAACTCCGCGGCGTCGAATTCCGACCAGCCCCAGCCCGTCCACACCACCATTCTTTTCCACGATTTCATAGGCCAGGCGCACCAGCGTGCGTTCAATTTCAGATGCGGACATGAGTTGTGCCTTCTGGCGAAGGCCTGTTTTGCGCGAAGGAGTCTTTGCATTCATTAGGAGTTATGCCTCAGCAGCCTTGAAGCTGGCTATTCAATGTAGTCAACACGCTCGCACAGGTCAAGCACCTGCAGCCTGGGAACATTCGAATGGGATCGCTGACTCGGTCAGAAAGTTTATACCTTGGATTTGTCGACTGGTTCGGCATCCTGGATATGCACTCCAAGAGATGCCTCCGCGTCCGGGCACTCGGTTCTGATGGTACGCGCGAGTGGAGGATTGCCTTCGCGCACTGACATCAGATCGATGGCCTCAGGATTTTGGCCGACGGCGTCCGTCGCAACAATTCCAACCCCTTGATTGCGGCCCAGAGCCTTCGCCCGGTACAGAGCCGCGTCCGCGAGCGCAATCGATTCCTCCGCACAGATCGCTTCAAACGAGCCGCGGCTCCACGGATACGCCGCCCATCCCACCGAGCAGGTCTTTCTCACCTTGATTCCGTGGCCTAAGTCGAAGGGTTCCGACGCCATCACCTCAAGAACGCGGCTGCAAAATGCGGGAGTGCCTGAGGGATCGGTCGACCGGCTCATAATCAAGAACTCTTCTCCGCCCCAGCGCACCAGCACGTCGGACTTTCGCACGACGGTGGAAAGCCTTTGCGCCACCAGTAGCAGCAGTCTGTCTCCCGCGGGATGCCCATGCCGGTCGTTGACTTCCTTGAAGAAATCCACATCGACCATGATGAATACCAGGTCGCGATGATCCATTTTCCTGATGTCGCTTCCGCGAGCGCGTTGATAATTTCGCAACACCTGCCCCGCCTCAGCCGTAAGGATTTCCTCGAGGTAACGCCGGTTCCATACTCCCGTCAGCACATCTGTGTAAGAAATTTCCTGCAGTTCCAGATTCTTCCGTTGCAGCTCCAGACTGTGCCACCGCAGCGAATGCTCCTTATTCTCCAGTTCGTCTTTAAGCCGGCACATTTCATCCAGGTTCTGGCTCGACAATTGCAGCAGGCTGAGCAATTCTTGATCCAGTAGGTGTTGTTTGAGGAATACGAGAGCACCCATCGCGACCATAACCGCCACCGTCAACAACACCCGGTAGGTGCGAACGCTCTGCGGTGCGTTTCCCCCGAATTGTGCCCAGGCAATCATCCAGGGAGTAATGAATACGGCCACCATCGCCAGGCGCGCTTTCCAGATTCCATAGCTGCGAGTGGACGATTCCTCCAGCGGGGACTGCTGTTCGGTCTCGCGCGCTGTCAACCCAATGCGGACAAACCATGCCATTCCCGCCACCAGCGGGACGTCGAACAGGCTGCCCGTGTAATAGATATGTAAATCGATGGCCTCGCTGGCCATGAGCGATGCCACACAATACAGCAACGTCGCTCCGCACAGATGAAAATAGATGCTTCGCCAAGCTCCCCGACTCCGCCGCCACACCAGAAGCAAACCGCCCGCCAGGACGAGCTCTTCGCTTACATAGAGCAAGTCGAAGCTCCTGCCGTAGACGGATTCCACCGGGTGCACATACTGCCACGGGATGACCACAAACAAATACAGAAACAGCCACCACGTGAGCAGCAGCGCAAAATCCAGTGTTCCAACTCGCATGGAACGATCGTCCGGCTGGAGATGCGGCTGGATGGCTACTGCAGCCATCATCGGCACGATGTGCAGGAAAAGAATTACATCTCCGACAAAAGGATTCGGCGCCTCATGTCGCAAGTAGACTTCAATGTAAGTCCACATGACTTGCGAAGCTAGCCACATTGCCAGCCCCAGGCCCATAAGCGCCCAGAAGATCCGCGCTTTCGGCGAAGCCGTTCTGACGTTGGCGACAATGCTTACCGCCGCCCATAACAAAACAATGTTTTGCAGGATGTCGCCAAAGGCTGTGAGAGCGAATCCCCGCGGCACGAGCAGCGACACCAACACATGCACGCACACCACCGCGCACACGATGGCGGGCCACCTCCGGGCGTGCTGAAGCGGAGAAATTCCCACGTTCCCGATTGTATGTTCGCCGGAATCCGCGTATGAGTTACCGAAGTAATCGAAACAACCCAGCGGACGGGTGTGTAGTTGTTTACTAGAGTGCGGCAGAAAAACGCTGCACAAAACGGTAAACATCCTGATTTGAGTTGTATAGCGGTATGGCCGCGACCCGGAAGGTATCCGGCTCGCGCCAGTCTCCAATCACACCCACCGCCGCCAATCGCTCGCACAGCTTACGGCCCTCGCTCGGCAGCCGGATGGACAACTGTGCGCCTCTGCGTTCTTGCTCAGAGGGTGTAACGATCGAAAACTTCGGAGAAGCGTGTTGGCCGAGCAGAAATTCCATGTATCCCGTGAGTGCCACGCTCTTGGCGCGCAAGCGGTCCATGCCGGCCTCGGAAAAAATCTCCATCGAGGCGCGAAGAGCCGCCAACGCCAGAATCGGAGGATTGCTCAACTGCCAGCCTTCCGCCCCCTCCATCGGATGAAATTCTGGCCCCATCTCGAACCGGATCTTTTCATCGTGTCCCCACCACCCCGCAAAACGCGGCAATTCCCACGCGCGCGCGTGACGCTCGTGGACAAAACACCCTGCGACGCATCCCGGACCACCGTTCAAATATTTATAGCTGCACCACACCGCGAAATCCGGACCCCAGTCGTGAAGTTCCAGCGGTACATTTCCAGCAGCGTGGGCCAGATCGAATCCGACAATGCATCCTTTTCGACGTCCCGCCTTCGTGATCCGCGCTATGTCGAAGGCTTGTCCGGTGGCATAGTTGACGCCGCCGAGCAGAATCAACGCGATCGAATCACCCTGGCGTTCGATCAGAGACTCGATATCTGCCTCGCGCATACACGTCTCACCGTCGCGAGGCGTGAGTTCGATAAGCGCCGATGCAGGATCAAACCCATGGAAGCGGATCTGAGACTTCACCGCATACTGATCCGAAGGGAAGGCTCCGCGTTCGACCAGAATCTTGTGCCGGCCTTTCGTAGGGCGGTAGAACGACGCCATCATCAGGTGCAGGTTCACCGTCAAAGAATTCATCACGACCACTTCTGCCGACTGCGCTCCCACCAGCGTCGCGGTCTGCTCCGCCAGCAGCCGGTGATAAGGCATCCACGGATTCTTCGCATGGAAGTGGCCTTCCACGCCGAGTTCGGCCCAGTCCCGCAGTTCCTGATCCAAATAAGAGCCCACGGTTCGAGGTTGCAGTCCGAGCGAGTGCCCGCACAGATAAACACAGTCTTCGCCCGACTTTGTCTTCGGAATGAAGAAACGTTCGCGAAAGCGCGCCAGGGAATCGCGAGCATCCATCGCAACGGCAAAATCTTCGCTGGCCTGAAACCGTTGGTCCGTCACGAAACCAGATCCAGAGGCGTGAGTTCGCTGCGGATCAACCGGTCGGCCTTGTTCCAGTCGAGGTCTTCCACCCGCTCGATCGGACCGCAGAGTTCGGCGAGCATGCGGTCCTGCACCTGTCCTCGCTTCAAGGCGGTCGCGTAGGGGATACGATGGAACGTCACCATCGCGTACTTGGGCACAAACAGTTCCGGATATTTCGCCTCCAGCGCCAGCTCAACCTTTTTGCGAAATAGAAATCTCGGGTCCGCCACGCGGTCACGCATCTCTACAAAATTTTCAACGGCCAGGTCGGCGATCGCATCGGTGTTGATTTTTCGCGCCTTCTGGAACTCGCTAAAAACAAACTCCCAGTCCGCCCCGTGCCGGTCGATCAGTTCCAACAGGCAGGTACAGTCTTCAAAACCGCAATTAATTCCCTGCCCAAAGAAAGGCACAATCGCGTGCGCTGCGTCCCCCAGCAACAGAGCGCGGCCCTTGACATGCCACGGCGCGCACTTGATCGTCACCATCGCACCGGTGGGATTGGCAAAGAAGTTGTCAGTCAGGTCCGGCATGAGAGGAATTGCATCCGGAAAGCGCGATTGAAAAAACTCCACCACAGCGGAATGTGTGGTCAGTTCAGCAAAGCTGTCCGGCCCCTCGAATGGCAGAAACAGAATGCACGCAAAGGTTCCATCGACATTGGGCAATGCGATCAGCATGTAGTTTCCCCGCGGCCAGATGTGCAGGGCGTTCGTTTCCAGGACGTGCTTTCCGTCCGGTCCGGCCGGAATCGTCAGTTCTTTGTATCCGTAATCAAGATACTGTTGCGAAAAGTTGAAGCGGCTCATCCTAAGCATTTCACCGCGAATCGCCGACGCCGACCCATCGCACCCGATCACGACGCTGGCCTCACTCGTGCGATCCTCGCCGGTCCGCTCATCTCGCAACGCCAGCATCCCGGCCCTCATATCGATCGAGGTACAGCGTTGTTGAAAATGAATCTTCACGCCATGTTGCTCGGCGGCGTTCATCAACTCAATATTCAGCTCGGCTCGGGAGATTGAATTGATAACCTCCGCCTCATCCTTGCCATACGGCTGAAATGTAAGCTCAGACGCAACCGAGTGCATCATCCTTCCTTTCATGGGGAGGATGATGTTTCGCATCTCGCTCCACAGTCCCGCTTCTGTGAGCGCGTGAATCCCGCGCGTGGAAATGGCAAGGTTGATGGACCTCCCGGCGCTCATTCGGACGCGTCGCATATCCGGGCGTCTCTCGTAAATCTCCACACGGAACCCGCGCTGGACTAACCCCAGGGCCAGAAGCGGTCCGTTGAGTCCCGCGCCAATCAGTGAAATGGTTTCGGCTTTAGCGGTCATGACAGAAGAGGATAGCGTCAGATTCAGGGGGTGAAATCACTACTCGGTCAGCAGGGTGCGCGCCTCCCACAGTTCCGGAAAGAATTTTTTGTCCAGTGTAAGTTTCAGATAGGAAGACCCCGCGCTGCCACCCGTTCCCATGCGCACGCCAATCACACGCTCCACCAGTTGGATATGCCGCAGCCTCCAACTCACGACAAGTTCGTCAAATTCCGTGAGCCGCTCGCACACGTCAATCCAGTCCCGATTGCTTCTTTCATCGCGATACAGCGCAAGGACCGCACGGGCCCTGGCATCGAAGCGCTCGCGCTCCGTTGCTTTATCGTCAACCTGCAGCTTACCCATTTGCCGTAACGCGTCAAAGAAAACGTCGTGCAGCGAAGGTTCCCGCAGCCTTCGTTCCACCAGGGCATGAGCTTCTGGCGTAGGCCGGTGATAGCGCAACATTTTCTCGTCTTTCAGACCGCACAGGAACTCGAGTTCGCGAAACTGTTCGGACTGAAAACCGCTCGCCGGCTCCAGCTTGCCCCGAAACGCCAGAAAGTGCGTCGGGAGCATCGTCTCGAGGATCGTAAACTGCTCTACCAGCACGCGCGTAATTTCCGTGCAGCGCCGCAGCAGTCGCGCCGCCTCATAGACTTCATCCCGAGAATCGGGATTCACCCCCGCCGCTCGCAGGTTGGCGACGACCGCATCCAGATCGTGCAGCAATTCCTTGAACCACAGCTCGTAAGTCTGGTGCACGATGATAAACAAGAGCTCGTCGTGATGCTGCGGAGACGACTGTGACTGTTGCAGCTTCAGCAACTCGGGAACCTTCAGATACGAACTGTAAGTAAGCTGTTCACCTTGCGGTACGATTGGCGTTCCGTGAACTGATGGAGTGATTTCTGTCGGGACTGCGCCCTTTTCCCCAAGACCAAGAAATCCCGCCGCGTTCCCGCCTAGCAGTCGATCTTTTGCCCATGCGGACAAGTGGCTCGTTCGAATCAACGTCCCAACCCGATGTTCGCCCAGCGGGAAGGGATAGTCCGAGCCCAGCATCACGCGCTCGGCTCCCATAGTTCCCACCAGAAACTGCAGAGCGCGCTCGTCGAATACCGCCGAATCTACATAGAAGCGATTCAGATAGTGGCTGGGCGGCAACTCACAAACGCCGTGCGCCACCGGATGATGCTGCCACGCATTCTCCAGTCGCCCCAGCAAGAACGCGAAGCTTCCCCCGCCGTGCGCGAAGCAAATTTTCAAATTCTTCGGCAGCTTGTCGAACGCTCCGTCCAGAATCATCGCGACGATACCGAGCTGCGTCTCGGCGGGCATGCCCACCGTCCAAGGCATCATGTACTTCGGCATGCGCTGCGGCCCCAGCATGTCCCACGGATGAACCAGCACCGCCGCGCCCTCATCCGCGCAGTGATGAAGGAACGTCGCAATGCCGGGATCGTCGAGATTTTTCTCCCCAACATGATTGCCAATCTGCACTCCCAGATGGCCCGCGCGCAGGCACCGGCTCAGTTCTTTGCACGAGGTATCAATATCCTGCAGAGGAACTTGGCATAGCGATCTCAGCCTGCCCTTGCCTTGCGCGCATAGTTCCAGCGCAGCATCATTGAACAAGCGTGCGCAATCGAGAGCATGCTCCACGGGACGCTCGTAAGCGAACAGCACCGGCGTCGCCGAGAGCACTTGCATCTCGACGCCATCCCGGTCCATTTCATTGAGCCGCACCTCGGGATCCCAGCATGCGGAATCAATCTGGCGGAAGAATCGATCGCCCACCATAATCTCCGCCTTGCCCGCCTCGCTGTGCTTGATCCAGGGCCAGTTCGGGGTGCCGTAGCGCGCCGCCAGATCGGGCCAGGCGCGCGGAAAAAAATGATTATGGATGTCGATGACTGGCATTTTTACTTTTTGCCGGGATGAACCGCGCTACAGTGCTTGCACTTGCGCAGGTCTTCGTTGCTGTAGAACTGCTCAAATAAAGGCGGCAAATCGCGGACGATGCTCTTCAGCTTCACTTCCGCGCGATGCACCAGCCGATGACAATTCTGGCAATACCATTCGAACCCATCCAACTCGCCCTCTGGCCTCGGCATTTCAACCACCACGCCGATGCTGCCCTCCTGTAGTCGCTGCGGAGAGTGCCGCATGTGCTTCGGTAGCAGAAAGATTTCACCTTCTTTGATTGGAATCTCCAGCGGCGGCTGGCCGGGAGTTTTCATGATGCGGAGAAAAATGTTGCCCTTCAACTGGTAGAAGAATTCTTCCGTCGGATCGTCGTGATAATCGCGACGGTGGTTCGGACCTCCGACCACGGTCACCATCATCTCGCCGTCCTCCCACACCTGCGCATTGCCCACGGGTGGTCTGAACTTCTCTTTATTCTCTTCAATCCAGGCCTGAAAGTTGAACGCCTTGAGGTTCTTGATGGACGGCATTGCGCCCCCTTATTTCATGGTCTCCGGCTTGTACGCCATAGCCCGAATTTCAATCAGTAGATGTGGATGTGGCAACTGGTGCACGGCCACGGTGGTTCGCGCCGGGCCATCGTAGCCGAAGAACTCGCCGTACACATCGTTGTATCCTGCAAAATCGTTCATGTTGACAAGATAGGTCGTCACTTCAACAACATCCTCAAGTTTCGCGCCCACACCCTTAAGTATGTCCCGTACGTTTTCGAGGACGGCCTTGGTTTGCGTTCGAATGTCGAGGTGCGTCGTCCCATACTCATCCACTTGCGCGCCGGTAATCGAGTTGTCGGCACGGCGCGCACTCGTCCCTGACACGAACAGGAAATCGCCCGCGCGTTTGACATGCGGATACTTGCCGCGCGGCTTCGCCTTGCCCGCAATCACTTTGCTTGAGACTTTCCCCATTGCGTTTCTGCCCGTGCCTCGATCAGGTCATTACAGCCGAATGCAAACGTTGTTCAATTCCGAATAGAAATTCAGCGAATGTATGCCGCCCTCGCGCCCGATTCCAGAAAGCCCCGCGCCTCCAAACGGCGTCCGCAGGTCGCGCAGAAACCAGCAATTCACCCACGTGATGCCAACGTTCATCTGCTGCGCCACGCGGTGGCCACGCTTCAGATTCGTGGTCCAGATCGACGCGGCCAGCCCGTACTCGGTGTCGTTAGCCATGTCGATCGCCTGCTCTTCGGTATCGAAGGGAGCGACGTGGCACACTGGCCCAAAGATCTCCTCCTTCACACAGCGCGCGGCTTCCGGCAACCCAGTATAGATGGTTGGTTGCACGTAAAAACCCTTGTCGAGCACATTGCCGAACTGGGGGATATCCCCGCCGGTGACCACCGCCGCTCCCTCTTCGCGCGCCAACCGGTAATACGAGAGCACCTTCTCGCGATGCTGCGCGGAAATCAGCGGCCCCAGGTCCGTGCTCGTTTCCGTCGGAGATCCAATCCGCAGGCTCTGAGCTTTGTGCTTTAGCGCGTCGACGAACTTATCAAAGATTCCGCGCTCAACGTAAACTCGCTCCGCGCACAAACAAACCTGCCCGGTATTAAGAAATGCAGCCTCGCTGATCCCGTTCACCGCTTCTTCAAAATCGCAATCTTCAAAAACGACCGCCGCATTCTTGCCGCCAAGCTCAAACGAAACCGGCTTCACGGAAGCCGCGACGGCTTTCATGATCGTGGCTCCCGTCTGTGATTCGCCAGTGAAGGTCACCGCATTCACATCCGGATGCTGCGTGAGAAATTCGCCGGCAGAATTCGACCCGAACCCGTGCACCACGTTATAGACTCCGTCCGGAATTCCAGCTTCTTTTATCACTTCGGCGAGCAGGGTCGCCGTCGCCGGCGTTTCTTCGGAGGGTTTGACGACGACCGTGTTGCCGCACGCCAACGCGGGCGCAACTTTCCACGTCAGCAATAAGAGAGGAAGATTCCACGGAGTGATGATTCCGACGACGCCCAGCGGCTTGCGCACGGCATAGTTCAGCGCGCTATTTCCATCTGCCGTCTCCGTCTGAAAGGATTCCAGACCGGCGGTCTTGATCACGTCTGCGAACGCACGAAAGTTAGCTGCTGCACGCGGAACATCCAGCCTTGAAGCAAGTGCAATCGGCTTGCCTGTATCGGCCACCTCGGCGGCTACAAAGCTGTCGAAGCGCGCCTCGATCGCATCGGCCACCTTATGCAAACGGGCGGCCCGTTCCCGGATTCCCATCCGGCCCCACTCACCTCGCAAAGCCTTTCGGGCAGCCCCTACCGCATCGTCGACCATTCCCTGATCCGCTTCCGCGACCTGCGCGATCACGGTCCCGTCTGCCGGGTTCACATCGGGGAATTCGCGTTTTCCGCGGAGAAACTGCCCGTCGATGTAATTCAGGATGGACTTCAATTGGCGAGAACCCCGCCGCATCCTAACAGCCTCAGGCGAGACGAAGCAACGTCCCGGCACCACGCTCAGTTCTGGCGTTCCTGCAAATACCTCAGCAGCGCATCCTTCCACGTTGGCATGGCGATCCTATACTGCAGCATGCTCTTCGGTGAAAGAACGGAGTAGGCCGGACGCGGCGCCGGACGCGCCATTTCCTGACTACTGACCGGCCGAACTTCAGTAGCAAGTCCCGCGCCCTTCACGATCTCGCGCGCGAATTCAAACCACGAACAATCCCCGGCGTTGGTCACATGTACGATTCCGCTGGCATGGTTGCTGCATAGCCCGATGATCGCCCTCGCCAAGTCCACAGAGTACGTCGGGCACCCACGCTGGTCATTGACCACATCCAATGCTGGCCGACTCGAGGCCGCTTTCAGAATCGTGTCAGGAAAGCACTTGCCGCCTGTGCCAAACAGCCACGAAGTCCGCGCGATGCAGCATTCCGGCAAGACTTCGAGAAGACGAACCTCCGCCTCCGCCTTCGACCGCCCGTAAACACTTTGAGGATTGCGCGCATCTCCCGCTTCATACGGCGAGGTCTTGTTTCCATCGAACACATAGTCGGAACTGAGAAACAAAAGCTTCGCACCGACGTGCTTGGCAGCCTGGGCCACGTTCACGGGTCCGTCACGATTTACTGCAAACGCCAGATCGGGATGGCTCTGACAATCGTCGACGTTGGTGTACGCTGCCGCCAGAACAATCCAATCGGGACGAGCACTCTCTACCACTGTTCGAACCCGGTCCGCATCGCGCAAATCCGCATCGCGCGAACTGAGACTCACAATCTCATCCCCGCTCCATTCGCGCATGAGCGCCTGGCCCAAAAGACCCGAGGCGCCAAAGACTGTGACTTTCATTTCAGAATCTTCCTGCGGCTATTCGAAGGTTTCGGCGTCACGAAGAACGACACCGCGCTGGTCTTTTGCAGACACAATCGGTTCGCTTTCCAGTTCCCAGTTAATTTTCAAAGCTGGATCATTCCATGCCAGCGTGCGTTCGTGTTCCGGGGCATAGTAGTCGCTCGCCTTGTACAGAACCTGCGCCTTCTCGGAAATCACTCGGAATCCGTGGGCGAAGCCCGCCGGTATCCACAGCATTCGTTGGTTCTCGCCAGACAGCCGCACCGCCTCCCATCCGCCAAACGTTGGAGAACTCCGGCGCAGGTCCACCGCAACGTCGAGAATCTCGCCTTCTACCGCGCGCACCAGTTTTCCCTGCGCCTGTTTGATCTGATAGTGCAGCCCGCGCAAAACATTCCGCCGCGAACTGGAGTGATTGTCCTGAACGAAGCGGTTCACGATGCCCAACTCCGTGAAGACCTTCTCGTTGTAGCTCTCCAGAAAGAAGCCGCGCTCATCGCCAAACACCCGCGGCTCGAGAACGACTACGCCCGGCAGAGAAGTCGAGATTCTTCTGATTGCATCCATGGCTGGCGGCGTTCCGAACACCTCAGTCACTTTAGAACACCTTCTCCCGCAAAAGCTGTAGCAGGTACGCGCCATAGCTGCTGTTCTTCATCGTGCTTCCGATTGTTTCCACCTGCGCGGCTGTAATGTAGCCGGAGCGATAGGCGATTTCCTCGGGGCAAGCCACCATCAATCCCTGACGTTTTTCGATAGCCTGGATGTACAAGGCTGCATCCATCAACGACTCATGAGTGCCGGTATCGAGCCAAGCCATGCCCCGCCCCATCACCACAACTTCGAGCTGGCCATCCTTCAAGTAGAATCGGTTGACGTCGGTGATCTCGAGTTCACCCCGCGCGCTCGGCTTCAACGATTTCGCGATCTTCACTACCTGGTCATCGTAAAAATAAAGCCCGGTGACTGCATATCTCGATTTCGGCTGCGTTGGCTTTTCTTCGATGCTCAGTGCGCGTCCGTGGGCGTCAAACTCCACCACACCGTACCGCTCCGGATCGTGCACCGGATAAGCGAAGACTCGCGCCCCATGAACTTTGCCCGCCGCCTCTCGCAGATCCTTCGCCAAATCATGCCCGTAAAAAATGTTGTCCCCCAACACGAGGGCGCAAGGACTACAGTCCAGAAATTCCTCCGCTAGAAGGAATGCCTGCGCGATCCCTTCGGGATTCAGTTGCACCCGATACCGCAGGCGAATTCCATACTGGCTGCCATCGCGCAGCAGAGCCTGGAACTTGGGCACATCTTCGGGAGTCGAAATCACGAGAATGTCTCGGATTCCCGCCAGCATCAGCGTGCACAGCGGGTAATAAATCATCGGCTTGTTGTATACCGGAAGCAGACTCTTCCCCATGACCTGCGTCACTGGGTACAGGCGCGTGCCCGACCCTCCCGCCAGAATGATGCCTTTGTACCGTGTATTCTCTTGCATGATTTCTGTTTCCGCGCCGAGTTCTCCCGCTAGCCGGAGTAGTGCGTGGCCACCCACTGCCGGTAGCTTCCGCTGGTCACGTCCCGCACCCACGCCTCGTTCTCAAGATACCAGCGAACGGTCTTGCGAATCCCGCTCTCGAACGTGGCCTTCGGCTTCCATCCCAACTCGCGTTCGATTTTGCCCGCATCGATGGCGTAGCGGCGGTCGTGTCCGGGGCGGTCCTTCACAAACGTGATCAGCTCCCGGCGCGGGTTTCCAGCGTGGGGCACGATCTCGTCGACCAGATCGCAAATCATCTGCACGATCTCAATGTTGGGCTGCTCGTTCCAGCCTCCGATGTTGTAGGTCTCTCCCGGACGCCCGCCCCGCAGCACGGTTGCGATCGCGTCGCAGTGATCTTCCACGTAGAGCCAGTCGCGGACATTCTTTCCATCCCCGTAAACCGGCAGCGGCTTGCCGTCCCGTGCATTAAGAACCATCAGCGGGATCAGCTTCTCGGGAAACTGAAATCGCCCATAATTATTCGAGCAATTTGTCGTAAGCGCCGGCAGTCCGTAGGTATGGTGATAGGCGCGCACCAAGTGATCGGACGCGGCCTTCGACGCGGCATACGGACTATTCGGGGCGTATGGCGTGGTTTCACAAAACGGCGCATCGTCCGGCCCGAGCGAGCCGTACACCTCATCCGTGGACACGTGAAGGAACCGGAAAGCTTTCCGGTCTTCTTCCGGAAGCGCACTCCAGTATGCACGGGTTTCTTCCAGCAAAGCGAATGTCCCGTCAACATTCGTGCGGATGAAATCCTCCGGCCCCCGGATGGAGCGGTCCACATGGCTTTCTGCGGCAAAATGGACGATTGCAACGGGCTGATGTTTTTCCAGCAACTCCCGGACCAGACTGCGGTCACCAATATCGCCGTGCGTGAATTGATACCGCTGGTGGGTTGAGATGCTCTCCAGATTGTGGAGATTTCCGGCGTAAGTCAGTTTATCCAGGTTAATGATCGACGCCAATTCATCCCGCATTTGCTGCAGAATGAAATTAGAACCGATGAAACCCGCGCCACCTGTGACCAGAATCGTATTTGGCATGCGAACCGTGGCTTTGCCTCCGGGCGCGCTTTACCGTGCCCGCCGCAAGCCACGGACTTGATTGTAATAAAAAAGAACGGGGTTAGCTCCGCCCTCCGTTTAAATGCGTTATCCACGCCATTTACGCCGGCGCCGCCGCTATACCACGGACGCCGCAGGAGCCAACGTCGTCTCGGTATCCAGGACTAGTCCCCGGCGCTACACGCGTACTTCTATCCTGCTCGCCGTTTCGTGCCGCCGCTCTCGCCGACGGCCACAGCTCTCGCGCTGTGCTTCTTGGCCGACGCCGCCACTAGTTCCCGTCCCATCACCTTGAAATATGCCTGCTCGATGCCCTCGGCAACTTTCTGCCACTGATACTGCTCCTCGATCCGCTTCCTTGCCGTCCGACCGGCCGCATGCCGCGCCACAGGATTCGCAATCAAGAAGCGCAGCCGGTCTGCCAGATCCGCCGAACTCCCGCGCTGGAAGGTGAATCCGGCTCCATCGACCACTTCACGGTTCTCCGGAACATCGCTCGTCAGCACGCATAGTCCGGCACCCATCGCGTCCAGCAGCGCCAGGGACAGCCCCTCCAGATCCGACGGCAGCACAAACACCATGGCATTGGTCAACAGTTCATCGAGCGTCTCACCAGAAACCCAGTCGAGCATGCGGATTCGTTCGCTCTCGTGCGTCCGCAACTCCAGACTGTATTCGTCGCAATAACTGGATGCGCCTGCCATCACCAGTTTCACATCCGTCTCTATCTGCTCAAATGCCTCCACGAGCAGGTGGCAACCCTTCTCCGGCGAAATCGCCCGAGGAAGAGAACGTACTTTCCTGGATCGAGTCCCCATTCCAGGATCGCCCGCGGTTGACTCCGCTCCCGCAGCACTCCACCGTTGGGCACATAGAACGCCTCAATCCCGTGGGTTTCACGATAGCGTCGTTGTAAAGCCTGCGATATGACCATCGTCCCATTGGGAAGCCGCACCGACGCTCGCTCTCCCAGTCGCAGCACCGCCGACGCCAGCCGCCCCCATTTCTTTCGCTGCCAGTCCAGTCCTTGCACGGTCACGACTGTCTTTTTCCCGAGTAGCCGCGGCAGGAACGAAAATAGCGCCGGTCCGAGGGCGTGGTAGTGCACCACGTCATACCGCTTCGTGAGCGCGTGCGCGGTGCTGAGCAACGTGTGAATCACCGTCTCCAGATGCTTCGACCGGATCGTGGGCAACCGCACCAGCCGCATCCCATTGTGTTCCGCAAGCGCCGGCGTGAAGTAGGTGCGGCAGTACACCGTGACTTCGTGCCCCATCCCAGTTAGCCGTTTTCCCACTTCTTCGTAGTAGGTCTCAATCCCGCTATATTTCGAGATCACTCCGCGCCCGCCGATAAACGCCACCCGCAGCCCGCGGCTCTGATACGACGCAGTCGGGCTCGCATCTCGAGATGTAGAAGTATCGCGAGACATCCGCAACAGCTTTTGCCTGATCGTCGCAACCGGCCCTCGATCTTGCGGCGCCTTGTTCGCAGCCAGGCCTTCATACAAACTCAACAGCTTCTGATAGTGCGCCTCTGGAGTGTGATGCTGACGCACCGTCTCCCACCCGGCGCGGCCCATCTTCTCGGCGAAATCAGGCTTCGACCCTAGCGAGTGGATCACTCCTGCGAGTTGATTCACGTCGCCCGTGCGATACAGAAATCCCGTCTCCCCCGGACGAACCAACTCTCGTCTCGATCCCAGATCCGACGCCACCACCGCCCGCCCCTCCGCATACGACTCAAGGATGGTCTTCCCCAGGGTCTCGTATGCGTGGGAAGGCAGCACCGTGAACTGCGACCTAGCAATCAGCGAATCCCTCTCGGCGCTTCCCATATGCCCCACAAACTGCACGTTCGACAATCGCAGGGAGGCGGCCAATCCCTGCAGTTCTCCGCGTTGCGGCCCATCGCCCGCAACAATCAACCGCATATGCGGCACTTGTTGCATCGATCGCAGCAAGTCGTCGACGCCTTTTTCCGCCGACAGCCTGCCGAAATAAAGCAGCGGCCGATCGCCCTCAGTCAACTCCCGCAACGGGTGAACCTTCTGGAAGTGCTGCAGGACTTCGAACTTACCGCCATCCCAGCCATGCTCCACGAACTTGTCGCGCACAAACTGGCTGGGCGCCAGGAACAGGTCAACGCACTTCCGGTATGTGCCCAGCCAGCGATGGACGTATGCCTCCACTGTCAGAGTCATCCGCGCACCCATTCCCGGATAACATCTCGGCCGCAACGCGTGCCAGAATTCGCCACCCTTGCACGCCTCGCACGCTTCCCCCTGCGAAACCAGGTTATAACTCGGACACAGCAACTTGAAGTCATTCAGGTGATACACAACCGGAACGTTCTGCGCCTTCAGTTCCCACAGAATCGACGGCGACAAGTGATGGTAGATATTCCGCACGTGTGCCACATCCGGCCGAAACTCCCGGATCATCGCCCGCATGCGGCGGCGCGCATCCCTGGAATAGATTGCATGCCCAGCGTGCCCCGCCTTCTGCCACCAGCCCGACTTAGCCTTGAAGTCGATGTGGGGCACGAAGTGCTGATCGTACGGAGTCGTCTCTCCGCGCTCATCGGCCATCGAAAACAGCGCCACCTCGTGGCCCTGCGCTCGCATCAATTCCATCAGTTCGAGCAGGTAAACCTCAGTCCCGCTGAATGGATAGTTATATTTGTTGCAGTACAGAATCCTCATCCGAAACACCCTCTGTCTGCGGGGCGATCCGCTGAATAAAGAAGTCGCAGAAAGACTCCAGGTTCTTGCTGCGGTTGAAATTTTGGCGAACCTGCGCTCGGGCCGCGTGCCGTATCCAATCCAGTTGCCGGGCGGAGGAAAGGATGTAGGGACGGAGGTCGGGACAATCTGTTCCCGCCATTAGTCCACGAATGAAAAGCAGACGGGCCACAAAATCGTCGAGTGATCCGGGGGTGTACAAAAACCCGGTCTTGCCTGCAATCACAAGTTCAGGAATTCCGGTGATCGCGGGCGCCAGCACGATCTTCCCGCGGGCCATCGCCTCCATCAGGACCAACGGTATCCCCTCGCTTCGGCTCGTCAACACCACCACGTCGGCCCGTTCGTACAACGAGTCCGTCTGCTCATCCGGCACGTATCCCAGCAACGTTACCCGTTCCTCGACACCGCATCTCCGGATCAGCGATTCCAAATGTTGCCGCTCCGGACCTTTGCCCGCGATCGAGCATTCAACGTCTACCCCTCGGCTGCAGAGTTGGGCGCAAGCCCGCACCAGAAATGCATGATCTTTCACCACATGCAGCCGGCCCACAGCCAGCAACTTGAAGCTGGCGTCGTGCCTCCGTCCGGCGCGGGAGAAAGGCTGCCCAAGCGCGCTCACCTCCACCCCCATCCGCGACACTCTCACCTTTTCCGGCTCGACGTCGGGATAGTGCTCGAGGATGTAGCGCCGGTTGTACTCCGATACCGTCAGACAAAGATCACAATTCCTCAGCTTCACATCGAGATAGGTTGCATCGAGCAGTAGATCCGACCCGTACAGCGTCATGGTGAATCCCAGATCCAGCAGTCGCGCGGCCACCATCGCGATCCAGGAACCGAAATATCCATGATGCACGTGGATGTGATCGACGCCACGCTCCTCAAGCAGCACCGCATAGCAAGCTCCCATCCAGGTGTGCAGCAAGGTCTTCAACCGCTGTAGCGGCGACTCGCTCCCCTGCAAGACCACACGCAAAATCAGAGAAGAAATTCGTCTCCATCTGCGCACACAGAGCCACGCTGCTCGCATCTGAACCTCGGCTCGCAGGGACTGCAGCACTACCTCAGGAGTGCGTTCGGGCGCGAGGACTTCCTTCTCCCTGGTTTTCGTCTTCCACACAGTCCCGGCAATCACGCGAAGTCCACGCCTCCGCAGTTCGTCAATCTCCTCGCCGACGTAAGGCTCGACCGGGGACGGAAACTGGTTCGCGAGGCTGGCGACGGTCAACATGCCCGGGAAATCTCCGCCCTGCGCCTCTGACCTGCCAGCATTCCCGCTATGGTGAACAGCAGGCCATTCACGAACTGGTAGCTCATCACAACCACCGCCGCGTTGACCAGGTACACCCCCAGCAGAACCGGCCACAGAACGTGAAAGTTCTGATCAAGAAACCAGCTCTGCTCTCGCTTAGGAATCGCCCCTCGCTTCAGGCGCCACAGTTCCCACACGAGCCACAGATAGAGCGCCAGTCCGAGCACACCGTGTTCCACCAGCAGCTCCAGATAGGTATTGTGCGGGTACAGGCGCTTCTCCTTATATCCGCCGACATACCGAGGGAGCTGGGCAGGCATCTGATTGAAACCCCAACCGGTCAGGGGACGCTCCAGAAACATCTGCCAGCCGCCCGCATAGACCGCCTCCCGATAATCCACCGGTCCGCGTTCTTCCAACCGATCGCCCAGGGTGCGACCCAATTCACTCCCATTCAGCGCGACCGCTACGCCCACTCCCGCTACCACAACCAGGCCCACGCAAGCACGCCGCAGGGAACGGCTGTTGGAGAGAAACAGCAAGGCCAGCACGGTTCCGGCAAACGACAGCCACACCGCACGCGTCATCGTAGCCAGAATGGCGATTGGCACCGACATCAGAAGCACCGTGACTTTCACCCCCTGCACGCTTCCGCGCCGGTACGCGTGCAACGCTACTAAGCCCAGCAGATTGAGGGAAACGCCATTCGTCACAGCTTGCAGCAACGGCCCGCGCGCCCGGTCTGCATGAAACCCAAGGCTCTCATCCAGAATGAACCGGGGAAAGATCAGCGAGTTCGCCCCACACAGGAAGGCAATTGCGGTAAAGCTCAGATACCCCAGCACCACCAGGGTGAAAAGCTCAAATTGCCGGAGCCTCCTCTCCTCCGTGAACACGATCCCCGCAAGATGAAAGAGCGTAAAGGGCACGATCAGTTTTGCCGCCAGCAGGTTCCACGACTCCTTATCGAACGGCTGCCCGATCACACTGGCGAGCGCCAGCGCCGTCAGCCCGATCATCGGCCACGTCACCCGTTCCACCACGAATAGCTGTTGCCGCATGACAACCGCTCGTCCCCCCACGCCCAACACCAGCAGCCCGAAAGCTACGCGATCGATCTCGTAAAACCTCACATCCGGAGGCCGCAACAACATTGCGGCCAGCGCAGCGAGGAACAACAGAACCGGCACTGCCATCAGGGCCTGCAGCGGACGCAGCATAACCTTCCCCGCCCAGATAGAAAAATCGATCTCCATCTCCGATCGTGCTGCGCTGACAGGGGTCGACTGCATCAGTCCCCGCTCCCCCGCGCGACGGCCAGGAAGGTCTTCAGCAAAATTCGCATATCCGATCCCAGACTCCACGTCCGGATGTATTCCCGATCCAGTTCCATGCCGCGCTGAAACGAGGGATCGCGGCGCGCCGTCACCTGCCACAGACCGGTGATTCCCGGCGTCACATCCAGCCGCGCCAGGTGCTCGGTCTCATACTCCGCAAAGTCGTCCAGCGGATGAGGCCGTGGACCCACCAAACTCATATCCCCCTTTAGAACGTTCCAGAGTTGTGGCAGTTCGTCCAGACTGTAGCGTCTAAGAGAGTGCCCCACCCTTGTAATCCGCGGATCATCCGCGATTTTGAAAAATGCGCCTGACCGCTGGTTGCTCTGCCGCAAACGCTCCTTCATCGCATCTGCATCGCTCACCATGGTGCGAAACTTGTAGCAGCGGAACAGCCTTCCCTTTCGTCCCGCCCGCTGCGCGCAGTAAACAACCGGCCCTTGCGAATCCAGTTTGATCAAGCTCCAAATCACTGCCAGCAAAGGCGACAAGACCATTAGCGCAAGGCCCGCGCCGGCTACATCCACAACTCGTTTCAGCACGAGTCCGGCCGCAGGCAGACGCTCCGCGTGCTGGCAGATCACTGGCAAGTCTCCGACTCGTTCGAATTCCGTCTCCGCTGGCTTGCATCCAAACAGCTCGGGTATTATTTCCACATCCAAATGCAAACGCCGGGCCTCGCTCAGCACCTGGGTCGTAAGGCTTCGGTTGTGTGGTGCTGCCAGAATTACCTCGTCGACAAATCCCCTGCGTGCCACCCGGGCCAGGTCTCCCACTCTCCCGATCACCCCATTGCCCAGCGGCTTCTCATCGTCCAGGAGCCCGCAAAAAGTTCTCCCCGCTTCGGGATGCGCCTGTACGTAGGACGCCACGCGCCGCGCCACTCCTCCCGCTCCCACGATTAGGACATTGCGCATCTCGCCGCTTTGGCGCGCACGATGGTCCTGTCTAGCGCTCTGCCACCGCCACATCCACAGGGCGCCAAAGTGCAGAACTCCTGCTCCGCAGAACAGGCCGCTTGTGGTCCAGGGCGCCCCTTGCAAACCGTAGGCCAGACACAACAGAGTCGTCGCCCAAACCACCGACTTGCCGAGAATGTGGGCCTGCAGCCGCAGATCGCGGCCTCCCGCATGAAGCCCCTCGGAATATCCCATCAGTGTGATCAGAGCCGCGTGCAGCAATGCGATCCCTAACAACGAGACCGGGGCTCCAGCCGCATACCCGAACAGCCGCACATGCGGCCACAACATGCGCAACCGCACCAGCAGCGCCCCAATGAGAAGCCAGTCCAGAGCGACCAATACGAAGTCCGCCGCTGTCGTGCGAACCCACCATCGTGCCATCCGGTTCTGCAGCGGACCCGGCATGAGCAGCGCCAGCGCATTTCCCCTCACCGCAGAGCCTGTCGCGATTTCTGACACTCTTTCTGTTGCGAAGGAACTTACCGACTGGGCAGGCTTCTTGCGTCCCCCACGAAACACCGGGGTCACTCCGGGAATCAGACGCGCCCACTCAACCGCTTGCGTTTTCTGTAGCCCTGGCTTGAGAAGAGGAGAAGACATTTCTAGATCGGTTCCAATTGGTAACTCGCGTCTCGATTTCGTCTACAACCGCCGATAAATCTCCTCCGGAATCGGAAATATTCGGTCGCTTAACACGGTCCCGAGGATGCGCACCTGCGCCCCTTCGAGGGTCTCTTTGATCTTGCGCGCCATGATTCGCCGCGTACGATGGGCCGACAGAACCAGAATGATCCCATCCGCGAACTGTGCCAGGGCCGTCGCCTCGTGGGACCCTCCGGCAGCCGACGCTTCCACGATCGAGTATTCAAACTCCGTGCGTAGCTCCTGCAAATGCGAATGTACACATCTCGTACTGCTGCAATCTCCGTCCTTCCTTGCCGCCGCCACCAGCCACAGATTGCCTGTCAGTCTGGAGGCTGCCTGTCGCAGCGGCGTCCTGCCGATCCTTCCACTGCGGCTCCTACTCTCTGCATCAGACGCTTCCAGACCCTCCACAGCCTGCGAATACTCTCCCACCACAGCGACGGTGCTCTCGGTCTCTAGCGCCAGAGCCTCACCTACCCGCCGGCAGACATCCCTGACATCCGTCTCCGGTTCCAATGCGCTGAATACGACCTGCCGCACCGGTCGTTCCGTATGCGAAAAAAAGACCCGTCGCACCAGTGACCGGATCTGCTCCCGCGCAAACACTTCCGGATTCCATCCTTCCTCCTGCCGTGCACTTTCCTCCTCCGGGCGAACTCTCTCCCGCTCGACAGGCCTCGCAAACAGCACTCCCGCACTCATGACCTCTTCTCTCATGCCAAAAGCTTTCCTCGTGCCCTTCGCGGCAGCGATGCCAGAACCGGAGAATCCAAGTAGGCCAGCACGTCATCCGGCGTGCGGAATGCAGGGTCCACATAGTCCGCCGCAAACGCCGCGCCCGTGCCCGCCGCTCCGGCGGCGGCCAGTCCCATCGCCAATACCATCCACGGAGACCACACTGGTAAGGCCGGAGCCACCGGATGTTCCGCGATCGCCACGTTGACGATGCCTCGCTCATCCAGCGCGTCGTCCATCCGCGCCTCTTCCTGCTTCTTCACATAACGAAGATGGTTTTCCTGTGCAGCTTTCTCCGCGCTGAACAAGTCATCCTGGGTGATCGCGTCCTCGCCGAGTTGCCGCGCCATTGCCTGGTAGGAGACTTCCTGCGTAGCGGTGGCCGCCTCTCGCGCCTGCAAGGATTTCAACTGCACTTGCGCCCGCTGGAGTTCCGCCTTCGCCCATTCGTAGTGCGCATTCTTGTCGGTCGTTTCGTCCCGCAGCGGCAAGGTGTTTTCCGTTGCGATCGTCGCCTCGGCTTGCGCAATCTGCTGGTCTACTTCCTGGACCAGGCGGTGGCTGGGCTCGAACTTCGTCAGCAACTGCGTCCGCTTTAATTGCAGATCCAGCAGACTTGCCTTCAGCGCCTTCAGCAGTTCCGGATTGTCGGCAATGCGAACCTGCGTTGTGGTCCGCTCCGGCAGCTTCGATAACAAGTCTTCGAGTTCCCACACCCGCTGTTGCGTCTCCGCCAGATCGACACGTGTTTGCCTGTAGTTCGCATCCACTTCACTCAACTTTTGCAGCGCCAGGTCGCGCTGCTGTGCGGCCGCTACTACTCCATGCCTCGCCGCGAACTGCAGCAACTTTCCCTTGGCTTCTTCGAGTTGCAGCCGAGACTCGCCGCGCTGCTGATCGAAGAAATGCAGCTCGCCGGCAGGACGATGCACCTCCATATGCTTCTCCAGGTACGCACTGGCCACCGACTGCAGCACCTTCGCCGCCGCCTGCGGATCGTCCGCCGTATAGCTGATGGAAATCAGGTTCGTCTTCTTCACCGGTTCCACTCGCAGCTTCTGGGCCAGCCGGCGCGCTGCCCGCTCCACCCGCCCCGCGTTTCCCTCGCCTACCCGCAAAAAGTGAAACCAGTCGCGCCCTCCTGTCCCGGTTTCCTCCACTACCCGCCGCAGCACCTCATCATCCCTCAGCAACTCCACCTCGGAATTCAGTTCTTCTTCCGTGACCTCCATCCGCGTCAAATCTAACGGAGCGTTCTCGGTAGCACTCACTGGAGCATCGGCCCGCCCTCTCCGCACCAGCACCTTCATGTTTGCCTGATATTTCGTTCCCACGAACGCATAGAGCACCGCCGCCGCCAACACGAATCCTGAGACGCAGACGAAGACCCTTCGCTGGCGGAACAGCACCATCGCCAATTCCCGCACGGTTGGTACTGGTGCCGGGTCGCGCCCACGAATTGGGTCTTCGTCTGATGGCATGCGAGTGTGAGAATCGGTTTCTAAAATTGAGTGGGATTGAAATACATGCTCAGGGAAGGCTTGCTCACGAAGCGGGCGATCTTCGAAATCGAATTCTGCGGAACAAAGACCAGATCCCCCGGCCGAAGATGAGCATCCTCTTGCAGGCGGCTCTCCTTCAGCATCTTCTTCAGATTGAGCAGCCGCGTCTCGACCAGATCATCATTCACCCGCCGGAACAGCACAACCTGGGAGTGTTTCGCCTGCTGCGTCAGCCCTCCCGCAATCTGGACCGCCTCGGCTACGGTCGTGTCCGAGCGCAATTCATACTTACCCGGCTTCCCTACTTCGCCTCCCACGATGAAGTAAGGCCGCTCAAATTCCTTCAATGCCACCGCTGCCTGCGGATCGTGCAGATATCCCCGGTACGCCTTCTGCACCGCGTCGCTGAACTCCCCGAGGTTCAGTCCCTGCACCTCTACCATGCCCGCATCTTTCAACATCACGTAGCCGTCCGGCTGTACGGTCAGGGTCTGGTTGAACTCCGGTGCGACGGTGAAACTGATCTCCACCACATCGCTGGGTCGTAACCGGTAGAGCGGACGGCGCTCCCCTCCGAGTAAGGGGTTTCCCAGGCCATCCGCTCTTCCGGTTTTTGCGGCCGTTGTACTACTGCCTCCCGCTCCTGCCCCGGTAAAGCTGGATCGGGAAGTCTTTTTGTTTCCGCCCAGGTCTGCCTTATCAGCCTGCGCGAAAGCGGCCGAACAACACTGCAAAACCATCAGCGCAGTTGCGATGCATCCGACGACGATCAAAACACGCTTCATTTTTCCTGCGCCGAGCCTTTGGTTCTGAGCGTCACATCCTGCATGACTCTCTCCTGCGCAAGTTAAACTCACCTCCGGATACGAGCAAGACATGGGAAGTGCCGTCCACAAAAGTGGAACGTTCTCCGTTTCGGGAAAACGTTCGGCCGCACCAAGGGCCCCATCAAATCAACCGATTTGAAAACTCGTCTGCCCGAACATCGCGGAATGGGATGTGGACACGTCTCTACAAGGAGTACCCACAAAAGTGGACTTGCATGTTTGCCATGTCACAAAAGCTAGGGGCGGCACGTTCGTCGCTTCCCGTGCTGAAATCCCTCGCCCTCGGTTCATTTTCGGCGGAAACCTGTGTATGCGCGGATTCTCAATCTTCCTCATCTCACTTCGAGCCATGGTCGGGACTCCATCTTTCCACAGAGAAACCCTCCGCTCCCCAAGGTCCGGCTCACCGAAATCTCGATTCCCGTTTTGAAAGCGGCACTCAGATTTTGTGACCAGTTTCCTTGTGGACCACACTTCCCCTCCCTACAATCGCCGCATCGTTTCTCTTTCAGTTCTTGGGAGATTTGCTTGATGACTTCGTCGTCCGCCGCCGCTTCCGATGCCATTGGTGTCCTGCTCGCGGACTCCAATCGCATGCAGGCCCAGTTGCTAACTAGCGCCCTGCGCCGCCATCCGGAGTTCCACATCATCACCTGCCCGATGGACACCGTCTCCATCCTGCACGCTGTCACCTCGAAACTTCCGCGGATCGCTATTCTGTCGTTGAGCACACCCGCCAACGCCCTCGAAACTGTGATGACCCTGCGCCGCTTTCACCTTTCCCATCCCGACATTCCGAAGGTTCTCCTCGTCGACAGCTGCGATCGCGACCTCGTAGTGAGCGCGTTCCGCTCCGGCGCCCGCGGCATTTTCTCCATCACCGACGCGAACCTTCGCCTACTCTGCAAATGTCTCCTCCGCGTGGCCGCCGGACAGATCTGGGCCAACACCGAGCAACTCAACTATGTAATGGATCTCATCTCCGAAGTTCCCTCGCTGCGCGTGCTGAACTCGCAAGGCACCAGCCTCCTCACCCCGCGCGAGGAACAGGTCGTCGCACTCGTCGCCGAAGGCCTCGGCAACCGCGACATTGCCCGCGAACTCAACCTCAGCGAGCACACCATCAAGAAATATCTTTATCGCATCTTCGAAAAACTCGGCATCTCGACCCGCGTCGAGCTCGTCCTCTATGCCGTCAACAACGGAGATCCCCGCCACGCCGAGTGGCTGGCCGGCGCCAGCCGCATCGCCCCCAGCGCCTGAGATCACTTGGATTCGGATACGAATTGCCGGGGAAGAAAATCGGAAATCGGATCGATTCTGGGGGTTCGGCGTTGCCGCGATGATCGAATCCAACCAGGGCGACACTTCCTGAGAGGAACGCCCTTATTGAAACCTTCGTACGCTGCCCTGTATAACTTGGGACGGAACTCCTTGCCCGACGCCGCTTCCAACCCGTCCCCCGCGCCCAAGCCCCGCCGCTGGAGTATCCTGGCTGCCGGCTTGCTCCTTCTTGCGCTAGCCCTGGTGGTGATCTACACCAGCCATTCCGCTTTCTCCAGCCCGCTTGCCCTGGTGGTCGTAGCGGCCATCGGACTCGCCGCGCTGCTGCTCCAGATTCGTCTTCGCAAGGACGTAAGCGTCCCGGTCCACGCCCCGCTATGGCTCAACGTACTAGGACTCATCTTCGCCCTCGCCGCTGTCTTCGCCGACCTGTTCCACTTCAGCCCCAACCTAATGCTGGTCGCCGCGCTGGGGGCCGTCGTCTGCTTCGCCGTTAGCGGCACTTCGGTTCTGCGCGCACTCCGCAAGAAGAAGACCTGAATCCGGCGTCCGGCTGCCGACGCTAGGCTCTGCTCTGTCCAGTTCTGGGGAAGACCACAGACGTCACCATTCGAGAAGTCTTCGGTTTCTCCGGACACCGGAAGCCGAGAGCCGGAAGCCGTGGTTGCTATCGCTTAAACTCCACCGCCACCGTCGTCTCCACCACCGCTGGCTCCCCGTTCACCCGATACGGCTCAAACTTCCACCAGCGCAGCGCATCCATCGCCGCCCGCGCCAGCACCTCGGGACCGTTCAGCGCGCGCATGCTCACCACCGACCCCTCCCGTCCCACCACGATGTCCAACGCGATGATTCCCTGCAGATTCTCCTTCCGCGCCTCCGCGGGATACGTCGGCTCCACTTTGTGGACCAGCAACTTTTGCATCACTTCCGTCGGAACCTGCGCCTGTGGCTTTTCCGCAGACGCCACTTCCGGACTCTTCAAACCCGACTCCAACTCTTCCCAGCCTCGATCCCAACGCCACCAGAACACTGCCAACGCGATCGCCATGAAGGTCAGGAAAACGACCCATCTCTTCCCGCCTCGCTTCTTCCTCGGCTTGCGTGCCGCTCCGCCACTCGAGGTCTCTGAGCTTTTTCCGGCAGCATCAGTTCCCTTTTTTTCCGCCGCAGCAACCGGGCTCACGTTGACTTCAGCATCCGCGGCCTTCGCCTCCTTGGCCCAAACACGGATGGCCGCCCGCTGTTCGGCCGACAGTCCCACAAACTCGAGCCCGCAGCGAAGTTTGCCCTGATATCGCACCATGGCCCGCGTCCGCAACGAATCCGCCACCAGCGGTAGATGCACTTCAACCCCAACTGCCTCCCCCGGAATCAGTTCCCCCGCCAGAATCGCCGCGATCCCCCGCTCACACACATTCACCGAGCGCCCCGGCACAGTATCCGGAATCCCCGACCGCAGCACCGTGACATCCAGCGGCGCCTGCACCAGAAACCGCGGCACCCGCCTCCGCGACGGCCCATCCCATCCCCGAATTTGTGCCCCTGCCGCCATTGAGTCTTTTATATGCTTGTCAGTCCGAAGGAAGTTTTGTCTCTCCGAGCCAGTTTTGCCGTTCCAAAAAAGTCTTGTCATTCCGAGCGAAGCGAGGAATCTGCTGTCCCATCCCTCTCCTCAATTCCCACCATGCATCTCCGCAGCTTCGCTCTTGCGTTTGGGTGGCGCAGCGCTTGCCAGCGCTGCGATTTCACTACAACAACACCCTTGGGATTCAGACCCTTAGGCTATCTCCTCAACTCCACAATCTCACTCCCTCTTGCAAACAACACCACACTCGCCATCCCGATAAACAACCCATGCTCGACCACTCCCGGCATCTCGCTCAACTGCCGCGCCAGCCCATCCGCATCCGGTATCTGCCCAAACCGGCAATCCAGAATGTGATTGTTCTCGTCGGTCACGTAAGGGCTTCCATCGGCATTCTTCCTCACGGACACGTCCGCCCCCAGCGCCGAAATCCGCTTCGCCACCAGCGCCTGCGCAAATCCGATCACCTCCACCGGCAGCGGAAACTTCCCCAGCACCGGCACCTGTTTGGTCGCGTCCGCGACAATGACAAGCTGCTTCGTCGCCGACGCCACAATCTTCTCCCGCAGCATCGCCCCGCCGCCACCTTTGATCAGCCGCAGTTGCGGATCCACCTCATCCGCCCCATCCACCGTGACCGCGATCTCCTGGCATTCATCGAGCGTAGTCAGCGGAATCCCCAGACTCAGCGCCAGTTCCCGCGACCGCACCGAGGTCGGAATCCCGCGAATCCGCAACCCATTCTTAACCTCCTCGGCCAGCAGCTTGATAAAGAACGCCGCCGTCGAACCCGTCCCCAGCCCGACGACCTGCCCGTCTTTCACGAACTGCAAACTAGCCCGCGCCGCCGCCTCTTTTTCCTGATCGTTCGCCATAGGTCTCTTGGTGCCACGCTACCGTTCTTCCGAATCTTTTTCCACATTGTCATTCCGAGCAAAGCGAGGAACCTGCTGACCTGTCCCCGCCACAAATCTCAACCGTGCTATCGCAGCTGGCGCCGCCGTGGAAGAGCAGCTCTTCAGGGCCGCGTTGGAGGTGAAGAAAAGACGAGGGCTTCAGCCCCCTGCCCTCACCCCAAAATCCTCTCCGTATAAATCAAGTATCCCGCCAGGACCAGCCCAAACAACACAGTCAAACCCGTAATCAGATCCAGCACAAACCCCGCCGGCTCAAACGTTCCCGCGTCCAACTGCGTCCGCGTCTTGCGATACCGCCGCAGCCCCGCTACCACCAGCAACACGCCGGCGATAATCGTGAAAGACCCCATCCACACCGAAATCCCCGCCGTCCGCACCGGATGCCCCTGCAGTGCCGTCAACTCTCGCATTGCAATCGAGAACCGTCCAATCGCAAAACCAAACACCACGATCGCCGCGCCGGTCCGCACCCATGCCAGAAACGTCCGCTCATTCGCCAGATGGTCGCGCGCCCGATTGGGATTCTCCACTCCACCCTCCCCCGATGCCGCCTGCATTATTCCACAGCTTTCCCAATCACAGCGCCAGCCCCCGCAAGATTCTTGATCAACTCCTCCGGCACGCCATGCCGCTCTTTCAAATACTGCGGATCGTTGTAAGTGACCGAAACCCTGCCCTCGGCGTCCTCGGCGACCAGCGCCTTCAGGGGCAGATCAATGGCCAGGCTCGGAGCCGCCACCATCAGCGGCGTCCCACCCTTCGGACTCCCAAAAATCAGCACCTTCGTCGGCCTCATCTTCAAGCCAACTTTGGCCGCCTCGCCGCTGTGATCAATCAAGGCGAACGCTTGCAGGCCTTTCTCGGCAAAAGCGGTGCTTAGCCTCTTTATTGTCTCGTCCACCGAATGCTGACTCGCAACCTGGACCAACCCGTTCCCGTGCGCCATCTCATTCACCCCGCAACCACAAAGTAAGGACCGCCGCTGACCGCTAGATTGTATGGAAAACGCTCGATGTACTCCAAGGACCACGCTGCGCGATTCTAGTAAGATCGAAGTTCACGCAATGCGAGGGCACAAGATGGCGAACCGGTACGGAGAAGCAGCAATCATGGCGGCCCGGCAAGAGTCCCCGGCCGATGTCAACCCAGTAGCTCGATGGGAAAGCGCCATGATGACGCTATATCCCACCAGTTCGTCGGCACAGAAGAAGGGTTGCCCGCGCGGAGCTTTTCTGGGTCTCTGCGAAGAGGGATTGGTGAGGGGCATTCCCGCAGGTCGCTACACCGCGTCGAAAGATAATAAGGACTATGCAGTTCGCGCCGCGGCATTGCTAACCGCAGGAACGCAGCGATGGTCCACCAGTGCATTGTGGAAGGCGGTCGCGAAACCTGCGAAAACGCACGACAGCCAAATGGATATCGTGCTGGCGCTATGGAACAACGGTCTCATAGTCCGCAAGCCATAAGGCACGAACTTTGTTAAGAAAGCATTTTGCCACCTCACGCTTCGATGGCAAGTGCCATTAACACCTCCACTCCTACGTCCCGCTCCGGCCCATCGTCGAGTAGACTAGGCGCGGAGAACCGAACATGCCAAGCACCCGGCAGTCCACCCTCGCACGGAGCGTCCTCGCAATTGCGGTCACAGCCGCCGCTATTCTCGCGGCCCACGGCGCCCTAGCCCAATCCGACTACCAGCCCTCGCCCGAGAACCTCCAAGCCCGCCGCGAATTCCAGGACATGAAGTTCGGCATGTTCATCCACTGGGGCGTCTATAGCGTTCTCGGCGACGGCGAATGGGTCCTCCACGAGCGCCATCTCAAGCTCGACGAGTACAATCGCCTGCCTTCCTTCTTCGATCCCGAAAAATTCGACGCCGCAACCTGGGTCACCCTCGCTAAAGCGGCAGGCATGAAGTACATCACCATCACCTCCCGCCATCATGACGGCTTCGCGATGTTCGACTCGAAAGTCTCCGACTGGAACATCGTCCAGCGCACGCCTTATAAGAAGGACCCGCTGAAGATGCTCGCCGACGAATGCCACCGCCAGGGTATCAAGCTCTTCTTTTATTATTCGCAACTCGACTGGCACAATCCCGACTACTTCCCCCGCGGCCAGACCTCATGGAACAACGGCCGCCCCGAGCACGGCGACTGGAACTCCTACCTCGACAACTACATGGACGGCCAGCTCCGCGAACTGCTCACCAACTACGGCCCCATCGGCGGCATCTGGTTCGATGGCATGTGGGACAAGCCCGACGCCGACTGGCATCTCCCCAAAACCTACGCTCTCATCCATCAGTTGCAGCCCGCCGCGCTCATCATTCCCAATCATCATCAGACCCCACGCCCCGGCGAAGACGTTCAAACCTTCGAGCGCGACCTCCCCGGCCAAAATACCGCCGGCTTCAACACCAAGTATGTGAGCACGAATATCCCGCTGGAAAGTTCCGATACGCTGAACGGCGCCTGGGGATTCAACATCGGAGACAGCAACTACAAGAGTCCGGAAGAGTTGGTGCGCAAGCTGGTCCGCGCGGCCGGAAACAACTCCAACCTGCTGCTAAATATCGGCCCATATCCAAACGGCGAGATCGATCCGCAGTTCGTAACCCGCCTGCATGCCGTCGGTGATTGGATCTCCAAATACGGAGATTCGATCTACGGCACTCGCGGAGGCCCCGTCCCTCCCGGCGATTGGGGAGTCACCACGCAGAAAGAGAATAAGATCTACGTCCACGTGCTGAACTGGGGATCGCCCCTGCTGGCCCTTCCACCAATCGCAGGAAAAATATCAGCCGCTCAGGTGATGACCGACGGCACGCAAGTGGACTTCACCCAGAACACGGACGGCGTGATCCTGAAACCCCCCGCCCCCAAAACCGACGAGGTCGACCGCGTCATCGTCCTTACACTGGTCGGTGCAAATTAAACCAGACAAACCCGTCAACCACAAAGGGCACGAAGTATCACAAAGGATTCGTCGTGAGGGGTTTCCTTAGTGATCCTTCGTGTCCTTCGCGGTTATTGCTTCTTAGCTTTTAGCGGGCCACTGCCCCCCGTGCTGGTACGCCAGGTTCCCGATCTGTCCCGCGCGCGCAGCCGCGACCCCCGTTTCGACCGGCGCATTCGGCTCTTTGCGTGTCTTGATGCACTCGAAGAAATTCTCCATGTGTGAAATAGTCCCGTCGAGCACGCTGCGTGCAGTCACAGCGGGATTCTTTTCCTCCTCCACCCGTTCGCGATGAACCGTGAAGCCGTCGCGATCGATCTTCAAGGTTGCGTCCGTCCCGCGGAACTCAAGTCCGCCCCCGTCGATGGAGGAATTCATCATCCCCTCATAAACCACATCAAACCCGGGATAGCGGAAGGCCGCCTGGATCGTATCCGGACAATCCCACTGCTCGAAAATGTATTTGTCCGCCAGCATCTGAGCCTGGCGTGGCTGGTCAGCCTTCATGGCCCAGTGCACCACATCGATCCAGTGCGTGAACAAGTCGGTCATGGCGCCGCCGCCAAAATTCCAGAACCAACGCCAGTGACTGAATTTCTCATCGCTAAAAGGCTGATCCGGAGCAGACCCGAGCCACATCTTCCAATCCAGCGCCTGTAGGTCGATCGGCTTCGCCGCCCAGTTCCTGTGATAGTTCTGCCACCAGTAGGTTCGCACCTGTACAACACGGCCCAGACTGCCTCCCTGAATCATTTCGACCGCATCACGAAAATGACTCCAACTGCGCTGTTGCATCCCGCACTGCAAAATCTGCTTGCTGGAACGAACCGCGCGGGTCAGTGTGACGCCTTCCTCGATGGTGTGGGTGACAGGCTTTTCCAGGTAGACGTCTTTGCCCGCCGCCAGCGCATCGACTGCCATACGCACGTGCCAGTGGTCCGGGGATGCAATGATCACCGCATCAATGTCCTTCGCCAACACTTCCCGATAATCCAAGTGCGCCGTTGCGAGACCGTTGGACCGCTGCACGATGGCATCGCGGCTCGGACCATACACGTCGCTCACCGCCACAATCTGGTAAGGTCCGACCTTGTCCGCAGCATCGAGCAACCCTCGCATCCGCTGCCCCGCCCCAATGACTCCGATGCGAAGAGTATCGTTCGCGCCGAACCCCCGGGTTGAAGCCAGCGCAGTAAGTCCACTTGCAATGATGAAACTGCGGCGAGTAATCATGTGTGACAACCCTCCAGTCCGTTTGTGCGGAATGATCCTATCAAGTTTCGGTCGGCTGGCAAGCACTCAATGGCCAGCGGTCAAAACGTCAAATCGCCTGATCACAACAGCTACGTCCGAACGGCTCGTGATCCGGGAGCCATCCGTGGGTTCCGATTCGCCAGCCCCCACATTCCACAAGCCCAACTTAACATCACTAATTCGCGACTGCACGGCCAACTGCGGGTGCTACACTACGGCCGAACTTAGTCATTTATTGTGTGCTCGGAGGGGCAAAGCCCTGATAGGTTACCCAACATCCACAGGAGGTCACGGTGAAGACTCTTTCGGCGCTTGTCCTGCTCGCTGCATTTACTGCTGTTTCCCTCGCTCAGATTCCTCCGGCCCCTGGCGTGCCACCGGGGGCGCAGGCCGCGCAGGCTCTCGCGGTCATGCAGGCTCAGACCATGTTCATGACGAATCAGGCACAAGTTCAAGGAATGATCGCTTCGCAGGCCGCAATGTTAACGTCCGTGGAGGCCCGCTCCATGTTCCTCGGAATGGCAGCGTCGCTGCAGGCTCGCGTGGCCGCGAATCAGTCGCAAGCTGCCGCCATCAGTGCCATGCAACACTCGCTGGCTCTGCAGAAGCAGCTTCAGGTGCAGTCGGCGATCCTCAGCATGCGCAGCCGCGGAGTCGAGAGCGCATCCGCGGTGCAGAAAGCTGTGCAACTCGCCATGTTTGATCCCATCAAGTTTTCACGGCGCACAGCAATCCTCCATGCCGCGGCCGCTCAGGCATCGGGCCAGACTTCATCCGGGCAAACCGCGGCCCAACCTCCGTCTCCTGACGCTGCCACGCTACCCGTCGAACAGCCGCCTATGATGATCCGCCCCACATTCGGCAACGCCCTGGTTGTCGAAAAACCCATATTCTCCCTTGGGTCCGGCACCGTCCCCGCCGGCACCAAAATAAGCATCCGGAGCGAAACTCACTATGCAGCGCTCTACTACACCACAAACGGCTGGACACCGACGACACAGTCCGCAAAGTACACCGGTCCCATCACCATCAACTTCAGCACTCATCTCGAAGTGATCGCGGTCGGGCCCAACTTCCTCCGCAGCAGTGTCGAGCGCGCTGACTACAAAGTCCCCAACGCTCCGGCTCCTATTCTGGAGTCTTCTGTACTCGTACCAGAGGACGGAACGATGCGAGCCGGCACGCCCGTGCGCGTCACTTTCGCTGGTAAAGAAATCGACTCCGAATCAGCCGCCGTGGGCGACGAGATCACCGTGGTTCTTGCGGAACAGATCAAGCTCGGCGAGACGGTACTCGCTCCCAAGGGTGCCCCCGTGAGCGCGGCCCTCACCTTCGCCGATCCCAGCCACGGTTCCGCTCCCGGCGACCTCGTCTTTGAAATTCGCTCAGTCGAGATCGCTGGCAAACATGTGCCCCTGTTCGGCGGCGAAACCCTCGAGGGTGCCAAGGGAGTTTTGGGAGGCAAGAGCGCCAAGATCCAGCTTGGTATGACCGCGATGGCCTTTGTCGCAGCCGATACCCTCGTTAAGTAAGCAAACAGCACAGCCGTGATTCCACAGCGCGTTCAGGTACTCAACTTCTGCTAGAATCCCTGCCGTGAAAAGACGAACCTTGCTCCAGGCAATCCCCGCGGCGGCATTTCTTCCGGCAACACTTTGGGCCGCTTCTCGGGAAGACCACGTCACTCCTGCCCCGGCCGACACCGGGATCTACGAACTCCGCGTCTATCACGCTGCGCCAGGAAAATTGGGAGATCTGCTAACCCGCTTCCGCGAACACACCATAAAACTCTTTGACCGGCACGGAATGAAAAGCGTTGCTTACTGGACGCCCCTCGATGAGCCCGAGAAGAGTAATACTCTCATCTACATCGTCCGTCATCCCAGCCGCGAAGCCGCAGCCGCCAACTGGAAATCGTTCGGGGACGACCCGGAATGGAAGAGTGTCCACGACAAGTCTGAGGCGAACGGCAAACTCGTGGACAAAGTTGACTCCACGTTTCTCGCCCTAACCGACTTCTCCCCGTCGTTGCGCTAGAAACTGATGTACCTGCGAGGACTCGCCGCCTTTGAAAACCTTAACAGCGGAGGCTGCCCTGCATTTACCTATTTTGCAAGAGTGGGCACCACAAAATTTGCCAGTGGGAGACGTGAAACTCTTGGGCGATCAATCCCTACGCAGACTCTAATACACCAGCCGGAATGCCATCTCAACGTGGATGGGCATTTCAACGGATTGGCCATCTTTAAGAGCTGGCTCGAATCTCCATTGCCGAACCGCTTCTACTGCGCTCTTAGAGAAATCTCTTCCGGGCGAAGCCTCTACCTTGATGTCGTGAGGCTGTCCATCAACGCCTACCACGAGTCCTATTGAGACGGTTCTCTCGTCTCGAGTCCGGCGTGCATGCTCAGGATAATCGGGCTCGCGTTGGAACACGACACGAGGTCCCCGATTCTTGGTTGGATCCCGTTCCACAACCTTGACTTCGCAGTCTGGAGCTGCTCCAGCTTCAATCTCGACGGGAATTGGCTCGTCCGCCTTTTGCGAAACAACATCACTACTTACATACACAGTCGATCCGGCCGATGTGAGCACCTTAAGCGTCGACCCCATTTGCGCAACCACCTGCATCTTGTGGCCACAGGAGAAAGTGCCGACCCGCACCTTCATGCAGTGCTCCAGAAAAACGGGCACTAACTGCTCAGGTTTATCACTCGCGCAATAGATGTAGCCCACCGGATCAGCCTTCTTCGTCTGCGCCCAGCTAACTAAGGCTAGCGTAAGAACGATCAACTGAAAGGCACCGTGCCGTCGCATGGACTGAAATCTTATCCGACATCATTGCTTTACGCAAAGCAAAGAGGACGGTGGTTAGGACCCTGCGGCACAATGTTTGAGACTAAGCCCTAAATGAGCGGGCCGGCCGCGCTCACGCGCGGCCGGCCTTCTCAGCGCTCCAGATCTTCCAAACTGGAGGTGGGGGAGGGAATTCGAAAAGCAACTTACGACTGCACAATCTTCTCCAGCGCCATCCGGCTGCGGATCACCAGCGTCGCGCCCTTTAGCTGCATCAACTGTTTCTTCTTAAACTCGGAGAAGAGCCGGCTTACCGTCTCGCGCGTCGTTCCGATAATCTCTGCAACCTCTTCATGAGTCAGTGTCAGCTTCACCTGCGCCGACCCATCTTCGGAAGTGCTCTTGCTCGACCACGAAAGCAGCAGCTTCGCAAATTTCTCCGACGGCGAAGCGGCCAGACCCAGCGTCCGGATCTCCTCATACGCCGTGTAGTAGTTGCGGCTCAACTGCTGGGCCACGCGCACCGCCACTTCCGGAAAATCCTTCAGCATCTGCAGAAAGGAATCGCGAGGAATGAAATTGGCCTGCCCCGGCTCCATCATCTCGGCTGTCACTTCATACGGCCGGTTTGAAATCACCGCGTTCAAGCCGAGAATGTCCCCCCCATCGGAGATCTTTGTGATGATGGTCTTTCCGTCGCGCGAAGAGGTCGACAGTTTTACCCTGCCCGCGCAAAGCACAAACACCCCGCGCGGCTGCTGCCCCTCGATAAACAGCATCGTTCCTTTGGGATAGATCGCGGTCGATTTCACATCGTTCAGCCTTTGTGCAGGTTGAAGAGGAAGATTGCAGAAAAGATGTTCTGCCCTCACCGGGCAGGTGAGGCAGTTATCCAAAATATTAAGACCGTAAGGAGCTCGCATCACAAACCTCCCAGGGTCCGGAGCCTGCCGAGAACCCTCGGCGTCTCCAACCCTCGGGAAGGTAATGGCACGCCGCGAGCCAAAATCCGCACACCCCACGGCAACGAGCCAGATCGCCCTATGCACCAGAAAATGCAGGGTTTATAGTCCCATTCCCAGATTGGAACCCGCTCATCGATACCATCAAGTCCAGGGATTTTGGGTTATTTCCCACACACCGGTGCGTGATCTGAATCACAAGGATTAGTGATCTAAGTACCCAAAGGACTCTTACCGAAGAGATTTCTCTACCCTATGGCCCCACCGTGACCTGCAGAGCCGAGGGCGTCTGCAGGTTCTCCCGATAAATCAAATTCTTCGGCGCCACTTCACCCACTGCGTCGACATGGACAACGTATCCCCCATGGGGCAAAGTCTCCCCAAAGGGTAACTCCTTCGATAGCGTGCCTCGCCGCAGCACAAAATGCTGATATCCGATTGCCGTCGCCCGCCCATTCTCCGCAACCGCCAGCACGTAGAACGTTAAATCCATGTCGTCCGGCGTCGTATTCGCAACTTCCACGGTACCCTCGATCCGGTTCCCGCTCACTCGCGCCGGGGTCTTCCAATTCAGAGTCAACGCCGAACGCACTCGAAGCACAAATCCCTTCTGCACCGCCTGCTGCGGTTTGCCCCCATCCGTCACCGACACGGTAAATTGAAACTCCCCCGAACGCTCCGGCTGCCCGTGCAGCAATCCGTCCTCTTCAAGCTTGATCCCAGGTGGCAGCGCCCCCTTCTCCAACTTCCAGTGCAGAACCGGCACTCCCCCGTGCGCCCGAAACTTGAACTCATACGTTGCGTGCGGAAAAGTATCGGGCAGATCCGAATCGTTCTGGATCACCAGCGAGGGCCCGTCCTGCGGCGCGGCCTGCGCGCCCTGAGTTTCAGCCTGCCGATCACCCGCCCGGACCACATCAAGCTGACAGGCCGCCATCCCCAGCACACACGCCAACCCGACGACCAGCCCCCCATCTCGCCGCACCCTCCGCACCTTGTTCATCTCTCCCCCTCAGGAAATCACTATGAATAATAGGTTCTTGTCATCCGGAGCGCGTTTTCTTGCGCGAAGGACCTCGGCAATTCGCCAGCAGATTGCCTAGGTCCCTCGCCTCCACAACGGATCACTCGACACCATGATCGGCGGCCCAGACCCCGATTCCCTACTCTCCCACAATTCTCCTGCCCACGTATAAGAATGTTCCGTCAGGGCAGTCTTGCACCCCACGCCACCCTCTCCACACAGAAGTCACATTGACTTGGATTTGAGGTTTCTGAAAAACTACCTACTGGGAGTCCTCTGTCGCGCTCCTGCATCTGTATCTCATGGAATTGCTGCTCAATCTCGCTTGGCTGCTCCTGGCGCTGCCTGCATATTGGTTATGGCGCGGCGCGAGAAGTGCCCCTGCCGGCCGCAAATTCAATTCCCTGCAGTGCGTGCTGACTCTGGGCTGCCTGCTGGTCATTCTCTTCCCCGTGATTTCGGCCACTGACGACCTCTGCGCCATGCAGACCGAGACGGAAGAGTCTCCGGCCAGTAAGCGAACAATCCGGCAGATCTCCAGCGACAAAACGCCCGCATGGAAGTGGCACACTCCGCCCGCGTTGACCGCAAAAATAAGTTCCTTGATCTTGAGTGATGAGGGCTGGCTTCCAACCCTGTCCCCAGTTTCGTCCACTCCAGCGATGCCCGCCATTGAGCGGACGGGCCGCGCTCCTCCTGCTTCTTTTCCCTGGTAGGTCCTGGATTCGCCGATTGTTGGTGAAACAAAAACACGGCGAAGGTTTATTTATCCTTACAAAATTCTTAGGCGGGAAGCGAGATAGTTCTGTTGTCGGCCCAATCGCCGGGACACACCGCCGGGGCAAGTTTTCTTCCCCATACCGGGCAAATGGACGCCCGATGGAGTTCTTAAATGCAGTCGACACTATTAAGATTAGCCACGATAGCCGCGCTTGCGGCTACCAGTTTTGCGCAGGCAGCCCCCCATCCTGCGCCTCCCACCGTGGCTCATGTCTGGACCTGGGAAGCGGTCAAAGACCGCTTCCAGTTGAACAATACGACGCTCCAGGCAAGCCGCTTAAACATTGACGAACTGAAGGCGCAGGAAATCACCGCCCACCTCCGCCCCAATCCCGACTTCACCCTGTCGGCGGACGGCACCCAGATATCTCCGAGCAATGGCCGGTGGACCCCCTTTGCGGGCACCTTCGTTTCTCCCGGAGTCAGCTATCTTTTTGAACGCCGCAACAAACGCGGCCTGCGCTTCGAAGCGGCCAAGCAAGGTACCGCCATCGGCATCGCCCAGCAGTCTGACTCCGAGCGCAATCTCCTCTTCAATCTGCGCAACGCATTCGTCGGCGTCCTCCAGGCCAAGGCTGTGCTCCGCCTTACGCAGGACAATCTGGACTCGTACGACAAGATCCTGAGAGTCAGCCGCGACCGCTTCCAGGCTGGCGACATCGCCCGCATTGATTTCGATCGCCTCGAGTTGCAGCGCCTGCAATTCGAATCCGACCTGCAAACCGCCTTGGTCAATCTGCGCACCACCAAAATCAACTTGCTCGCGCTCCTCGACGACCGCAGGCCGGTCGACAGCTTCGACCTCGACGGACCGTTCGATTTCAGCGAAGACCTCCTCTCGCTCGATGACTACCGCAAAGATGCACTCGACGCTCGCCCCGACCTTCGCGCCGCGGCGCTCACCGTAAAGCAGGCGGAAACCAACTACCAATTAGCCGAGGCCAACGGCTCGACCGATCCGACCATCGGAGTCTGGTTCACCCACAACGGATCGTTCAACAACCCCGACGCCCTGAATACCCTTGGCGCCAGCGTCAACATCCCGCTGCGCATCTTCGACAGCAATCAGGGCGAAACGCTGCGCACGAAAATTGACGTCCAGCGCAATGAGAAGCTGCGCCAAGGCACCGAAACGCAGGTCTACAGCGATGTGGACTCCGCCTACGCCACCCTGACCAGCGATATCAACCTGCTGAAGCCCTACAAGCGCCAGTATCTGGAGCAGGCAGTTCGTGTGCGCGACACAGTTTTGTTTTCCTACCAGCACGGCGGTTCTTCCCTGCTGGATTTCATCAATGCGGAAAGTGAATACCGCACCGTGCAGTTAAGTTATGTGAATCTGGTCGGATCGTATCTGACCGCGGCAGCTCAGCTGAATTTAGCAGTGGGTCGCGAGGTTATCCAATGAAAACATTCCTATTCCAGCGCGGCTCCGGTGCCATTCGCAACTCTGCGTCCTGGCTTCCGCTCTTGCTATTGTTCGCGGTCATCGGCGGCGCCGTTGCCTGCTCAAAAGAAATGCCCGCCGCGGCAAGCAAGCCACCCGTCACGCTCGATCCCGACGCCTTCGAGACCGATCAGCCCCAGCTGTTCAAAACCGCGAAGGCAGAGACCCGCGCGCTTCCGACGCAAGTCACCGCCAATGGCACGGTCTCGCCCGACGTAAACCGCACCATCCACGTCACCTCGCTCGGCGGAGGCCGCGTCATCGACCTCAAAGTGAAACTGGGCGACACGGTACAGAAAGGCCAGACGCTGCTGGTGATTTCCAGCCCCGACTTGGCCTCGGCCATGTCGGATTATCAAAAAGCCAAGGCCGACGAAGTGCTCTCTCACAAGGCTCTCGACCGCGCTCAAATGTTATTTGACCGCGGCGCCATCGCGGCCAAGGACCTCGAAACCGCGCAGGACGCCGAAGACAAAGCCAAAGTCGACGTAGAAACCTCGGACCACCGCGTCCGTCTGATGGGCGCCGACCCCGCCCACCCCAGCCCGTTGATCGACCTGAAGGCGCCCGTCTCAGGCACCGTCGTCGAGCAGAACATTGCAGGATTCGAAGGCATCAAGAGCCTCGACAACACTCCGAATCTCTTCACCATCGCCGATCTCGGCCAGGTCTGGGTGGTCTGCGATGTATTCGAAAATGATTTGGGCGAAGTACATCTCGGCGATTCCTCCGAGATCCGTCTGAACGCCTTCCCCGATCGCGTCTTTAAAGGAAAAATCGCTGACATCTCGCGCGTGCTTGATCCCAACACCCGAAGCGCCAAGGTTCGCATCGTGCTTGGCAACGCCGATGGCTCGCTCCGTCCTGGCATGTACGCCGTGGCCACCTTCCGTTCCCGCAAGCTGACGAACCGTGTAGTCGTGCCGGCCACCGCCATCATGCGCCTGCACGACAAAGACTGGGTCTTCCGCAAAGAGAGCGACAAACGCTTTCGCAAAGTCGTAGTGCAGGCCGACGGCCTCGCTCCCGATGGCATGCAGGAAATTCGCGATGGCGTAAAGCCCGGCGACGAACTCGTCACCAACGCTCTAGAGTTCTCCACCGAAGTGGCGGAGAAGAAGGAATGATCCGCGCGTTAATTGATTTTGCCCTGCGCAACCGCCTGATGATTCTGGGCGCATCACTGGTGCTCTTCGCCTGGGGCATATTCTCATTCCACGCCTTGCCCATCGAGGCCTATCCGGACGTCGCCGACACCTACGCGCAAGTCATCACGCAGTGGCCGGGACACGCCGCCGAGGAAGTCGAACAGCAGATCACCGTCCCGCTCGAAGTGGAACTCAATGGCGTCGACCATCTCACGCATCTCCGCTCCGTGTCGCTGATGGGCCTGTCGATCATCACCATCATTTACGACGACAACATCACCACCTTCAACGCGCGCCAGGAAGTTCTCGATCGTTTGCAACTCGTGACCCTGCCTCCGGGAGTGAATCCAGGCATCGGGCCGGACTACAGTCCGACCGGTCAGATCATGTTCTATTCGCTGACCAGCACGAATCCAAAATACGACGTGATGGAACTGAAGTCGCTGAATGACTGGGTCGTGGTCAACCAGTTGAAGTCCGTGCCGAATATCGTCGACGTGAATCCCTTTGGCGGCCCGACGCGCGAGTACCAGGTCCAACTGGACCCGGGAAAGTTAGTCTCCTACGGCCTTTCGCTCTCGCAGGTAGAGAACGCTCTGGTCGCGAACAACATCAACGCGGGCGGCGGATTCATCGAGCGCGGCGAACAAGCTCTGAATGTCCGCGCCGTCGGCCTGATGCAGACCACCGACGACATCGCCGCCACCGTGGTGAAAGTGCAGAACGGAACGCCAGTGCGCGTGCGCGATCTGGGGAATGTATTTCAGGCCCCGAAGGTCCGCCTCGGACAACTGGGCAAAACCATCCGCAAAGAAGACGGCACAATCCTCAACAGCGATGACGTCGTCGAAGGCATCGTCCTCCTTCGCAAGGGCGCCGTGGCCGAGACCACACTCGACGCCCTGCACCAGAAGATCGATGAGTTGAATGGGAAAGACGGCAAAGCCGGATTGCTGCCGCAAGGCGTGAAGCTCGTCGCACACCTCGACCGCAGCGAACTGATGCACCACACCACGCACACCGTTCTACGAAACCTGACCGACGGCGTGATTCTGGTAACACTGATTCTCTTCCTGTTTCTCGGCAACGTACGCAGCGCACTGATCGTCGCCATCACCATTCCCTTCTCTCTGCTCTTCGCCGCTATCCTGCTCGATCTGCGCCACATTCCCGCAAACCTCTTGTCGCTGGGCGCACTCGACTTCGGCATGGTCGTCGATGGCTCGGTGGTGATGGTCGAGAACATCCTCCGCCACACCTCCTTCGGCAACACCAAGAAGACGTTTATGGAGACGATCGCCGTCGCGGCCCACGAAGTGCAGCGCCCCGTCTTCTTCGCTCGCGTCATTATTATTGTTTCTTATCTGCCCATCTTCACCCTGCAACGCGTCGAAGGCCGATTGTTCAGTCCCATGGCATGGACGGTCGCCTTCGCCCTGCTCGGCGCGCTGGTGTTCGCCCTGCTCATTGCCCCCGTTCTGTGCAGCCTGCTATTCAGCTCGGAGATCAAGGAATGGCGCAACCCCGTCCTCGAGTGGCTCAACCGCACCTATGGCCGCTCTCTCGACTGGTGCTTCGATCACATGAAGTTCACCCTGGGCATGGGTTTGCTGGCGCTCGCGGTCATGCTGTTTATCGCGATGAGTGGGGTTATCGGTTCGGAATTTCTTCCTCATCTCGATGAAGGCGCGATCTGGGTGCGCGGAACCCTGGCCCCCAGCACCGGACCTTCCGCCAGCATCGCCATGTCGAAGAAGGCCCGACTGGTACTGGCCAGCTTTCCCGAGGTCAAACAAGTCATCAGCCAGGTCGGCCGCCCCGACGACGGCAGTGACGCCAGCGGCTTCTATAACACGGAATTCTTTGTCGACCTTCGTTCGCGCGATGAGTGGCGCAGCGACTTCCACGGCAAGAAAGATGAACTCATCGCCGCCATGGACAAAGACCTCCAGCAGTTCCCCGGCGTCGACTGGAACTTCTCCCAGCCGATTTCCGACAACGTGGAAGAAGCCGTTAGCGGCGTCAAAGGCGAACTCGCCGTAAAACTGTTCGGAACCGATCTGAAGACGCTCGAAACCAAAGCCGACGAGATCCAGGGCGTGATGAGCCAGATCCCCGGTGTGGCCGACTTGGGCACGTTTCAGGTCCGCGGCCAGCCCAACGTGAACTTGAACGTAAACCGCGCCGCCGCCGACCGCTTCGGCATCAATGTCAGCGACATTCAGGACGCGGTCGAGACCGCCGTCGGCGGAAAAGCGTTGACCCAGATACTGATCGGCGAGCAGCGCTACGACCTTACCGTCCGCTACTTGCCCCAATACCGCCAATCGACCGAAGACATCAGTAACATCCGCATTCTGGCTCCCACCGGAGAGCGAGTTTCTCTCGCCCAGCTGTGCACCATCACTCTCGACGATGGCGCATCCACGATCTATCGCGAGGGCAACTCCCGCTATATCGCCATCAAGTACAGCGTGCGCGGCCGCGACCTCGGCTCGACCGTGCGCCAGGCAATTGAAGACGTCGGACAAAAGGTCAAACTACCCGAGGGCTATCACCTCGACTGGACCGGAGAATACGAGAGCCAGCAGCGCGCCAACCGCCGCCTCGCGTTCATTGTTCCCATCACGCTGCTCCTCATGTCGTTCATTCTGTACACCGCCTTCAGTTCCTGGAAGTGGGTCGGCCTGATTCTGGCCGTGGTCGCGCTTTCTCCCCTGGGCGGCTTTCTCAGCCTCCTTATTACTGGGACGCATTTCAGCGTCTCGTCGGGACTCGGCTTCCTCGCCCTCATCGGCGTCTCCGTCGAGATCGGCGTGATCCTGATCGAATACATCAACCAGTTGCGCACCCGCGGCATGCCCGTTCGCGAAGCCGCCAAGGAAGGCGCTGCCCTCCGCCTCCGCCCCATCATGATGACGATGCTGGTCGCGACCCTCGGCCTGCTGCCCGCAGCCATGTCGCACGACATCGGCTCCGACTCGCAGCGTCCCTTCGCCATCGTGATCGTGGGTGGCCTAATCGTGGAGTTGCTGGTCAGCGTGATCCTGTGGCCAACTCTCTACGTCTTCTGGGCCCGCCCCGGCGACCGCCTGCCCCCCTCCGAACAAAGCTTCATGTCCGAAGGCGAGCACGTCGACTAAGTGTGTTGCTTGATATCCAGTAAACTTCGCCCCACGGATTCACGCGGATCTACCCGGATAGAGGCAACCCTGAAAATAGAAGTCTGATTTTTCGGGATGGAATAGATATTTAGGAGGAAGCTCAGAGCTAAAGGCCAGAAGCTAGAAGCTCAAAAGAAATAAGAGTTCCGAGGTGGTGTGGGGTCCATTCGTCTCGGCCAGTAGCTCGCGTTTGACCCTTGCTCGACCTGCTCTCGCTGCTTCCCTTGCGGGGAACTGCGCGCGATCTTCGCTTGGGCTCCGGGCTCACCGCCAACCGGATAAACCTACCCTACGCCTCGGAACTCTATCTTGCCTTCAACATTTCTTCTTCGTTCTCCTCAACCAGCGCTTTGCTATAGACCCTTGCTCACCCTCCTTCCCAATCTTGCGATCAGGAAAGTGACTCCGCTTGAGCCCCGGACGCCGCACCAACCGGAAAAACTTAAGAAGCTGTCAAAGAACGATCTTGTTGTACTCCTTCTATTTTTTCAGTCAACGAAAAATCGCACTCCGTAACTATCTGCATTTTCAATCGAGTGCAGCCCGTCCACAAGCCTATGACCGGAAATAGTGCAGTGGTGGAATAGGTTTTTCGCGGAAGCCGCGTCAGACGCGGGTTTCCGCAGGATTCATTGGGTGACGATAACGCTGGCGTTGACGCAAGGGATTTTTTCCGGACTGTGAAAATCGCGCACTTCCCGCGCCCGGCTGGGGGTTTCAAGATTGTGTTCGGATAGCAGTCTGTGGAGACGGCGGCCCCACCATCCTCCGAAACGGATCCCAGGACCCTGCCGAATCACAAGTGGACTTCGCAAGCTGCGGGGAGTGGTCCCGCAAGATTGGCCTCGCTCGCTTTCGGGTTACTTCAGGAGTTCCTTCACCGGGATGGTGACCGAGCCCAAGGCTCCAGAGCCGGCGTCGCGCACCAGAACTCGGAGCTCGGCCGAAGCGGGATCGATGATCAGACGCTGTTGCAGGGTCAAGCCATTTTCTGCGACCAGACTGTATTCCTTCCGGTCAAAACTGACGTCGAGGTGCTGCTTTTTCACGAAAAGAAACTGGCCCGAGGAATCCTTCTGCAAGAAGAGCAGATCCATGCTTTCCCGGTTTTGATTGCCCTCGTCGCGCAGAAGGAATTGTTTTGGGTCCAACGTGACCTGCAGTTTCACTAGGTGGGCTGAAGCAGGCGGCACCGTCTGGCCTTTCACGCTAACGCCGAGACCGGTGGCATCGAGCGGGCTGCGCGCCGCCTCTTGTAGAGCGGTCCTCATGATTGCTGCGCCTTCGGACCTTTCTGGAAAAGCGAAGTAGCCCTGCCGGTAGCGCAGATGTGCGTCTTCCGCGGGCACGCTGATTTTGATCTCGCGGAATTCGCCGTTCCAAACTCCATGGTTGGGGTAAAAACCGATCGTGTATGTGTAGCGGCCATCTTCGAAGGCAGAGTTAATCGCTCCCGCAATATCGTTGGTGCCGTAAAAGGCTCTGCCTCCCGTCCGGTCGGCAAGCAGTCGGAAGGTATCGCGCCGGTCCTGGCGGGTGAAAAAGCCGATGAAAGCGCCTGCCTCGATCCCGTGGGCATCAATCGGGTAGATCGCCATATTCACGCGATTGAGGACCCGGGCTAGAACGCTCATGTCGCCGGCGCCCGCCGCGCTTGGTACGTTCGGGTTATCGAAACGGAAGTCGTCTCGATCCGGAACGCCGATACGGCCGGCTCCCAGTTGGATCGGAATTCCGTCGGAAATCCACACCAGACTCTTGCGGCCGGGAATATTGGCGACATAGTCCGCGAGGGCGACAAACGCCGCGCTCGTAATCCGAAAGCGGTCAACCACCGCCCAATCGGCGATTTTCCCATTGGCATTGTCAACGTGATCCTCAAAACTCTTAAAGAAGGGATCATTGTCCAGGCCAGGGACGTGGAATACCTTGGGATTCGAAGCGTCAAAGGCTGCCAGCAGTCGGGGACTGAAGCGGTTCACCGAACTGGCGAGCGCGGCAGTGTCTTGCGTGAAGTCGTGCAGGGAAATGAGTTCGGTCGTAAGCGCAAAAATCGCAACGTGGTCCTGCGGCTTGACCGATTTCAGAAAATGCAGAACATTCCAGCGCGCGTAGCCCTGGTCCTCAAAGGAGGTATTCAAACAATCGAACAGAAGGACAATCGTGGCGCCAGGATCTTCTCCCTTCAGGTCGGAGCGGTTGGTGAATACGCTGGCGGGGAGAGGATGGGCCGGTGCGTGACCGGGAGCAGTTGCCGAAAAGAAGGCGATTTCCTGCGGCTTGCCGCCGTCGAGCACCCTAAAGTCCTCTTTTCTTAACCCGGTCATGGGGGCGCCTTCTTTGTCTTGCACGATCACGCTGACCTGTAGGAGGCGGGTGGTGACGTGTATGACGGGCGTCTTCTGCTGCGTCGAGTCGGCAGTGCCGGCAGGGGTTTGGCTCTGCGCGCTTGCGCTCACAGTAAATAGCAGGAGCGACACAGCTGACAAAGTGACTAAGGTTAAACGCGAGCGCATGCGAAAGCTCCGCGTAATAGTAATCGATTCTTAGCGATCCAGTCTTTGCGGACCTGCAACTGGGCCATCAGTGGCCAATTGTACGGCGTATCCCGTCGGTATATCGAGCACGACCGCTCGACGCTTTTCAGCAGTGTCGGCTCCCAGGCCCGAGTAGACTTCGGTGGTGCCAACCAACCAAAGGAGCTCGGGAGAAAGGAGCCGAACAGGAAGAGCCTTATCTTGCGGACTTATTTCAAGCCCAGCTCGCCATCGTATTGTCGGATAACGCCATAGCACTCGCAGGCGGAGTCCTCAAGTTTCTTGCGGTTCACGATCTTCACCGCGCCACGGGTGTACTCGATGATCCCTTTCCTCTGCAAAAAACCAGCCGCCAGGCTCACGGTAGGCCTATCGGTCCCTAGCATCGTTGCGAGAAAATCATGCGTGATGGGCAGCGCGCCTGAGTCCACTCTGTCCTGAGTCATTAGCAACCACCGCGCAAGGCGCTGCTTAATATCGTGCAGCCGATTACAAGCGGCCGTTTGTGCAACCTGCATACTCCGAACTACTGCATAGCGGTTCAACATCAATTGCAGGTGTGGCGCGGATTCCAACGTATTTTGCAAAGCTCCAACTTTTACCCGAAATCCGTCCCCCGTGACTTGAACCACCGCCCTCAGCAGACCCCTGCTCAGGCCGACAACCGCTGGTGTTCCTGTGAAGCCCTCATTGCCAACTACGCCAGCCTCGGCGGTCTTTCCATCTTTCATCACGACGACCAGCGAAATCAGACCTCGATTCAGGAAATACGCAAATTCTAGCTTTCCGCCGCTCTCGTGAAGGACTAGATGGTTTGGCAAGCGGACGTATTCGAGGTGTGGGCGGAGGGAGTTGTACTCGCTATCGGAGATTGATAGAAGTATTTTGTTGCTGACTGGCTTTCCTGCGGCATTTGTCCGCTCGCCAGACTGCACGACTTGGAGTTCCTTGCGCGCCACAAGTGAGAACCGAAAAAACCTCCAGGACCGAGGATGAACACCCGTCATGTTGTGCGAAACAGGAACTCTGCTGATTCGCGCTACTCGGTGGAGTATACAGGGGCAAACGCGACGGTTCTGTAGGGTATCGTACATTGGCCTCACCCTGCGACGCGCAAGCATCGCGACACGCGAAGTGTGCCCAACAGTCAAAACGATTCCGCTTCATTTCAATCCAGACCTCGATAATGAGACGTCCCCACGAATGAACCGTTTTCACGTATGTAGTCTGGCCAACAGACATCACAATTGGCATGTGATATTAGTCCACATGGAAACCTAAATGGGTCCCCGTGCGGCGGCCAAGAAACTCAGCAAATTCGATACCAAGACATTCCTTTCGACCCACAACGGCGGTAGGAAAATCGTAGCCTTTTCCAAAAAGAAGACGATCTTTCTTCAGGGAGACTCCTCCGATGCTGTTTTTTATATACAGACAGGACGAGTAAAACTCACCGTCGTGTCGAGGAGCGGGAAGGAAGCCACAATAGGCATTCTGAACGTGGGCGATTTCTTCGGAGAAAGTTGCCTTACCGGTCAGCATCTCCGCTTGTGTTCCGCGACTGCAATGACCGATTGCTCGGTGATGCGAATCGACAAGAAGTCCATGATGGAGGTCCTTCACCGGGAACAAACGTTTTCCGATTTGTTCGTGGCATATCTGCTGACCCGGAACATCCGATACGAAGAAGATTTGGTTGACCAACTTTTCAATTCCAGCGAAAAGAGACTAGCTCGGATTCTGCTGTTGCTGGCTCACTTTGGCAAGGAAGGCGTGCACGAAACTCCTATCCCCAATATCAGTCAGGAGACCCTGGCTGAGATGATTGGCACGACTCGCTCGCGGGTTAGCTTTTTCATGAACAGGTTTAGGAGATTGGGGTTAATTGACTATCACGCCGGTAATGATTTGCGAATTCACAGTTCACTTCTCAACATCGTTCTCCACGACTAGAACTTCATTCCGCATGGGAACTAATCCATGACCGCTCTAGAAGCATCCCACAAGCCGAGATTGCCTGTTATGCGCTGCCCCTATTGCATCGAGGGCGGCAGTTTCAAGGTGATGATTGGCCAGGGTGGAGGGGACTGGTACATGTGTGCCCGATGCGGACATCTGACCTTGCCAACGGATCCAGTGTTTGAGTGTACTTGCCCCAAGTGCGTCCAGCTAAAGAATCGTAGCCCCGAAACTCGCGGCTAAAGGTCCCACGTTCGATTACAGCCTGTTTCATGGTTTGGATTGTGAGACATTAAGCTGCGGGACTGTTCCTCCGTGCCATCCCACCGACGCCAAAGGCGACACTCTGAACGCGCTCGCCCCGACCCCATCCTTCCCTGACCACACTATTCCTATCTGGCGCTCATGCAGAAATCTTGCAGAGACGCAGATTTCACTTGACATTAAGTTATTACTTATATAACGTATTACTTATGTCAGAAACATTCAAGCTGAATGCTTCATTCGCTGCCCTCGCCGATCCTACCCGCCGGGCAATCCTGGCCCGTCTCGCCTCGGGTGAGGCCACTGTCATGGAACTGGCCAAGCCCTTCGAAATGACGCAGCCCGCGATCTCCCAACACCTGAAGGTGCTCGAAGCAGCGGGACTCATTGTTCAGCGGGTCGACGGTACGAAGCGCCCTCGCCGATTAGCGAAGGCCGGCATCGAAGCGATGGACCAATGGCTGGCGATGTTGCGCAAAACCTTGGAGAAAAACTACAACCGGCTCGATGAAGTTCTGGCAGCTATGGAACCAAACGCAAAGGGAAAAAACGATGAACACGATGACCAAGATGACGCTGAAGACTGAAGGCGATACCCACATTGTGGTGACCAGGCGATTCGCGGCGCCACCCGAAACCGTGTACCGCGCGCATACCGAGCCGAAACTGATCCAGAAATGGTTGCTAGGCCCCGATGGCTGGACAATGCCCGTCTGCATCAATGATGCGCGACCAGGCGGCAAGATCCGCTACGAGTGGACCAACGGCAAAGGCGCCGGATTTCATATCACCGGCGAATATCTCGAACTTCACCCCTACCGCAAGATTGTCCACGTCGAGCGCATGCACCTGCCCGATCCAACGCCGGACAACCACGTCGAAACCAGATTCGATCCGGATGGCGACGGCACTCGAATGACCATGCGCATGACCCTCCCCGATGCTCAAACGCGAGCCGCCATGCTTGCGACCGGCATGGAACACGGAATGGAAGCGAGTTACGCTCGGCTGGAAACCTTGCTCTAGGCTCAGAGAAAAAACAGAGCGCGCATCCCCCGATCGCGCTCCGGCACCGCGAGCAGGAGACCCACTGCGGTGAACTTCATACGATAGCCGCAGCCCGTCCTGAGTCGTCCGCTTCAAGGCAGACCAGGACGGGCCACAGCGTTCGCGGTTCTTATTTTCCCGTTCCGTTGAGTTGCACGGTTTGTGTGCCCACAGCATCCTTGATACTCAACGTCGCGGAGCGCGCGCCGGTCACCGTTGGTGTGAAGCTGACTGTGATCGTGCAATCCCAGTGGGCCTTGCAGCTGATCCCGCAGTTCGAGGTCTCGCTGAAATCGCCGGGGTCGGTGCCTCCCAACGTGATGCTGGTAATGCTGAGCGTTTTGCTCTGATCGTTGGTAAGAATCACGGTCTGCGATTTCTTCGTGGCCACCGTCACCGATCCGTAGTTTACGGTGAGCGATGAAATGCTCACCGGCTGCGTGCTGTTGAACATCACGCTGAGGAAGCTGGGACTGAAGACCACACCATTGACCAGCGCGACATCGAGCATGCCGTCGCCGTTGAAGTCAGCAACTGCGGCGCTCATGACGGCCGTGCCCGAGTAATAGTTCTCCAAAACGGTGAACGTGCCATCGCCCTTGCCCTGGAGTACGACGGGCCCGGTAGGAGTTCCACCAAAGTAGGGAATGACCACATCCAGTTTCCCGTCCCCGTTGAGATCGGCGACAATTGGAATTTCTGGGCTCTGATGGGGCAAGCAGTTGATCGAGCCGGGTGTAAACGTGCCGTCGCCATTTCCTTTGAGGAAGGCATAGCCACGGTCGTTATTTGTGCAGCCGTTGGCCGTGGTGGTGACCAGCACGTCGGCTTTTCCGTCCTGGTTGAAATCGGCGGCCGCCAGCGTGATCGGATAGTACGGTGTTACGGTCGCGATGGGAGCGCCAAACGTGCCGTTGCCGTTACCCAGCAAAACGTAAACGTCGGTCACATTGCCGGCCGTCGCCACCCCGATGTCCATCTTCCCGTCGCCATTGAAGTCGGCAAAGGTCAGATAGACGCCGTGCGGGTTGATGGCGGCAATGCCGGTGACCAGCGTTCCCGCGTTGTAGGTTCCGGCGCCCTTGTTGAGCAGCACGCTGAGGGTGCCGTCTGCGTTTTCTGTAACGATGTCGAGCTTGCCATCGCCGTTGACATCGACGAGGTAGACCTCTTGCTCTTGGGCCGTGGAGCCGGTTGGGTAGTACGCGGCGGTCTTGAACTTTCCCGTCCCTAAACCGATCAGGACTGCAACCGTGTTGTTCTGGCAACCAGCGAACGTGGCGTCTTGCATCGTCGCAACGATATCGGCTTTGCCGTCTCCGTTCACATCGCCGGTGGCGACCCACTCAACAAGATTATTGGCGCAAGTACTGGCGGTGACCTGCGACGTCGCTCCCAACACACCGTGAGAACTGCCTAGGTTGATGCCGATCTTTCCGTTCGCGCCACCACTGAGCGACTGCGCGATGTCGGGGAATCCGTCGCCGTTAAAATCGGCGGTCACGATGTTGTTCGCCACCAGAGTCGTGCTGTAGGCGTAAAGCTGGTTGGTCTGAAAGGTACCATCGCCGCGGCCGAGCGACACGGTGTTGGTGGCTTCGCCGTCTGTGTCCAGCAGGTCGAGGGCGCCGTCGCCGTTGAAATCGGCCAAAGCGACGCTATAGTTGCCGCCGAAATTCGGCGTCTGCAGCGGATACGCCGGCCCTGTGGTGAAGACGCCCGTCCCCTTGCCATAAAACGTGAAGACATTTCCGCCGCCGTCGGCAAGAATGATGTCGAGCTTTTTGTCGTTGTTGATGTCCGCCAATACTACGTTATCGGTAGATAACATCGGTACGCCGTTGATGGTGCCGCTTTCCTTGAATGTGCCGCTGCCCTGGTTCAGGAAGATGATCGCGCCCTGATTCCCATTGGTCACGACCACGTCCGGCTTCTTGTCGCCGTTAAGGTCGCCGATGGCGATGCCGTCGCCGGTGGCCGAACCCGCGACTCCGGATGGATAGTAGGTCGCGGCCCCGAACGCGCCGCTGCCGGTGTTCAGCAGAATGCTGATCCCGTCGTTCGCGGATAGAGCAATGTCGAGTTTGCCGTCGCTATTCAAGTCGCCCACAGCAACCCCGCTACAGCATCCGGACGTGGTGCCCGTGCTGTAATTTACCGGAGCTTGAAACGTTCCGTCTCCATTGCCCAGAAAGACATAAATCCCGTTGTAGTTAGTCGAGCCCACCAGGTCGAGTTTGCCATCGCCATTCAGGTCAGCCGCGACAATGCTGTTCGGGCCAGCTTGGAAAGTACTGCTGTTCGGAGCAGCATAGGTGCCGCTGTAGATGAGGCTGCCGGTGCCATTGCCCAGGTAAATACGAACCTCAGTATTACCGGATGTAATATTTGTCGCCCATACGGCAACGTCGAGCAGGTGGTCGCCGTTGAAATCGCCTACGGCGATAGCGTCGTAGAAGGTATTACCGTCAGCGAGACTGAGCGTGATCGGCGTCTGGAACGTTCCGTTTCCTCATCCTAGGATCACATTGAGGTTGCTGCTGTAATCAAGAGTGACGATATCCAGTTTGCCGTCGCCGTTGAAGTCCCCGGTGGCGACTGCCACGCTTGAGTTACTGGTGGCCAGGGACGAAGTAAACGTCGTGGGCGAGGGAAAAGCCACGGGATAAGTCTGCGCCTGCGCCGGAACCACCATCCCAGCGATTGCAACCACAGCGGCGAACAGGGTAAGCGTCAACGTGCCCGCACGCTTACCTTGCCAAAAATTCGAATTCATCTTCTGTCTCCTGAGAATGATTTGCCTGAGGACTTGGTTCCGGGGGAGTAGCGTGCGTAGCCTCGCCGGAAACACGCTTCCGGTCAATGGACTGAGGATGGCGCGTCGCTTGTCGCTGGATAGCGAGCTAACAGCAATATTCGTAGCGATTTGCGTCGATTGATTGCCGGGAAACAGGGGGCTTCGATGAGCCCGAAAGTGCCATTTTCCCGGCTCGCGCTGGGTGCTAAACTCAGGCTCCTGCTGCACCCATCTTTTTTTATGAGTTCAGATCCGGTTTTTAGGAGTTCAGATCAGTCGCCGCCGGCTCCGATTCGCTTCGGTGTATTCGAAGCCGATTTGCGCGCCGGCGAGCTCCGCCGGAACGGAATCAAGGTCCGTCTTCAGGATCTGCCGTTCCGCGTGCTCACGCTCTTGCTGGCGCGTCCCGGGGTGGTGATCACGCGCGAGGAGTTCCGCCAGGCCCTCTGGCCCCCCGACGTCTTTGTGGATTTTGAGCAAGGCATCAGCAGCGCCGTCATGCGCCTGCGCGACGCCCTCAGAGATTCCGCCGACAACCCCATCTTCATCGAGACCGTCGAGCGCCGCGGCTACCGCTGGATCGGCCCCATCCATCCGCCCGAACCGGTCGCGCAAAACTCGCCCGCTCACGATTCCTCAGATCCAGACTCGCCCCACCAAAACTCCCTGCAGCAACCCCAGCTTTCCCAGGCAGGATCCCCGGCGCCGAGTTCGATCGCCTGGCGGAAACTGATCTACGCCCCTCCGTTGCTGGTGTTGCTTTTCGCGGTGTGGATGTTCCGCCCGGGCTACCGGAACGCCCAAGCAGGAGCTAAGTCGATTGCTGTTCCTACCCGAAGCCTGCATCTCCCCGCCAATCGCGAGGCGGAGGAGTTTTACCTCAAAGGTCGTTTTTACTGGAACAAGCGCACTCCCGAGAGCCTGAATCAAGCTGTGGACGCTTTCACTCAGGCCATTGCGCGCGATCCCAGCTATTCCGACGCCTACGTTGGCTTGGCCGACTGCTACAACCTGCTGCGCGAATTCTCCGCCATGCCCCCCAACGAGGCTTTTCTCAATGCGTTTGCCGCGGCCAAGAAAGCCGTTGAGCTCGACCCGCAGTCCGCCGATGCCCACGCATCGCTGGCCTTTGTGACTTTTTGGGGAATGTGGGACGCTCGCGACGCAGAAAAGGAATTTCGCCGCGCCCTCGAACTCGATCCAACAATGCCAAGGCCCACCACTGGTTCGCCACGTTTCTGCATGGCCTGGGCCGTGACGACGAGGCGCTCAACGAGATCGAGATTGCCCGCAAACTGGACCCCAACTCGTCATCAATTCTCGCCGACAAGGGGGAACTGCTACGGGGCGCCGGACGTTACGATCAGGCCCTCGCGGTCCTAACCCAACTCGAGGCAGCAGAACCCGACTTCGTTTCCCCGCATGTTTACTTGCAGTTTGCTTACTTCGATACCAGAGACTACCCCCGTTACATCGCCGAGCTGAAAAAAGAGGCTACCCTCAGGCACGACGCTGCGCAACTATCCGAAGCCGACGCGGCTGCCAAAGGCTTCGCCGCCGGCGGCGAACGCGGCTTGCAACAGGCGCTCTTCTTGGAACGAACCAGGCTGTATCAACAGGGGAAGTTGTCGTCTTATTGGGTTGCCCAGAGTAACGCCCGCCTTGGCAGGACCAGCGAGGCGCTCAAGTACCTGACCATTTGCGTCCAGTCGCATGACGGGTTGGCATTGAACATCCGCCAGGACCAGAGTTTCGCCAGCCTCCATGAAGACCCAGCTTTCAAGCAACTCTTCGTCATCATCGGCCTGCCGCCCATAAAGTAAATCGCCAGCAGTTCCCACTGCCGCCGGATGGAACGCCTCTCTACACCCCGGTCAATCTTTTCTTCGCCGGAGCCGCACTCTTCTTAGCAGCCCCCTTCTTGCCCTTCCCACCCGCCACAATATCCGCGATCGTCGTGTTCTCCAGAATTTTCGCCGCAGCGTCCCGCACTTCCAGAAACACCTCAAACAGCGCCCGATGGTCGGCGTCTTTCGCAATCAGGCCCCGCAGTTGTTCCGCATCTCCCATCGGCGCCAGCGGACCATCCACCAGACGGATAATATCGCTCAATGGAATCTCCGCCGGATCGCGCCTCAACTGGTAGCCGCCTCGCGCTCCACGCACGCTGTCCACGATGCGCGCGTTCTTCAACTCCAGCAGGATCAACTCCAGGAACTTTTCCGGCAGATCGCTCTCCGCTGCAATCTCTCGGATTTTGATTGCGCCCTGATCGTGCCGCCGCGCCAGCGTCATCATCGCCTGCAGCGCGTACAGCCCCTTTTGCGATATCTTCAATTAGCCTGCCCTCCGCGTCACGCCCTGATTGTGCCCCATTTCGCGCCCCTTGCCTAGCAACTTTGCAGCAACCGCACAGCAAACTCGCGTCGTTCGAACCTGGAGCTGGTCACTTAAACAGTTTGGGAAGTGCATGGGTTCAGGAACGACACGGGTTTGGGAAGAACATGGGTTTGGGAAGAACATGGGTTTGGAAAGAACATGGGTTTGGAAAGAGCATGGTTTTTGGGAAGGGCACGGCTTCCAGCCGTGCCGTAAGAGCCGCGAAGACATCAGGGCTTTAGCCCCTGCGGCCGGCCTTTGCTGCGAACAATTATGAGTCGGCTCATAGGCTTCACCGCTTTTGATGTCGAATGAATAACGACGCAGGCCGCGCCGTCAGGTCGTCGCCACATCGAGAACCCTGTGGCTTTCAACAGGGACGCTCGCCAGGCAGCGCTCGTAAGCCTCGTACATGCTTTCGAAGATTTGATCCCACGAAGTTTCCATCGCCTGCTCCCGTGCCGCCGCGCGCATTGTGGAAAGTAACTCGGGCTGATTCATCAACGCCGCCGTATATGACACGAACTCCTCAAAGCTCCTCGCAACATATCCCGTTCTACCGTCGCGTACCGTGAATTGCGGTCCACCGCGATCGGTCACGACAGCCGGCACTCCTGAAGCAAACGCCTCGAGCACCACCAGTCCAAATGTATCGGTCTCCGAAGGAAACGCCAGCACATCGAAGTTCGCGAAAACCCGCGACAGTTCCGGTCCTCTCAATACGCCCGTGAACTCCGCCTGCCGCATATTGTTCCGCAGCCATTCCTGCTCCGCGCCTTCGCCCACGATCACGAAACGAAAATTATGCAAGCCCTTCTCCAGCAGAGCCTGCTCCAGCCGCGCCAGGGTTCGCACGCTCTTCTCTGCCGTGAGCCGTCCCACATAACCGATGTGGAACGGACTTTCCGTCCGCTCGCGAAGTTTCGGACTGAAAACCGCCGTGTCCACCGCATGCGACATCAGGTAGCACGGCTTCCCGGTCGCCGCCTCCAGCACCCGGATCATCTCCTGGTTGGGCGCAAACAAGAGCCGCGGGATCTTATAGAACCGCGCCGAGGCCCGAAAGCTCAAACGCTCCGTCACGTCCGCCAGTTTCTCAGCGAGCTCGTTTGGCAGGAACGACACCGCAGCCGCCATCCGCCTGCGCGCATACTGATGAATATTGGTTTGCCACGACGCCGCGAGTGGAATCCTCATCTTGTGGGCGACGTACGCCCCCAGCGTGCCCACATCGCTCGGCCCTGTGATTTGCACTACATCCGGACGAAAATCCCGTAGCAGCGGTTCCAGTTTCCGGTAATGTCTCAGGAAAAGCAGATCGTAGTCGTGTGCCCGATCGAGCGGAAACTTCACTGGACCGCGGCGTAGTTGTACGCGCGTGACCGGCCCCGCCGTCGTGACCTCATCCACCGGCCCCGCCTGCACCATCAGGAACGGCAACTCCTGCCGCCGGGCGAATGCCTCGAAGTACCTGCTGGTCTGGGCTACGCCGTCCACTTCATGGTAGACGCACGGAAAAAACGCGACCCGTGCACTCCCCTTCTTCACGTCAGAGCCTCGGAGGAAACAACTTCGGTGGATACCGCTTCCGACGGAATAACTTCACCCGCAATCTCCCGCGACACGTCCGCAACCGCCCCGCGCCGGAACACGCGCTCCATCGCCCGTTGCACCGTCGCATTCTCCAGCAGCCGGATGCCCGACAATATCTGCTCCACATACGCCGGCGGCGCCTTCCACAGCGCCGAGATCGGACGGTCCGGTCCGCCGTTCGCGTCCGGATGGAAAATACGTTCATCCCACCGTCGCGAGCCCATCGGATTTTCCGGATAATTTCGAATCACGTCGAGCAAGGTCCGCGTCGTCCGAATGCTCACCGGTTCGGTGTACTGCGGCATCAGCAGCACGTGGCTGCGCTGCTCGTGCCGGATTTCACTCACAAACTCGCCAAACGTTTCCGCGCAGGTCAGATTCAGCGCCCCACTGGCCGCGCACCCGTGCCGGTCTCCGCCCGAAACCAGCGGCCGTTCCCACTGCTTGGCCAGTTCAGCAACCCGGTTGTTTTCCTTCGTGCTCCGCGTGGCATTGATTTCGAACGCATGCAGGAACTGCACTGCGCAGTTCAAAAATCGATCCAGCGCCTGCGCGTCCCGATGCACTCCCACACAAGTCTGCGTCCACAGCGGATGATTGAACACCACCAGAACATCCGGGAACGCGTCCAGCATGGCCAGCAATTCCACCAAACGCTGATTGTTTGGATTGCGCGTGTACGCGGCCAGATCGCCCATAATGGCCTGCGCCTGCCCGCTCGGCAGATTGTGTAATCCCAGATGAAAAATGGTTCCTGCGAACGGGACGCTCCACTCCACCGAGATCGGCGTCTGCGCCGTGTCCCGCTCTGCCCGCAACAAAATCGGCGCTTCAATATTGTCGTGGTCGGTCAGCGAAACCAGGCTCTTGAGCCCCAGCGTATTCTCGATCTGATTCTTTTCCGTCTCGTGGGCCAGCTTCGGCGACAGCGGCGGTGTCCAGTACGCCCGCGCAAAGTCCACGGGAATCCTCGACTTCCGGCACTGCTTCTCCAGAGCCGCATGCAGCATCGGACCCTTCCGGGCCAACTCCGGGATCAGCTGAAGGCTTTCCTTGGATCGGTTGGTGTGACCGTGAAGCGAAACCCCAGCCCGTATATCCCGGCCAAGGTTCGGTTCATGCCAGAAGCAAGAGAGTTTTGTTTCCGCCATTCGCAATTTTTTTTGACTTACGGGGTGACTAATTCTAGCCTAGGACTGCTCGATTAGCGACCATTCTTTACAGTCGCTCTCCCTGAACCACTTAGATGCGTGCATCCGTCCATCTCATGGTAAACCGCGCACAAAATCTTTAGGGATCAAACTCACTACTCCTCAATTACCCACGTAACGTTCCAGCACCATTCTTTGTGCTATACTTCTCTTGACGCTTTTTCCACGGTTTGCTCGTGACGCGGTGGTCCCTCGTTGGATCAGATTCATCTCCGCCTTTCCTGCCCGCCGTTTAGTTCCAGCGTGAATTCAAAACAATGTGAGCGGCATGGAAGCTTCACGTGTGTCAGGTGTATTGACATAGTGATAAACGTGTATATCGACAGGCCCCTCCAGAAAGAATCAATCCAGAATGACCACATTTACCGAACTGCCCTTGTCTGCGGCTTTGCAGCAGAAGCTCGCGGCAGGTCAATTCATTACCTTAACGCCGATCCAGGAGCGCGCAATCCAGCCTGCCCTGGAAGGAAAAGATGTCATCGGCACTGCTCAGACCGGCACCGGCAAGACTCTCGCATTTCTGATCCCCGTGATCGAGATGCTTCGTAAAGAGCCGGCGGCCCAGGCCATCGCTCTGGTGCTCTTGCCCACGCGCGAACTCGCCATGCAGGTCCACGAACAATACGAGCAACTGCGCACCAAGGACATGTCCAAAGCCGCGCTCGTCATCGGCGGCGTATCTGAGAAGGCTCAGATCCAGGGCTTGCGTGCCGGATCAGCTCTCATCATCGCCACCCCCGGACGCCTGCAGGATCTCACCGACCGGCGCTTTGCCGACCTGCGCCACATCAAGATGCTCGTCCTCGACGAAGCCGACCGCATGCTCGACATGGGCTTCCTTCCGGCCATCCGCCGCATTCTTGCCGTATTGCCGAAGAACCGTCAGACTCTGTGTTTCTCTGCGACGCTTGAGCAGTCCGTCGCCGGACTCGTGCACGAATACATGCGCGATCCCGTCCGCGTTGCACTGGGCTCGGTCCTGAAGCCCGCCGAAAGCGTGGAACTCAAAGCCTACGAAGTTCGCCCCGGCGAAAAAATCGAGGTGCTCCGCCAGCTTCTCTACGCGGAAAAAGGACAGACCCTCATCTTCACCCGCACCAAGCGCGGCGCCCAGCGCCTGGCGCAAGACTTGGCCCGCGACGGCTTTACCGCCACCATGATTCACGGCGATCGCTCCCAGTCGCAGCGTAACGGCGCCCTCAGCGGATTTCAGGAAGGCCGTTTCCAGGTGCTGGTCGCAACCGACATCGCGTCTCGCGGCTTGCACTGCGATGACGTCGCCCACGTCATCAACTATGACCTTCCCAAGATGGCCGAAGACTTCATCCACCGCGTCGGTCGTACCGGACGCGCTGGTTTATCGGGCCGCGCAACCACGCTGGCCTCCGGCGTCGAAGTCGTGGAACTCCGCAACATCGAGCGCACCTTGAAACTGCGCATCGAACGCATGCAGATGGATCCTTCCGGCGCACCGCAACCCAAGCGTTTCGTCCAGAACACCCTGGCTTCCCGCACATTGACAGCATTGCCCGGCGAAGTTTTTGTGTAGAGCTCTAAGAGTTCCAAGAACAGTGAAGAGCTAAAGAGAAAGTGGGTGCCCCATTTCTCGCGTACTTTGCGAGAAGTGGGGCTTTTTCCTTTTAGGGTGCGCGTGATCTCGTCTCAAGTCTTTGGGTGGCCCAGCGCCTGCCGCACTGCGATCTCCTGAGCATGATCTTGTTTGTGGCGAAACGTTTTCAGGGTGCATGACACTATTCCACAGAAGTAGGGGATTGAGCGCCGCCTTCTGGCGGCCACAAAGGAGATCACATGCCTCCAAGATCAAATCTCGCGACCATACCGCGCCCAACTCGGGAAGCAGACCTGCCTTCCCGCGAACCTAAACCTGTAGAGTCAACGAAGACGGTGAGAGCCAGTCTCATCCTGCTGATCGCGATGGCTGTGTGGGCAACCTGTGCGATGTCCTACGCACAATCGATTAAAGGCAGCACTGGAGCTGGCTTCCAGACTTGGAAGGCAACCGATCTCAATAACAACGGTGCGCCTTATTGGGACGCCGTGACCGAAAACTACCTCGGTAATCCAACCAACAAGAACGTGGGGTTTTGCTTGACGGGATCGGGTGACTGTGTGGGCATACTGACCTCGGTCTTCGCGCCCGGACCAATCCCTTTTTGGGGGATGAGCTATGACTCGGTCAGCGACCTGCACGGTGCAATCGATCCTGCGGTCTATTTTCAGAGCAGCGGGACCCGCCTGAAAGCCACTCTGCAACTTCAGTTATCGAGCAAATCGACCGAGATCAACGAATTTGGCTGGTTTGAGACGAATCCGACTGGCACCGTTCTCGGTCCGAAGCACCTGCTCTTTAAGGGGTCTGGAGTCCCGCCAGGCAGTCTGACGCCTGATCCGGCTGGAAAAGTTGTGATCTTTAAACCAACCCAGTATTTCGGGTACTACTACCGCGACGTGAGCGAAAATGGTTGTCTGGTTTACACGCTCTCCAGCTTCACGGACCCGGCTTGTTCTGATCACAACTTTGCCGTGTTCGCAACCAAGCCCGGCTCTCACCGAAATTCGTTCGTGATTGCGGGCGAAGACCCGCCAGGGTGCAGTGACGGCGATTGCAACCTCACCTTAGTGAAGGTTGCTCCCCACGAGCACTAAGCAGGCTGCTGAAAAACTCCGCTCCGAGCCGATTTCGGGAAGGGCACGACTTCAGTCGTGCCGCTAAGTGCTTTAGACTTAACCGCGCTTTAGCGCCTGAGGTTCGCTGGGAGTCGCCGAAATGAGTTTTTCAGCGGCCTGCTAGGCGTGATTGCGGGCTCTGTTGCAAGAACCGGGGTTTCATTGGCAGGGAATTGTATGCCCCAAATCCACTCCTTAGGAGCAAACCCGTTTCACGGAAACAAAGCGTCAGCCTCTGCGAGGGAAACCCCGTCCCCTGCAAGGGAGGAAAAACGAAGTGGGGGGATTTTCATGAGTTGTTGGCGTTAACGGGCCTTACTGCTCAGACCCCCTTGGCAGGGGTCAGTGCAATCGAGATTTCTCGCCAACTGACCCTTTGGGATGCAGCCAACCTGCACCCTTTCATTGACTTGCCCTGCCCGCAGACCTAAGACTGCTTGCCAAAGGACCGTCCCTCCGCCGGTGCCCATACGGCAATCGTAGACTTTTCATGCAACCTGGTCTCGGATGGAACGTTCCAAGTAGGGTGAAGTGGAGGTACCTGCGATGCGGCAACGAACGCTTACTTTAGGTTGGGTGACTTTGCTTTCAATCTCGTCCGTTCAAGCTCAGACCATCGGGGTATGGAACAAGGCATTTTCGGAGGCTAGCGCCAAGTCTTTCGCTAGCGCGCATGGATATGCGAGCGTCGGCTTCTCTCCGGCGATCATGTCGATTCCCAATAGGCCATTCACCGCGAAACGTCTTTACTCCGACAAACGCAAAGAAAACAATATGGAGGTAAGCGCCCCCATCACCGCGGAATGCACTATCGCACGCGACACCCAGGGACGAGTGCACTACGAGATGGCATTCGAGGGAGTGCAAGGAGACCAGTTGTTTATTAAGAGCATCGACGTCGAGATCTATGATCCGGTCGCGCACGAATTCATCCGGTATTACATGAACGCAAATCGCTCTCGTCCGTCAGAGCCAATCGCCACGATTCGCAGCCTGCGGCTGATGAGCGAGCTTGTGAAACCGTTGCCTCCCGCAACCGCGAAGCAAGAAGGCGGCGACACCTTGACCGTTGCCGACGCCACTAAACCGCGGCCCGGAGAAACCGAGCAACCCCCTCCGCCTCCTCCAGTAATCTTTGTCCCGGTGAAAGACAACATGCCGATCGAGTCCATCGACGGAATCATCGTCGTTGGACACCGCACCATCATGAAGTACGGACCGCAGATGCAATTCTTTCACATCGATGAGACCTGGTTTTCTCCCGACTTCGCTTTGGATATGCGCCGCACGGAATTGCGCGAGACCATCGGCACAGAAGGGGTCGAAACTAAAGACGTCGTGGAAGGAGAGCCCGATCCGTCGCTTTTCCGAATCCCACCGGGCTATATCGTTCGTCGCGAACCGTAACTTCAACGGCTGTGCCGCTCGTGCGCTGTGGGCTAGTTTGCATGACTGAGCAGCAAAAAAAAATGGTCAATGCTGCGGCCTTCCGCATGGCTCATTTCTCAGGACTGGCGAAAACACCATTTCACTCTTTGAGACCATCAGCGCGGACCGTATCGCATGATCAGAGAGACAATGAACGCACAGAACAGGGCAAAGAAGGTGATGGGGACAGCTACGATGGCAAGGAGAATACGCGCCCAACGGCGATCAGTTCGGATTGCGCCGATGATGCACCCGACGGCAACTGCGACCATTAAGGCAGTTCGCAGAATGGCGGTGCGAGCTTCAGGCACTATAAACACTGGGGGATTCTATCATCGCAAGAACTTCAGTTGACGAAATCAGGCGTGGGTGTTGAAAAGCTCACTCACCGGAAAATAGCCAAAAATACTTTGCATTAGGAAGCCCTACAAACGACTTTCTCCGTTTGGGTAGACATTTTCTATCCCCCAAGTTTCTGTGATTTTGAGGAGAATGGAGTTTTTCAACAGCCACGCGATTTGTCGCCAACAGGCCCGAACTTTTACCCTGCACCAGTCGGCGTTCTTCCTGTTCCCAATCTGCACTCCTTGATAGCCATCGAAGTAAATGCACAATTTCGCATCATCATCTTCCGAAAACTTGAACCGGAACGACTGGATCCGCTTCCCGTCCGATGTCAGTACGACCAGATGATTCGTCTGCAAATCCAAGCCGTCGATCAGCACGGGCTCTTTGTGGGGCCAGCGGATCGGCTCCTGTTTATCAATCTGTAGCGTGAGTGTCTTCGGGTTGTACTCACCACCCGGTGAAATTCTCGTTGGTGCTTCTGGCGAATTGGGCAGAAGGCAAATGCTACCGTTCTCGTTGTTCGACTCCGTTGGATTTGTTTGTGCAACGGAATTACTTGGAAGAAACAAGACGCGTGAAATGAACAAAGCAGCCGCTAAGATTCTCGCCTTTCTCATAGCTGCACTCTACTCGCAAAACTTGCAGAGTTGTAGATGACTGTCGAAAGCAGGCCTTTACCCTCAAAACCTCCTGAGTCGGAACTCAATGCTTGATAGCAGTCATGGACCCATCCCCCAACCCAAAAGAAAATCGCCGGAGCTGTTGAGCTCCGGCGATTCAGTTCCTGCTTACTACCGCCCGATCTTGCCGCTCGGGAGAAACGTCTCCGGACCGGGCTCATCTTCAGACCCGATGCGGAACAACGCCGCCTGCGCTTCGGCAAGCTCTCGCAGTTCCTGCATCTCGTCCACCACAGCGCCCTCCGGCTTGTCCTGTTTACGCTGCACCCTGCGCTCTGCCTTCTCGCGCTGTTTCTGTTGCCGGGTCTGTTCTTTCTGGCGTTTAGTAAAAGTCGATCTTCCTCGTGGCATTCACAATTCCTCCTTAGCTCTATTGCTTGCGGTGCCGGCTCGCCTCTCTACGCGTCCGGCTGCTTCCAGGAAACAAGAAAACTACCAGCGCGGCTCGCGCGGCTGGCGTGCGTGCCCCTGATAGTCGTCGCGCCCGCGGCCGCCACCGCCTCCACCACCACCAAACTTCTTTCCACCACCACCGCCGCCACCGCCTCTGGGACGGTCCGTCTTCGGCTGCGCCTCGTTGATCTTCAACGCGCGCCCGCCCAGTTCCGTTCCGTTCAGCGCCGCAATTGCTTTATCCGCTTCGGCGGGATTGGTCATCTCCACAAACCCGAATCCCCGGGCTCGGCCCGTCTCCCGGTCGGTCACAATGCTCACTTTTTCGACCGCACCGTGAGCCTCGAAAACGGTTCGCAACTCGGACTCGGTTGTGCTGTGGGGCAAATTACCTACGTATAGGTTCTTCATTGCAGTTCCTCTCTCCGTAAAACATCGAATGTCCCGGACCCGGTTCCGATCCGCTACGCGTTTATGCCTTGACTGCCTTGGAGTCGGAGCCCGCTACCGCCGCTGCCGGCTTTCCTTGCGCCATGTTCTTCAGCATTTCGCGGGTGCGCATCCGCTTCGCTGCGTTTTGTTTCCGGACTCGGTTAAACCGCGATTTATCGCCGTTAATTCTGGACATGGTGCACTCCTGTCATTCGGGCAGGTTTGTAAACCGTTGTTCTGCTGGAACCACTGTGGAACTGCTGGCGAACGCGATTGCAGCGAGCTTCAGCGCTTCGCTCGACCGCACAACTTCAAAGGAGCAGCCGCGTTCTGCCCCCGCCTCGATTGCCGCTCGGCGACACTCGCTGGCACAGAAAAGACGCCTCTCGATCTCTCAATCGCGAAGGCGCAAATAGGGCCTGGGTCTTCGAGGTTAAGTATTTTAAGTATACGCTGTTTGCTGCCTTCCTGCTGCCGCACAGCAGAGCCGCGATTGCGCGTCCTGAATCTACGCGTCGTGGCGACACCCGTCGTCGCAGGACGAGTTCGGAATTTGGGGACAGCTGCCCTCGGCTGTCCCGGCGAGCGCAACTCGACCGGTGTGGCCCCAGGACCGCCCCACACTTCCCGCTTGCCAATCACCTGTTCGCCGGGTAGAATTAAAGCTGTACGTTAGTCCGAGTCGGAAGTGAGCAGTTCTCGCCTTCAACAGCCAGTAACCTCTCGCAGTACCTCCGAATCTCTCAAGCGTAAAATCGATTCACAAATAAAGGAACACCTAACACCATGGCAGAACAAGGAACAGTAAAGTGGTTTAACGACGCCAAGGGCTACGGCTTTATCAGCCGCCAGTCGGGCGAAGACGTTTTCGTGCATTTCTCGGCGATTCAAGCAGGCGGCTTCCGCAGCCTGCAAGAGGGCCAAACCGTGCAGTTCGACGTGACCAAGGGCCCCAAGGGCTGGCAAGCTGAGAACGTCCAGCCGCTGTAGACCATCCCCTTATTGCAAAAAGGCGATCTCAAACCAGAGATCGCCTTTTTCACGTTTGCAGCAATCTTCCCCGCGCCTTGTCATCCCGACGGCGTAGTGGAGGGACCCTGTGTTTCCCCGTTGCCGCAGATTGTTGATTGCAGATTTTAGATTGTTGTTTGAAAAACCCTCCCCGTCGGGCAAGGGGTTCAATCAACAATCAGCAATCAAAAATCAACAATTTGGTGAATCTTGGTGCCATCGAAGGGACTCGAACCCCCACACCCTTGCGAGTACATGGACCTGAACCATGCGCGTCTGCCAATTCCGCCACGATGGCAAGTGGACTTACATTGCAGCAGCGACCAACCGTCGCCGTGTCAGGAAGACCTACATTTCTATTCTACAGACACGAAGCCGCCTGTCAAACCAGCCCGGGGTTTTCCTTCGTGAACCTTCGTGCCCTTAGTGGTTGATGCCTTTGCTTTTCCGCCGGAAGCCGAAAAGCGGAAGCCGGAAGCCTGCCCTACTCCAGCTTCGCCGTCATCGTAATCTTCGCGTTCAGCACCTTCGACACCGGACACCCCTTCTCCGCTGCCTCCGCATACTTCTGAAACGCCGCCGCATCCGCGCCCGGGACTTTCCCCACCACGTCAATGTGGCTCGCCGTAATCGTCCACCCCGAATCCAGCTTGTCCATGGTCAGCGTGATCGTCGTCGAAATGCTCTCCGGAGTCAGATTCGCCCCGCCCAGCTGCGCCGACAGCGCCATCGAAAAACATCCCGCGTGCGCCGCCGCAATCAATTCCTCGGGATTCGTCCCCGGAGCATTCTCAAACCGCGTCGTAAACGAATACGGAGTATTGTTCAGCACCCCACCCGGCGCCGAAAGCAATCCCTTCCCGTCCTTCAGCCCACCCTTCCAAACCGCACTAGCCTTCCGTTGCATTGATCTTCTCCTGTTATGATTTCTCAAGCTCGCCCCCAATTGTAGTCGGAACCACGCAGAACTGTCAGGACCTGGAACCGTCATTCGGAGGGCCCCGCTCCTCGGGAAGGGCACAGCTTCAGCCGTGCCGTCGAAGCCTGAAGTCGGGAAGGGCACGGCTTCAGCCGTGCCGTCAAAGCCTGAAGAATGATTCGGGCTTTAGCCCCTGAGGTTTGCTTTTTCGCGGGCCGACTAGGGCATCGTTTGATGAAACGGAAAGCTGAAGGCTAACAGCTGCCCTAGTAGAAATCCGAGCAGCTCAAATAGAACCCGCACTGCGGACACTTCAACTTGCACCGGCTCTCGCGCAGCTTCGACGAGCAGTTCGGACAATACTGCCCCGGATCACCCACCTTGCCTCCCGCCGCTTGTCCGTGCTCATTCCCTGCTGGCGTCGGCGTCTGTTCCGCACTCATGTCCAAAGACCGTACCCCGTGTTCCCGCAGGCTGCAAGTGCAGATCTCGATCCCGCAGCGGATCAAACCTGCGGCGCACCCATCGATTCTTCACGCCGCGCGATCGTTCGCCGCCACCGGAGTACGGCTCCAGCAGTCGGCCATCAGCCGCCATACTCCCAGCCGCTTCCATACTTTTACGTATTTCCCGCGCTCCGGCACCAGCGTTCCATCCGCCTGACGGACCACCACCGAGAATCTTCCCACTTCCATCGCCATGTCGCCGGAATGTTCCACTCGCGTCGTTTCCAGACGCAAATCTCCGTAGCCCGCCTCACTCAATTGACGCAGCAATCGTTCCACGGGTTTTTGCCCGTACGCTGCTTCATGGTGCGGCGCCATCAGCACTCCGTCACTGGCAAACAGCCCTGCCGCCAGATCGTAGTTTCCTGTATTAAAAGAGGTTTGAAAATCTTGCGTGAGGTCGCGGAGCTGAGACTCCACATCCCGAAACGGACGAGAGTCCACTGAAGGACTCGTGTAAGGCCGGTACATCTACTACCTCCTGGGGGAAGGCACACAGCGAACTCACCACCGCAGGCGAGTCACCGTAAAGCTCGCTCATTCTAGCGCAAACCTACCTTGTGGAAAGAGAAATGTTTTCCCCTCCACCGATTCAAAAAATGAATTGAGAAAAATCGTTAAGGTAGTTATCTCTCGAACGGAACCGAGCGGCTGGGCAGCCGCACCACACCGGACTCTCCGCTCATCCTCTTCACCGAACCTTGCGGCGTCGCCATCCCGCTTGGATTCTCGCGCTCCGCAATTTGCCGCTTCACCCGTTCCATCAGCACGACGAGTTTCTTCGACTCGTGGTCTCTCTCGGCCTGCTTGCACATCTTCTGAAAATCCTGTGGAGCGTAACTCACACGACTAGTCATGGGGGAAGGTTCCTCGTGCCAAGGAAGGCATAGCCTACCCTAGACCGCTCTTCTTGCCAAGCCCCTTGCAAGCCCGGCCTCTTTACGATGTATTCGGCTGAAACAAGGTTTACTTCTTTAACAACAACCGCCCCCCGAAGCAGGAACCTGCTTTGTTTGTATGCTTTGTCATTCCGAGCGAAGCGAGGAACCTGCTTCTTGCCCGCGCATTGCACCCCCTCCGCCATCCCAGCGATACGTGACCTTAGTGACGTTGAGCCGGTGACCTGTTTCTACGAAAATCACTGCAAGGCCGATTCCGCCTTGCGGGAGAGAGCGTGTGTTCCATCGTAAAATTCTGAGCCTTTGTCTATTTCTCACGGTCAGCGCTTCGCTGGCAGCCGCGCGCGATCTCGCGCTGGTCTCCAACAAAGCCAATTCCGTCTCGACCCTCTCCGTTCCAGACCTCGTGAAGGTCTGCAAAGGCCAGACCGGCCGCTGGCCCGACGGCAAATCCGTCACTTTCATCATGCGCAACCCATCCGCGCCCGAGTTGAAGTTCTTTCTCGAAAAGATCTACGAATTGCCCGAAGCCCAGGTGAAGGATCTCATTGCCTCCGCCAACCACGCACGCGCCGGCCACCCCGCCGTCATGATTGTCGATTCCGATGAAGACCTCGTCAATAAAGTCGCATCCATCCCCGGCGCCATTGGCGTCGTGGACGTATACGCCATCAACAGCAGCGTTGCAGTCGTCAAGCTCGGCGGCAAATTGCCCCTTGAGCCTGGATATCTGCTGCACGGAAACTAGCCGCGATGCATCACGGCTGAGCAGCGCCGCATCGATTGCAGAAATGTCGATCGCATGAGTAAAGAAGAGAAAGCCCAAGCCGCAGCCGCTGCCGCCGACTCTGGAACCGGCACGCGCGTCCCCGCCGAGGCACCCGCGGGCAAAGTTACGTTCACCCGCCGCTTTCCCCGCTTCGTGCTCGATGTCCGCCTGCAAGTCAAAATGTTTCAAGCCGGAGAGTTCCGCACCTGCTGGGGACGCTCCACCGAAATGGGCCAGGACGGCATCGGCGCCACCCTCACCGGCAGCCTCGAAAACGGAGAGATCGTCACCCTCGAAATTCCCCTGCCGCTCGCCCCCTATCCCATCAAAGTTCGCGCCATTGTCCGCTACCGCCAGGGCCTCCGCTACGGATTCGAATTCCTCACCTTGAACGACGGCCAGCGCGCCACCATCCAGCGCGTCTGCCAATACCTCGCCTCCAAAGCCTAAAAGAATGTTGCACTCCAGCTTCAAGCCTTAGACCAGAAGAACTCGGTCATTCCGAGTGGTAAGCTTTGTCATTCCGAGTTGTAAATCTTGTCATTCCGAGCGCAGCGAGGAACCTGCTTGGTTTGGATGCTTTGTTTGTAAGCTTTGTCATTCCGAGCGAAGCGAGGAACCTGCTTTCCCCGCCCCCGGCACGACTCATCCCCCGATCGCCCCGCGCTATAATCATCTCCAACACTTGCATCGAAACTCCACTTCCCGTCATCTCAATTCTGGAGGCCCAATCATGGCTCATGAACTACCCGCACTCCCCTACGCGTACGACGCCCTCGAACCCATCATCGATAAGCAGACGATGACCCTGCACCACGACATGCACCACGGCGCCTACGTGAAAAATCTGAACGCCGCCCTCGAGAAGCACCCCGACCTGGCTGGCAAGTCCCCCGAAGATCTCATTCGCGACCTCAACGCCATCCCCGAGGACATCCGCGGCGCCGTCCGCAACAATGGCGGAGGCCACGTCAACCACACCATGTTCTGGAAGATTATGAAACCCCAGGGCGGAGGCGATCCCACCGGCCCCATTGCCGACGTCATCACCAAAACCTTCGGCAACTTCAAGGATTTCCAGACCAAGTTCAACGACGCCGGAGTGAAGCAGTTCGGCTCAGGCTGGGTCTGGCTCGCTGGCAAGTCCACCGGCGAAGTGCAGATCCTCAGCACTCCCAATCAGGACAGCCCCATCTCGCAAGGCCTCTATCCCATCTTCGGCAACGACGTTTGGGAGCACGCCTACTACCTGAAATACAACAACCGCCGCCCCGAATATCTCACCGCCTGGTGGAACGTCATCAACTGGGACGAGATCAACAAACGCTACGCTACCTTCAAGTCCGGTAAATCAGTCCAAGAACCGGCAATGGCGCATCGCTAGAACCTGTAGGGCGGACACTCCTGTCCGCCCAGCTTTTGACTTTGCTCTTGCCCTCGGCAAGAAACATGTGGGAACACCACATGTGGGAAAAGCCCATGTGGGGACGGCCGCCTTCGGCCGTCCCGCCAAGCGAAGCGAGGCGGAACCCAAGGCAAGAACTGAAATCACCAAGCCCCCGCATTCAAACCGGGGGCTTGTTTCCTCTGTGCCCTCAGTGTCCTCTGTGGTTACAAAGTTCTGCTCGCGCTGGTGATTCACAGCCCGATCGATAGCAACATTCCAGCCCGTCATTCGCAAATCATCCACGCCCGCAATCCCAACACGCAACTCTGGGAAGTCCCCAACGCCGACCACTGCGGCGCCCTCAGCACCGCCCCCCAAGAATTCGAAAGCCGCCTGCTGTCCTGGTTCGTCCCGCGACCGTAGCGCCGGCGTCCCGCCGCCTGTCGCGAGAGCATCTTGCTCTCGGACCTCTGCTGACCTATGATCCTGCCGTCGTCTTCATTTTGCCGGAGTGATGCATGAAGCCGCTTGCTCGCACATTCGCCGCACTCCTACCTGCTTTGGTACTGACCTTTTCCCTCGCGCTCCTGCTCGCAATCACGGGCGCGTACTTCTATACCTACAAACATGCGGCACACGGATCAGGCAGCATGTACATCGGAACAACCACTACGGGCATGGTTATACAGTCACATCATTTCTTGCATTTCGCCTTCATGTCGGCAGGAATGTGGGCGCTGAATCCAATCACGATTCTCAACGCTCCAGCCCATTTTATTGCCCTGCCAATCTCTTACTTAATATCGCGAGGGCCATTCTGGTCCCCTTATTTTCTTGGACCGGCGGGTTGGCGCTGCCTGTCATATCCGTTCTTAGCGCTACCAGCATGGTGCTATGTGGGCTTCGGAATCGATGCTCTCCTCGGACGCAAGCGCATTCGCACAACGAACCTGGTGTTGAGCGTGATTCTCGCGACGTTGTTCGGCACATTTGCCGCGGTCCTGAGGTTTGGCTTGGCTGAAGATCCGGATGTGGTGCCGGGATTAACCGAAGGCTTCACCCTCTGGACGTTCTTGTTCGCAACTCCATTCGCTGCCTGGTTGCGGCAGAAATTCGCACGACAGTCTCCATAGTAATCGTGCCGCCAGAGCGGAGACCTGTTCTGCTACTGCGCGCTCGGGGGCCCATTTCTCGAGTCCTTTGCAGGCAAGTGCGCTTTTCGATCGCAAGAAACTGCAACTGCCTTTCTGCATTTCCTGTGCGCCCCCTGTGGATATTCCGCCCGCCCACGGCACCAGATTCTTTCGCCGCAGCCCTGCGCGCGCGAAAACCACCGCCATCCAGAGGCCGAATGGTGCGTGCCTCACCCTTCACTTCATCTCTCTCCTCTTGCAAAGATCCGCGCCCACCGTTTTCCTCAACTGCACCAAAAATACTGAATTGACCAGCGCCCATTTCGCTCGTACAGTCACCTTCGCTCTCATAAAAATTCACGTCGTTCCAAACCGAATGCGTCCGGTTGGCGACCGCCATCAGAAATCTGAAGCCGCAAGTGATCGGGATCGCGCCACATGAAATTAGAAGAATGGAAAACCTACCGCACACGCTTCTTAGTCAAAGCCAAAAAACTCGGTTCCGCCCTCACCTTCGTCGACCATCTCGGCCGCCAGCACTGCGGTCGTAAAGGGGACTACCTCGTCGAATCTTTCGACGGCGTCCTCAGCATCGCCCCTCGCCTGATCTTCGAGGACATCTACGTCCCCATGTCCTTGCCTGGCGAACCAGCCAGCGGCGAAACCACAATCCACCCTCCGGCTCTCAACCGCATGGAATTCGAACAACTCCAGATCGAGGAGGTAAAGCTCCCCAAGAAACCGGCGGCCCGCCACAAGGTCGATACCCCAGCTCCTCTCTGCCAGCATTTGGTCCGGCATGACCTCGTCCGATCAGAAGAATCCATTCGCAATCGCGGCCGCAGACTCCCACAAGCCAGTCGCGACGGCCGTGTCTCCTCTTCGCGTCTGGGCCTCATGTGAACTCTTAGGTGCGTACCGCTGTCGCCCGTTTAGCAGCCGCGGAGCGGCGAAAGAATGCAGCCCACAGCGCAAGCTGTGGGTGAAAGGCGGAAAGTGGTTGAGCCTCGGAGGGGCGGAAGAAAACCACGACACTGACTCCGAAAGGACTACTGAACGGTCGGGTTTGCCGATCTCGACTGACCCCGCCAGAAGCCGCCGACCATCAAAAGAAACACCACGGCAACTCCAGCCTCTGCCGTGACATACCGTCCCAAAAGGGGAATTCTTGCCAAACCTTAACCAACCACCACTGCCCTCGGTTTTCCTCAATGTGGAAAACCCGGCCCCAACCCCGCATCAAGCCCGTCATTGCTAGGGATACAACCTGTAGTGTTTCCCGCTTGACAGGCACAATCTGCGGGAGTAACTTTGCAAATCCAAGCACGAAAATTCCGCCTCACGGGAATGAGACGGAATTCGCAATCTGTAGAGATAGAAGATGCGGTCCGGTGCCCAGCCAGAGGTGACTCGGCTCCCTCCGCAAGCAGAAAAGGCTCAGGCGCCTGGGCTTCCAGATCCGTAAGCCCAGCGCCCGAAACCTTAAACGAAGCTGCCTCCAGTAAATCCGGGAGCCGATCCCCGGAAGCCGGAAGCCGGAAGCCGATTTTGAGTGCGGTGGCCGTTCCCCGATCCTCCCCCCGGGGCGCGACAATAACCAGTACGCATCATCTGTAACCTGCCCGCCGGCAGACAAGGAATGTTGTCATCCCGAGCAAGCGTTTTTTGCGCAGCGAGGGATCTGGGCGAGCCGCGCAAGGCGTTGCGTTCTTTGCAACGCAGTAATCGCGCGTTTGGCTCGCGTCCTTACAACCGGCGTCGCAGGAGGACCCAGGAGCCCGCAATGGAAGGTTTAACTCGCCTCGTTTCAGAGTCTTTGGCCCGTCACGGTTTTGATCGTCCCGTGGACTATCGCCGCCTTAGTTGGTCGCGCTGGTTGCGCTGCGAGTCCCATCACAGCCTCCTGTTCGTCCCCAGCAAACCCGGCGTCTTCGCCGTAGCCGAAGAGATCATGGACTGGGGAACAGACCATGTGGGGACAGCCGCCCCCGGCTGTCCAGCCGAGCGAAGCTCGGCCGAGCCCGTGTGGAACCGGGTCTCAGACCCGGTCAGGCCGAGCGAAGCTCGGCTGGATTTCGCCGCCGCCCCTCCGGCCCCCCGCCGCATGCTCGCCGTCACCCAATTCTTCGAAGACGACGACATGGCCTTCGTCCTCGACCGCATGCTCTCGCGCCAGAATCCCATGGCAGCCCGTCTGGCGACGGGCCGCTACTTCGTCCGCTTCGTGGTGATTGAGGATCAGACCCAGCGTCGCAGCATCTGCAGTGCCCTGAATCAATGGATGGTCTCCGCCACCGAAAAAGCCACCGGCATCGGCTCCCACTTCGCCAGTTCCCTCGAACTGACTCCCGCGACCGAATACGTCCCGCCAGTAGATGATCGCCAGCAAACCCTGTTCGCAGCGACCGAGCCCAATGTCGGCGCCACCACCGCCCATGTGGCGACGGCCGCCTCGGCCGTCCCGCGAAGCGAAGCGAGCGGCTCAGGCACCGAACTGGGTTTTTCGATCCCGCATTCCTCCGCAACGGCCTCGCAGCTAGACTCCGGAGCCGCCACCAACATTCACTGTCCGTCCCCCTTCCCCTCCGGTTTCTAGTGAGGGGTCTCGGGTGGCGCAGCGCTTTTCAGCGCTGCGGTCAACTGTTCTTTGCACGAAGATTTTGGGAAGGGCACGACTTTAGTCGTGCCGTAAGAGCCGCCAACGAATCACGGCT
>OBLW0100000029.1_pt1 | contig 101427 bp, 74 predicted proteins | sample 1520161 | NCBI WGS metagenome assembly OBLW01 (sample SAMEA3539309, study PRJEB22396) | soil metagenome | biome: tundra; feature: field; material: soil | place: USA | collected 2010-05 | depth 0.15 m
AAAACCGAGTTAGATAATTACCATTATTCAACAAACCTTGCAACGTTAAGGTACCTGATAGATGGATATGACACCACATTCTGGAATTCGAGCCTATTCAATATCTGGCTAAATGGAATAAGACAATTAAATCCACCTGCTCAAAGAAATACTCTCCCACCTTTTATGACAACAGCGGCATGGTGGCAGGAGAAAATGAATACACAGCTTGGCAGTTGGTCGGAATTGCGGCATGACAACCTTCTTTACGCAAAGCAGTCATATACAGGCGGGATAACCTGTTCCTTTCCCTATAGTTATGTCGAGCCTTTCCCAGAATTATACAGTTCATTAAAGAATTTTAGTGTAAAAATGAAGGAAATTATTCAACCTTTAACCTTTACCCAGGATTATTTTAAGATTTTAATAACACAGTATTGTGATAATCTTTCAGGTACATGTGATACCTTATCAGGAATTGCATCAAAAGAATTGAATAATATTCCATTTAGTAATCAGGATAAAGTTTTCCTTCAATCTATGTTAAGATATAATTCCACTGACTATTATGTATATGATGGATGGTATTACAAAATGTTCTTTGATTCTTATGTTAATAATGATAATGAACAATTTATTAAGAAAAATTTCATAGTTGCAGATATTCATACATGTTCAACCGATGAATTTGGAGATATGGTCGGCTGGGTAAAACATGTCGGGACCGGGAAAATTAACCTTGGAGTGTTTACGGTGAAAAATCCTGAAAATATTTCATTAGCATATGTTGGACCTTTATATAGTTATTATGATTACACTACAACTAATTTTTTAAGATTGACTGATGGAGTTTGGGACAGTACCTATCTGGCGCTTTCTTTACGTCCGGATTGGGTTAATTTGTACCTTGCCAACACTCAGGGTCTCAGCCATGGAACCGGAGGGCAATTATTTAACAGTATAGTCAATGACAATCCTTCTTCTAAAATACCTGTGGATTTTACAATGCTGCAGAACTATCCTAACCCGTTTAACTCAACGACTCTGATAAAATTTTCTATTCCAGATAATAAGTCAAACAATCTTGTTGAACTGACTATCTATGATATTCAGGGGAAGATTGTTAAAAGATTAGTCAATGAAAAACTTCAGACAGGAAATTATGTCACCAAATGGGAAGGAATAAATGATAACAATATTAAGGTAACCAGCGGTGTTTATTTCTGCCGAGGAAGGATAGGAGATAAAAGTGTTACAATGAAAATGTTGTTGCTGAAATAATATTGATATCATTTTGTATTAAAAGAAAGTAACCAACACGGGGAGTAGTAATTGCGACAGATACTCTTCTGATTTATTTGACTGCATTTCTTTATATTTAATTATTAAAGATGACAGGTAAAAGTTGAGCACCTTATTGACAGTTTCGGAGATCACCAAAGAAATAAAGCAGATTTTGGAAGATGGATTTTCCAATGTTTCCATTATAGGTGAAATTTCCGGGTTTAAGGCACATGTCTCCGGTCATTGGTATTTCAACCTTAAAGATCCGAATGCGGTTATTTCCTGCACCATGTGGAGGGGAATGAATAGTAACGTTTTTTTCACTCCACAGGATGGGATGAAAGTAATAGTTGGAGGTAAAATTACTCTTTACCCTCCAAGGGGAAATTACCAGGTTGATGTGAGATCTATGCGTCCTGCTGGCGCAGGGGAATTACAAGCTGCCTTTGAATTATTAAAGCAAAAGCTTGCTATCGAAGGTTTGTTTGATCAGAAGTATAAAAAACCGCTTCCGGTTCTGTCTAAAAAGATTGGGATAATTACAGCGATTGACGGGGCAGCATTCCAGGATATGAAAAGTGTTGCCGAAAGAAGGTTTCCTCTTGTTGAAATAGTTGTCTGTCCGACGAGAGTACAAGGCTCCGGGGCAGCAGAAAATATAGCAGAGAATATAGAAGAGTTCAATAAATACAAAGAGATAGATGTAATTATTCTGGCAAGGGGAGGAGGATCGATCGAAGATTTATGGGCTTTTAATGAAGAAATAGTAGCCCGTGCAATTTTCAATTCCAAAATACCCATCGTAACAGGAATAGGACATGAGGTGGATTTTACAATTGCAGATTTTGTTGCAGACTTAAGAGCTCCTACACCATCGGCAGCAATGGAACTTCTGACTCCGGATAAAAACGACTTCATTTCTTTTATCAGTGAATTTGAAAATAACTCCTTTCAGCTCCTTGAAAGGATATTCAAATCAAAAAAAGAAAAAGTGCATAATGCATTGAATTCATACGGATTCAGGACTCCAGCAGGTATCCTGAAGCGCAGGGCGCAGGAAGTGGATAATATTCTGTATAAAATATTGCAGTGCACAGATAAGAATATTTTAATTAAAAATAACAGGCTTTCCTTGCTCATCAAATCTCTTGAATCCCATGATTTGCAAAGGACATTAAAAAAAGGTTTTGTTTTAGTTAAGCAGGATTCTAAATTTATAACTCGTTCTGAAAACCTTAATAAGGAGACCCCGGCTTCACTGAAATTCTATGACGGCGAAGTAACTGTAAAAATATCAGAATAAGTCTTATCTTTAAATCCAATAGTTTTACTTTTTATTATCTTGAATATAAATGAAAAAGAAAAACATAAATACGTTTGAAACTGAACTATCAAGACTTCAGGAAATCTCTAACCTCCTTGATAATGATGAACTTGATCTTGAAACTGCTATGAAACTTTATGAAGAAGGAGTTGAACTTTCCCGTTCCTGCATCCAGACTCTCAAAGAGGCGGAAGTCAGGATAACTGAAATTAAAAAAAAATTGGACAAGATAAAGGCAGAAGACGAAGAATTTTTAGAATAACAGACGGAGTTCGATTATAAATGCTTGATACCGAAAAATATCCTGTCCTCAGTAAAGTTGAATTTCCCAAAGATATTCGTGAACTGGATATTCTTCAGCTTAAACAATTGTGTACGGATATCAGGGAATATTTAATTGATACTATTTCTGAAATAGGAGGACATTTCGGCGGGGGACTTGGTACTGTGGAACTTACCGTAGCATTACACAAAGTGTTTAATACCCCATACGATCAGATTGTCTGGGATACAGGACACCAGGCTTATCCTCATAAGATATTAACAGGCAGAAAAGATAAATTAGGTACCATCAGAAGACTTAACGGCATTAGCGGATTCCTTAAAAGATTAGAAAGTGAATATGATACTTTCGGAGCAGGACACGCTTCGACATCTATTTCTGCGGCACTAGGGATGGCTGTTGCACGTGATATAAAAAAGGAGTCCAGGAAAATTGTTGCAATAATCGGCGATGGTGCAATGACAGGGGGCATGGCTTATGAAGCCATGAACAATTCGGGGATCATTAAATCCAACCTGATTGTAGTCCTCAATGATAATAATATGTCCATCGGGCCCAACGTTTGGCAGATTTCTAATTACTTTACTGAAATGATAGCGCATCCCGATTATAATAAACTTAAAGGACAAGTCTGGGACCTTACAGGAAAACTTGATCATTTCGGGGACAGGATACGGAAAGTAGCAGGGCGCATTGAACATGGTATTAAAGCAGTTATTACTCCGGGCATACTATTCGAAGCTCTCGGATTCAGGTATTTTGGCCCTGTCAACGGTCATAATGTCCACCAGTTAATTAAAATATTTGAACAGGTAAAAGATCTAAAAGGCCCTATACTGGTGCATGTACAAACACAGAAAGGGAAAGGTTATGAACCGGCTGAAGGGCATGAACAGAAGTTCCATGCTGCAACACCATTTGATAAAATGACCGGGAAGGTCTTTAAAAAATCAGATTCGCTTCCTTCATATACATCTATTTTCGGAAATGCTCTGGTAGAAATTGTTAAGGATAATCCTAAAGTAGTTGGAATAACAGGTGCTATGGGGGATGGTACAGGCCTGGATATTCTCCAGAAAGCATTTCCACAAAACTATTTTGATGTTGGAATTGCAGAAGAGCATGCTGTTACATTTGCTGCCGGGATAGCTACTCAGGGAATCATTCCCGTTGTTGCTATTTATTCAACGTTTCTGCAGAGAGCGTTTGACCAGATTGTGCACGATGTAGCCTTGCAGAAGCTGCATGTTGTTTTTGTGCTTGACAGAGCCGGTTTGGTTGGTGCTGATGGACCTACACATCACGGAGCATTTGATCTTTCTTATTTAAGAATGATACCCGGAATGGTTATTATGGCGCCTAAGGATGAAGCTGAATTGAGGAACATGCTGTATACAGCGATCCAATATAAGGAAGGTCCCATTGCAATAAGATACCCAAGAGGGTCTGCTTTTGGAGTCCCTCTGAAAGAAGGATTTGAATTAATGGAAATAGGGAAAGCCGAACAGCTTATCGATGGAGATTGTGTGGCATTGCTTGCAATTGGATCAATGGTGGATTATGCTATGAAAGCTGCTGAAAGATTAAAACAGGGTGGAATATCATGCGAGGTTATTAATATGCGGTTTGCCAAACCACTTGATACGAATTTGTTAGACAGAATAGCCAAAAAACACTCAAAGGTCATAACCCTGGAAGAGAGTACGGTAGTAGGAGGATTTGGTTCAGGAGTTCTTGAATACTTCGCAGAAAAAAATTATAAATGTGATGTTTTAAGGATTGGGCTTCCTGATAATTTCGTTGATCATGGTACACAGGCAGAACTTCATCATCTGCTTGGAATTGATCCGGAAGGGATAGCAGATAAAGTTAAAATGTTTTATAAAAGTAATAGTGTTAATCAAAAAATAGAAATCTAAATGGAGAAGATAAAAGTTGCGGTAATTGGTCTTGGGGGGATAGCGCAGCTTGTTCATTTGCCCAACCTGATCAAAGCAAACAATGTATCAGTTACTGCTGTAGCTGAAATCAATAAAAATAGGCTAAATACAATTGCTGATAAATTCAATATTACAGAACGATATACAGACTATAAAGAACTTCTGGAAAAAAGTGATGTTGATGCCGTAATTGTCGCTACACCAACAGCAACGCACAAGGAAATTACAATTTCCGTATTGCAGGCGAATAAAGATGTTCTTGTCGAGAAACCTCTGGCAAGAACTTATGAAGAAGCTAAACCAATTGTTGAAGCAGCCAGGAAGAACAAACGTAAAATAATGGTTGGGATGAATCTTAGATATAGACCAGATGCCATGATATTAAGAAGCCTTATTAAGAATGATGAAATTGGAACTCCCCTGTATGTTAAATGCGGCTGGTTCAGGTCTCAGAGCAGTCAGGGGAAATGGTTTACAAGAAGAGAAGAATCGGGTGGAGGTGTAATAATTGATTTAGGAATATTACTGCTTGATCTTTCTTTATGGCTGCTGAATTATCCTCCTGTCGAAACTGTATCCACTCAGAGATATTTTCTTAAAACTAAAAATGTGGAAGACACATCGGTAAGTTTTATCAGATGCCAGGATTCTTCAATCATCAGTATGGAGGCAAGCTGGTCGCTTCCTGTAGAAAAAGATATTTTTTATTTGAATATTTATGGTACAAAAGGGACAGCCTCCTTAAATCCCTTTAAGATTTTCAAAAGAGTTGAGGACCAGTTAATCGATCTTACTCCTGCCGGTTCTGAAAGCGCGCTAAGCCTGCTCAGGAAATCATACCTCAATGAACTTAAAAGTTTCCTTGGTGCCGTAAAGGGGCTAAATCCGGTATTTTCATCAGGAGAAGAAGCATTATCAAGAATGAAAGTAGTGGAAGCTATGTATAAATCTGCTATGGAAAACCAGGAAATCAAGATTAAAGATTTATAAGAACTTAACAGTCCTATCCGGATACCCCATAATTATTATTATTACTTTAACAATTAGAGAAAACAGTCAATTTAAGTTCCTTGAATGCGGTATTCAATTTTGGTATATTTTTAGTTTAAATTTTGTTATGCAATAACCAAGGAGAAAATGTTGAAAGGAAAAATCGAGCAGGGAGTAATTCCTGTTAGGGAGCATTCTATTGTTGATGATATGCCGGAAATACTTCCTATACTTCCTTTACGGGATATAGTAATCTTTCCTTATATGATCTTCCCTGTGCTTGTTGGACGGGAACAATCAATAAAAGCTGCTAACTATGCTTTAGAAAATACAAAATATATATTTCTGTCTACACAGAAAAAATCATCCATTGAGGACCCTAAAGAAAATGATATTTTCATTGAAGGTACGATAGCCAAGATAGTTCAGATCTTAAAATTACCCAATGGATTAATGAAAATACTTGTTGACGGACTTCTGCAAGGCAGAATAAAAGAATTTACCGAAAGAAAGGAATTCTTTGAAGCTAAAATCGAGGTCATTGTACCGGAACTATTTAATGACCACGAAATGAATGCTCTTGTTAGACAGATGTCACAGTTATTCAAGGATTATGTTAAAATCAGTAGGAACATACCAAATGAGGCAGTGTCTGCTTTCGAAAATATAGATGAACCGGACCGTAAATTATATTACGTAGCGGCAAATATTAATCAGTCAATCGATGTTAAACAAACCATTCTTCAGAAATTCGTTTTAAAGGAACAATATTATGAAGTGATCAAAATATTGAATTCCGAAATAGACATACTAAAGATTGAAAAGGAGATTGATAATAAAGTTCAGGAGAATATTGCCAAGACTCAAAGGAAATTTATTATCCAGGAACAGATAAAAATCCTTCAGGATGAATTAGGTGAAGATGAAGATAATACTCCTGAATTCCAGAAACTAAAAGAACAGATTAAGAAATCCAAGATGCCGTCCGAAGCAGAGTTCAAGGCATTTGAAGAATTAACCAAGTTAAGGAAAACTCCTTCCATGTCACCTGAATCAACGGTAATAAGAAATTATCTTGAGTGGATGACTGAAGTGCCCTGGTCAAAAAGATCAAAGGATAACCTTAAAATAAATCATGTTCAAAGAATTCTGGACGAAGATCATTTCGGATTAGAGAAACCCAAGGAAAGAATTATAGAACATATTGCTGTGCTTAACCTTGTTAAACAGATGAAAGGACAGATACTCTGTTTTGTTGGGCCTCCGGGAGTCGGAAAAACATCTTTGGGCAAATCAATAGCAAGGGCATTGGGCAGGAATTTTGTACGCATTAGTCTTGGTGGAATAAGGGATGAAGCTGAAATAAGAGGGCACAGGAAAACATATATTGGTTCCATGCCCGGTAAAATATTACAATCTATGAAGAAAGCAGGGACCATCAATCCGGTAATGCTTCTTGATGAAATTGATAAGATGAGTATGGATTTCCGGGGTGACCCTTCAAGCGCAATGCTTGAGGTATTGGATCCCGAACAGAATTCAACTTTTAACGATCACTACCTGGAAGTTGATTATGACCTTTCACAGGTCATGTTTATTACTACGGCAAACGTGAGATATAATATTCCTTTACCTCTGCAGGACAGAATGGAAATTATCGATCTATCGGGTTACCTGGAGCATGATAAGCTTGAAATTGCTAAAAGGCATTTAGTCCCTAAACAACTTGAAGCCCATGGATTAACGAATAAAAACATTACCATCACCGATAAAGCTATAATGAAAATCATTACAGAATATACACGTGAAGCAGGTGTAAGAAATCTTGAAAGAGAATTAGCATCTGTATGCAGAAAAATGGCACGGGATATTGTAGTCAAGGAATCGTCTAAAGGGAAAGAAAGAAATAATAAATATTTAATTGATGAAATTAAGGTTGAAGAATATCTGAAAATTCCCCGGTACAGATACCAGAGGCATAGTAAGGAAAATATAGTTGGAAGTGTAACGGGTCTGGCATGGACGAGTGTAGGCGGCGAGATTCTATCTGTAGATGTAACTATTATGAGTGGTTCCGAAAAACTGACACTTACAGGTCAGCTGGGAAATGTCATGAAAGAATCAGCGCAGGCTGCCTTAAGCTATATCCGCTCAAGAGCCAAAGAACTTAAACTTAATGTTAATTTCTTCAAAGGAAAAGAAGTTCATATACATCTTCCGGAAGGAGCAATCCCTAAAGATGGACCTTCAGCTGGCATCACTATGGCTATGGCACTTTATTCTGCCATCTCCGGAAGACCAGCTTCCAATAATATTGCTATGACCGGTGAAATTACTCTAAGGGGAAATGTACTGCCTATTGGAGGCTTGAATGAAAAACTTATAGCTGCCAAAAGATACGGCATTGAAACTGTCCTTATTCCAAGAGATAATGAAATTGACCTAAAAGAGATTGCTTCCAAAGTAACTGATGGGTTAAAGATAATACCGATTGATAAAATTGAAGATGCAATCCCGTATGTATTTCCTACAGTAACAAAAGTGACTAATTCTTCAAACACTAAGCTTCCCATTAAAAATAGAAAAAGGAAATAAAGTTTGGCAGAAGAATTTGTAATAGAAAAAACTCAGTCAGTTCAGAAGCAATATGAAGAGTTATCAATAATAATTAAAGGTCTCCTTAATAAAAATGATAACATACTTTCTAATCTTTCAAATTTTACTGCAGCGTTAAAGCAGACTTTTGATAAGATAAGTTGGGTTGGGTTTTATCTGTTTGACGGCGAAAAACTCTACCTTGGTCCCTTCCAGGGGAAAGTGGCTTGTTCTCAGATTGAGCTTGGTATGGGTGTCTGCGGTTCTGTTGCACACAGCCTCAGGACAATTATTGTTACTGATGTTAATAAATTTCCGGGGCACATAGTATGTGATTCTGATTCAAAGTCGGAGATAGTTATTCCACTCATAAAAAATGATAAACTATTGGGCGTACTGGACATAGACAGTGCTTCTTTAAATGCATTTGATGAAATAGACAAGAAATATCTCGAATATATTTGTAACTTTCTGATAGAGGAAATATTTTGAGGCAAATATGAGTTTTATAGTTACAGCAAGAAAATGGCGTCCTCAGATATTTAATGATGTAGTCGGTCAGGAACATATTACCTCCACTCTTAAGAACGCGATAAAGAATAACAGGATTGCGCATGCATATATATTTACGGGTCCCCGCGGCGTAGGCAAAACAACAACTGCGCGAATACTTGCAAAAGCGCTTAACTGTCTGAACCCGGTTGACAGTGAACCATGCAATAAATGTGAACTTTGCCTTTCTATCCAGAATGGGCAGTCAATGGATATAATTGAAATAGACGGCGCGTCCAATAGGGGAATTGATGAGATCAGGACTTTAAGAGAATCTGTAAAATATGCTCCATCAAGGGGCAAATACAAGATTTATATTATTGATGAAGTTCATATGTTAACTAAGGAATCCTTTAATGCATTCCTTAAAACATTAGAAGAACCACCTTCTCACACTATCTTTATTTTTGCTACTACAGATATTCAAAAAGTGCCTCTGACAATTATATCCAGATGCCAGCGATTTGACTTCAGGAGGATACAGCTTAGTACTATTAAATCTCTTTTAAAAGAAATAGCTAAGTCAGAGAATATTGAAATAGACGATAAAACTTTAACCGTCATTGCTAAGAAAGCCGATGGAGCGCTTCGTGATGCCGAGAGCTTTTTTGATCAGGTTGTGTCATACTGTGGCAATAAGATCGACCAGGAAACAGTATCTAAAATGTTAAATCTCATTGATGATGAGATTTATTTTAATATATCAGATGCTGTGGTGAAAAAGGACTTTAACGAGGTTTTCCGTGTATCAGGTTTATTATTTGATAATGGATATGATTTTGGAGATTTCATTAACGGTCTGATAGAACACTTCAGAAATATACTTACTGTAATACTTACGAAGAAAACAGAATTGGTTGAAACCGCTGAAGTTTACAAGTCACTTTATTTAGGTTATATTGGAAAATATACCGAAGGGGATCTTTTAAGAATTCTCAATTTCCTAAATAAGACACAGCAGGAAATGAGATTTACGCAGAATCACCGTCTTAAGGTAGAAATTTCTTTAAGTCATCTCATTGGATTTGAAAGAAGTCTAACGATATCCGAATTACTTGGCAAGATTGACACTCATAGTTTAACCTCTGACCAGAATTTATTGAGAGAGCCTGAAAAAAAAAATTATAACCCAATAAGAGTGAGTGTACCTATTGAAAAGTCCAATGTTGATAAACCTATTATTCTAGCTGAAACATGGGAACCTATAAAGAAAGAGCCCTTGAAAGTAACCCTTATCGGAAAGAATCCGGTTAAAGAAATTCGTCCTAAAGAAGCATCCCATAATGATACAAGCGATTTTTCATTTGATTCGATTGTTAAGAAATGGGAAGTTTTTGTTAATGCGGTTATTACCGAGAGAAAATTTTCCTTAGGTCCTTATGTAGGGAATCTTGAACTTGCAGGTCTTGAAGGAAATAAGCTTAAAGTATTCCTTAATGATGAAGACGGGAAAAAATCATTTGGTCTTGATAAAGACTATTTAGCCAAGAAAACCGCTGAAATATTCGGGAAAAAGATAATATTTCAGTTTGAGGATCATCCATTGAACTCAACTGGTTCTAATGGAAGCAAGAATAATCCAATTTCCAGGGGGGAAAATGTGATAGATGACCCTCTTGTTGACCTAATAATAAAAGAATTAGGCGGGGAAGAAATAACCGGATAATCAACCGGGTATTTGTTTTGAGAATCTCATTATTTTAATTATTTTTAATGTCTATGTCCAAAAAATTAATCGTAGCCATAGACGGACCTTCAGGTTCCGGCAAGAGCACTTCTGCGAAGATAATAGCGCAAAAGCTTGGTTATTTATATATTGATACAGGAGCCATGTACAGGGCGATTACATTTTTGGCTTTAAAACATAATATTATGGATAATCCAAAAGCCATCGTTAAGGCAGCGGAAGATTCTGATATCAAACTTAAATATGTTAAGGGCGCAACCCAGGTTTTTGTAAATAGTATTGATATTACCGAAGATATAAGAACCCATGAGTTAAATGAAAAAGTAAGTATAGTAAGCCAGATCGCTGGGGTAAGAAAAGCCTTGGTAAAGAAACAACAGATGATGAAACAGGAAGGGGAAGGAATTGTAATGGAAGGTAGAGATATAGGGACTGTTGTTTTTCCGGATGCCGATGTAAAAATCTTTCTTACAGCCGGGTTGGATGAAAGAGCATCAAGAAGAGCGAAAGAATATGAAAGGAAAGGGAAGGGTGTCCCTGTCCATAAAATAAAAAGTAATCTTTCTATGAGAGATGCTATTGATTCGACAAGGGATTCGAACCCCTTAATTAAAGCTAAAGATGCTATTGAAGTTGATTCTTCAAAGATATCAATTGAGCAGCAGGTTGAAATAATATTTCAGCAGGTAAAAAAAGCAGCTATGGCAAAAAGCATAGAGCTTTTAAACTTAGAAAATGGTGCTTTAACGCCATCTTAATAACTATGTTAAACAAAATTTTCTGTTCTCGTCCCTAATGATGGCGTAGATGATTTGAGCAGAACTAAATAATTCAGTGTTCAGGAGGATCAATGTCCGAAGAAAAAATTGTAATATCCAAGTCAGTGACAAACGATGATTACGAAAAAGCTAAGAAGAGTTTTAATGACGATACTTATTCAAAAGAAGAATTTTTAACATTAGCTAAATTATACTCCGATTCTTTCAGAGATGTAAAAGAAGGTGAGTTGATAAAAGGGAAAATCGTTCGTATTCAGGATGATAATGTTATTATAGACGTCGGATTCAAATCAGAAGGCTCGATTCCCAAAAGTGAATTCAAAGAATACGAAGACATAAAAGTAGGAAGAGAAATCGAAGTTGTTCTTGAGAGTGTTGAAGATCAGGAAGGAAATCTTGTCCTCAGCAAGCAAAGAGCTGACTTCCTTAGAATATGGGAAAAAGTCATCGGTGCACATGAAACAGGTGAAATACTTCAGGGTAAAATCCTTAAAAGAATCAAAGGCGGTATGGTTGTTGATCTTATGGGAATGGAAGCATTCCTTCCCGGCTCACAGATCGATATCCGTCCAATCAGAGACTTTGATGCGTTCGTAGGACAGATGATGGACTTTAAGGTTGTTAAAGTTAATGTACCTACAGAAAACGTTGTCGTTTCACATAAAGTTCTTGTTGAAGAGGAAATTGCAGATCAGAGACACGCTATACTTGACAGCCTTGAAAAAGGTCAGATTCTTGAAGGAACAGTTAAAGCCATTACAGACTTCGGTGTGTTTATCGATTTAGGCGGCGTTGACGGTTTAGTACATATTACAGACTTAAGCTGGGGCAGAATTAACCATCCTAACGAAGTAGTTAAACTTGACCAGACTATTAAAGTTGTTGTTACAGATTTCGATGAAGAAAAGAAGAGAATTTCTTTAAGCTTAAAGAAGCTTCTTCCGCATCCATGGGAAGACATCGAGAATAAATTAAAAATTGGTGATAAAGTTTCCGGACGTGTTGTATCTCTGACAGATTATGGCGCTTTTATTGAAATAGAAAAAGGTATTGAAGGCTTAATACATAATTCAGAAATGAGCTGGACTCAGCACATAAAACATCCTTCACAGGTTGTTGCTATGGGACAGGTTGTTGAAGCTGTTATTCTTAGCCTGGATAAGGACGAGAAGAAAATATCCCTTGGCATTAAACAGTTAGAACCCGATCCATGGGATACTCTTATGCTTAAATACCCTGTCGGTTCGAGACATTCGGGTGTTGCTAGGAATCTTACCAATTTCGGTGTGTTCGTTGAACTTGAACCTGGCGTAGACGGTCTTGTACATATTTCTGATCTTTCGTGGACTAAGAAAATCCGCCATCCCGGGGAAGTTGTTAAGAAAAGCGAAAAGTTAGAAGTTATTGTGTTGGGTGTTGATGTTGAACAGAGAAAGATATCACTTGGACATAAACAGGTGGAAGATAATCCATGGGACACCTTTGAGAAAGTTTACAATGTCGGAACGATTACTACAGGTAAGGTTGTGAGAATAATAGAGAAGGGACTTATTGCTGAACTTCCTGAAAAGGTTGACGGCTTTGTACCGACTACACAGCTGGTTCCAAATAAAGTAAAAAATATCGCCAATCATTTCCCGATTGATGATGTCCTTTCTTTGAAGATACTTGAATTCGACAAAGAAAATAAAAAGATTGTTCTTAGTGCTATTGCAGCAATAAAGGAAAAATCTGAAGAAGAGATAAGAGCTTATCTGGATAAACATAAACTTGAAAGAGTAAGTGTCCAGGATATTATGAATGTAGATACAGGCTCAATTGATACTTCTGATTTTCCAATCTTTGAAGTTCCGGATGATCCGTTAGCCGGTTCCGCAGAGAAGAAATAATTCTTAACTTATTAAGATACAGAGCGGGATCATTCCCGCTCTTTAATTTTAAATGATTCGATGAGCAAAACAGTAGCTTTACATACTTTAGGATGCAAGCTGAATTTCTCTGAAACCTCTACAATTGGAAGCCAGTTCCTTAACAAAGGTTATAAGGTTGTTGAGTTTAGTGAGAAGGCTGATATATATGTATTCAATACATGTACAGTTACAGAACATGCCGATCGTGAATGCCGCCAGTTAGTAAGGCGCGCTTTAAGACAAAATCCCAATGCTTATGTTATTGTTACAGGCTGCTATGCGCAGCTTCGTCCGGAAGAGATATCACACATTCAGGGGGTTGATGCAATTCTTGGCAGCAATGAAAAACTAAAACTCTTTTCACTGCTTGAGGATTTCGGAAAAAAGGATCTTGCATGCATTTATGTTTCACCTGTGAACAACAGCAATGAGTTTGGCGCTTCCAACTCAACCGATGCAGATACAAGGACGCGGGCTTATTTCAAGATACAGGATGGCTGTGATTACAATTGTTCCTTCTGCACAATACCGCTAGCAAGAGGAAGCAGCAGGAGTATGGAACCTGACGCAGTACTTATGGAATTCAAACATCTCATTTCCAAAGGATATAAAGAAATCATTCTTACAGGAGTTAATATAGGCGATTATGGCAAATCATATGATACAAAGTTATGCGATTTGCTTGGAAGAATGGTTGAGGTAGATGGAAACTTTAGGATTAGGATTAGTTCTATAGAACCTAATTTGTTATCAGATGATATTTTGCAGCTTACCAGCCAAAATGAAAAGATGTGTAAACATTTTCATATTCCCTTGCAGAGCGGGAGCCCCAAAATATTAAAGCTTATGCAGAGGAGATATAAAGCGGAGTATTATTCCGGAGTTATACAGAAAGCGAATGAGATGATAAACAATGTGGGGATAGGAGTAGACGTGATTGTGGGTTTTCCGGGAGAAACGGAAGAGGATTTTTTAACCACTTATAACTTTATTAAAGATCTGCCGGTTTCCTACCTGCATGTATTTACTTATTCCGAACGTCCTGATACTAAAGCAGTTTCGATGGACAATCGCGTCGAAGTTATTGAAAGGAAAAGAAGAAATAACATGCTCAGGATACTCAGCGATAAGAAGAAAAATCTTTTCTACGAATCGATGGTCGGAAGGGAACTTGAAGTATTATTTGAATCAGAAAATGATAATGGGAAAATAAAAGGTTTCTCATCCAACTATGTAAGAGTTTCAAATGACTATGATCCTTCTCTTATAAATGAACTTTCTACCGTTAGGATTGAAAGCGTTAGGGATAATCTTTGTCATGGAACTATTTTAGGGAATAAAAAATCAATTGATTTGATAGCCTGTTAAACATATTATTATATTTAAAAATTATGAATAAAATATTCGTTATCCTTTTCCTGCTTACATTTACAGCTTTGCCGCAAACCGCAAAGAATATTCTTACTTTGAAAGATGAGGTCAGGCAGAATATAATTTCAGGGAACAGTAATTCCCTCCCGGATAAAGAAGAATTCAGTAAAAAGAATGTTATGCTGGCAATTGCATATTCAATAATATTGCCGGGAATGGGGGAACTATATGCAGGTAACTATTCAAGCGGTAAGTATTTTACAATTGCAGAAGGCGTGTTTTGGGGAGCATATATCGGTATGAACCAATATTCGAACTGGCAGAAACAAAGGTATCATTCTTTTGCCGCATCCAATGGTGGTGTTAATATTGCCGGTAAAGATGATGGTTATTTTACCAACATCGGCATATACACTGATATTAATGAATATAATGATTATATGTCGAGGAATGGTGATTTTACTAAAATGTATAATACTGAGTTGGATTATTGGAAATGGACGGGAAGTGACAGGACAACTTACCGTACCATGTGGACTGCCGGCGAACTATGGCATAACAATTTAAGATTTGTCGTAGGCGCCCTTGTGCTCAATAGAGTTGTTAGTGCAATAAATGCCGCAAGGCTTGTTGCCGCTTATAATAAAAATGCATCCCGGGATTTAGGATGGAATATTTCAGCCGGTGTATCGAGTGTCGCCTCTCTGCCACCGGGCGTGATTTTGAATTTCCAGTATGGTTTATAAGTTAATAACACTTATATAACAAAATATATCCAACCAGGAACATGAACTTCAGTCAATTATAACTGTGTCCATCGTTGTTGATAAAATATCAATGTATTTCAGGAAGAAGTTATTTCTTTATTAAATTGATATTCTGCCAACATGCAATAAAAATTAAATTATGGTACCGTATAATTGCTGGTAACATTAAACGCAGTTCCGGTTGCACTTCCAAGTTTTCCCGTAAACACAAAAACCCATTTCTGTCCTGACTGAACACCGGTGAACTCATTTATTTCAAATGCTTGATTTGCCGGATAAACTGTAACTCCATCTCCCGTGTAATTCGCGCTAAATGGAGCGGCAGGAACACTAACATTTACATTAGTCATAGTAACGGCTGCGCTGGGGGTTGCATAGAAAATTATCCCCTGGGTTCCCGTCTGTTGTGTAATAGTAAAAGTTACACTATTAACGACGGTTTTAAATGACCATACACGAGACCAACTAGATGTCCCATAATTATTTATTGTATTTACTCTCCAGTGATACGTAGTTGCATTACTCAAACTGCTTATTTGCTGAGATGTGTCTTTCAATCCGCTTTGATTAAATACAAAACTTGAAAATAAGCTGTCTACTGATACCTGTAAAGTATATGATGTATCTCCAATGGTTGAATTCCACTTTAGGGTAACAGGAATACCAACATTGGTCGCAGTATCAGTAGGGGATGCCAATGTGGGTGCAGAGGGAGCAGTATTACCGGTAATAGAATTTAACGGATTACTACTATCTTTTTTACAAGAATTTAAAATGAATATACTAAATAACAAGAGGATTAGAATCTTTTTCATATTTCTTCCTTAATTATATTTTCTAAATAGTTAATATTTCATTAGATAAAAGGGCCATTTATCAAAGCGAAACTGAAAACTATTACTATGGAGTGGGATTGTCTTTTGGTAGAATTCCGGGTCGCTTTATTTTTAATCATAATCCTGAACTTAGCAAAGACTGTTACTTTGATAACATAAATAATAAAGAATGAAAATCCAACTAGTCTGCTTAAAAAAAAAGCTGAAAGTGATTTGGAGTCCTTTGGATTTAAGTCCTGTATTTTATGGCTAATACGTTTAATGTATTAGTTATACCAAAATATATAAAGGGTGGGATGGGGATTTAATTATTTGCGCTTCTTGGATTAGTTAAATAATTTGTAATCAAAGAATAAGATGGTTTTGGAATCGTCTATGTAACTATTGGTAATGGTAAATAAATTAAAGGGGAAGAAATGGATTCTTTAGGTCGAAATGGTTATTATCACACAATTCTTATTCACCAGAATTCTTTACACACACTTCTGATGTCAACACAGTTCTTATACTGTTCATGTACTGTTCATTCGCCTTTCATTACCTGGAACGAGGCTGTTATAAGCCTGTTTTAAGACTGTTCTAGTATCTTCTCTTGATTGAAATAATACCCCAACTCCACCTCTAAATCAGCAGTACCCCTCTATTAATTATAATTCCACTTTTTCGTTTTTGGCCACATAAAAATCAAACTATTTTAGGTCAAAAATCTCCCCCTTTTTCAACCTTCAATTCTAAATGACTTATGTTTGTACAGCAACTCAAAATATTTTCATACCCCAATTCCCTCTTCTAAGAATTTTAATTGATTTATAACACTAGTAAACCTAAATTTGAATCGACATTTTATAGGAGTTTTTCGTGTCGTTCTTCAATAATTTAATTGTTTCTGCCGTACAGTTGATGCCCAAATCAGTTGTCGGTTTCTTTTCAAAAAGATATATAGCAGGGGAAAGTATTGATGATGCAATTAGAGTAACAAGGGACTTAAATAGGCAGGGTATTTACGCAACAATTGATGTTCTTGGGGAAGCTGTAAAAAATAAGGAAGAGGCGGTTAATTCCAAAATCAAAGCCCTTGAGGTTCTCGATACTATAGTTAATTTTAATCTGAAAGCCAATCTTTCTATTAAACCTACTCAAATGGGATTGGCAATAGATGAGGATTTTGCTTACAATCAGGTCCGTACTCTTATCCAAAAAGCAAAAGAAATCAATAGTTTTGTCAGAATTGATATGGAGGATTCTCCATATACCGACGCCACTTTCCGTTTGTTCCGAAAACTTAATCAAGATTATGATAACCTGGGTGTTGTCGTTCAAGCCTACATGAAAAGGACATACGATGATGTGGTTGGCCTGAATAAGCTTGGTACTAATTATAGGTTATGCAAAGGAATCTATATCGAACCCGCTGCAATTGCCTATAAAGACAAAGAGGTAATCAGGAAAAATTATGTTAAGGACCTTGAATTAATGTTAAAGAATGGAAACTATATTGGTATTGCTACTCACGACGAGTACCTTGTTAATGAAGCCTATCGCTTAATCCGGGAACTAAATATCCCTAAGGATAAATTTGAATTCCAGATGTTGCTTGGTGTTAGGGAGGACTTAAGGAACAAAATAAATAATGATGGTTATAAAATTAGAATTTATGTCCCGTTCGGTAAGGACTGGTACGCGTACTCTATAAGAAGGTTAAAAGAAAATCCACAGATGGCCGGACATATATTCAAAGATTTGTTCTCCTTCAGATGATGAATGTTATTGGAATTGAAAGTTCCTGCGATGAAACATCTGTTGCAATTATTTCTGATGGCAAACTTACTGCTAATTTAATTGCATCGCAGGATTTTCATGTTAAGTATGGCGGTGTCGTACCCGAACTCTCAAGTCGGGCTCACTTGCAGATCGTGTTGCCACTTGTCAAAGATGCCCTCGCTGTTTCAAATCTTGCTCTTAATAATATAGATTTAATTTGTGCAACTGCCGGTCCTGGATTGATCGGTGCCCTCCTTGTTGGTCTGACTTTTGCCAAAGGACTCGCATATTCTCTAAAAAAACCTTTTGTTCCTGTTAACCATATCGAAGGACATGTTTATTCCGGTTTCCTTATGCCTGATAAACCCGAATTCCCTTTGCTTGCCATTGTTGTTTCAGGTGGACATACTCTTCTGCTCCTCGTAAAAAACTTTAACGAAATACAAAAATTGGGCTCTACTGTCGATGATGCCGCCGGTGAAGCATTCGATAAAGTGGCTAAGATGCTTGGTCTCGGTTACCCCGGAGGACCTAAAATTCAGAGTGCTGCCGAGTTGGGTAATAAAGAAACGGTTAATTTCCCTGTCGCCGATCTTGACAATCCATATAATTTTTCTTTCAGTGGGTTAAAAACTTCCGTTCTCCGCTATATTCAGAAAAATTTCAAAGACAAGATTATTCCAGATAATGAAAGGAATAATATTTCTGCTTCTTTTCAGGATGCTGTTATTCGTGCTATAACAAGGAACGCCGAAAGAGCTTTACGTAAATTTGATATTAAATCTATTTCCCTTGTCGGGGGCGTTGCAGCAAATAAGCCTTTAAGGGATGCTCTTACTAAACTTGCGGAAAATCATAATAAAAAGATTGTAATTCCTGATATGGAGTTCTGTGGCGATAATGCTGCCATGATTGCTTTCCGCGGTCTTAAATTATATGAAAGCGGTAAAAGGTTTGAACTTAATTATAATCCATTTCCCGGCATCCCCGAAAACCATTTCACCTCCTGATTCCTATTGTAAATGGCTAAAAAAGTAAAATACAAATCGTTATTGTCTGGAAAGGAATTAGTTCTAATTACTTTATTCTTTTTGGCAGTTCTGTTTCTTTCTTACCTTACTTTCTTTACTCCAAATTATTATAGTCAAATCGCTCCGGTTACCTTTGAAGTGAAAAAGGGTGAGTCATTCTCCCATATTACTAATCGTTTATATAATGAGCATATTATTCCGGGCAAATTAAATTTTAAGATAGCTGGAATAATATATGGAGCTCAATCAAAAATAAGACCGGCAAAATATTATATCCCTAATGGTCTTAGCTACCTTGATCTCCTGGAATATTTCATGAATGGAAAAGCTGATTATCTCAAAACAGTTAAACTTTATGATGGCTCCTCATCTAAATCTTTTGCTTCCCGGTTCAGAACCGAATTGTTCATAGATTCTCTTTCCTTCCTACATGAAATAAAAGACAGGAAACTGCTGGACTCACTTGGTATTCATGAATCTTCTTTTGAAGGATATCTGCTTCCTCAGGAATACGATCTTTATGAAAGAAGCTCACCTCGGGAGATTATCTGCATTCTGTATAATAAATTTGAAAACTTTATCGACGATTCCCTCAAAGAAGAGATTTCGCAAAGTAATTATAACATGCATTCCATTTTAACAATGGCTTCTATCGTAAACGGCGAAACTAATAAAAAAGATGAAATGGCAAGAATAGCTGGTGTCTATTATAACCGGCTAACAATAGGTATGAAACTTCAAGCCGATCCTACTATCCAGTATCTTCAGCTCAATGGTTCCAAAAGATTATCCTATGAGGATCTGAAAATAAATTCTCCATATAATACGTATAAATTTTCTGGCCTTCCCCCTGGTCCCATTGATAATCCCGGTAAAAATGCTATCATTGCTGCTGTTTATCCGGAAAAACATCATTATCTTTACTTTGTCGCTGATGGTAAAGGTGGACATAAATTTGCCCGCACTTTTACTGAACATCTGAAAAATGTCCAATTGTACAGAGATAATCTGAAGTCTTCTTCAAAATGAAAATATTTTGTCTTTCCAATATTATTGTATGATCAATAACTTATTAAAATATTTCTTCCTACTGATCCTTGGTCTGTTATTATCTGATTGTGCAAATCAGCTCCCCCCGAATGGAGGCGAGATTGATAAAGTCCCTCCGGTAATTACTGAAATATCCCCTCCCGATGGCACTACAAATTACAAAGAAGACTATTTCGAACTTACTTTCTCAAAATATGTCGAAAAGAGATCCCTTAAAGATGCTATTTTTATTTCCCCTACCATTAAGGGAAACATAGAACTGGATTGGAGCGGGCATTCTGTTAGGGTAATTTTCCCTGAAAAATTAAAAGATAGCACAACTTATGTCATTACAATTGGTACCGATCTTGTTGATTATAATAATAAAAACAGGATGGCAGAATCTGTTACTTTTTCCTTTTCTACCGGCAGTAAGGTTGATAAAAAAATTATATCTGGAAAGGTATATGAGGAGAAACCTTCCGGAATTCTGATCTTTGCTTATAAAAAAGGGAAGGAAGATCCTGACCCCATGAAAATTAAACCTGATTATATCTCACAAGCAGGGAATGATGGTCGGTATAAAATTATAGGTCTGGCAGCAGGGGATTATCGAGTTTTTGCAGTTTATGACCAATATAGGGATTTCCTTTTCCAGCCCGACCAGGACAAAATTGGTATGCCCCCCCATGATATTTCTTTTTCTGAACAGGACACTTTGTATACTAATCTTAATTTCTTCTTAACTAAAATTGATACCTCTGCTCCAAGGATTTTAACTTCGGTCATGACGGATAAAATGCATATCCTCGTTAATTTTAGTGAACCTATTGATTCCAGTTGTATAAGAGCAAATAATTTCTTTGTCTATGACTCTACTACCAAAAAAAGAACTCCTATGCTTTTTGCTTATAAGGGTAATACTAAACCTGGTGAAATTGTTCTGGTTACAAGTCAGAATATTCCTGAAGGCAATTCAAATTGGTTCTTTGTTGATTCTATTAAAGATTTTAGCGGTAATGTGTATCGGAATGATTTTTCGCAGCTCACGGTTTCGACCAAACGCGATACCTCTAAACTCGATATTTATAAATATATCCCTCCAAATAGAACAGACCATGCTGATTTTATCGATCAGAAATTTACCTTCTTACTTAACGATGGTGTCGATACGAACCAGATTAAAAATGTAGTATCCTTTACTGATACTTCCGGTACCCCCGTTAATTTCAATATAAAATTTCTCGATGATGCTTCATTCCAGGTTGAACCGCTGAAATCGCTTGAAGCAAGAAAGGATTATATCATTAAGATTAATTTCTCTAAACTTACCGATGCTGCTGGAAATAGGTTGGATTCAGTTTTTCAGTATAAGTTCAAAACAATATCGGGATCTGATTTTACAGGAATTTCCGGCGTGCTGAAGAAGGTTGATTTGAATAAAAGACCTATTTTAATTCTGCAGGGGATAGATGGTGATAAAAATATTTATACCCTGTCTTCATTAACCGATAACAGGTTTATTATTGATAGAGTCACCCCGGGGAAATATGTTTTGTGGGCTTATTTAGATTTTGACAGCAGTGGTTCTTATACTTTTGGCAGCATTAAACCCTTTAAACCTGCTGAAGAGTTCTCATTTTATCCGGATACCCTGGATTTAAAAGCACGTTGGGTTCAGTCTGATCTCCTCTTTGAATTTAAATGATCAGTTGCACTTGGCTCCTTCATCAATCCATTTTTTCAGTCCTCTGTCTTGTTCTGAGGTAAATGGTTTGTTAACTCCTATTGGCGGCATCGGTTGAATACCCGCTTGTCCTTCTATAGCCCATACAATAATGCTGGTCTTGGAACTGCCTGTCACAATAACTCCTGGATCTGATTTAGCATTTACACATGAAGTTAAGCTTAATCCTCCTGCCATCGTTCCATCATCATGACATCCAGAATTAGAGCATTTTAACTGAAAAACTGGTTGTAGATCAACATTAAAACTGATATTCGATTGGGGCATTACTCTGTTGTCTACATTTGCTGCTGTTATCGAATCCTTGCAGCCTGGTAATACCAGGTAAATTGATATTGCAAACCCTACATAAATAAATAAGAATTTTTTCATCATAAATAAAGATATATCAACCGGTTACATAATACAATAGAATAAATTTGCCGGTCATAATTATGGTAACCTTCATTTGAAATAAAGTAAAATGTTCTATATCTTTTGCTCGGAAATTATTAAATACTTGGGGCTATAGCTCAGTTTGGTAGAGCGCTTGAATGGCATTCAAGAGGCCAGGAGTTCGAACCTCCTTAGCTCCACATTATTACTAACAATAACCATATTTTTTCTCATCATTTCTTATAGTATAACTGGAGAATCCTTAATGAAAACAAAGCCCTTCAAAAACGAAAAGCTTACAGATTTTTCTAAAAAAGCAAACCTCGTTAAACAGAAGCAGGCACTTGATAAGGTTAGAAAAAATTTAGGTAAGACTTATGAAATTATAATCGGTGGTAAAAAAATAAAGACTGGTAATAAGATTCATTCTTATAACCCATCAAACAAAGAGGAGATTGTAAGCAGCTTTTATAAAGGTACGGCTGCTCTGGTTGATAAAGCTGTTGAAACTGCAAACAGGAAGTTTATTGAATGGAAAAATGTTTCTCCCACTTTAAGAGCAAATTATTTATTCAAAGCTGCAGATATCGCACGGAGAAGGAAGTTTGAGATAAATGCGTGGATGGTTTTTGAAGCAGGAAAAAACTTTGCTGAGGCCGATGCAGATACTGCTGAGGCTATAGATTTTCTAGACTTTTATGGTTGGGAAATGCTCCGTTATGCTCAAAAGCAGCCAATTACTCCTGTCGCGGGTGAAAAAAATGAGCTGGTCTATATTCCTCTTGGTGTTGGCGTTGTAATTCCGCCATGGAATTTTCCATTCGCTATCCTTGTCGGTATGTCCTCTGCTGCCATTGTTACCGGCAACACTATTGTTCTTAAACCTTCAAGCGATACCCCGATGATGGGAAGATTATTTTTTGAAATTATGAAAGAAGCCGGACTCCCTGACGGTGTATTAAACTTCCTCCCCGGTTCAGGTAGCGAGGTTGGCGATAAACTTGTTTCCCATCCAAAGATCAGGTTTATTTCTTTTACTGGTTCAATGGAGGTCGGGATCCATATAAATGAACTGGCCGCAAAGGTTCAGCAGGGACAAATGTGGCTTAAACGTGTCATAGCTGAAATGGGTGGAAAAGATAGCATAGTGGTTGATAAAGAAACAAATATTGCTGAAGCCGCCAAAGGTGTCGCTGCTTCTGCTTTTGGTTTTCAGGGACAGAAATGCTCAGCTTGCTCAAGGGCTATCGTGGATCAGTCTGTTTATAAGGATTTTCTTAGGAAATTAAAAGAGGAAGTTGATAAATTAAAAGTTGGTCCAGGTGAAAAAAATTATCCGATGGGTCCAGTCATTAACCTGAATGCCGAAAAAAATGTACTGCACTATATAAATGTTGGCAGGAAGGAAGGAAATCTCTTGACCGGGGGTTATAAAGTTGGAAGAAATGGTTATTATATCGCTCCTACAGTTCTCACTGATGTAAAACCTGATGCTCGGATTTCCCAGGAGGAAATATTTGGCCCCGTATTGGCAGTCATCAAATCCAGCAATTTCGACGAAAGCATTCAAATTGCAAACAATACTAAATTCGGATTAACTGGGGCTGTTTATACCTCCAATAGGAAAAAGTTGGAAAAAGCAAAAAAAGAATTGTTCATAGGTAATCTCTATTTTAATAGGAAATGTACTGGAGCCATGGTCGGAGGTCATCCTTTCGGAGGATTCAATATGTCAGGTACTGATTCCAAAGCTGGTGGAAGAGATTATTTGTTGCTATTCATGCAGGGTAAACTCATAAGTGAAAAAATATTGAATAATTAAAGGAACCTCAATGAAAATTCATGAATATCAGGCTAAGGAGATTCTTAAGAATTATAATGTCCCGGTTCAGGATGGAATTGCAATCAAAGATATTACTGAATTCGATAATGCTATGCAGAACTTACAGCAAAGAGGCATAAATCAGTTTGTCGTTAAGTCCCAGATCCATGCTGGTGGAAGAGGAAAGGGGAAAATTTACAATCCGGGCAATAGGGATGAGCTTATCCTCGAAGGAGGCGTTAAGTTTACTGTTTCTGCTGATAAGGCAACGGAATATACAAGGAAAATGCTTGGTAATCTTTTGGTTACTCATCAGACTGGTCCTGAAGGTAAAATTGTTAGAACTCTTTTTATTGCAGAAGGACTCGATTATAAGAAAGAGCTTTACCTTGGAATTTTGCTTGATAGGGCGGTTTCTAAAAATGTAATAATGGCTTCTACCGAAGGTGGTGTTGAAATTGAAAAAGTAGCTGAGGAAACACCTGAAAAGATTATTAAGGAATGGATCGATCCGGCAGTTGGTCTGCAAGCATTCCAGGCAAGGAAACTTGCTTTCTCTCTCTGTCTGGAAGGAGATGCCTTCAAAAACTTCGTCAAATTTATTCCATCATTATATAAAGCATATGTCGAAACTGATGCCTCTCTTCTCGAAATAAATCCCCTTATTATCACTAATGATAACAAAATCGTTGCCCTGGATGCAAAAGTGAATATTGATGACAATGCCCTATATCGGCATAAGGATATTGAGGCAATGAGAGACTTTAATGAAGAAGACCCCCTCGAAATTGAAGCTTCAAAATATAATCTTAATTATATAAAGCTTGATGGAAATGTTGGTTGCATGGTCAATGGTGCAGGTCTTGCTATGGCTACTATGGATATCATAAAACTTGCCGGTGGGGAACCTGCTAACTTTCTCGATGTCGGCGGTGGAGCTAATAAAACAACTGTGGCGAATGGCTTTAAGATTATTCTCTCAGATCATAATGTGAAGGCAATCCTGATCAATATCTTTGGTGGAATTGTCCGGTGTGACCGGGTCGCCCAAGGAGTAATAGATGCCGCTGCCGAAATGCGGATCAATGTCCCTATAGTTGTTAGACTCGAAGGGACAAATGCTAAAGAAGCTAGCGTTCTTTTACAGAACTCTGGTCTTAATTTTATAGTGGCTGAAAGTCTTAAAGATGCAGCTGAAAAAGTTACTTCAGTTCTCAAAAAGTGAGTTTATTGCTAAAATTCGAATAATATTTATTATAAGTTATTTAGTTTAATCTTGATTTTGCGCTTTATTAGCCATACTTTTTAATATCCTTTTTATTCCCTTGGAGTAGTTAATGTCATTTTTAGATTCTTATTTTAATAGCGATGAGAACCTTCCGGTTGAGAATCATAATATTGATGAAGAGATTCTGAGAGTAAAAGAGATTGTTAAACAGGGAAATATTTATTCTGTAATAGAATCGATCGAAGAAGTTCTCCAAATCTGTATTGAAAATGACCGCTATGAAGATGGACTCTTCCTCTCTAACAAATTGGTTGATGTTTTTCCCTATAATTCCGAATATTGGCTGAAAAAGGGAGTTATGCTTAACGGATTGTACCGTTTCGAAGAAGCAATGGAATGTTATAATAAATCTTTATCTCTTAATCCTTGCGATTCTGAAACATTAATCGATAAAGCTGCTACTGAAGAAAACCTTGGTTTGTTTGAACAAGCAAAGGAATCTCTCGAATCGGTTCTTAAAAATGACCCCCATAATGATGAAGCTATGTTTAGTTTAGGACTCATACTCCAGCATCAGGAGAATTTCGGCGGGGCTGTTAAATATTTCAAACGAGCAGTAGAAATAAATCCTCAGTATTCGGAAGCATTCTATGAACTGGGGTATTGTTTCGAAAATCTTGAACTTTTTGAAGATGCTTTGGAAGCATATAATAAATATATTGAAATTGAACCCTACAGTTCCAATGGATATTATAACCGTGGGATTGTTTATGTGAAATTGAACCTTCTTGAAAAAGCAGTCGATAGTTATGAACTGGCAATTTCTCTTAAAAGTGATTTCTCCAGTGCTTATTTCAATAAGGGCAACGCCTTGGCTGATCTCGGAAAGCTTCAACAGGCTATCGAAGCTTTTAAAGAAGCTTTTATTATTGATAGTACAGATGAAGCCTGCTGCTTCAATATTGGAAATATTTATGAAGAGCTTGGTGATATCCCAAGTGCTATAAAATATTATTCTGATGCGATCAATATTAACAATGAATACTATGAAGCTTATCTTTCAAGGGGTTTTTGCTATGATTCAATCGGTAAATTTCATTTGGCATTAAAAGATTTTAATCGTGCAATTTCTCTATCACAGGATTGTGCTGAAGCTTGGTATGCGAAAGCCGATCTCGAATATTCCTTAGGTCAGCTTCAGGAAGCTGTTGAAAGTTATACTTCCGCTTTGAAATTAGAACCGGAAAATTTCCAGGTTTGGTTTAATCTTGCGGAAACTTATTTTGAAATGGGCGACTGGCTTGAAGCAATTAATGCATATAATCAATGCATATCTTTGAATCCAAATGATGCCGCTTCTCATTACGGGAAGGCAAAGGCTAATTTTATTATTAGCAGACCTAAGGAAGCAATTGAATGTCTTAAATCTGCTTTCTCAATCGATCCCTCAATGCGTTCTGAGTTCGCACAAGAATATCCGGAAATCAGATCATCAAAACTTTTCAAAAAACTCCTCGGGGAATATTGATAAATAAGTCACATTCTTTGTTAAATATTTTGCAGTGTATTGCCACTGCTGTATATTTACACTATTCTCTTTTATAATTATTTAATTAGCTTAATGAAAGATTCCTTTCACTTGAATACAAAAATAATCGGATTATTGGGGCATCCTATAAAGCAATCTTATTCCCCCTTTATTCATAATGTTACTGTTGAATTAAAGAAACTAGATTATATTTATCTTCCGTTTGATGTTCCGGCAGCAAACCTTAAAAATGCACTAAAAGGAATGATTGCTTTGGATATCAAGGGATTTAATATTACTATCCCTCACAAGGAGAATATTCTTCAGTTCATGAACGATGTTTCAGAAGAAGCTTCCATAATCGGTTCTGTTAACACTGTTGTAAATGATGACGGTAAACTTAGCGGCTATAATACAGATATTAATGGTATCCTTGAAACCCTTAATCCATATAAAGATGATATTCTTGGTAAGGAGGTTAGTCTTGTAGGGGCTGGAGGATCTGCACGTGCTGTCATATATACTTTGATCAGATATTTTAAACCTTCTGTAATCAATGTAATTAACCGGACTGAACAACGTGCCGAAGCATTGAAAAAATATTTCAGCGATAAAATGAAATATGACGGAATAAAAACAAAAGAATTGTTTCCTCCTGATCTTATCGGAATATTTAGTAATTCAAAGCTAATAATAAATGCTACGCCGGTTGGTATGTACCCCGGTCAGGATGATATTGTTACTTCACTAGAAAAATCTTTCATTAAAGATCAGATAGTTTTTGATCTTGTTTACAATCCACCTCAGACGAAACTCCTTAACCTTGCTGCTTCACGAGGGGCAATACCTATAAGCGGGTTAAAAATGCTTGTCCACCAAGCCGCTAAATCTTTTGAATTATGGACGAATGAGGAAATGCCTTTCGACCAGATATATAAATCTCTGCAGTTGTTTATAGGGGATTAATTAGCTTTTAAAGTGCTGTATTCATAATACCCTATCCAATTTTATTAAATCTCTATCTATTCCACTTAACCCTTTACGAATTTATATGTATATAATTCTGCAAGTTTTCCAAATCTTATGTCTAAGTACCTGGTAGTCAATTTATTTTTTTGATAAAAACACCTGTTTGCCTATATTTGCATGCCAATTCGGATAGGTGCAGGAGTGGCTTAACTGGCACGCCTGGAAAGCGTGTGTACCTTCACGGGTACCGAGGGTTCGAATCCCTCCCTCTCCGCATAAAAAAACCTCAGTTACATATTAGAAATATGTTCTTGAGGTTTTTTATTATTAGTTAATTAATAATATAGTTTATTAAAGCTGCCCATAAATCTGCATTTATAAAGATGCTTGAATAAGTTCAGGTATTTATTTATGTTTCTTATGGTGATGGAGTTCACCATAAACCGCATTTTGCTGATGACTCCTACTAATATTTAATTTTATTTATTTTATTTTTATGGATAAATATTTAGTGGTTAGCATTGGTGCAGCAATCGGAGGAGTTCTTAGGTATTGGCTTTCCGGATATGTTTATAAATTTCTTCCCTCCTCATTCCCTTATGGGACATTAGCTGTTAATTTTATTGGTTGCCTTTTGATTGGAATCATCATTTTCGGATTGAGTGAAAAAGGGCTTATTTCACCCTTATTTAGATTATTTCTTACTGTAGGTTTCTGCGGTGGATTCACCACATTTTCAACATTTTCTTTTGAAACTCTAAATTTATTAAAAGAGTACGATTTCTTGTTGGCATTTATAAATATTTTGTCTAATGTAACTTTCTGTGTTGGCGGAACATATGTAGGCTATTTAATTTCAAAAATTTAACGAGTATTTATATGAAAATAGAAGGCGATGCTAAATTGTTGAGAATATTTGTCGGAGAAACCGATCGTCATCATTCAATAAATGTTTATGAAAAAATTGTCCTGGAAGCTAGAAAGGCTGGGTTGGCTGGAGCTACGGTTTTTAAGGGGATCATGGGATTTGGTGGTACAAGCAGAATTCACACGTCAAAAATACTACGGCTCTCAGAAGATCTCCCTCTAATTATAGAAATTGTTGATGAACTTAATAAAATTGAAAAATTCCTGCCTATAGTGGATAAGATAATGGAGGAAGCTAATTCAGGAGGACTGATTACAATCGAAAAAGCAGAAATTATAAAATATAAGTCAGTAAAAATTGAATAATCATTCAGAGGATTGCCTCTGACAAATAATATATTTCTATCAGCACATCTTTACTGTTCCCATTTAGAGTATTCTAAGAAGTGATTTGTGATTCCGCGTAATTAACATTTACATAATAAATTTGCTTTTAATTTAATACCAAATTATCTTCAAATACTAAATTTATTTTCCGAAAAAATGGAGATGGATATGTCTGAAAACAATTTATCCGGAGAAGTATTCTATCCCTCAAAAGAAATTGTTAAAAAAGCACACAGTAAAAATTATGTAGAGATGTCTAAATTTGCCTCAGATGATCTAGAAGGTTTCTGGGCTAAGGAAGCTAAAAATCTTCATTGGTTCAAAAAATGGGATAAAGTACTTGATGATTCCCAAAAACCCTTTTTTCAATGGTTTGTTGGTGGCAAGACCAATATTGCTTATAACTGTCTTGATGTTCACGTAAAAACTGCAAGGAGAAATAAACTTGCCTTTATTTGGGAAGGGGAGAATGGAGATTTCAGAGCTTTATCTTATTTCGCTCTTAGAAGGGAAACTTGCAAGTTTGCCAATGTACTGAAAAGTCTCGGAGTAAAAAAAGGTGATCGTGTTACTTTGTATATGGGGAGGATCCCTGAGCTTGCTATTGGAATGCTTGCATGCGCCAGGATTGGTGCCATTCATTCTGTTGTTTATGGAGGATTTTCTGTAGAAGCATTACATGAAAGACTTGAGGACAGCCAGTCAAAAGTATTAATAGTTGCCGATGGTGCATACCAACGTGGGAAAATAATCCAGCTAAAGCAGATAGCTGATGAAGCTTTACAGAGAGCTGCAACTGTTGAATCCTGTCTTGTGGTTAAAAGAACAGGTCAGCCTATTAATATGGAATCAGGAAGAGATATGTGGTACCATGACCTTATGTCACTTCCAATAGCAAGTACTAATTGTAATCTGGAAATTATGGATGCTGAAGATCCTTTATTCATGCTTTATACTTCAGGTACCACAGGAAAACCGAAAGCTATTGTCCATACTCATGGAGGTTATATGGTGGGAGTTTATTCTACCATGAAGTATGTTTTTGATATTCATGAAGAGGACAGGTATTGGTGTGCTGCCGATCCTGGATGGATTACAGGACATAGTTATATTGTGTATGGTCCCCTCCTAAATGGAGCTACATCTTTTATGTATGAAGGCGCTCCTACTTATCCTTATCCAAACCGGTGGTGGTTAATGATTGAAAAGTATGGAATAAATATTCTTTATACCGCCCCTACTGCGATTCGTGGGTTAATGCGGTTTGGTGACGCCTGGCCTAATAGACATGATTTATCTTCCCTCAGATTACTTGGTAGCGTTGGTGAACCTATAAACCCAGAAGCGTGGAAATGGTATTATAAAGTTATTGGAAAAGAGAGATGCCCTATAATGGACACATGGTGGCAGACTGAAACTGGTATGTTCATGATAACTCCGATGCCGGGTATTCCTTTGAAACCGGGTTCAGGAACATTTCCATTTCCCGGTTTAATAATGGATATTTTGGATGAAAATGGAGAGTCTGTGGCCGAAAATGAAGAAGGATTCTTGGTAATCAAAACTCCATGGCCAGCAATGATCAGAACCATCTATAAAGATCCGGACAAATATGTTAGTCAATACTGGAGCAAATTTCCGGGAGTTTATTTGACAGGCGATTCTGCCCGAAGAGATAAAGACGGTTATTATTGGATAATCGGAAGAGTTGACGATGTCATAAAAGTATCAGGTTACAGACTTGGTACTGCAGAAATTGAAAGTGCTCTGGTTAGTCATCCGGCTGTCGCTGAAGCAGCCGCTATCGGCCTTCCCCATGAGATAAAAGGACACGCCATTTTTGCTTATGTTATTTTAAGAAACGGTTTTGCAAAATCAGATCATCTCATAGAAGAACTAAGACAACATGTAGGTCATGAAGTTGGTCCCATCGCTAAACCGGAACATATTGAGATTGTAGACTCACTTCCTAAAACTAGAAGCGGGAAAATTATGAGACGGGTTCTTAAAGCTAAGGCTTTAGGACAGGATCCTGGTAACCTATCAACGCTTGAGGAATAAGTATTAAAAATGTCCCTGTTTTAGATGGGATATTTTTTAATTGCATAATTTCACTTTTCGGTTTTAATATTCACTTTATTGTAATTAAATTACAGTCAGTTTTTATTTTAAAATGAACAGGATATTGAAAAAAACAAATATAGACATATATAAAAACCTTAGATCATCTGAAAATATTTTCAAAATAGCTTGGGAAAAATCATCTGACGGTCTTCTAATTATTGATTCCGAAGGAAAAATTGTGATGTGCAATAATGCCTATGCAGAAATGGTCGGAATGAAAAAAGAAGAACTTGAAGGAAAGTCCTTATCAGTTGCCTTCGAATATGCGCATGGGCAAAAAGTCCTCGGGAAGCATTTAAGTAATTATCAAAATAGAATAAATTCACCAAAAATTGAAGTAAGAGACTTGCTATGGAATAATCTATGGATCGATTTCGAAATAACAAATTCATTTATTGAGATTGATGGGGAATTACAGGTGCTCAGCATTTTTAGAGATATCACTGATAGAAAGTCAAATGAATATCTGATTAGAAAAAAAGATCTCCTCCTTCAGGCTATGACAGAATCCATTAGAACTCTTATTAATGAAAATGATAATGAAAAAGGTTTTAATAAAGCTCTGGGTATGCTCGGTAGAGCTGTTGATGTTGATAGAGTATATATATACAAGCATATCGAAGATTTTGAAACCGGGGAAATGTATTTTACTCCCCTTTATGAATGGGTCTCTGAAAAATCAAAATCCCAGATTGAGGATGAGTCTTTTAGCAAGGTATCTTATTCAAGATTTAAGTCGCTTAAATTTTATGAAAGTTTTTCAATCGGTAAGACCTTGAAGTTTATAATTAAAAACCTTTCTTCGGAAGATCAGAAAGTTTTTATCGATGAAAATATTAAGTCTATAATCCTGGTCCCAATTAGAGTTGCTCATAAATACTGGGGATTTATAGGTTTTGATGAATGTACAAGGGATAGGATATGGAATGATAATGAAGAATCTTTAATAATGGCCATGGCAGCGTCCATTGGTACTGTCATCAAGAACAACAACTTTAAGGAAGAACTGTTAAAGAAAAATATGGAACTGGACATTGCTGTAATTAAAGCTGAAGCTGCCGTTAAAGCAAAAAGTGAATTTCTTGCTCTTATGAGCCATGAGATAAGAACACCGATGAATGGGGTAATTGGAATGACTGGTCTTCTTCTTGATACTCCTCTGTCTGAAGACCAGAAAGATTATGTTGACACTATCAGACTTAGCGGAGATCAGCTTCTGGTTGTGATAAATGATATCCTCGATTTTTCCAAAATAGAGTCCGATCGTCTTGAACTTGAGAACCAGCCTTTCGACCTTAGAGATTGTATTGAAGATTCGCTTGATCTGTTAGGTTCTAAAGCTGCAGAAAAAGGTCTCGATCTGGCTTATCTGATTGAGAATAATACACCTGTTACGATTAAAGGGGATGTTACCAGATTAAGACAAATATTGACCAACCTTTTAAATAATGCGATAAAATTTACTTCGGAAGGGGAGGTATTTGTATCTGTTAATGCTAAAAATATTGAAGATGAAAAATATGAAATCCTTTTTATAGTAAGAGATACAGGTATTGGTATTCCTTCTGATAAAATGGATAAATTATTTAAATCTTTTAGCCAAGTTGATGCCTCTACAACTAGAACATATGGGGGAACTGGTCTGGGCTTGGTTATTAGCAAACGTCTTTCCGAAATGATGGGTGGAAAAATTTGGGTTGAGAGTGAGGTCGGAAAAGGGACATCATTTTTCTTCACTATTATTGCTGACTCGGTTCCTTCCCAATCAAAAATATATTTCAAGGGAAATATTGCTAAGTTAAAAGGGAAAAAAGTTCTCATCGTGGATGATAACCAAACCAACAGAAAAATCTTAATTACACAGCTTGAAGGTTGGGATTTATTACCCGTTGCTACCGAAAGTCCTTTAATTGCTCTAAAATGGTTTAATGAAGGAAAAACATTTGATCTCTGTATATTGGATTTCCATATGCCCTTAATGGATGGTGTCCAATTATGCAAAGAAATACGGAAATTAAAAAATGGAAGTTTAGTACCGATCATTATTCTGACTTCTATGGGGAAAAGGGATAATATCATCAATTCGACAGAATTAAATCTGTCTGCATATTTGAATAAGCCCATTAGACGTAATCAGCTATATGATTGTCTTGTAAATGCTTTCAGCAATTCAAATGAACCTATAATGGACAAAACCGCTAGACAGTTAAACATCGATTCTGCACTTAGTGAAAAAATGCCTTTAAGGATATTACTCGCTGAAGATAATGTTGTAAATCAGAAGGTTGCTTTAAGAATTCTTGAAAGGATGGGATACAGAGCCGATGTTGCGGCTAACGGATACGAAGTAATTGATGCAGTAAGGGGATTACAATACGACATTGTATTCATGGATATTCTTATGCCGGAAATGGATGGATATGAAGCAACAAAATTAATCCTTGATGAATTCTCTAAGGAGAAACGGCCGAAGATTATTGCCATGACTGCGAATGCTATGCAGGGGGATAAGGAAATATGCATTGAAGCAGGAATGGATGATTATATAAGCAAACCCGTAAGAGTTGAGGAAATGCATAATATTCTTGTCAAATGGGCTGAGATAATCTATGAAGGGAAAAATTACTTAATTACTCGATGCAAATCAAAAAAAACCCAAATTAATATTCTTGATGAAAATAAAATCACTTTTATCAATGATATACAAACCCCGGATGATGTGGTTTTTCTTTTAGAATTACTTGATATTTATATACAGGATCTTCCTAAAGTAATTTCCAATATAAATTCTGCTGTTGAAAAGAAGGATGCCGCAAAGCTGCAGTTCTGGGCCCACCGCTTGAAAGGAAGCAGTCTTACCCTTGGTATTGATCTTATTTTCACTATAAGTGCTACTCTTGAAGAATCAGCTAAATTGAACAGGTTTGATGATGAAACTACCCGTCTCTCAAGTGAACTTATTCATAATTTTGAAATAATTATTAGAGATCTTGAGATTTTAAAAGAGAAATACAGTAATATTTAATGAACGATAAAATCAGGGCACCATTAAACCGGACTATTGATATTAGTCCCGAAGAAATAAAAAAATATAAAAAAAACCTGGTTAATCTTGTCAAACCTGTTGACCCTGGTGCCATTACAAATAAAATTATTAATCAGGATTTGTTTAAAGTCTGGGAATTTCTACCTCATGCTTTTGTTGATCTTCTTTTTATTGATCCTCCATATAACCTTCACAAAAATTTCAATTCATCTTCTTTTAAAGAAATGTGCAGTGATGAATATGAAGAATATGTCGATTCATGGCTTCCTAAATTAGTCCCTTTACTCAAGCCTGATGCTTCAGTATATATTTGTGGTGACTGGAAGTCAAGTCTGGCTATTTATAACTCAGCCCGAAAATATTTTGTTGTCCGGAACAGGGTTACTTGGGAGAGGGAAAAAGGAAGAGGGGCTAAATCTAACTGGAAGAATTGTTCTGAGGATATTTGGTTTTTTTCCTTAAAAAACAAATCGAAATTCAATATTGAGCAAGTTAAAATCAAAAGGAAAGTTCTTGCTCCTTATAAAGATACAGCTGGTAATCCAAAAGATTGGGATGAATCTGAAAGTGGCAATTTTAGGATTACCTATCCTTCCAACCTGTGGACAGATATTACCGTCCCTTTCTGGTCAATGTCCGAAAATACAGATCATCCTACACAAAAACCCGAGAAACTTTTGGCTAAAATTATTCTTGCTAGTAGTAATATGGGAGATCTTGTTTTTGATCCTTTTCTAGGGTCTGGAACTACAGCTGTTACAGCAAAAAAGCTCGGAAGGAATTATTCCGGGATAGAAATTGACTCTAAATATTGTTGTCTTGCTGAAAAAAGACTTGAATTAGCAGAAGATTGTAAAACTATTCAGGGATATGATGGGAAAGTCTTTTGGGAGAGGAATTCATTAAGGGAACAAAAAAAAATATAATTTTGGAATAGAGATAAAAATTATCAATCTTTGTATCCTAAAAAAAACCGGGTACCGGTTAATATATTAGTGCCTAACCCCGTCAGGTCCGGAAGGAAGCAGCGGTAAGTACAAAGTATGTGTAACCGTCTGCCCGGTTTTTTATTTCGTAACAAAAAAACCGGGTGGGACAAGGAATTCAAGTACCCCTTTCCCTTCTCTGACCTTATTACTAAAGAATATTTTTGCAATAGAGCCCTTTTTGAATTCTACGGAAATAATTGCAACTGAAACCAGTCTTGATAAGTGATTTGAAAGATCGGGTTGATGCCCAACTATCGCAATATCACCTGATTGAAAGGAGTTCAATATCTCAATCAAATTTTCTGTCTCACTCCCGCAGCCAAGTCTTTTATCAATTAAAATCTCTTTTTTATGATTATATACTGAAGCTATAATTTTTGCAGTCTGTAAAGCACGCAGGTATGGGGATGAAATAATATAGTCGAATTCAGGAATAATGTTTTTCCAGAAGAGGGAAGCATTCCTCATTTTTAGTTCTCCATCGGGAGTAAGCTTCCGTTCGGAGTCTTTAAAACCTTTTGATATGCCCTCCGAGTCGCTATGTCTTATTAAGTATATATTCATATCTTTTCCTTTCAGCACTCCATTACAAATGAATTTATGATGTCCTGGTAAGTAGTCTTGTATTTTTCATATGTGTATTTTGATGCTTCAAATATCATTAAATATTTCTTTTCCCCACAACTGAATTCGAAATATTGAACGTAAAATTTTCTTTGCTCTATTTTATTTGTAAACCGTACCCTGTATATCCCCCGCGTTACATTGAGTAGTCTGGTTTTAACAAATACCTCCGCTGAATCCTTTCCAGGTATCTGGGCTATAAATATATTGGTTCCCATTATGGGGTTGTAATATTTGTTCCCTCTTAATTTATTAGCAAATCCGTAAAGGCTGATATTTCTTATCTCTTTCCATCCTTCGTCAATTGTTATATAATAACCCGATTTGCTATTAATGTTTGAGGTAGCCTTTATTATGTCAGCTTCCTTTGTAATACCAACTGATTGTAGTACTGAATTCTGGTCAGTAATTTCAGGTTTCTCTGCTACTCTTTTGAAACCGGAAACTTGTTTCTTTATGAAATTAATAAAAATATGGTCCTGGCTTAAACTATTCTTCTGATTATTATCCAAAGTAAAGATTTCCGATTTATCGCTAATAAATGATCGTTTTATACTGGTTAAATTTGTTTTTATTCTGTCTGGCGATATTTCAGTTATTATCTGATAATATTCATTTGTCGGAGTTGTAAATTTAGTATAGGCTCTGAACCCAAGCGTTACTGTTGAATCTGCTCTGTATAATGAAACACGACTTATTTCCAGTATATCTTTGGATAAAAAAGATTCATCAATTTCAATAAACTGCCGGTTGTTTAAATTAAATGTTTTTAATCCAATTTTTCCGTTTAGTGATTTATCCATCAGAATAAGATGAAGCGCAGAGTCATATACAGCGAATCGATTATAGACGGGATTTGGATATTCTATTAATAAGGCAAATAATGTTTTATTAAGAGGTGTATTTATCTTCTCTATTTTAAGAGTATCGAAATTGGAATTCAAGGGAAGGGAATAGTCAATCAAGTCTTTTAAGGAATCATTGTAAATCCGTTCCCCATTTATTGCCTTTACTGTAATTTCTCTTAAGCTGTTTTCATTGAGAAAATTTATTGGCCTCTCTTTTATCGTTTTTTTACATCCGAACACTAATAGGGAAAGTAGAGTAAGAAAAATAAGTTTATGCATTCGCTTCTATCTTTAGAGTTTTTTGTAGCCTTTCGCTATAGTTTAATTATATTCAGAAAAATGTTCAATTAAAATATCAGTTTTTTTCTTGCCTATCAATTTATTTAATGTATCTTTATCTGCAGTTCTGACGGCAGCTAAACTCCCCAATTCTTTTAAAAGGATATTAGCAGTTGAAGGACCTATTCCTTTAATGTCAGTTAATTCCGTCTTAATAGTCCTTTTGCTCCTTCTATTCCTATGGAATGTGATTGCAAAACGATGGGCTTCATCTCTTATATGTTGAAGAAGTTTTAGACCTGACGAAGTCTTCGGAATAGATTCCGGCTCGGAATTCCCTGGAAAGAATACTTCTTCAAGTCTTTTGGCTAGACCTATTATATTGTATCCCTTATACCCTAGATCATCTAATACCTCCATAGCACATGAAAGCTGTCCCTTACCTCCATCTACCATAATAAGATCCGGCAAAGAAGCATTCTCCTCTTTGAGTTTGGAATACCTCCTGTATATTACTTCACGAATGCTTTGGAAATCATCAGGACCATCCACCGAATTAATTATGAATTTCCTGTAAAGGCTTTTCTTTGCTTTTCCTTCTTCAAAGACGACCATACTTGCAACAGTATCGGTTCCTTGCAGATTGGAAATATCAAAACATTCAATTTTTTTAGGGAGTACTTTTAACCTCAGATCCCTTTTCAGAGCAGCTACAGGGTATGGAGTTTGTCCATCATATTTCATCTTCTGTATCTGGATCTCTTTAAGTTGATAAAGTGCGTTTTGCCTACACATGTTAACAAGTGATTTTAAGTTGCCTCTCTGCGGTATTATGAATCTGACTTTATGTCCCCCTTTCTGATACAGCCATTCAATTAATGCTTTTTCATCATTAGGCACGTTTTCTAATAGAATTTCATTCGGCACTTCCACCAATTCATTATAATAAAATTTTATTGCAGACGTATTTATTTCCTCAATCTCCTCATTCATTTCAATGCTCAGATGGAGTTGTTTTTTGCCGACGAGTTTCCCGTTCCTTATATTAAATATGGAGCATGCCGAATCCTTTCCTTCATGAACTGTCGTAATTACATCCCTATCCTCAAAATCTTCACTTACTACCTTCTGTTTGGCCGAGATGGCTTTTAGCTGCTCAAGTTTATCCCTTATTTCTGTTGCTTTTTCAAACTCAAGGTTCTCAACTAAATTTCGCATCTTCACATTTAATTCCTGTATAAGATCATCTGTCTTCCCACGTAAAAGCTTAACTACTTCAGAAACCATTTCAGAATAATCTTTAGATGAAATTAATCCCTCGCAAGGGCCATCGCATTTCCCGATATGGAAGTCAAGGCATACCTTGAATTTTTTCTTTTCAATCGATTCATTTGTAATATTTAATTTACAACTTCTGATTTTGAATATTTGGTTTATCATCCTTAAAGATGATTTCATGTTCTTGACTTCTGTAAAGGGGCCGAAGTATTTAGAACCATCCCTTATTATTCTTCTTGTTGAGAATATCCTTGGGAAAGGTTCATTAGTGACTTTAATATATGGGAATGATTTATCGTCTTTTAGATTGACATTATACCTGGGCTTAAACTCTTTAATTAAGTTATTCTCCAATACGAGCGCTTCAATCTCGGAGTCTGTTACAATCAGTTCAAAGTCTTCAATTTTACTAACTAAGGCGAGAGTTTTGGGAGAAATCACACTTCCATGAAAGTAGCTTCTTATCCGGTTCTTCAGATTGAGTGCCTTACCGACATAGATAATCTTTCCCTTTTCATTCTTGAACTGGTAAATACCAGGACTGTCAGGTAGTTCCTTTAGCTTCGCTTCTAACTCAGGAGACATTTTTATCCCATTTCATTTAACGTAAAATTAAAATATTCGAACTCACAGTAAAATGTAAATTGTACTCCGAAAGGTGTTATTGAAAAATTCTGATAAGTTATATATGTGATATCCCTAATCAATTTTGAATGAAAGATGTTTGGTTGTAATTAATAAAGTAATGGACTGCCTAGTTAAGAAGCTCTTCAGCATGAATCATGGCAGAACCATATTTTTAGGTATCACAACAATTCCACTTTCAGTTACGGTAAATTTCTTTTTATCTCCTTCTAGATCAAAGCCAATCTCATATCCTTCCGGTACATTAACATTTTTATCTATTATGGCTTTTCTTATCCTTGCATGTCTTGCAATGTTGCAATTATTCATTATTATAGAATCAGATATATAAGAAAATGAATTAACCTTTACGTTTGGTCCAAGAAGGGATCTTTCCACCAACCCCCCGGATATAATACATCCATCACAAATAAGTGAGTTCAGGTTTCTTCCAACTCTGGTCTCTTCGTGGGAAACAGTTTTTGCCGGGGGGAACTGATATTGGTATGTTCTTAACGGCCAGTTAGCATCATAAAGATTGAATTCAGGTGAAATACTTATAAGGTCCATATTGGATTCATAATAAGAATCTATTGTTCCAATATCCTTCCAGTATGGCTTTATTTTCTTATTCTCATCATGGAATTTGTATGCCATAACCTTTCTTCCTGTACTTACCATGTACGGAATTACGTCTTTACCAAAGTCGTGGCTCTTTATTTTTTTTGTATCCATTTCATCAAACACATCTCTTAAAATACCTGCATTAAATACATAAACACCCATATTTACAAAAGAAAATCCCGGTTTATCCGGTATCTCAGGAGGATCTGCTGGTTTTTCGACAAAGGATTTGATATTATACTGATTGTCAACTACCACTATTCCAAAACGTTGGGCTTCATATCTTGGTACATCTATACAGGAAATGGAAAGATCAGCCTTCATATCATTATGATATTGGAGCATCTTTAGGTAATCCATTTTATAAATATGATCGCCGCTTAGAAGCAATACCCACTTAACCCTTTTTTCTGGAGAAACTAAATTCAGGTTTTGGTAAATTGCGTTGGCAGTCCCCATATACCATTCATTATTTAATTTCCTCTGTGGAGGTACTGGATAAATAAATTCCCCCAGTTCAGGATTAAATATGCTCCATGCTTCAAAAATATGTTGGTTCAATGAATCTGATTTATATTGTGTCAGAACATATATCTGTCTCAATCCTGAATTCAGACAATTAGAAAGAGCAAAATCGATTATTCTATATTTCCCACCGAAAGGAACAGAAGGTTTGCTTCTTTTAAGCGTCAAAGGGTGTAGCCGCTCTCCTTGTCCGCCAGCTAATAACATTGTTGCCGTATCTCGTAAAACCGAGGAATCTGGGAAAGTCATATTTTGTCCTCTCAAGTTAAACATCAATAATATATACAATTAACATATTATAGGCAATTTCAGAAATAATAATAATATTATTAGCTTTGTTTTAAGGTATTATCATTTTATTATTATTTCTCTTATCTATTTCCAGAAACAGGTTAATTTTATTAAATATAATTAATGAATAATTGGGTAAAAGTTGTCTCCCTAATAATACTTTTCATTCTTGCCGGTTGGATATTTCCCCAAACCCAATCTAATATCGATATCATGCATTATGATCTCAGTTTTGACCTTTATCCTGATAGTAGTTTTCTGAAGGGAGATGCAGTAATTACCTGTTTGCGGTTAGATAAAGTTTTGTCTGAGATTGATCTCAATTTTTATGATAACTTGAAAATCACAGGTTTAACAGTTAATGGTCTGAAAACAGAATATTCAAACACGGATAATCTGCTTCGAATAAAATATGAAGGTATCGCAGATACCTTAAAGGTGGAAGTTATTTATGAGGGAACTCCAAAACATGTAGGATTATCGGGGTTTGTATTTGGTGAAATAAACAAAACAAATGTAGTATATAATTTAAGCGAACCTGATTTTGCTTCTTCGTGGTTCCCCTGCAAAGATGTACCTACTGATAAAGCGCTTTTAGATATACGTATTACTAATGATACATCCATGATATCGGTTTCTAATGGGGTTTTAAAAGACATTAAGATAGAGGATGGAAGGAAGACTTATCATTGGAAAACCCTTTATCCTATTGCTACTTACCTGGTTTGCCTTTATTCAGCAGATTATGTAACATTTTCAGATCAATATATCTCACAGGACAGGCAGGATACTCTTCCAATACAATATTATGTTTTTGCAAATCAGCTTGAGAAGGCGAGAATAGATTTTGAAGATCATCCTAAGTTTATTGATTTTTTTGCCAGGACATTTGGCGAATATCCCTTTATAAAAGAAAAATATGGAGTAGCTGAATTCCTGTGGCAGTTAGGCGCTATGGAGCATCAAACCATAACTGGTATTGGTTCTAATTTTATCACAGGCATGAAATATTTTAATGACGTATATATTCACGAATTAGCTCATCATTGGTGGGGGGACGCAGTAAGTCCTTCTGGCTGGAAGGATATCTGGCTTAATGAAGGGTTCGCCACTTATTCAGAGGCCCTTTATGCTGAGCATATCGGAGGCAAAAAAGCTCTGCAATCTGTTATGCTCAGTAAGTATAAGGATGATTTCAAGGGAACCCTTTATGACCCCAAGGATAATTTATTCGGATCAACTGTATATGATAAGGGAAGCTGGGTATTACATATGCTCAGAAAGGAAACCGGGGATTCCCTTTTCTTTCAAATATTAAGGACTTATTTTGCAACCTATAAATATAAAAATGCTTCTACTGATGATTTCAAGAAAATATGTGAGTTAGTAACCGGAAAGGATTTTAATAAATTTTTCGATCAATGGGTGTATAGCGGCATAGGTAAAATTGAATTGGAATATGAATGGTCTGTTCAAAGGGCTTCCGGAGGTTTTAATATTAAAATAACTACTTTGCAGACACAGAAGGGATACGATACTTATAACTTCCCTTTAGACTTTAAATTTAATATCGATTCTAGCACTAGCGTATTGAAAACCTTTTTTATTGATAAACGGCAAAAGAATTTTGAGGTAACCCTGAAGTATATGCCCCTGGATATTGAACCGGATCCTTCTAATTGGATCCTGGCAGATATTAAAAAGAAAAAATGAATCCGTATGTTGGATTTTCTCTTATGTAAAATTTATTTAATTCATTAGGTTTTTATTGTGAATAATACATACTTATTTATCTCCGATATCCATCTGGGACTTCAGGACAAGGTAACTGAAAAGGAAAAGGAAAAGCTGCTTGTCAAATTCCTTGTCTTTGCACAGGAGAATTGTTCAGAATTATTTATCGTAGGCGATCTGTTCGATTATTGGTTTGAATACAAAAGAGTTTATCAGAAAGGATTCTTCAGGACATTAACAGCTTTACAGGATTTAACTATAGCTGGTGTTAAGGTTCATTATTTCATAGGCAATCATGATTTCCTGCATCGTGATTTCTTTACTAGTGAAATTGGTGTTGAACTTCATGAAAATGGAATTGAAAAGACTCTAAACGGGAAAAAGTTTTTTATCGCTCATGGCGATGGTCTCGTAAAAAACGATATGGGTTATAACATACTGAAATCTATATTGAGGAATAAAATCCTCCAAAGACTTTATGCTTTTATTCATCCCGATATCGGAGTATATTTAGCAAGCCGTACTAGCCGATCGAGTAGGGAATATACTTCCCAAAAAAATTATGGGGAAGTTGATGGCTTGTTTGAGGCTGCTAGAAATAAAATTGATCTGGGGTTTGATTATGTGCTCTTTGGGCATTTACATAAAAGAATATTTGAAAAATATAGAAATGGATATTATGTCAATTTAGGTTCATGGCTGTCCGCCCCTTGTTATGGAATATTCAAAGAAAATAAATTTGAAATTGTAGATTGGAAATAAGATGGCAAATATGAATAACGAGTTTAATTATAAGAAATATTTTAATGAAATGTCTGGAAAGAAAAAGAAAAGGGGAGGGGGAGACAAGAAAAGAAAAAAAATAATCCTTTCTGCTCTGAGTGTTATCATCCTTGGTTTAATAATATTTATATTTAGCGGTCTTCCTTCACTCGAAGAATTGGAAAATCCTAAACAGCAGCTTGCAAGTAAAGTGTTCACCTCTGATGGCGAGCTTCTTGGACAATTTTATATTGAAAATAGGATTGAAACTAAGCTCGATTCCCTCCCGAAACATCTTATATATGCGCTCATTGCTACTGAAGACAGAAGGTTCTATAACCATTGGGGTGTTGATGCGGGACGGTTCGTAAAGGCAATGATTAAAAACGTATTTACATTCTCACATGAAGGTGCAAGTACAATTACCCAGCAGCTTGCCAGGAACCTTTATCAATTAAAAGCCGGAAGAGAAAATATTTTCGGAACGGGTATCCGGAAAATCAGGGAATGGATAACTGCCATTCAGATTGAAAAAACTTACACTAAAAATGAAATTCTTGAGCTTTATTTTAATGTATCTTATTTTGGTAAAAGTGCTTATGGGATTGAAACCGCTGCCAAAGTTTATTTTAATAAAAAAGTCAAAGATCTGTCAATATCTGAATCTGCATTGTTAATTGCACTTCTGAAGTCCCCGGAAAATTATGATCCGGTAAGAAGGAAAGACAATGCAATAAGAAGAAGAAATCTTGTAATGAATAATATGGTTGTTGCAGGATATCTCGGTGAACCTGAATATAATAATTATAAACAGCAGCCGATTGTTTTAGCTCCCGGCAAACTTAGTGGAACAAAGTCTGAAGCTCCCCATTTTATGGAATATGTACGTCAACAGATGGAAGCAATGGCTGACAAGTATGGTTATGATCTTTACAGGGATGGATTAAGTATCTATACAACTATTGATATGAGGATGCAGAAAATAGCCAACCAGGCTGTTGCTGAACATCTTAAAGAATATCAGGCATTATTTAACAAGTATTGGGATTGGAATAAAAATAAAGAGCTTCTAGTCAGCCTTGTCGATAAAGCTATAAAAAATACGAATGAATACAGGGATGCTCCGGATGACAAGGCAAGATCCAAAATATATAACATGCTTAAATATCATAGGGCTTTTGTCGATTCAGTTAAAAAGGTGGAATCAACAATTGAAGTAGGGTTTGTTTGTATTGATCCCGGCAGCGGACAAATAAGAGCAATGGTAGGTGGACAGAACCAGGAATTTGGAAGAGGACTTAACCATGTAACCGGCATAAAAAGACAACCCGGTTCTTCATTCAAACCCTTTACATACATAACAGCAATTGACAACGGTTATTTCCCTGCATATACTTTATTGAACCAGAAGTTTAATTATAAAGGATGGTCCCCCGATAATGCTGGAGTTGAATATGGCGGATATATGACTCTCAGGGAAGCTTTGGCTAATTCTGTAAACGTAATTGCCGGCAGGATGACCATAAGCGATATTGCACCTCCTTACCAGGTAGCAAGAGTTGCTAAAAAGATGGGAATAAATTCTCCCTTACAGGCATATCCATCAATCGCATTAGGCACATCCGAAGTTTCACCTCTTGAACTTACTTCCGCTTTCGGAACGATGGATAACAATGGAGTTCACATAGACCCAATTTCAATATTGAAAATTGAAAATAGAAATGGGATAATGATCGACCAATTTTCCCCTGAGTATCATGAAGCCATTTCTCCTCAGACAGCTTCAGTAATTACAGATATGCTGCAAGGAGTGGTTAATTTTGGGACTGGTGCCGGCTTAAGAAAATGGTTTCATCGCCCCGCTGCCGGTAAAACAGGAACAACACAAAATTTCTCTGATGCATGGTTTGTCGGATATACACCGCAGTTAGTTGCGGGATGCTGGGTCGGTTTCGACGATCATAGAGTTAAATTTACAAATTGGTATGGACAGGGAGCTAAGGCTGCTGGTCCAATCTGGGCAATATTTATGGAAGGTGTATATAAGCAATTGGATCTTCCTCTTAAATATTTTGAACTTGCACCCGGTGTTGTCTCTGCAGAGTTCTGTAAAGAAACCATGGATAGAGGTGATACCAAAATTGCTTCATCAGGTTGCCCGGTTGTAGTTTCAGATATTATAAATCAGAAAAATATGCCCAGTATTTGCGATATCCATGGAAGCGGTAGTGGGAAAATAAAAAGAGATGATAAAAAAGGCGATTCCGGCTGGTAAGCATAATTTAGGTTTTTAATTTACTATAAATCGCAGTAAATTTATTTTATAAAAGTTCATTAACATGCCCGAATGGCGGAATTGGTAGACGCGCTAGGTTCAGGGTCTAGTCCATGTACTTGGGTAGGGGTTCGAGTCCCCTTTCGGGCACTATTGATACATCCCCGCCCATCCTTTAATGACAAGTGTTGCACCAACAAGCATTAACAGGATAAAGATAACCCTCTTGAAATTGACCTCCGATAACTTGTGGTAAATCCATACGCCGGTCAATGTTCCCGGCAGAGCAGAAGGAATGGTAACCGCCAGCATGATCCAATATGGCTTTCCAAAACGCGCCGGATTATGATACGCGTTTGTAGCAATTGCGGCTATTTGTAAGAAAACTATGAATGGCTGAACAATTGCTCGCATTTGGGACTTGCTGATAGTTTTCCGTATTCCTGTCCACATCACTAAAGGCAAGTCTGGGAAATGCGGTGAAACCCACAATTGCCCCTCCAAGTGCACCCACCACTGGGCTGGTCGCCGGACCGTCATATCCGTTTATTGTAAATCCTCTCGGCTTAAATGTCCCCTGCCTGCACTCCATGAATTATTTATAAATATTGCATTCTTTTTATGCCTAGTATTTATAAATGATTTTAATAACCACCCGTTTAACAATTTCATCGGCTTTTTCCTTTATGGCCGACTTATGTGCATCCGAAGGGAAAAAAACAAATAATGTTCCCGGAGTAGCTTTATAATATTTCCCCTTGTTTGTTATAACACGTGTCATATCGGTACTGTCATTGTACGCCTCCGATATTTCCTTTTTATTAAATGGAGCAATTGCATAAAACGCACTCCCTGATATTACATATTGCAGGTCTAAAAACTTCCGGTGCACTTCCCATTTTACCTTGCCCGTATCTGAGTTTTCTGCGTAGGATATTGTGGCAACCACAAATGTGCTGTCAATATTGTATTTCCCTGGTTTTAATTTATCCAGATCTGGATTGTTCAAAAATTCAATAGCTTTATCCCAGTATTTTTGGTTTTTATAATACTGTTTGGCAAATTCCAAAACATTTATAGATGAATGTGGATTGATAGCAGTGCCTTTTGACCAAGTCTTTCCTTTGAACCACTTTTTTGCTGATTCTTTATTTAAAGTATTTGATTTGCTAATCTGACTAAACGAACAGGTTGAAAGTATTATCAGCAATAATGCAAATAATGTTAAGTTTTGTTTTATGTTTTTCATAATATATATCTGTATGTTATTGACTTTAGTCCGCCTGACTAAAAATAATTTCCATTAGTAATTTATAATAATTTGAGCTAATAATTCCTCTTTGAACTTAGAATATTGATCCCTTTTTCCCACAACCTTATTGAAAAGTCCATGTACCTGAGGAGAGGTTCGAGCCCCTTTTAGATCACTTCCTAAATTTCCATTTCTTAACCAACACCCAGCTTGGTCTGGTCTCTCTTCTTAATTCCACAGTTATTATACTGTTCATGTACTGTTCATTCGCCTTTCATTACCTGGAACGAGGCTGTTATAAGCCTGTTTTAAGACTGTTCTAGTATCTCTCTTGATTGAAATAATACCCCAATTCCACTTCTAAATCAGCAGGTACCCCTCTATTAATTATAATTCCACTTTTTCATTTTTGGCCACATAAAAATCAAACTATTATAGGTCAAAAATCTGGTACTGTTTCAATCAAAACTAAAATCAATAAACGTTCAATCATTGTGCCATAAATTATCCATCATTTGTATACGCTATCTTCCCATCCGGTTACTAAATTTTTACCATTAATAAGAATTTCGGCCTCTCGACCATTTATCAATATTGAGAACGCCCAAATTTTCGGGTTATATGAACCTGAATTCCGGTTGCATTTTCACTAGTAGAATTTACATAGCCACACCCAGGAGGCCTTGTCCTGTACCTGCATTATATCTATTAAGTGACAGTATCTGATTATTAAAAACATTTATCGTTCCACTCTTTGAAGAACACCTCAATAGATAAATATTTTTCCTTCTACTGTTCCGATATATATTTTTGCTGTAGAACTGACATTACCCGAGGAATCTAGGGCTGGTGCATAATCTTTGGAAATGACAGATATAAAATCCGGTACTGGAATTCTATGCGTATGGACAGGCTTTGGTAGTCCGTTATTAAATGTAATCTCAAATTCAAAGAGACTATGTGTAAGAGGAGAGTTATAACAATAGAATTTACCATTACCTGCTTTAATAAGATTAACTGTAAAATCATGATGCGTTGGGTCATTCGATTCGGGATGGAAAAAATCCCAATAAGGACCATATGGGGTAGCTGTGTAAGTTTCGATATCAGAAGCTGTTTGCAAAAGATGGTCCGGAATAATATAGAGACGGTCACATTCTGTAACTATAATGCAGTTTAGTGAATCATCATAAAGTACTGATGAAAAGTATTTGCCAGAATTTGAACTATAGCATGATGAATCAACACATTTACCGAAACTATCAGTCTTGATAATGCTAAACGATTTGTGATCAATTGTAGAATAAATATAATCGTTACTGCCATTGGAACGGCAAGTAATTGAAGTAATAAATTGCATACCACGACCGGAGGGCATTTGACAGACTGGTATAGTATTCCCGACTATATCTTTATTAATTTCCCATGCATTAAGATCAAGTCTCAATATAAATGGGGAAGAGGGAGTAGAATTAGAAGTTCCGGTTCCCATATATAACATATTATTTTGAGAAATGGTCATTTCGTTTATTCTGTCCTGCATTCCGGATATTTTATGACTTAAAGTATCGCCCCATTTTTCACCCGTATTGATGTCCTTAATTTTAATAAAAGGTCCAGTGCCAGAATATAATCCATATATCATATAATGATGTCCTGAAGGGCTATTCCAGACAACAATTTTATCCGATTGAACTGCATTAAGATTTGGGATATCATCATTGATTTCACTATTAATCCAATTGTGCTCCGGTTTTAATATCATTTCTGTGCGATTGCAGAATTGGCTGGCATAAACTATATTGTTAAATGCAGCAAGTCCTGTTATTGGTCCAATAGGAAAAGTTAATAAAGGATGCAGTAATGACTTATAATATAAGTGATTAGCTTGATTTACATAATATAGAAATATTGAATCTAAGCCACCTCCATCAGAACCAAATATTTTTTTAGAACCATTAGCATCAACTACTGGAAGGATATTTTTACTATAGAGATTTTTCCAATCGGAGTAATAATCCATATAATCTTTTACCGGATCATTATATGTATGGAGCACGCCACGGTTGGTATAAAGATCATTATCAATATAATTGTAGACAAATCTGTCGTCCCATGTATTTTTGCTCCCCCCATTCCAGTTAATACTCTCGATAATTGTCTGAGGGGGTTGATTTGGATTTGTAACATCAAAGCGGCTTATCTTTTTATTAAATACAAATATTTGATTCGGTCTGTCTTTATCTGCTTTGAAATTTCTAATGATATAACCATTTGGCAGATGAACAGATTTAATCATCCTATTTGTCTTAATATCCCAAATTACAAGATAATTGTTGAGATCATCATAAGCTCCGATATAGAGAACATCTTTGGGTTCTTCTCCAAACTCCGCATATTTCCCAATTTCAATATCATAACTCTGGCACATTTGCTGGTGTTGCGGATTAGGAAGGTCTATTTTTTGGACATAAATAGAATCTGAATTGTCACTTACCTTCCATTTGATAAAGCTTAACATATCATTTGAAATTGAGGCAAAGAAAATATATTTATTTTGCAAGGAGTCTTGATAGAAAGTGGCATCAAATAGCGCAGTAATGCCATTAGAAGTAAGTGCTGAATTACTATTCGTAACAATCTGAAGTGTATTATTTATACTATTGATAGAAAATAAATATGGTGTATTAGACACTGCTCCATAAATTTTATTACCTGAGCTTATTAATGTGTGAATAAATTTAGGACCCTCTATTTTATAATCAGGCTGATAAATTTGCTTTATCATTGGAGTATCGACATCGGGAGGAGTTACACGATATATTCTTCCATTGGGTGATGTTCCGAGGTAGAGGCTGCCATTACAATATGCTGAACCCCATATATTTTCCCCATTTTGATATTTAGGATTTAATTCATGAACATCCTGAGAAACACCAATTGAAGAAAGGAAAAATAAAGAAATAAGAAAGTATATCTTTTTCATAAATACAGCATAATGCCATTCATAGAAAGGAAAAATGTTCAATCAGATTTGAATGTTTTACAGGTTCAAATTCATCACATGGATAGTAAATGAGAATTTACTCCCTTTGTTTAATTCACTTTCGACCCAAATACTGCCTTTGTATTTGTCCACTATTTCTTTGCATAACAGAAGACCCAAACCTGTCCCGGATTCATTTAAAGTTCCCTCGGTAGAGTAATAGAGATCCATTCTGAATAATTTTTTAATATCATCCTGTGAAATACCAATACCATTATCTTCAATAGTGACCTCAACGAATTTTTCTTTCTTCCTTGCTGAAACTTTTACGTAACCGTTTTCTTTTGTGAATTTTATAGCGTTTGAAATAAGATTACGAATAACAAGGCTGATCATGTTTTTATCTGCCATCACAGAAATATTTTCATTAACAGTATTTATTAACTCTATTCTTTTTTGAGAAGTCAACAGTTCGAAGGATTGCATAACTTCATTTATTACATTATTAAGAGGAACTGTTTCAGATTTTATTAAGAAATCACCAGTCTGCCATCTGGACCAATCAAGCAAAGTATTCAATAAGTCCAATTGTTTGTGGAGAGAAATATTTAGAGCTTTTCCCAATTCCTTAATTTCTTCTTTACTTAAAGAATCAGTTTCTGATACTAAAAAGTCAGTTGCACCTAGGAAGCCCTGAAATGGTCCCCTCAAATCGTGAGAAATGATAGAGAAAAATTTATCTTTCATTGTATTTAATGCTTTCAATTCTTCAGCGTATTTTGCAAGTTGCAATTCTCCTTTTTTACGTAAAGTAATATCCCTCCAGACAGTATAAAGGATTTTATTCTCATCATCGGTATTTATGGCAGTAAGCAAAACTTCTACTGGAAAAACTTCACCGTCTGCTTTTTTATGATCCCATTCAAAACGGTAGCTGCCTTTATCCAGTGCAATTCTCATCATTTCATCAGCTTTTTGTAAAGATGGCTGACCATCCGGCTGCAATTCAGGTGATAATTCCGAAGGATGAGTTTTTAAGAGTTCTTTCTTGTCATTATAACGGAGCATATTTACAGTAGCCTGATTACAATCTATAAATTTTCCATTATGAACAATTAGAATTGCATCTCCAGATTTTTCAAACAAATCCCTGTATTTCTTTTCACTTTCTTTTAATTCCTTTTCAATCATTTTACGTTCGGTGATATCGGTAAATACGCCAATCGATCCGACTACCAAGCCACTGATATCTGTAATCGGAGATCCTCCGATCTGTACCCACCTATACTGATCATTTTTACAAAGCATTTTCATTTCGTAGGTATCAATAATACCTTTCCTACGAAGCAAATTTTTCTCTTCAATTATTTTTCGCTCCTCTTCTTCAAAAAGTATTAGGTGACCTACTTTCCCTATTAATTCCCCCAGAGAATATCCGGACATTTCGCAGAACTTTCGATTAGCAAATATTATTAAATCTTCATTATCGACCTGCAGCAATCCCTCACTCATGCTATCTACAAGAGTGTGGTAGCGCTGCTCGACCTCGACGAACTTATCTTCTGCAAGTTTACTTTCGTTAAATTCTAATTTCCTTTTTTTGTCATCACCACTCATAAAGAAATCCATTGTAAAAACATCCAGTTAAGTTTTTTATTCTATGATAAAATAGTTTTTATATAATTTCTATTAAACCCAAATTTTGCAATAAGAAACATATTAAAAATATAACTCTATTTAGTTTTTAGCTTCATCAACATCTTGTACAAACATTACAAGGATGCCTGCTATTATGAATGAAAATCCACCCAGGAGAAGAGCGAATATAGCTTCACCACCAAAGAGATGCTTTACAAACCAGCCTAATATTGCCGCAGCAGTGATTTGGGGTATTACAATAAAGAAGTTGAATATACCCATGTAGACTCCCATTTTTTTAGGGGGAAGGGAACCGGCGAGTATTGCATAAGGCATGGAAAGAATTGATGCCCATGCAAGTCCAATTCCGAGCTCTGAAATCAATAATATATCTGGATTTTTAATTACATAAAAGGATGCAAGGCTTAAACCTCCAATAACGAGACTAATCATATGAACAGTTTTGCGGCTTGTCTTTTTAGCGATCCATATAATAAGGAAAGCCATGATAGCTGCGAAACCATTATATATAGAAAAAAGGACTCCCACCCAATCTGCGCCTTTATTATAAAGAGCAGAGGTAGTGTCTGTAGCGCCATAAATATGATGAGTAACAGCAGCAGTTGTATAAATCCACATAGCAAATAAAGCGAACCAAGAAAAGAACTGTACAAATGCGAGCTGAACCATGGTTTTGGGCATTTCGGCGAAGGACTTAAATATTTCACCTACGCCATGGAATAGACCTTTGTTTTCCTTTTTAAATGCATCGAACTCTGCAATATTATCCGGAGGATATTCTTTTGTTCTGAAGACAGTCCAACTAACAGCTCCAATAAATGCTATTGCACCCACATAAAAAGAATATCTGACTGAAGGGGGGATTTGTCCTGCAGGGGCTGTATTAGCAATTCCCAGCCAGTTAGTAAAAATATAAGGGAGAGCAGAGGCGATAATAGCTCCTGTTCCGATGAAGAAACTTTGTACAGCAAATCCAGTAGTTCTTTGTTCAGAGGGGAGGAGATCAGCTACCAAAGCTCTGAAAGGTTCCATGGAGATATTTATTGAGGCATCAAGTATCCAAAGCATGCCTGCCGCAACCCATAATACGGGAGAGTTTGGCATTACAAGCAAAGCAAGAGAAGCTAATATTGCCCCTGATAAGAAATAGGGTCTTCTGCGCCCAAGTTTTCCCCATGTCCGATCACTCATATAACCGATTATCGGCTGAATAATAAGACCAGTCATAGGAGCAGCGATCCATAATATAGGGATGGAATCGATGCTTGCTCCTAACGTTTCAAATATCCTGCTGACATTTGCATTCTGTAGTGCAAAACCGAATTGGATACCAAGAAATCCGAAACTCATATTCCAGATCTGCCAGAAGCTTAACCGTGGTTTTTCCATTAAATAATTCCTCTAATTATCTGATTTATATATAATAATTAAAAAATAACTCAATTTTAAGATTTAAACCAATTTTTATTATATTAAAATGAACTATTTATTCATCAATTGCGTACTCTATTAAATTAAACAAATAAAGGAGCAAATATGAAAGTACAAAACTATTCAAATCATAGAAGGTATATTCCAGGATTCCATTTTGTGCTGTCCTTCCTGGGTATTCTTGCATTAGCTGGTTCTATATTTTTCCTGGTTAAAAGCTGCATATATGAAACTGAACGGTTAGCATCAGTAATTGTATTCCTTAGTGCATTAAACTTTATGATGCTTTTTTTCTATGCAAGACAATTTGCAACTAAGGTTCAGGATAGAGCTATAAGAGCTGAAGAAAACCTTAGACATTTTACTCTTACTGGGAACTTGTTGGATCCAAGGTTAAGAATGTCGCAGATAGTAGCTTTGAGATTTGCACCTGACCTGGAATTTGTAGGATTAGTAAACCGAGCGATTGCTGAAAATCTGAGCAATGGTGATATTAAAAAAGCTATTAAGGACTGGAGACCTGATCACCACAGAGCATGATGTTCAAAAGACAATTAAATAAATGAATTGCGAAATAAAATCATTCTTTAGGAAAAATTATATTGAGCAGGGATAAATCCAAATTCTTAGCAATTTATGAAAGAGAAAGGATGAAGGTTGAAGAGCGGTTGAGCGATGCTCTAAAAAACCGGGAACCCCATTCTTTATACAAACCTGCAGCTTATATTCTAAAAAGCGGAGGGAAGAGATTAAGACCTTTACTTGTCTTGTTTTCTGCAAAAGCTGCAGGAGGAAAGTTTAACAAAGCATATAATGCGGCAGTAGCGGTTGAATTACTACATAATTTCACACTTGTTCATGATGATATAATGGATAATGCAGATATGAGGAGGGGTAGGTTAACAGTACATAAAAAATATGATCTCAATACAGCTATTCTTGTAGGGGACAGCCTTCTTTCTGTGGCCTATGAATATCTTTTAAAAGATTCAGGGGATCATTTAAAGGAAGTGCTGCACTCATTTACATATGGGCTTGTGGAAGTATGCGAAGGACAGAGTATGGATAAGGATTTTGAGCTTCTTAATGAAGTGTCTATTGATGAATATATGTTGATGATAGAAAAGAAAACTGCGGCAATGGCTGAAATGTGCTGTACTATTGGGGCCAGTATTGCATGTGCATCAAAGCAGGAGATTAAGGCACTGGCAGGATTCGGAAAGAATATAGGGGTAGCTTTTCAGATTCAGGATGATCTGTTGGATATATCCGGTAACGAGTCTGAATTCGGTAAATTTGTTGGGGGTGATCTGGTTGAAGGGAAGAAAACATATTTGTTTCTTAAAGCTCTTGAAAAGTCCAGCGGAAAAGATAAGAAGGAATTTCTTAGAATTATTGAGCATAAGGGAATTAAACAGGATGAAATACCAAAATTTAAAGCATTATATTGCAAACTTGGAGTGCTTGAGGATGCCAGAGAAGAAATAATAAGATATTCCAACAAAGCCTTATCAAAGTTAAAATATCTGAAAAAACAGGAAGACCGGGACCTTTTTATCTGGCTGGCTGATTCATTAATTAAAAGAAACAGATGATGATAGAAAAAACTGTTAAGATTGTAAATAATGCTGGCTTGCACACAAGACCTGCTGCTACTATTGTTAAATTAGCTTCAAAATTTAAATGTGAATTTTTTATATCAAAGGACGGATTAAATATTAATGGTAAAAGTATAATCGGTGTGATGACACTTGCTGCGGAAATGGGCTCTGAACTCCTTTTAACGTTCGAAGGTGAGGATGAAAAAGAAGCTTCAGAGGAAATATCAGATTATTTTAATAGAGGTTTTGACGAACTTTGAAATCATTCAAACAAATATTTAACGAAGCTGAAAATAAGATCACAGGTATTGCTGCTGCTCCCGGTATCGTAATTTCAAAAGTTTACCTTTTTACAAAAGAAAAGATTAAAATAAATGATGGGGAAATTACCGATATAGAGGAAGCAGTGTCTAATTTATATGAGGCAATTGAAAAATCGAAGAAAGAACTTAACAAAATATTTTCTATTGCAAAAGAAAAAATGGAAGAGACTCGCGCAGCTATATTTGAGGCCCAGGTGATGATACTTGATGATCCAATACTTATTGAAAACATTATTAAAAGGATAAGGTCAGAAAAGCGCCAGCCGGAATATATAGTTCATGATGAAATATCTAAATACCAGGATCTTATGAGGATGTCACATGAATCATATATGAGTGAAAGAGCGCAGGATATTGAAGATATTAAGAATAGGATTATCAGAAATCTTCAGAAAAGAAGATGGAAATCGAAAATAACAAACGACTTAATTGTTGTAAGCGATTCTTTGACTCCTGCTGACACAATTTTGCTTTCAAGGTGCAATGTAAAGGGATTTGTCACAGACCATGGAGGTTTGACTTCTCATGCAGCGATTATTTCCCGTTCGCTTAATATTCCTGCTGTTGTTGGTACTCATAATGCTACTTCAATAATAAAGGATGGAGACAATATTATAGTTGACGGTTTTCATGGTTATATTTTTATTAATCCTAATGATGAACAATTAAAATTCTTTAAGAAAAAGTTAGAACATTTAATTGAACTCCGGAAGGGATTGGAGGAATTCAAGGATAAACCAGCGTTGACTAATGATGGGCATGAAATTCAACTCATGGCAAATGTGGATGTTACGGGGGAGGTTGATATAGTAATTTCAAGTGGTGCTAAAGGAATCGGTCTATACAGAACTGAACAGATAATAGAGGAGCTTGGGGAATTTCCAAGTGAACAGGAGCAGTCAACAATTTATTCAAAACTTTCCTCAAGGATTTATCCTGATAATATAATAATAAGGGCTTTTGATATCGGAGGAGATAAGGTAAAATTCCTCAATTTTGAGGAGCCAAATCCTTTTCTTGGTATGCGAGGTATCCGCGTGCTTTTGGAGAATAAATTAATATTTAAGACCCAGATAAGGGCGGTCCTTAAAGCAAGTAAAGACAAGAATGTACAGTTTATGCTTCCGATGATTTCTACAATTGGTGAAATCCGAAAGTCAAAAGAAATAATCGATGAGTGTAAAAGAGAATTAAAGGCTGATAAAATTCCTTTTGATAAACAAATGAAAATAGGGATTATGATAGAGGTTCCTTCTGCCGCAGTTATGGCAAGAGAGTTTGCTATGGAGGTGGATTTTCTGAGTATTGGAACTAATGACCTTATTCAATATTTAATGGCCGTAGACCGCGGAAATGATTTTGTGTCAGATCTTTACCAGGAATTCAGCCCAGCAGTGGTAAGAACAATATCGCATATTGTTATCGAAGCAAAAAAAGCAGGTAAGCCGGTAAGTCTGTGTGGAGAAATGGCGGGTGATACTTTGGCAATCCCTCTGCTTGTTGGATTAGGGATAAATTCACTTAGTCTTTCTCCTGCTACAATTCCATATGCTAAAAGAATTATCAGCAAATTCTCTTTTGAAAAAGCTCAGGAACTTTCTGATGATTGTCTGAATTCTTTGACGGAAACAGAAATTCAGCACAAAATAGAACATTTCTTCAAAATTAACGACATTACAAGAACAAGAAATATTATTTAAGGGAAAAAATGAAAATCCAGGAATACATATTAAAAAATGATCCACAGAATCAATTTGATGTTTTAATAAATACTTACCAGCAGGTGGAATCTGCATGGAATAATATAATTGATACCGGAGCATTGAAGAGTAAAAAGTTTAATTCAATTGTTGTTACAGGATTAGGTGGTTCTGCAATAAGTGCCGATCTTATGTGTAATTTTTTAGGAAGTGAATTAACCATTCCATTTATTATAAACCGTAATTACCATCTGCCTTCATTTGCTGATAAAAATACTTTATTGATAGTTTCTTCTTATTCCGGTAATACTGAAGAAACAATTTCTGTATTTAATGAAGGCATTGGAAAGAATTGCGGTATAATCTGTATTACTACAGGGGGCCAAATAGGGAAAACAGCTTTAGAGAACAGCATCCCTATCGTAAAAGTTACTCCCGGATTTCAGCCGAGATATTCCTTGGGATTAAGTTTCTTCTCACTCTTAAAGATATTGCAGGAGCTTAATATTATTTCTTCACAGGATTCAGTTGTTTCCAAAATAATTTCCTTATGGAAGGGGAAAGGGGTACAATTAAGTAATGAACCAAATAAAGCCATTGGTATTGCCCGCGAACTTATAGGTTTTATTCCCGTAATTTATTCAGCTGCTGATGTTACTTCTGCAGCAGGATACAGACTTAAATGCCAGTTTAATGAAAATTCTAAACTTCATGCATTTCATAATGTTATCCCAGAACTTAATCATAATGAAATTATCGGATGGGAATCATTTCAAGATAAGCAGTTTAATGCAAAGCTTATTTTCATTTTAGACAAAACATATCATCCTCAAATCAAAAAGAGATTTGATATCACCGCTTCCCTTATATCTAGTGATAAAATCTATCTTGAAAGTAATGAAGAAGATTTTAAGTTACGTTTAATGGATTTAATTTATTTAGGAGATTGGATATCATATTATCTGGCACTGTTTAGAGGATTCGATCCGACTGAAATTGAAAATATAAATATCCTTAAAGAAAAGCTTGCATAAAACATAAATTACTAAGGTTCGCTATCCGAAAACTGTAACATTTTATTTCCTTGCTTATTAACTCTGAATTATGATCACTGTTTTAGAATCAATAAATCTTTCCTCTGAATATCTAAAAAATAAAGGTATCGAATCCCCGCGAATTAACGCAGAATTACTTCTTGCACATATATTGAATTGTAAAAGACTTAATCTTTATCTCTCTTTTGAAAAACCTCTAACCGAAGAAGAAATTGATAAGTATAGGGAATTATTAAGAAGGCGAAGTAAGTTCGAACCGCTGCAATATATTATCGGTAAAGTTGAATTCTATGGAATCGATTTTAAGGTCAATCCTTCAGTTCTGATTCCCCGCCAAGAAACAGAAATCTTAGTTGATACTATTATTGGACAATATGATAAACATGATACTTTGAGAATGCTGGACATTGGCACCGGAAGCGGTAATATAGCTGTTTCACTGGCTAAAAATCTGGATAATTCATTTATAACTGCGCTGGATATAAGTGACGAAGCTTTGAAAACAGCAAATGAAAATGCATCTCTGCATTCTGTAAATGATAGAACAGAATTTCTTAGGTTTGATTTTCTCAAGGAGGACTTTAAGAGGAATGAATTTGATGTTGTTGTTTCCAATCCACCATATATCTCTGTAATGGAATATGAAAAACTGCGCCCCGAATTAAAAGAATATGAACCGAAAGTAGCCTTAACTGATTATAATTCCGGATTCCTCTTTTATGAAATAATATCAACCAAATCAAATAATATTCTAAAACCCGGTGGTAAATTATTCTTTGAAGTAGGGAAAGGGCAGTTCTCAAAAGTTACTGAGATAATGAAAAATAATAATTATAAGAATATCATTGTGACAAAAGATTATTTGAATATCGAAAGGGTTATCACAGGGGAGAGATCATGAGGGCTGTAGTTCAGCGAGTTACCCAAGGAGGTGTTAAAATACTCGCTCAAAATTATTCATCCGAAATAGGCAAAGGAATGGTAATTCTTCTCGGCATTAAAAATAATGATACTGAAGATGATGTTTTGTTTGTTGCTGATAAATGTACTAACCTGCGGATTTTTGAGGATGATGATATTAAAATGAATCTTGCTTTAAAAGATATTAACGGTGAAGTATTAGTAATTTCACAATTCACGTTATATGGTGAAACAAGCAAAGGAAACCGTCCAAGTTTCACTGGAGCTGCCAGACCTGAGCTGGCGGAGCCTCTTTATAATAAATTTATTGAAAGGATGAAAAAGAATTTAGGGGGAGACAAAGTTAAAGAAGGTTTATTCGGAGAAATGATGGAAGTTAAGATAATTAATGATGGTCCCGTAACGGTTATTGTGGAATCCCAAAACAGATGAACAAATAATTTGAATCCGTTAATATTACTTTTCATTGATGGTGTAGGCATCGGTAAAAAAGATTCAGAGTATAATCCTTTCTTTAAATATAAGTTTAAGACATTCACTGAATTCTTTGGGGCAGTGCCATCACTCGATAATCCCATTATAAAAAGAAAGAACGGAGTCATTTTTCCCGTAGATGCAAGAATGGGAGTCGAAGGATTTCCGCAAAGCGGAACAGGGCAGACTTCCATTTTCTGTGGAATAAATGCCCCACAATTTGTAGGAAAACATTTCGGTCCATATCCATATTCAACACTTATCCCTGTTATCAAAGAGCAAAATATATTCATTGAGTTTATACGAAGAAATAAAAAAGTTTTTTTTATGAATGCTTACCCGAAGGTATTCTTTGATTATATAGATTCTGGGAAATCCAGACTTAGCGTTACAACTCTTAGTTCAAGCTCTAGCGGGTTAAGGTTTAATTCTATTTCTGATGTACAAGAGGGAAGGGCATTAACTGCCGAAATTACAAATGAAAGATGGAACACTAAACTCGGTTATAATTTACCCATACTTGAACCCTCAGTGGCAGCAAGAAGGCTATTGAACGCCGCCTCCATAAATGATTTAATTGTTTATGAATATTTTCTGACTGACCACTTAGGTCATGGCAGGTATGAAGGCAATACAGAAAAAACATTATGTGTCCTTGACGAATTCCTTTTTACAATATTTACTGAAACAGATCCGGAAAAATTTACTATACTTCTTTGCTCCGATCATGGGAATTTTGAGGACTTATCAGTAAAAACTCACACACTTAATCCATCCCTTACAATATCATACGGTATGCATGCCCCCTACCTTTTCCATAGGATAAAAAACCTTTCTGACATAAAAGATTCTCTTCTTGAAATCCAAAGTATTATTTGAAATAAATATTATCTTTTCATAGTTTAGCTTCAGGTTTAGTGGGACACTATGAAAAATTATCCTGTTATCAGGATTATTCTGTATTTTATAAGCGGAATCATCCTTGAGCAATATATAACTGTTGGTCTGTTATTCTTTGCAGTAATATACTTCCTCACCCTTGTCTTTTATATCATCCCTCCAAAATATCAATTCCAAGCCAAGAAATTAATAATATCTCTATTGATCAATTGTTCGTTTATTTTGGCAGGTAATTATTCCTCCATGATATGTTTTTCAGGACAACAGTTCTATTCGGAAAATATAGAAAAGGAAAATAGTTATACTCTTTATGGAACTGTAGAATCTATTTATCTTATAAATAAAAGTGGATTAAGATTTGAAATAAATGCTGACTCTGTTTTAGTAAATACATTTCGGCTTCATCGAAAAGTTATTCTATTATGCAATGTTAAAGACAAAAATAAAAAAAAGCTGGATTCCCTTTATTCTTCTATCTTTCCAGGAAATAAAATATGTGCTTCGGGTACCTTCATCAAAGGAAGAACATGCAGGAACCCCGGGGAATTTGATTATAATAAATATTTACATCTTTATGGAACCACAGGTATTCTTAATGTTTATAATTCCGATGATTTCAAAATTCTTGATTATTCAAAGAATTGGGTTTCAGCTATATTATTCCAGGTTAGAAAAAGTATAGCTGAAAAACTTTCCCGCTACCATGATTATGTTGCAGCATCCTTAATGAAGGGGCTGTTATTAGCTGACAGAAGTGAAATGAATGATGAAACAAAAACTGAATTTGTTAATGCAGGGGTTGTTCACGTTCTTGCTGTATCGGGACTTAATGTTGAATACGTATTGCTACTATGTATCATTCTTTTGGGAAGATTAAATATTTATCCAAAATCATTCGTTACAATATTATTTCTCATCCTCTTTATATTAATTACTGGGATGCAGGCCTCAGTTTTTAGGGCAGTTTTAATGTCCACAACAGTAATTATTGCATATATTACCACCCGCTCTACCAATGTAATCAACTCAATTGCAATATCGGCATTAATACTACTTACATTTTTCCCCTTCTACCTGTATGATCCGGGGTTCCAACTGTCCTATGCTGCTGTTTTTTCGATGGCAGTTATTTATCCCTCATTCTATAAGGGAATAGTAAAAATCAAAAGCAAGATTATGAAAGTATTTGCACAGCTTATAGCTCTTTCCCTAAGTGCCCAGATAGGTACAATTCCTTTTACACTTTACTATTTTGGCAAATTGTCATTAACATCATTGGTTGCCAATTTAATAGTTATTCCGTTCATAGGGATTTTGGTAGGAATTGGAATGGCATCTCTATTTGCCTCTTACTTTTCTCCCTTCATTGCTACCTGTTACGGCAGCATTAATTCACTGCTTACAAAGCTTTTGTATTTTATTGTCCACCTATCGGGCGGCGAGGATTATTCATTTATCCGGATAAGAAATTTTTCTCTTTATGACAGTGTAGTGTTTTATTTATTGCTTATTATTTTGATATATTTTTATAAAAGATTCACTAATTCAGCAGCTAAGCTATTATTAATCATTTCCCTATTCGCGAATTTCATAGTGATGACCTCTTTCGATCGGAAAGATTTATTAACTAAAAATGAATTAAATGTGATGATGATTGATGTTGGGCAGGGGGATTCATTCCTTATCAGGTTTCCTGATGGTGAAACTGCCCTTATCGATGCAGGGGAAGCATCCATGAATTTCGATAATGGTGGAAAAACAATACTTCCACTGATGAATTATCTGAACATTCCGGTTATTGATTACGCTTTTGTGTCGCATATAGATTCAGATCACTACAGTGGATTTGTTTCTTTAATTCAGGCAGGTAAGATAAAAAGAATTTATAAACCGGAGTTAGATACATCTCTTAAACGGGATATCAGGTTCGAGAATTTTATAAAGAAACAAAATATCCCCATTACCTATTATAATAAAAGCGTAATTAAAATCGGGAATGCTCGGGTATTTGTACTAAATAATAGGTCTATGCATTTCAGAAAAAATAATTCGAATAATGATAAAAGTTCCTTGTTAAAAGTAGTATATGGTAAAATTTCCTTTTTATTTACTGGTGACCTTGGTAAAACTGCTGAGAAATATTATTCCTCTATATATAATATTAATTTAAAAAGTGATGTTCTTAAAGTCTCACATCACGGAAGCAAGTATTGTTCTTCATTAAATTTCCTGAATTATATTCAGCCTCATTTTGCATTAATAAGTGCAGGCATAAAGAATAAATTTCACCACCCTTCTCAGGAAGTCTTAGCAAGGCTGCGAATGTTTCATCCTAATATTTTAAGGACAGACAAACAAGGGTCTGTCATTTTAAAGTCAGATGGAAATTCTGTTTCGCAGGTAAAATGGAAAGATTATTAAGAACAATTTATTAAATAATGTCTTATTTTGATAATAGCTATCTTGTATTATATTAAAAAGCAAGCTTTTTCATTTTGGTATATAATTAGTTAATAATTATGATGAAATCTAACAAATGAGGATTTGAAATATTGCTAAAAAACTTAAATAATACGCCGGTTTTAATATTGGGTTTGACAATTGTCTTATTAATCCTTCTTTCCTATCTCCCCCCCAAAATGAAAATTTTAGGAATATCTACTAAACCGGTAGATCTTTTTATGGATGTCAAACAAGATTCATTGTCGAATTATTCTGATCCTTCCCTCAAATCTAATTAAATAATAAAAAAATTAAGGAATACTAAATGATTTCAGAAAGATTAAAAAAGATTGTATTAAGAGAACTCGATTTGGATGATTATGATTTTAATGAAGAAACAACGGCTAATATGGTTCCCGGCTGGGATTCACTTTCACATATTCAGATAATAGTTGCTATAGAAAAAAATTATAAAATAAAATTTACGGGTATAGAAATTCTGAAAATTAAGAATATGGGCGAACTTCAACGACTAATAGATAGCAAATTAACTTCGGTTACCGAAGGCTAGCTCTCATATATTTTAATTATTATCAATAAATATGTTCCAATATTTTGATCCAGATAAAATAAAACTCCTTTTCGTTTATGATAAAAACGATCCACTTGTCTTTACATCAAGTATGTTCTTATTCGCATTCTTTGTGTTACTTTTATTATACAGACTATTATATAAGAGCAAGCCTGCCAGAATATATTTAATAATTATCTTTTCCATCTTCTTTTATTATAAAGCCTCGGGAATTTATTTCCTCTTTTTGTTTGTAATATCATTCCTCAATTATTTCATGGGCAAATGGATCGGGGGAGCACAGAACAGGAAAGTGAGGTTTAGTCTCTTCCTCTTCTCCATTCTTCTGAATATAGGTCTACTAATATACTTTAAGTACATAAATTTCTTTATCCAGATATTAAATGATGTCCGTGGTTCACAGATTGCACCAATAGATATCTTTCTGCCGTTGGGTATATCTTTTATTATCTTCAAAGCGCTGAGTTATGTTATTGAGATATATCTTGAAAATATAGAACCTGTTAAAAGGATAAGAGATTTCACACTATTTATATTTTATTTCCCCACACTTCTATTGGGTCCTATTGAGAGAGCTTCAAATTTTCTCCCCCAGGTTGAAGAGGATAATCCAATTAGCAAAGAAATGATTGGGACGGCAGTATTCCTGATAATGTCGGGTTTAATTAAAAAAGTTGTTATTTCCGATTATATCGGGATAAATTTTGTCGATAGGGTATTTGAAAGTCCGCTTCGGTTTACAGGTGTTGAAAATCTTATTGCAGCTTATGCTTATGCGCTTCAACTCTATACAGACTTTTCAGGATATACAGACATGGCCCTGGGCATTAGTTTATTTCTTGGTTATAGATTGACCGATAACTTTAATGCACCATTTAAAGCTTTATCAATTGCAGACTTCTGGAGAAGATGGCATATAACGCTTTCCTCCTGGTGTCTCGATTACATCTTCAAGCCATTGCAGATAAAATTCCGTGGCATGAGTATCTTTGGGAATGCCCTGGCTCTCTTTATTACATTCCTGGTTATCGGCTTGTGGCATGGACCAAGTTGGACCTATATTGCGTTTGGTGCTATCCATGGGGTTTATCTTGTCTTTTCCGTCTTTACAAAGAAACTCAGAACTAAATTCTATAAAAAGACTAAGTTAACTAATTCAAAAACAGTCAAACTCTTACAATGGTTTTTTACATTCCAACTTGTGGTATTCGCCTTTATTATTTTTAGATCTCAGAGTTTGACAATGTCTGGGGATATGCTAAATCAGATATTCAATTTCTTCCATGGTGAAGTTTTCATGCAGTTCGTTGATGGATATAAACTAATCTTTGGACTTATTATTGCAGGCTACCTGTTTCATTTTCTTCCGGAGAAACTTAAAGAAAAAACACGGTTTATGGTTATTAAGTCTTCCTTATATACCAAAGTTGTTATGTTAGTTGTTGTTATTTGGATTGTAGTACAATTCAGGTTTGCAGATCTGCAGCCGTTCCTTTATTTTAAGTTTTGAAAGGTATAATGAATAATGAACTTTTATGATCTGAAATCCAATCTGAAAAGAGATTTCTCTAATCTTAAAAAGGTTAAGGTTGCTCTGCTGGGTGATTCAGCAACCCAATTGCTGGTTAAAGCTTTAAAAGGATATGGATATGAAGTGGGTTATAACTTCGATATTTTCGAAGCAGATTATGATCAGATCGACATTCAGATTTACGATTCAGAATCTGAGTTATATAAATTTAAAGCTGAATACATAATTATTTATCATTCTACAGAAAAATTATTAAAAAAATTCTATAAGCTGGGCAATAATGATAAAACCTCTTTTGCTGACAGGCATATTGAGTATGTATCAAATCTCTATCGGACTATCACCAATAAAAGTAAATGTAAGGTTATCTATTTTAATTTTGTCGAAACGGATGACTCCGTTTTCGGAAACTATGCCAATAAAACTGCCTCCTCATTTTTGTACCAGGTAAGAAAAATAAACTATGAATTGATGAATTTATCACAACAGAATAAAAACTTATTCATCAATGATGTGGCTTCACTTCATAACACCCTTGGCGACGCATTCTGCACTGATCCTAAAATATATATTACAACAGATTTAATATTTAGTCTTGATTTCCTCCCTGTTGTTGCTAAGAATATAACAGATATTATTCTCTCTATTGCCGGAATAATGAAAAAATGCGTAATACTTGATCTGGATAATACGTTATGGGGCGGAATCATTGGAGATGATGGAATGGAAAATATCCAGATCGGCGAACTGGGCATAGGCAAAGCATTCACAAATCTACAGATGTGGTTGAAACAATTAAAACAAAGGGGGATCATCCTTGCCGTTTGCAGTAAGAATGACGAAACTATCGCCAGGGAGCCTTTTGAGAAGCATCCTGATATGATATTAAAGCTATCAGATATTGCAGTGTTTGTTGCTAACTGGGATAACAAAGTCCAAAACATAAATTATATTCAAAGCATTCTGAATATAGGTTTTGATTCGATGGTATTCCTTGATGATAATCCATTTGAAAGAAATATGGTCAAAACGCATATTCCGTATATTACAGTGCCTGATCTTCCTGAAGATCCCTCTGAATACTTGACTTATCTCCGTTCCTGTAATCTGTTCGAAACTGCATCCTTTACTCCGGAGGATGAACAGCGCACTCAGCAATACCAGGAAGAGGCGCAAAGGGCTGTTGTGCAAAAACAATGTATCAATGAAGATGAATTCCTGTTAAGCCTGAATATGCATTCGGTCGTTAAGCCATTCGATAAATTTAGCATTCCTAGAGTTTCGCAGCTTACACAAAGGTCCAATCAGTTTAATTTACGCACTATCCGCTATACTGAAGAAGAAATTTCAGCTATCGCTGATTCTGATGAACATATAACACTTGATTTTACTCTCGAAGATAAATACGGTGATTATGGGCTAATCAGTATTATCATTCTAAAAAAACAATCCGATGCTCTCTTTATTGATACCTGGATAATGAGCTGCAGAGTATTAAAAAGAGGTATGGAAAAATTTGTACTGAACCAAATAGCTCAACAGGCAAGTAAGATCGGAGTTAAGAAAATTATAGGAGAATATCTTCCCACTGCAAAAAATGGCCTCGTTAAAGGACACTATAATGAATTAGGCTTTACTAAATGCGATGGTGAGGATAATCTGTGGATCCTCAATCTTGAATCTTATTCAGATTATTCTACTTTTATTTCTTTAAAAACGACAGACATAAAAAAATCGGTGTAACTTAAAAAATCAGATAAATATTATGAACAAAGGTGATGTTATTACCTGCTCCTTTAAAGTACGTCCTGATATTTACGATGGGTTTATTGCAACCTTTAAGGATAAAAATCCGTTGCATATAGACGAAAAATTTGCTATTGCCAGAGGATTTAAAGAAAAGGTTATGCATGGTAATATCCTTAACGGATTTCTCTCTTATTTTATTGGAGAGTGTCTTCCCGTAAAAGATGTTCTTATTCAAACACAGGAAATAAAATATCTGAAACCAGTATATCTAAATGATCAGCTTACCCTTTGCGCCGAAATAGTGGATGTATATGAATCCGTAAACACTATTGATTTTAAGTATTACTTTGAAAACCAGGATAATATAAAAGTAGCAAAGGGTAAAATTCAAATAGGGTTATTAATAGGAAAAGATCAGTTGAAATAGCTTCTTGTCGCCTCAGAATACCAAATACAAAAAACCAAATAATGAATCGCTAAGTTTTATCTGATCCACTTCATAGTAGCTGTTCTCTTTCTTCATTATCTTTGAAAGTATGAATAGTATTAAATTATCCTGGTATCCATATTCCTTAGAACTAAAGCACCCATTTGCTGTCTCTAACAATTCAAGAACAACTACTCCCGCTGTTTTAGTAGAAATGGAGTATGAAGGAATGGTTGGCTATGGTGAAGCATCTCTTCCCCCGTATCTAAAAGAAACTCAGAAGAGTGTACAGTCATTTCTGAGTAAAATAGACCTCTCTACCTTTGATGATAAAACAGATCTCAATGCAATATTGACTGGCATAGACAACCTACTCCCCGGCAACAATGCTGCTAAAGCATCCGTCGATATTGCCCTTCATGATTTAGTCGGAAAAATTAAACAACTTCCGGTCTATAAAATGTATGAAATCCCCAAAAGGGAAGCACTCACCTCTTATACAATTGGAATTGATTCCACTGAAATGTTAATACTTAAGTTGAAGGAAGCAGACAATTTCAGTTATATAAAAGTTAAACTTGGAACTGCTGATGACAGGACATTAATAAATACAATCAGAACTCAAACAGATAAACCTATATACGCTGATATAAATCAGGGATGGAAAAACAGGGAACAGGCTCTTGAACTTACTCAGTCGCTCTGTGAGAATAATGTACTCTTAATTGAGCAGCCCTTTCGCAAATCAAATTATAAAGATACTGCGTGGTTAACTGCTCGAAGCCCAATCCCGATTATTGCAGATGAAGCTATACAAAGATTATCGGATTTAGATAAAATAAAAGATGCATATTCAGGTATAAACATTAAACTTATGAAATCTACCGGTATTAGTGAAGCCTATAAAATGATAATCCGTGCAAGGGAGCTAAATCTGAAAATAATGCTTGGCTGTATGACTGAAACTTCCTGTGCTATATCTGCTGCAGCACATTTAAGCTCCCTTGTTGATTGGGTTGACCTGGATGGTAATATGCTCATTAAAAATGATAAATTTCAGGGCGTAAAAGCTGCCAATGGTAAAATTATCCCCAATGATCTCCCTGGTTTGGGCATTATAAAAATCATTAAATAACTGTTCCGTCGTAAATCACACCTCTTTACTGTAAATGTTATGTAAATTCTTTATAAGAAATGATTTAAGTTTGTTCATACAAAATTAATAATAATAGGGAATCACAATGCCAAAGAATTTTGTCTCCAATAAAGATGAAACTGTAAGGATGTTTGATAACAATTTCCTTGAAGCCTGCTCAAAGGTACATTTCACTGTTCCTTTATATGTATATATTCCGGTTATTCTGGTATTCCTTTATCGTGGAATCTTTCTTTTTAATATAGATTTTATGAAACTGATTTCCTTAATTGTTCTGGGTATTATTGTTTGGTCCCTTGCAGAATATGTTCTCCATAGATTTGTTTTCCACTATGTACCGGATTCAAAACTGGGTCAAAGGATACATTTCATATTCCATGGGGTTCATCACGATTACCCGAGTGATTCAAGAAGACTTGTTATGCCCCCCTCTGCTAGCCTTCCTCTGGCTGTTATTTTCTTTTTGCTGTTCTATATTATAGTGGGGAGAATATACGTAGCCCCCTTTATGGCAGGATTTCTTACCGGTTACTTGTGTTACGATATGACACATTATGCTGTACACCATTTTAATATGCATAATAAATTCTGGCTTGCGATTAAAAACCATCATATGAAACATCACTATCAGGATCCTTCAAAGGGATTCGGTGTCAGCTCACCGGTATGGGACAAAATTATAGGTACTGATTTCACTGGGAAGGACAAGTAATTCCCCAAATAATTCTGGGGTATTAATTGTTATGGTGGTTATAGGTATTCTCTTATCACCCATATGCAGGCTTTCTCCGATCATGATAATAAATGGAGAGAACCCAAGAATGATTATATTACTAATGAACCCAAATTTGGCAGTAACCCCACCACAGTTTTAGTCTACAGCTATTATTAAGACAAGGAAAACAATTCCCCCTTTTTCCTCGAATAATAGTTAATCTCACCCTCTTTTAAGTCTAAATAATCGATTTTTCATCAAAATCCCTGTTACAAGGCTCATTTTAGGTCTCAACGGTGTTTCAACGACAAAACTATATATATCCATATCCTTTCCAAGCTCTTTTAATGCCAATAGAATGCCAATAGAATGTCAATAGAATGCCAATAGAATACCAATTGCACACCATTAGCTCCTTATTATGTCAAAGAGCACAGTACCCCTGGAGCCCTGGAAAAATATGTTTTTAAAGAGCTAAAATATTGTGTCTATGGCAAGGATGTAGGTCATGACCTTAGTTTCGACATATAAGACATGAGCTATGTTGATAATAATGTCGCAGCTTTTCTCGGTAAGGTTGTACCCCTGGGGGAGCTCCAGAAGCAATTGTCATTAACAGACTGGTAAAAAAAACAAAAATAAGTATAACTTTTGCGGATATATCTCCCGAATAATATGCCTGATTTTTTAATAAAATTACCAGATTAAGCATATAAAAATTGACTATAAAATATTCTGAAAAAACTGAATCAAAAGAAATTGAATTTCTAATCGCTAATAATGCCTCAAAAAAAATACTGCAAAATTAATTCTGATTTGAATTTATCTTGGACAGTAGTGAAATTAATATTCGTTTTGGCTTGATTATTATAAAATATTTGTTTAACATTTCTGCAGTATCCTTAGATCAACCTGAAGGATGGCGTTTCAATTGTTTGCTTAGCAGATCATGACTAAATCTCTGATTTATTACTCAATGTTTTTACATTAAAGCTGCCCAAACGCAGCTTTAATGTTTTTAAAGAAGATCAATTAATAATATTATTCTCAAGATTCTTGTCCTTCTATGCATAAAATTGTTTTGATAGGCTAAGTCTATCTTTGAATTATATCATAAAAATATAGGTCGGAAACTTGATTTTCAGCTTAAAATATTCTATCACCGTATGTCGCATTTTAAGACAGATGTTATATATTGTCTCTAATTAACCTGTAAATTAAGTAAGTTTAAGCTAATATTGATAAATCACAATTCGGCATAATATTTGGCTCAGTAACAAAAAAATAAGACAGGGATATGAAGAAAAAAATACAATTATCAGCATCGGGAATTTCGCTAGTCGATTCCGCCTGGGGTGGTTTTTACAGAGGTGGTACTTACATGATGATCGGTTCCCATAAAACAGGTAAAACCCTTCTCAGTTTGCAATATGCAATGGAAAGTGCAGGACAGAAGGAACTTTGTCTCTATTTTACATCTAAGCGTCCCAAAGATCTTATTATTCAGGCTGCTTCTATTGATATTGATCTTCTGGAGTTAATGAATAATAATCTTATTATTGTTGTGCGTGTAGCCCCGCCTACTGATATTACCAATGTGCCCAATGCTGATCAGTATCTTGTCGAATACTTGAATAATATAGTCACAATTGTTGAACAATACCAGCCTTCAAAAATTGTATTTGATGAGCTAACCCCATTTGTTGAATTTCAAAATATAAACCTTTTACAGGATAATTTCCTAAAAACTATTGAAGCAATTGAAGACTTTGGAATAACCAGTTTATTTATTTTAGGCGAACCTGCAACACAGTTTGCGGAACAAATTATTGATGCGATAACCAACTATAGTACGGGAATTATTTATCTCAGGAATGGTGTTCTAACAGATAAAGAATATCATGGGGGGAAAATGACTATATTTCCTAATATCGGTCATACACAAGGTAAGTTTTCCGCAGACTATGTAATCGAACCAAATAAAGGTGTTACAACAGTTATAAGACCCTCTGCAGTTTCACCTGTTCCCATTTCCACAGTTTCCCCTGGCCCAGGCTCTTCAGTTGCTCCTAAAGGTCGGAATTACGAATCATTAATCGAAATCGATACAACAGGAGAATCTGTAACTCATTCCAATTATTATGATGTTAATGATTTTAATCTTCTTCTGAATAACCAGATTGCCCTTTATAAAAGTACCGGACAAATATTTACAATTTTATCATTTCGACTTGATATGGAGGCTGAGCAAAAAGGCTTAATTACCATCAGCCAGCTTCAGAATGCCGTAAGACTTTCCACAGATAGAAAAGATAAAATTTGTATTCTTGCTAATAATGTAGTTGTCCTTATTACGCGGGAAGAAAATCAGAAGGGTATCAAAGGTCTTATTTCAAAAATTAAATCCAATCTCCCCAGTAATGATCCCGGTTTTATTAAATCTGTTATTCCTTATATTAGTATATATGCTGTTAGGGTGGATGAGAATGTGCATAATGCGAATGACATTCTTGGGCTATTAATCGGAAACGAAACGCAGGATATAAACAAATTGGGTCTATAACTGGTAAAGTTATGACGATGAAAAATATTTTTACTTTTGTAATACTAATTGCCTTTCTCAGTACCCATCCCATCAATAGCCAGCCGGTCGATGCTTTAAAGAACGAAGCTAAAAGACAAATGCTTGTTGGTAGATATGGCGAAGCAATCGATCTTTTGAACCGCTATGTGTCTGCTTGTCCGCAAAAGGCAGATGGTTATAACCTTCGTGGGGTATGCTATCAAAAAAGGGAACAGTATGAAATGGCTGTGTACGATTTCCGCTTAGCCCATAAACTCCAACCGGATAACTCTGAAATAAACAATAACCTTACAGAAACCACCGATGCTTGGTACAAACTTTTATATAATAAAATTGAGGGGCATAAAAGAGAAATTGCAATCTATCCTCATAAACCGGTAAATTATCTCGAAATCGGAAAATCATATAAAAACCTTGGCGATTGGTTGATTGCCGAGGATTGGTATGATAAATACCTTTCAATGGAAGAAGCCTCCCCCGATGAAATTATAAGATATACAGAAATTCTCGCCCGGAATAACCATATTCAAAAAGGAGAACCAATATTAAAAAGATATACAGAAAAATTTCCAACTGACCAAAGACTCTGGTCCCGCTATGGTTATTATGAATTGTGGCTGCAAAAGAAAAAGAATGCTATCGATGCCTTTGAAAAAGCCCTCGCTATAAAGCCTTATTTTAAAGAAGCTATGAATGGACTTGATCTCGCAAAAGGGAAGGGTTATATCTATACTGTTATTGATACTTCCTATCGTTATGGTAAAACTTCTCGCACTACTAAACCTCGGGAATATGCAATCGATAAATATTTCAGAATGCTTAAAAAAAATCCACAGGATATTGAACTTAGGTTTACTCTTATTGATGAATTGATAAAGCATAAAAGGTTCGAAGAGGCACATGAACAGCTTCTGATTATGCTGCCTGATGAAAAAATTGCAAGTACCGACCGCTTTAAGAATAAATTAGATTCTGTCTCCGTTTTACAGGATAGCTCATATAAGGACAATATTAAAACCTATGCAGACGAATTTGAAAAAAATAATAATAACAGGAATGTAGCTGTAAAATTGTCCGACAGCTATGCCCACCTTTATGATTATGATAATGCGGTTGATGTGCTTGAAAAATATTTGGCAACAGTAAAGGAGAATGAGGATCTTGATCTTCGTTTTTTGCTTATTAAATATTCAGCCTGGAGTTATAAATGGGACAATGCCTTCAACCAAATGTCTATACTTATGAAATATGCTCCCAATAATAAAGATTATAAATTATTTAGTGCCCGGTTAGTCGCATGGAATGTCCTTAATGCTAAACCCGACGAAATTGAAAGAGCTAAAGGAATTCTTCTGGATATTCTGAAAGATGATCCGAAAAATTTAGATGCGCTTCTTAGTATATCTTTTCTTTATTCCGGTATAGGGAATATACCTGAAGCTGAAAAGTACTTAAATATGGCTAAAATAATAAACCCTGATAGTAAAGAAGTCGAAGCTGTTGAAAATAATATTAATACAAGAGTCTTGGTTGAAAAGGAGCGGGAGATTTTATCTATGCGAGGTGAAGCGGGTAAGCTTCATGATTCGGGTAAATTTGAGGCTGCTGCAGATAAATATGATGTAATAATGTCAAAGCTTGATAATCCTGGGAAAAATATACTTCTTGAATATGCTGCATATAATTCTGATGCAAAAAGATATAATTTAGCAATAAAAACTTATGATAGAATTCTTCAGATGGGTCCTGATTTTGATGTTGCTTCGCTTAGAGCTGTAAATTATTTATCTGCAGGGGATACCTCGAAAGCTCTGGAAGAATGGAATGCTCTGAAGACTGAACGTCCTTATGATTTTTCTGCAAATTTTTATATTGGTGATATTTACGAAAGAATGAAGAGAAATGATGAAGCTATAAATATTTATGAATCTATGATTACTGCCAAAAATGCAAACCTGGCAACCCTTGATTCAAGTCAGCTTTCTACCTTTCAATCAAGGTTAGGTTATCTGAAAGCTGGAAGACAATATGGCTCTTCTTTATTGGGATACATCTCATTGTCTCCTTTTGCTGCCTTTTATTCCGACAACCAGAACTTCGATCTTTCAATTTATGGGGGAAGAATTGAAACTGGGGTTACTACATTTTTATCAATTGGTGCCTCCTTCGTCAGATATAATATTACATCCCTTGCTTACCAGAGGAATTTAAATTCCTTTATGGGACATATAATCTTCAGTGCTGATAATTTCTATGCTTCGGCAGGGTTAGGTCAGACAAAATCATTATCATCTTCTCAGAATAACGTATTACAGATTGTCACGCGTTATGAAAGGAAAAATGATTTTGGGTTAGGTCTTTCTTATGAAAAGAATGATGCCAGGGTAATTTTGTATTCGCCGTTTTTACTTAATACAAATATAAGCGCTGGCTTATTAAAATTTACAGGTAACTATTATTTTACTCCTACTTTCTCATTATCCGGCTATTACAGCTATATAAATGTCAGAGCCGATGACAATGAAGGTCATGATTTCAAAATAAAAACTGATAAGTCTATAAATGACATTATTCATATAGGATATGAATATAATTACATAAACTATTTAAGAATCTCCGCACTCTACTATTCACCCCGGAACTTCCAATCTCATAGCATCTGGGCGGATTGGAATACTTATAAAGATGAGAAAATTTCTTTTAAGATCGGGGGTAAAATAGGTTATATCCCATCTTATGATTTTATATTGAGAGAACTATACAGTGAAGTAGTGTACCATCCGGTTCAGATATTTACTATCTCTGGTAGGATTTCAAACTCCGGTTCTGTCCGGTTCGGTTCAGGCTACAATTTTTGGGCAGGATACTTAACTTGTTACCTTAGTATATTCTAATCATAAAAATAAATCTTTAGGCAGCTAAATTGTGAAAATATTTTTTGGAGTTAATCCGGTAGTTAAAACAGCAATACGAACATCTATTTTAGCAGGAGTTATATCATTTGTTCTTATTTCTTCTTCCGTTATGTATGCTGCGGCTAACCCTAATCCTCCAATAGGAAAAAAAGTGCCTATTACCGGCGATACCAACCAGTTGAAGAAGTTTCTAAATGCCTTAAATGAATCAAAAACTAAAAAGATCAGGATAGCACATTATGGAGATTCAATAAACTGGGGTGATATTATTACTGCTGATTTAAGACAAAATTTTCAAAGTAAATTCGGAGGGATGGGAGCCGGGTTCCAGTCTATATGTTCCGATGACATTGCCGTTAAACAGACAACAAAACATACATTTAATGAAGCAGACTGGGAGTGGGCTTCCTTATTTACCCGTAATCTGAAAAATTATTCTTTGGGAATTGCAGGCACAGTTGCAAAATCTAAAGGCAATAGCTGGGTGAAATATGAAGCTACTAACTTTAAGAGCTCAAGTAAATCATTTAAAACAATACGGTTATTTTATAATAACGCAAAAAATAATTGCAATGTTTCATATGCCCTTAATAACGGGGCTGTGCAGAATCTTAAATTAGAAACGGGCATTAATGTTAATGAATCTATTATCAATTCTTCAGGTAATGTCACATCTGTAAAACTTAATTTTTCCTCATGCAGCAGCGATGTAAACTTCTTTGGCGTAAGCCTTGAAAACGGTAATGGGGTATATGTCGATAATTTTCCCATTAGGGGAAACTCAGGGGTTGCTATTGATGATATTCCAAGGAACATTCTTTCAGATTTCCAGAAAATGCTTAATTATAAACTTATCATTTTGAATTATGGTTTGAATATTGCTTCCCCCGAACAAACAAATTATACCTGGTACAGGAATAAGATGATTAAAGTTATTAACAATCTTAAACAGGTATTTCCCGATGCTGCAATCATTCTCGTTGGAGTGAGTGATAAAGCAATTAAAAAGGGGACTAAGTTTGTAACTGACTCCTCGGTTCTAATGGTTCTAAATGAACAGAAACTAATAGCACAGCAGACCGGTATTGCCTTTTGGAACAGCCTGGAAGCCATGGGTGGGGTAAACTCTATGAATGAATGGGTTAACCAGAACCTGGCTCTTAAAGATTATTCTCATTTCTCAGATGCCGGCGGAAAAATATTGGCAGATTTATTAACGGACGCAATATTAAATGTTAAATAATATTATTTAACAGGATTGGGTTTTATTTCGCGATTGTTTTAATATGAGACAATAAGTGAATTTTATCCAGATAAGCTACTAAAAAAGTTCTTTTTATATCCAATAAAAGGGTTTGATTTATGGCACTATTGTTGAATTTTAATAGCAAAATAAGCTAAATAGATATGAAACTTAACCAGCAAATTATTAAAGATACTTTGATCCTCAAAAACGGGGAACCATATATCCTTAATGTAAATAAAAAAGGTAAGTATCTGAAAAGAATCTTTGTCAGTGGGTTTTTATCTTTAATCCTTATTTCTATTATTATTTATACTCTGCCATTAACTATACTTTCATATAATTCCCTTATTGAATATGCTATCATTGATGCATTAGTAATATTTTTATTTATACTTCTTGTAAGATATTTTGGGATTCTGATATTTGCATACCTTTATATCAACCAATATACATTTAAACCTTCCAAAAAATTCTTCCCTTTCGTTTCGATTATTGTGCCTGTTTATAATGAAGAAAAAGTTGTAGCAGATTCGGTTAAATCCCTCCTTGATTTGAATTATTCAAATTACGAAATTATTATAGTCAATGATGGATCGACAGATAAGACAAGGGAAGTGGCCCAACAGTTGGTTGGTTATCAGAAAGGCAGATATTCAGATATTAAAATATCACTAATAGATAAACCAAATGGTGGAAAATCCAAAGCATTAAATGCCGGGATCATGTATTCTAAAGCAGATTTTGTGCTGTGTATGGATGGTGATTCTCAACTCTCACCTGATTCCTTAAGACTGGCAGTAAGACATTTTTTCAATCCGGAGATCGGGGCTGTTGCAGGAAATGTAAAAGTTATGAATAGAGGAAAATTCTTTACTGATCTGCAGGCGCTTGAGTACATTGAAGGGTTGAACATGGCACGCAGTGCACAAAGTTTTGTTAGTTTGGTAAATATTATTCCCGGTCCTATTGGGTTATTCAGGAAGAAAGCTGTCGAAGGAGCAGGATATTATTCAAGCGATACCTTTGCTGAAGACGCAGATCTTACTCTGAAAATATTAGCCGGCGGATGGAAGATATATTATGAACCAAATTCTGTCTCTTATACAGAGGCTCCTGTAAAACTCCAGCAGTTAATGAAACAAAGATACCGCTGGACAAGAGGGATTCTCCAGTCTATCAGAAAACATAAAAAATTAATGTTGAACCCAACTATTAACTTTGGCGATACTTTTATTTTGTGGACAATGTTCTACGAAGCATTAATATGGCCAACTATGAACATAGCCGCCAATATATTTTTTACAATCGCGGCAATAGTATTCGGTTTTACTTCCTTAATATTTTTCTGGTGGGCTGGTCTGGCTCTGCTTGATTTAATTACTGCATTGTATTGTGTGGCTGTGGAGAAAGAAGAATTCAGACTTATATGGTACGCAATTATTTACAGGATGTTCTTTATTCTTGTAATTGACATATGTAAAGCGATGTCTACCATTGAAGAGTTCCTGGGAATTAGAATGTCCTGGGGCAAGCTGGAACGAGTTGGAACTGTTAAAACATAAAAATAAAATTATTATCATTAGAGGTCTCTATGGAACTTATACCTGTTTTATCAACAATAATCCTTGTAGCAACAATCAGTACATTTTTACTTGCTATTGGGGCTTATATTCTTTACAAGATCAGGGAGGGTAAAGGACAACAGGCTGTCGCTCCCATGCCTTCAACTGTCAAAGCTGAATTGTACACACCTGCAGAAACTATTGTTCAGGTTCCAAAACAGGGACCGGAAATAGCTCCTCAGCCGGTATATTTTGAACCGAAACCTATCCCTTCTTATCAGCCTGAGTCTGGAAATTACCCTCAGCCTAAAGAACATAAATTCTTAAAATATACTTCGGAGGGTTACGTTGTCCCTTCTAAGGAAGAAAAATCCTCTGGGGTTTTAAAGTGGAAATAAAGACTTACAAACGTGGCAGAGTAAATCACGCCCTTATTGTTTTTGTAGGTTTAATAATTCTAGCAGGCTCTGTAATTACTTACTTATTTGTTCTTCATGGAATTTATGGAAAGTTCAAGTTTACATCTTTGATTCCGGATTCAAAAGTAATACGAACTGTTTTGAATGGCGGAGAACCTAAAGTAGCTATTCTTAGCTCTAGGTATACTGAGAATATGCTGCCGCAGGGTAGCTCCTGGCTGAATGATAATATAAATACTTGGAAAAAATTCCTCGGATCTTCGAAATCAAAATTCGATGTTATCTCCGATGAATCAATAGAAAAAGGTAAGATTTTTGATTATAAAATCTTGGTGCTTCCGGGTTCCAGGTCATTAAGTGATTTGGAGATTTCGCAGATTAAAAAATATATTGATAATGGTGGCTCTGTTTTCGCTACCAGCGGTACAGCCTCTTACTCGCAGAATGGGAAATGGCGGGGTTGGGAATTCTTTTCAGAAGTATTTGGCTTAAGGTTCTCCAAGGAAATTGCAACTGATGAAATCACTAAGATTCATACCTTACGCGGCGGGTTGGCGATAACAGCAAATATTCCCACGGGTTACCCTTTGAAAGTGGCTACATGGGATCACCCTATGTCGGTTGAAGTGTTGGACCCCAGAACTACCCAGGTTAGCTTTTGGTATAACTATAGACTTGAAGATGGATTAGTGCGCGAAGAAATTAAAAAGAGTGCAGGCATCGTTTATGGTACCTACGGTAAGGGAAGATTTGTCTGGATGGGTTTTGAAATAAATTCTGTTATCGGAGTGCAGGATGATTATATATATTTTGACAGACTTTTCAGAAATAGTATAAATTGGCTAAATAATGGTCCTGCTGCTTATATAAAGGAATGGCCTAATGGTTATGATGCTGCTGCTGTAATTTCTCCAATTATTTCAGATGATTCATATTATATTAGGAATCTATTGGACGTTCTTGGTTCTGAAAAAGTTAAGGCAACTTTCTTTGTCGATCCCTTTGAAGCAGAACAGAATCAAAGTCTTATTCAGGACCTTACAAATTATGGTGAAATCGCTTCGTTGGTTGACCTGGGATATCTCTCCGCTGTTAACGATACAATAAATCATCTAAATGATTATAAAACCCAGTTTACGAAACTGAAAGGTGCTAGGGAAACCCTTGAGTCAGCTTCCGGTTCAAAAGTAATTGGGTGTTATCCATATTACGGTTTATTTGATCACAATTCTGAACTCGCTTTAATAAATGCAGGATATAAGTACATAATGACTGATTCATTAACCGACAGATCGGTTCCTAAAATAATAATCCGAGGTGAGAACAGGTTATTATCAATGACTAAGACTGCCCGGGATGATTATGAAGTCATTCGGGATTTCGATCTTATCCAGCCTGAATTCCAGTTTTATACATACCAGGAAGATGTTGACAGAGTTCTTTTTGAGAGAGGAATGTATATAATGAAAATGCACCCTGAATATCAGTGCAAACCTGAAAATATAATTGTTGTGAAACAGATTATTGATGATTTGAAGAAAAAGAATTTCTGGATTACCACGGCTTCGGAAATCCATAACTGGTTTTCTAAAAGAAATTACATCGAAGTAAGCATTGATAAAAGAGGTGAATCAAGAGTTGTGGTTACAGTTTCGAATCCGGGGCATGAAATAGTCAATCAATCTGTTATTCAGATTGATCTGAATGAAAATGCAGATGATGTTTCTCTGAGTACAGAAATAATCTCAACTATACCTGCAAGTTTTGAACATCCAAAAGGAAGCAAAACTATTAAACTCTTTATTAGTAATCTTAAATCCGGTGAATCCCGCACCTATTATGTGGATTATGATAAAACAAGTGTTTGATAGTTTAGTTGTGAATAAGAATTCCGTTGGATAAACATGATTAACAAATACTTGCTTCCAGTATAAAAAAGCAGGTATCTGTTATTTTTGGTATCTTACTCCTTTAAAAATTGACTATGAGTTCAGAATTTAAAATAAACAATAATCTCTTTGGCTCATTAAATGAGATTATAAATATTCCATTCATGCTGATGGATAATTTGGGGAATGTATTATCTTTTAATAAGGAAGCCAGCCTACTGTTCCATTTCGACCAAGACAATAAAAATATTTACAATGAACTCGATGACCCTTCAAGTGAAATAGTTAACAGTTTGATTGAAAAACTGTTTTCTAATCCCGCACCAGTAGTTCAGTTAACAAATCTGAGATTAAAATCAGGTGTGGAAATAAGAGGCGAAATTCTGTTAAATATATATAATGAGCAGAATGAAAATTATGTCTTGTTTTCATTGAAGAAGAGTGAATTTACTGCTCCATTAGCTTTGTCTGAAATTACTATGTGGAATATGGATTTGGGGGAGATTATATATAATGCGGAAATCCTGAGTGCTGTTGAGGAGGTCAGGCTAAATTTCCCATTCTCCTTGATCGGAAGGGAAACATTCAGAAAGAAGATTGATAAACTGGAGGAACCCTTCTGGATTGAAGATATTAAAGGGAACTATTTTATTGCTAATGATAATCTTTCAAAACAGACTGGAGTGAAAATCCAGCAGATGGAAGGCAGACAGGTCAATAATTTTCTCATTCCTGTTTTGGGATCTCTATATGAATCTATTAATAATTATATAAGGGATTCCGGTAACTCTATAATCATTAAAGGAGTTACATTTAAAGGCATGGACAATTCCGATCTAACTGAAACTATTAAATATCCTTTGTTTGATTCAGAGCATAATTTTATGGCCTCTGTCGGGATTCTTCAAAAAATTGTAAAGAAAAAAGAAGAACTTCCTTTAATTTTAGAGCCTTTCCCTTTTCCATCTGCACATATAAATAGAAAACAAGAGATATGCTGTCTGAACTCCCATTTTGCACTTTTGCTGAACAAGGATCAGAAAACATTACTGAATAAAAATTACAGGGATGTCATCCCAGACGAATTAGTAAAACAATTAATAGATTTTCAGGAAGGGGATAAGAATGAATCAAAATTATTATTCCGGGGAAAGTTTGATAACGACAAGGGAAATTCTGAATCTTTTAATGTATATTTAAGCAAACTTTTTAATAAAATTAATGAACCTGGAGGGTTTTTAATATTTATAGAAGAGGATTCCTCAAATTATGATTTTGAAAATTTAATAAAAAGAAGAGGAACAATGTTTGATATTCTGATTCAGAATAATCCGGAGCCAATTTTTATATACGACACTGAAAATTTAAGGTTTCTGGAAGTTAATAATGCAGCTTTGAATCTCTATGGCTATAAGAAGGATGAATTTCTCCAGATGGATTTTACCGATCTGTATACTCCTGAAGATATCCAGACTTTGCTTGATTCATCGAATACCCCAGATAAATTCGGAAAATTTACAGGACCTTACAGACATAAAACAAAAAACGGCGCATCTGTTTTTGTCGAGATAAGCAAATTTGAGTTTAGGTTTAATGATAAGGACGCACATTTTAATATAGTAAGGGATGTAACCCTAAGATTAGAAACCGAAAAGAAGAACCAGCTATATAAATCTGCCTTCGATAATTCCCAGAGTCTTTTATTTATTACTGATAATACCGGTTTTATAACATTTGTAAATAACGTTGTTCTCGAAGTGCTTGACTATTCCAAATCTGATATTGAGAATAACTCGTTCGCTTCTCTGGTAAGGAATGAGGACCGAGGCACTATTACCTCTTCCATCTTTCAGACACATATGCCAGACACTGTCTCCCTTAATATGGATTTAAAGAGGGCAGATGGTTCCTTTGTTCCTGCGGAGCTTATTGCAACTCCCATCCTTAATTATAAGGGGGAAATTGATTCATTTACTATAATAGGAAAAATCGAACAAGAGGTAATAGTTAAGGAAATTATTAAAGAGGTTGAAGTAGAAAAGCCTGTTGATGATTCCGGCAAACCTTCCCAGGCATTTTCCCCGAAAGTAATTAATGAAGAATTCCTGTCTAGTATGTTTCATGAAATCCTTACTCCTATTAATGTAATTATCGGATTTGTACAGGAATTAACTGATAATTCTTCGAATTTGACACCGGAACAAAAAGAAGCTGCTGATATAATAAACCAGAATAGGACAACCCTTCTTAATACTATGAACTCTATAATGGAGTATTCAAATATGGGGAAGGATAATTATGAACTTAAACCCCAGAATATAAGTATTACTGAGATTATAGATTTTCTTCAGAAGGATATTGAAGAATTATCAGGTAATTCGGGAGTGGATTTTGCCTATGGGAAAATCTCCTCTTCACTAAGGTTTGAGTCTGATAAATCTAAGTTCCAGCATTTAATATCCCTTCTATTAAGAGTTACTACGCAATTAACCAAAGAAAAGAAAATTTATTTTTCTGCTTATCAGACAGATCAGGATAATTTTATTGTATCTATAAAGGACAGCTATTCCACTGTTTCTGATTATCTGATGGATAATCTTAAATTATTATATGAAGATTCTGAAGTCGGAAAAGGGAAAGATTTTGGAATATCCAGGTTGACTTTAAAGCTTACTAAGAAGCTCCTTAATTTGTTAAATGGAAAATTCGAAGTATTAAATAAAGGAGATAAATCTGACTATGGATTTATATTTCCTCTCAGTTTCATCGCCATTCCTGAAATAGAAGAGGAACCTGTACCCTACCCTGAAAAAGAGGAAAAACAAAATGTTGTCCCGAAAGAAATACCTGATATAATGAAAGACACAACACAGGAAAAACCTAAACCTAAGATTACCGAAGGAGGGTTTGAAGAAGTACCTTCATCAAGAATTATTTTAAGCAAATATACTTTTGAGGAACCTGAAATTGAAAAACCAGAACCCGTTAAGTTTGATGAGGAACTAATAAACTTAGAGAAAGAGATAAGGGAAATAAAACCATTTAAACAATCGGAGAAACTCGATCTCTCAATGCTGTCCTGTCTTTATCTCGAAGACCAGGTCGATTCTCAGATTTTGTTTAAAGTGCAGATGAAAGAGCTGAAAGCAATTAAATTTGCAGTCAGTTTTGAGGAGGCAATGCCTTTACTTGACAATGAACAATTCGATTTTATTGTTATTGATATAAACCTGCAGGGAGAATATAATGGACTTGATGCGTTAAAGATTATTCGTAAAATGCCTGCATATATGAAAATCCCCATAGTAGCAGTAACTGCCTACGTATTACCGGGGGATAAGGAAAAATTTATTGCTTCAGGTTTCCATGATTTCATATCGAAACCGATATTCAAGGAAAAAATGGTAGATTCACTTGAAAAAATCTTTTAACTCAGGTAAAAGATTGTTTTATTAATCCCCATTTGTTGGATTTAATTTGCTACGGTTTCTCCCGTAAAAGATATAAATAAATAATCCTATCATAAGCCACCCGGCAAATCTTATCCATGTTATCCATGGAAGTCCAAGCATAAGGTAGAGACATGACACAATTCCCAATACAGGAACAAAGGGGACAAATGGGGTTTTGAAGCTTCTTTCCCTTGACGGATCCTTTTTCCGCAGTATCAATATACCAATGCACACTAAAATGAATGCAAATAGTGTACCTATGTTTGTAAGATCAACCATTTCATCTATACTTGTAAACATCGAGGTTATTCCAACAACAACCCCCGTTAAAATGGTAGTAATGTATGGTGTTCTGTATTTAGGATGGACTTTGGAAAAGCTTTTAGGTAATAACCCGTCTCTGGACATAGAAAAGAAAATTCTTGGTTGTCCCATCTGGAATACAAGCAATACAGCAGTATGTGCGACAACCGAACCGAATGCAATTACTCCGACAAAGAAATTTCCCCAGGTTTTGATATTGGCATATTGAATGGCAAGAGTTAATGGTTCCGCCTGTGAAGTAGATAAAGTCTTTACCAGAGCATGATATGGGATGATTCCAGTGAATACTGCTGCAACAATGATATAAAAGATAGTACAGATTATTAATGAGCCTATTATGCCAATAGGAAGATCCCTTTTAGGATTCTTTACTTCTTCTGCCACCGTAGATACCGCATCAAATCCTATATAGGCAAAGAATACAATTGCTGCTCCAGCTTGTATACCTGCCCATCCATTAGGAGCAAAAGGAGTCCAGTTTGCAGGTTTAACATAATGAAATCCGACAAATATGAATAATGATAACACCACAAGCTTAATTAAAACCATTATTGTGTTAGTTCTGGCACTTTCCTTAATACCAATCACTAATATCACTGTAATTGCCGCAATTATTCCCATTGAAAGGATATTAAACACAATAGGTATACCAAATATGTGAGGAGCACTATCAATTAACCCCGGAATTTTGCCTGCAGTTCTAAAATCAGTAGATATCCAATCAGGGATAATAATACCGAAACCTGATACAAATGTTTTGAAGTAATTCGCCCAACTTATTGCTACAGCTACATTTCCGACTGCGTATTCTATAATTAAATCCCATCCGATTATCCAGGCGACTACTTCTCCTAATGTAGCGTAGGAATAAGTATATGCACTACCTGAAATCGGCACCATAGATGCAAATTCGGCATAGCATAATGCTGCAAATCCACATGCTATTCCGGTTATTACAAAGGAAACAATAAGGGATGGGCCTGCTCCCGGACGTACCAAATCACCTGCAGCGGCAGTTCCTATGGTGGCAAATATGCCTGCTCCAATGATTGCACCGATTCCGAGCATTACAACATCGAATGCTCCCAATACACGCTTTAGTTTATCTTTAGAATCCCGCTCTTCAGCAAGAATGGAATCAAGTCTCTTAACCCTGAAAAAGTTTTTCATTTAGGAACATTCCTGGTAATTATAAACTATTAAGGAAAGAATAATAATAGTTATCAGGAATTGCAAGAAAAATCAAGGAAGAATTATGATCCAGTTTAGATATGATCAGATTTTTGCACGTTTTAATCTTAGGGAATTAGATACAACACTTACCGAGCTTAAAGCCATTGCAGCAGCTGCGAACATCGGATTCAGCAATCCGAGAGCTGCAACAGGGATGCCTATAATATTGTAAATAAAAGCCCAGAACAGATTTTGCTTAATTGTTCGTAGAGTTTTGTAGGATAAGTTTATTGCCTGCGATATTCCATGAATATTATTTTTGATAAGGGTTATATCTGCAGTTTCAATGGCAATATCGGTACCGGTGCCGATGGCAATACCCAGGTCAGCCTGTGCAAGTGCAGGGGAATCGTTTATACCATCTCCAACCATTGCTACTATCTTACCTTTAGACTGCAGGTCTTTTATAACTCTTGCTTTGTCTGCAGGAAGAACATCAGTTATAACATTTTCTATACCGACCTTCTCTGCTATGGATTCTGCCGCCGCTTTATTATCACCTGTCAACATGAATATGTCCAGGTGCATTTTCTTTAATTGTTTGATAGCCTCTGTTGAAGTATCGGCTATGGTATCAGAAATGTGGTAAATTCCTGCAAGCTGATTATCAACTGCAACGTATATGGATGAATTAGTATTTAACTCATTATTTATAACTGCATCATTAAATTGGACAGCATACTGTTCAAGCATTTTCCTATTGCCGACTACAATGTTCTTATTATCCACTTTACCGGTAAGTCCCAAGCCAGGGTATGAATTGAATTCTGAAATATCAGCAGGTTGGATATTGAGTTTGCCCGCGTAGTACAGAATTGCTTTGCCCAATGGATGCTCTGACTTGTTTTCAAGAGTCAAAGACATTTTTATAACATCTTCTTTTCTGAAACCATTGTAGACCTGCAAATCTGCTACCATTGGTTTTCCAATTGTTATGGTGCCTGTTTTATCTAATACAACAGTATTGATTCTGAAAGCAGATTCAAGACTGGAAGCATTTTTTATAAGAATACCATTTGAGGCTCCTAATCCAGTCCCGACCATAATAGCAGTCGGAGTTGCTAATCCCAATGCACAGGGACAAGCTATTACCATAACGGCAATAAAATTAAGCATAGCCGCATTGAACGGCACTCCCATAATTAAATACCAAACAAGAAATGTAAGTATTGCTATTGATATAACTATGGGCACAAATACAGAAGCTATTTTATCCGATAATTTCTGTATAGGAGCCTTTGATCCCTGGGCTTCTTCAACATATTTTATTATTTGTGCAATTACAGTATTCTTACCGACGGCAGTTGCCCTGAACGTAATACTACCGTTTAAGTTTATCGTACCCCCTGTAACATGGTCATTTATAAATTTATCAACCGGGATACTTTCGCCCGAGATCATTGATTCATCAATTGAAGAGCTGCCCACTGTAATTACTCCGTCAACCGGAATCCTTTCTCCGGGGCGTACTATTATTATATCTCCTTCAGCCACATCATTAATCTTTATTTCGGTTTCCTTATTGTTCTTTATTATATGGGCAGTTTTAGGCTGAAGACCAATAAGTTTCTTTATTGCGGATGTTGTTTTTGATTTTGCTCCAGCTTCCAGAAGGCGTCCCATGAGGATTAAAGTAATGATGACGGCAGTAGTATCAAAGTATATATGCTCATAGGGGTTTTTCAATGAGAGCAGGTCGGGGAAAAGGACGGCAATTGTGCTATATAAATAAGCTGTACCGGTGCCCACTGCAACAAGAGTATTCATATCAGCGGAAAAATGTTTAAGGAGTTTCCATGCTGATATAAAGAATCTTCTACCAGGGATGAAAATAATAAGTGTAGTGACCAGTAATAATATCCTGTTTATACTATCCATGGAAAGGGGGGACCACGTCATAAACCAGTTTGTCATACTTACCATGTTTATTATCAATACGGGGATTGCAAGTATAAGGCTGAAGATAAAAGAATTTCTAAGTTCTTTATATTTCTTAGAGCTATCATTTTCATAAGTTGATTCGGATACTTCGGTGGAGATTGATTTGGATGGCAGAATGATTTTGTATCCGGCATCTTCCACAGCATTAGCAATTGTATTAAGTTTAGCTTCAGATTTGTTAAAAGTAAAAGTAACCTTCTCTGTTGCAAGGTTTACGTTAACATCCTCAACCCCTTCTATTTTCTTAATTGCCTTTTCTACACGCAGCACACAACTGGCACATGTCATTCCTTCGACAGGAAGGGATAATGTTTCCTTATTTTCCATCTTATATCAGCTTATTACTTTGAACCCGGCTTCTTCAATGGCACTGATGATAAGGCTTTCCTGTGTTTTGGATTCATCATATTCGACTTTGGCTTTTCCAATCTGAACGTCATCAATCTTTACATTATCAAGTCTACTTAATTCTTTTCTCACAGCCATTACACAATGACCGCATGACATCCCCTCAATTTTGAATTCCTGTGTTTTCATTAAAATTCCTTTTTAATAATGAAATTTAATGAAATATTTCTACTTCATATAAACCATTTTGATTGCATTGGTAAAAATCTTCCCAGAACCCAGGGATTGTGCGGTCATACGGACGATATAGACTCCGGATGCAAATTTAGATGCATTCCATTTCAGATCATAGCTTCCCTTTGATCTATTCTCATTAAGAAGTTCTTCAACAATCTTGCCCAGCATATCTATAATCTGTAAATGGACATTGCTTTCTTCAGGGATGTTAAAGATAATAGAAGTTGACGGGTTAAAGGGGTTCGGGTAATTCTGAGCTAGATAATAATCCGTAATATTAACACCTTCAGATCTTACTGAGATCAATGTTGATTTGAACTTATATATTTTCCCGTCGGAAGCACAAATATAAAGTTCATTATTCTGATCTATTCCGAATGCATGTGGCTGTCCATATGGGGAAGTAAGAAGCAATGAATCAATCAGTATACTTGTGCTGTCATATTGAAGTGACCAGATATTCTTAGAACAATAATCCGCATAGATATATTTTCCAAACAGTTCCGGAATATTCTGACCCCTATAAACAAAACCTCCAATGATTGCGCAATTCCCATTGGAATGATCGTAATTGATTAAAGGGAAGACATAATTGGTATCATTACAACCGGTCGTATCATACGGGTGAAAACCTTCATAACAACGCCAGCCGTAATTTTTTCCATTCTGAATTGTGTCTATCTCTTCCCATAAATCCTGTCCCACATCTCCACACCATAACCAACCAGTAGGCGGGTCAAATGAAAACCGCCATGGATTTCTAAGACCATAGGCATAAATCTCTTCTCTCCACCCCTGGGAATTTCCTTTGAAAGGATTGGTGGGAGGAATACCATAATTAAGGTTTCCCTGGGTTGAGTTCACATCGATCCTCAGGATTTTTCCAAGCAGAACAGATTTGTTTTGCGCATTATTATAAGGATCTCCTCCTGAGCCGCCATCTCCCAATCCAAGGTATAAATATCCGTCTGGACCGAAAGAAGTCTGTCCTCCCTTATGATTAGTAAACGGCTGATCCTGTGTAAGGAGAATTAGTTCACTATTCTTATCAGTCGAATCGGGATTTGTGCTACTGACCTGAAAGCGGGATATTCTTGTCATCAAAGAAGGGGAGGAGATTGTATAGTTCACATAAAAATATCCATTGTGTTTATAATCCGGATGGAAGGCCAGACCCAATAATCCCATTTCAGTAGAAGCAGCTGAAACCCTGTCAGTAATATCGAGGAATACTTTAACGGAGGATGCAGAAGAGGAGTTTTGAAATAACTTAATAATTCCATTCTGTTCAACAACGAAGAGGCGGTTTGTTCCGTCCTTTGCATATTGAAGATCTATGGGATTCGTGAATACTAAATTAGGAAAGGCTTCCTGGAGCTGAATCTGTGCTAATCCACTGCTATAGTATCCTATTAGGATTACCAATAGCAGTTTCAGTTTTTTCATATTTACCTCTTTTTCCTTTTCGCATCATTTTCCTCTATCTTATTAGATTTTATCTTTTTAACAGCTTTCTTCGTTATTTTAGCTTTCTTTTTTATTTCAGAAATCTTTTTCTTATCGGCTTTCCTCGTTATTTTAGCTATTTTCTTTGTATCAGATATGTTCTTTTTATCAGCCTTCTTTGTTATTTTAGCTTTCTTTCTTGTCTCAGAAATTTTCTTTTTATCAGCTTTCCTGGTAATTTTAACTTTCTTCTTTGTCTCAGATTTCTTCTTTATATCATCTATTTTGCTCTTGATTTTATTCAATGCTGTCCGTTTCTTAACAGCTTTTTTATTTATCCCGATTTCAATGGATTTAGGTTCTTCATTAAGCAGTTTCTTAGTCTTGTCAAATTCATAACCTGCTTCATAAGAAGCAACCTTTAAACTGCTGTAATAATCATAGAAAGATCTTAATTTATTTGTGATTCTTTTCGCATCTGATTTAGTATTTTTTGATTTTGAACTTTTCATATTTAACTCCTTTAAGGCTTCTATCCCTGAGAATGTTAGCTGCCAATCAAGATAAGACTCAAAATTTTCTTTATTGAAATACCTCTTACCTTCAAATTCATGAAGACCTATAAAATCAGCTGATTCATAATGCGAAGCTATATTATCCAGGAACTTATCAGCATTTTTATTATCCGGAATATCATCTTTAATTATAGCCCTGGAAATGAATATCTTTTTACCGATATCTTCATGATCAGCTCCCTTACCAGCAAAAACTTCAAAGAAGATTCTGTCCATCATTAGTTTATCAATTAAATTTCCTGTACCCGGAAGATCATTTATTTCGTAGTGCGACAGGTTCCTGAGAACAATTATTGGCAGCAGGAGACTCCTGTTCATGCTTTTTCCGTTTTCTCCGAAAATAGTAATTGATAAAACAGATTTATCGAACCATTCCGGTTTATTATCCAAAGAATCTATTTCTCTTAATACAGATAAATATATACGTGAATCACTGATATCTTCTTCTACTTTTTTCAGAATCTCTTGATTATTAAATGGGACATATTTTATTCGATTGAGTTCATTTAAGAAGTAGTTAACATCCCCGGAGATGATGGAAAGTATTTCATTAATCTCGGTCTTGTCCATTTTCTCTTCAGTCAGGAGAGAATCAAACTTATACAGGATATCGGGAGACAGGAGTTTTCTTAATGACAGATGGACACCTGATAGGTGCAGTTCATTCTTAGCATTTTCAACCGATGGCACACCCCTTCCGTTCAGGAAATTATTTATTTGATAATAGGTACCCGAGTAGTCATATACTTCCCTGAAATCGAGTAAAGCGTTATACTGATATCCGCCTAAAACAATATAAAGTCCCGAATCGCATAAATCAGATCCTGATCTAATATATTCCAGGTTTGATCGGTGGTCCCTGTATATGTAATAGACATTTTGTTCTCCCCGAATGCCCATAGCATCAGATAATTTCTTGTTGGATATATTTCCGGAAGAATTGATCTTATTGGCAGTATAATTTATTGTGCCTTTAGCTTCCGTATAGGAGTTATTATAAATTATTAAGGATCTTTCACCATCGACATTATTAGAATAAGTGATAACATTATCGTTCATATTCCCGAAATCATCAAGCAGGTCATACAATTCGAAATTATAAACCTGGCTGAATATATACCGTTTTTTAAGGAGGGGGAAAATCTCAGTAACATGCCTCCAGGCAAGATGTTCATTAACAGACTCATCATAATAAGAACGCTGGTATTCCATGCCGTATTTTTCTGAGAATCCCTCTATTTGTCCATGTGCGAACATCGGGAGCCCGGGGAGTGTGCACATTAATAAAGCTATTCCGAAATACTTATCCCCACCGCCAAATTGATTTATAGCAGTTTCCTCATCGGGGTTGCTCATGAAATTTACATACCGTTTAAGTATTTCAGGATTAAATTCGAGGGTATTCTTAATAAGGAGCTTATATTTTTCATTCTCCTCTTTCATGAGCATATGCATAAAAGCGCTGTTATAAACGCGATGCATGCCCAAGGTACGCACAAAATATCCTTCCATGAGCCAGAATGCCTCTGCGAGGAGAAGAGTATTAGGAAGCTCGGAATTTATCCTGTCAACAACCTCGCGCCAGAATTCTACAGGCATAGCTTCATCAAAAGCAGAGCGGGACATAGAGTAGTCAGACCTTGAAGGAACACCTCCTCCCAATCCGGGCTGAGGGAACCATAATCTCTGGTAATGTTTCTTAGAGAGAGTCATTGCTGCATCAAAGCGTATGATAGGAGTTTTTCTTGCAACATGCATAATAGTCTGAATCAGGGATTCGCGCACCTCAGGGTTAAGGAGGTTAAGCTGTGCAGTATCATTCCAGGGCATATTAGTGCCGTCGTTGCCATGATAAATATATCTGACATCACCGGTATAACTATCAACTCTCTGAAAAACTACAGCGGCATCCTGTCTTGAATAATATTTGTCTTCAATCCTTACCTGGACTCTTTCATCATCAGAGAGATTTGGACCATGGAACTGGTAAGAAGGATAGGGAGTATGATTTGCCTGAATAAAATAATCCGGTTTTTCAATAACCCACTTTGAAAATATACCCGTATGGTTAGGAACCATATCGCTTGCAAGCCGAATTCCTCTTTCCCATGCACGGTGTTTAAGATTAAGGAATGCATCCTCTCCTCCCAAATCCCAGGCAATTACATAATCAAATAAGGAATATGCGGATGATGCCGCTTCAGGATTACCCATAAGTATTTTAATTTTTTTAGAAGCAGTGCTTCTTTCCCAGATGCCAATAAGCCAGAGAGCGGTGAAGTTCCATTCAGCAAGGATGTTTAACTCTTCATCGGGTATCTGATCAAGATGTTTAATTTCACGTTGATATTTTTTGGATAACTGGTGCATCCATACATAAGCGTTCTTAGCGATCATGACAACCTTGGGCATCCATTCTATATCGGCGGTAAACTGTTCAGTCTCAGCATAATAGAACCGGCTTTCATCATCAGTCAATTTAAGTCCAGCGGCTAATTTAGCTCTTAACCTTTCGAAATAATCTCTATCGAATTCATAAGACGGTACAGGGGGTGTACCTTTTTCACCTCCGCCATGATGTAAGAATAATTTAGCATCTTCATAGATAAGGTCCTTACCACTGAGAATTCTTTTATTGAATTTATCATAAACGAAAATGCCCCATTTATTCAGAATAAAGGAAAGCTGTCCGTCTAAGCTGTTTGGAGAAGAAAGGATTGGGTGTTTAAGGAATGATATTAAAGGAAGATTATCTGAACCAATTGGTTTTTCTTTAAGGAAGAAATTTTCAGTTTCGTCAAGTAAATTCAAATAAGGAGTTTTCTTTGCCAGACCTGAGTCATCATAAAGTTCTTTAAGCAGAATAGTGGCAGGGTTAATATTTTCAATGGATAATAGAATGATCTCTTCGAGTATGATCTCTTTATTGGATTTACTGCCTGTGAATCCATTCAGATAATCCCCAGGAGTCATTTCATTCTTGTAAACTTGCATAGATGGAAATTCATTTACAAATTCCAATAATATCTTATCGAGATCATCCTTGAATTTGGATTTAAGGTAATTGATACTGCGAGTGAAGACACCGGGGTTTACATTCACCTCATAATAGTTGATCATAAAATGAAAGATCTCATGAAGGAGTCCCAGACCATTTACTTGTCCGGGGGTTACCTGCTGATCGGCTTTACCTTCTGATTTTCTGATAGTGTTGATGTTGTCAGAGAGAAGTCGTGCCTGGTAGGGGGTGGTAATAATAATTTTTCCTTCAATGGAAAAGAGGGATTCATCGATATGGTATTTTTTGCGTGAATACCCGGTAATGTGGAAATCGTATTTTACCATAAATTATTGTATAATATCAGGTTAATAATCAGAATAAGCATAAATATAATAATCTTCAATGAAAATTGGGGGGAAATATGTGTGTTATATGAGTACTTTGTAAGAAGAAAGGAATTGTCATTTATAATTATTATTAGGAATAATTAGGTAATCCCGTTACAATTGAAGAGGTAACGGGATTTGTGAATATATTGATTTGATTGGTTTTTATTTCAACAGAATCATTTTCTTAATCGAAGAGAAATTCTTCCCTGTCGCTTTGTCTACAGCAGTTATTTTATAGAAATAAACTCCTGAAGATAACTTAGATGATCCGAAATCTATAGAATAATATCCAGCCGATTGTTCTTTATTCACCAGTTGACTGATTCTTTCACCTTTTATATTATATACTTCCAGAGTGACTTTGGAATCAAAGGGAAGATTATAATTTATTGTAGTAGATGGGTTGAAGGGATTTGGATAATTTTGGGATAGTGAATAACCTTTAACTACGCTGTTATTATCTGGTGTAATACCAGTTGTATTAACAAGAATGTAGTATAAATTAATAGCGTAACCTGTAAAATAGTAATCATCGTTATTTATAATAATATCAAACTGGTCATCTGTCGATGCCCATGAAGAACCGGACCACGTCGTATTATTTCCAGTAATAATATTCCCATTTGAATCAAAGGTATATACGGTCTGATAAAAATTTGTCCATAGCCCGTTTAGCCAGTATTGAGTTAATTCATTAACCATATTCCCCTTTGTATCATAAGTGTATGTGTAAAGAGATCCATTCATCCAGGATCCATTTGTCCATCCCTCAAACCAATCTGTAAGCATTTTTCCATTTGCATTGTAGGTGTACGTGTCGATCGTGTAATTTGTCCATTGTCCATTAGCATAATTCTGTAAGAGAAAACTAAGCATATTTCCATTCGGATCGTAAGTATAGGTGGATAGTGATGCATCATCCCACTGCCCATTCCAAAGCTGATACAAGGAGTTAAGCAAATGTCCCTTTACATCATAAGTGTAGGTATACTGTTCTAAATTTGTCCAATTACCGGACAACCATTGCTGAAACAAAAAATTCAGGTGATTCCCGCTGCTGTCATTAGTATAAATGCTTCGATCATGATTTACCCATTGCCCATTTGTCATATACCAACCTATATTAGTAAGCATACCACCTTTTGCATCATACGAGCGAAGGCTTTTAATAGAATCTTTCCTAACTCCCTGTGAATAGTAACTAAACAGATGATCAAGCATATTACCTTTTACATCGTAGGTTGAGCTATCAAATGTTGAATTTACCCATTGCCCATCGAGCCACATCTGCTTCAGATCCATGCTGATATCAGTATTACCAATGTATGTCATGATATCCCGCATATAATTTCCCCATGCGCCATTATACCAAGCTTTTACTAATCTCAGAGTAGTTGCACCAGTCTGGTCATAAGATGCAGTAACGAGTAAAGTGTCAGTCATTGTATAAAGAATTAATGAATCAGGAAGATAGACCTGTGCATTAGGGGAAGCTGATTTGTTTAGTTTTGAGTTGTGAATAACAATTCCTTTTTGCGGAAACATGTTTATAGCCGAAAACAGAACTACTGCAAATACCAGCATTGTTTTCATAGTACACCTATAGATTTAATATAAGATATTTAATAAAGTGATTATCGTAATAAGAAATGGAATAGTAGATAAAGGTATAATTATTCCAAATTAGTTTATAAATAAATAAACTTGATTTGGGAATATGCCTTCTTAACGAATAGTGAATAATTTTTACTTAAAAAATTCCCATCCAGACATAGTTACATTAAGCAAACAAAATTAAATTAAAATATAATAAGTTTCAAGCTATTTGATTAAATATAGACAGATCGTAAGCTGAAGTAAATTTTACATCTGAGGGGAGGTTATTCGGGGGGTGGAAGGGGCTAATTTACATTAAACTACTCAATTTGGAGCCATTTTGAAAAATGAACTGAGTCGTTCATCTCATACTCATCTCTCGCATATCTTATACTGATAATATATAGGCAAGCTATGGCGGTAATAATTACCTATTTAGGAATAATATTATTCACATAACAATGATTAAATATTAAGGATAAAAGAACCGGGTTGAGGAATGGGATAGGGTAATTATATTATCCGGGGGGCCATTTCATTTTTCTGCCACCCAAAAGATGCATGTGTAAATGGGGGACTTCCTGACCTCCGTTATCACCACAATTTATAACGAGACGGAATCCGTTTTTATCTATACCCTGTTCTTTAGCTATTTGGTTAGCAACGTCAAATAATTCGCCCAGAAGTACGGCATCTCTTTTGCCATCAATTTCTGTTGTATATGCAATGGACTGTTTGGGAATAATTAAGATGTGGACAGGAGCCTGAGGATTTATATCCCTGAAAGCTAAAATAGTATCTGATTCAAAGACTATATCGGTGGGGATTTCTTTCCTGATTATTTTAGAGAAAATAGTTTCAGCCATAGAGTTTACTCCGCTTTATCGATTCCGTATTTTTTCATTTTGTTATACAAGTGGCTTCTTTGAATGTCAAGTACTTCGGCTGCTTTGCTGACATTCCAATCGTTTGCCTCGAGCTGTTTTAGTATGAAAGCTTTTTCAGCTTTTTCCTTAAACTCCTGGAAGGAATTATTGATATCGATTATATCTGTAAGATGATTATGACCGGTGGAGAATAATATTTCTATATCCTTGCGTGCAATTTCTCTTTTATCAATAATAATAATTATTCTCTCTACAGAATTTCTTAACTCGCGGATATTACCGCTCCATTCCATTGACTGCATGTACTTCATTGCATCGTCACTTAATTTTACAAGAGGTTTCTTATGCTTTGCAGTTATTTCCTCAATGAAGCTATTTATCAGAAGGGGTATATCATCAATTCTTTCACGAAGCGGGGGGATCTGGATCGGAATGACATTTATACGGTGATATAAATCTTCACGGAAAGTTCCTTTTTCAATTTCATCGAGAAGGTTTTTATTTGTGGCGGAGATTATTCTAACATCAACCTCAATTTTTTTGCCACCGCCTACGCGTTCAATCATTCCATCTTCGATCGCTCTTAGAACTTTTGCCTGAGCCTGAAGGCTCATATCTCCAATCTCATCAAGAAAGAGAGTCCCTTTATTTGCAAGTTCGAACCTTCCTATTCTCTGCTGAACAGCGCCAGTAAATGAACCTTTCTCATGTCCAAAAAGTTCGGATTCAATTAGTTCATTAGGGATAGCAGCGCAATTTACTTCGACAAAGGATTTATCCTTACGCAAACTTTGATTATGAATAGCTTTTGCGACAAGCTCTTTGCCGGTTCCATTATCGCCTGTTATAAGGACACGCGTATCAAGGGGAGCAACCTTTTCAATCAAATCAAGGATATGGCGGATAGGTTTGCTGTTGCCTAATATCTGATCACTTCCGGAAAGGGATCTTTTAATTTCTTTGTTTTCAAGGATTAGGTTTGACTGGTCTACTGCGTTACGTACAGAGATTATGAGTTTATCACGGTCGACGGGTTTTTCAATGAAGTCGAAAGCACCAAGTTTGGTTGCTTTAATTGCGTTCTCAATGCTTCCGTGGGCGGAAATAATAATTACGGAAAGGTCGGGGTTTATTTCTTTTACTTTCTTAATAACTTCGAAGCCGTTCAATTCGGGCATCTGGATATCGAGAAGCAAAGCGGAGAATTGTCCGTTGGTAATCTTGGTTATGCCTTCAGGTGAGCTGGTAGAATAATCAACCTCGTATCCCTCATATTCAAGGATCATTTTAATGCTTTCGCAGATCTCTTTTTCATCATCTATAATAATTATGGAATTCATAAGTTCATTCTAATTTGGTAAAGTGATTTTAGAATCAAAACCTGAGACGGCATTACATTTTTGTGTTTTTTAATGATCTTACCGAACAGGTTGCCGAGCTGGTTTGCCTCAATATCTCTCGGGTCAATCTGGTTCTGAACCTCAAAAGATTCTTCAAATACCTCTACAAAATAACCAATTAGATCGCCCAAATCAAAGATATTGGATGCATAGGAGATAAAGGCACTACCAAAGAAGTGGGCGTTTTTATCCCTATCGCCAAAGTCATCCTCGGGTGTATCGAAGAAAAGACGGGCAGGGAGGTTATGATTCTTTAATTTATAAATCGAGTCTGCCGAACATATAAGCCGGAAGTTTACCATGAGATGAACGACAGGAAGTCGGATAGGGACATTATTATAAGGGATTGCGGCAAATGTAAGAGAGAGGAAAGCTTCAGACAGATCACCATTTAACTGATCTTTAGCATGGAGATATATCGAATCGACGGCGTAGAGATCGTTTATTTCATCGTATTGTTTAACGGCAAGATATTTAGAGAGACTATCAACGGCATAGAATAAATGTTTCACCTGCGGGGAGACAAGGAAAGGGAATAGTATAATTAAAATAATATATTTCACATTATAAGATGAATTTATGTTTGTATAACTCCCACACTAAACTTTGGAATATCAGGATTATTATTAGCCGACTCAATGGCCGTGGAGATATAATCTCTTGTGAGAGCAGGGTCAATAATTTCATCAATCCATATTCTTGCGGCGGCATAAAGGGGATTACTTTTATTTTCATAAGACTGCATTATTTCATCGAGCATTTTCTTTTTATCTGCTTCATTGAAATGAGTGCTATGTTTTTCCACCTGCTTTAATTTGATATCGAGCAGTACGCTGCTTGCCTGAGAGCCTCCCATGACGGCTATCTTTGCACCCGGATAGGCAAATATAAAGCGCGGGTCGTAGGCTTTTCCGCACATTGCATAATTACCTGCACCGAAACTGTTGCCTATGATAATAGTAATTTTAGGTACAACGGAATTGGCGACAGCGTTTACCATTTTGGCACCGTCTTTTATTATTCCGCCATGTTCAGCGCGGCTACCAACCATGAATCCAGTTACATCCTGAAGAAAGAGGAGTGGGATTTTTTTCTGGTTACAGTTCATAATAAAGCGCGTAGCTTTATCGGCACTATCTGAATATATAACACCTCCGAATTGCATTTCACCGGTTTCAGTTTTAACAACGCTTCTCTGGTTTGCAACTATTCCGACTGCCCAACCATCTATTCTTGCATAGCCGGTTATTAATGTTTTTCCGAAGCCGGCTTTATATTCATCAAGTTCGGAATCATCGATGATTCTTGCAATGATCTCATACAAGTTGTATTGTTTTGAAGGGTCATCGGGGAGAATTCCGTATATTTCTTTAGATGGGTAGAGGGGTAGACTGCTTTTAATTCTATTGAATCCGGCTTTTCCATTATCACCTATTTTCTCAACTATATTTCTGATTTGCGCGATACATTCTTCATCATTTTTCATAACATAATCGGTAACGCCGGAAACATTCGACTGCACTATTGCACCGCCAAGAGTTTCATTATCAACAACCTCTCCGATGGCGGCTTTCACGAGATGAGCACCTGCAAGGAAAACAGAGCCTTCTCTTTCAACGATCAGAGCTTCATCGCTCATTATGGGGAGATAGGCGCCACCTGCGACGCATGGTCCCATGATAGCAGCTATCTGGATAATACCCATAGAAGACATTACAGCATTGTTTCTGAATATTCTTCCGAAATGTTCCTTATCGGGGAAGATCTCATCCTGCAGAGGGAGAAATACGCCGGCGCTGTCTACGAGATATATTACAGGAAGGCGGTTTTCAATGGCAATCTCCTGAGCACGCAAGTTCTTTTTTGCGGTTATGGGAAACCATGCGCCCGCTTTTACAGTAGCATCATTAGCGACAATGACGAACTGTCTTTCATGAATTTTACCTATGCCGAAGATTGTACCCGAAGAAGGGGCGCCCCCATATTCCTCATACATGCCATAGGCGGCGAATGTATTGAGTTCAAGGAAATCTTTGGGATTATCCACGAGCTTATTTATTCTTTCGCGGGCGGTTAATTTTCCTTTTGCTTTATGCTTCTCAATAGCTTTTGGTCCGCCACCTAATTTTATTATATCTTTTTCATTCTTAAGCTTTCTTAATAATTCTTTATAGATATCTTCTCTTTTAAGATAGCTTTCATTTTCATTGATAGGTTTGCCAATTTTTGTCATTACTGATCCTTCAGGAGATGGCGTGCAATAACAATCCTTTGCACTTCGGAGGTACCTTCACCGATAGTGAGTAGTTTAACATCCCGATAGAATTTCTCAACAGGGAAGTCCTTGATAAATCCATATCCGCCGAAAATCTGGACAGCTTCATTAGCAGCTTTCTCAGCAATTTCGCTGGCAAACAATTTAGCCTGAGCGGCTTCCTTAGTGTTCGGGACACCGTTATCCTTCATATAAGCAGCTTTGAAATTAAGGAGTCGTGCAGCTTCAATATTAGTTTTCATATCAGCAAGCTTGAACTGAATAGCCTGGAAGCTACTGATATTGGTACCGAACTGTTTTCTTTCATTTGAATATTTTAAGGCTGCCTCAAGACATCCCTGCGCGAGACCGACACTTAATGCAGCGATAGAGATCCTGCCGCCTTCGAGAATCTTCATAGCCTGGATGAATCCTTCACCTTCAATGCCGACGAGATTTTCTTCAGGCACTTTACAATTATCAAAGGTTAGCTGAGTAGTATCGCTTGCTCTCATACCAAGTTTGTTTTCTTTTTTGCCTACGATAAATCCATCCATTCCCTTTTCAAGGATAAAAGCGGAAATACCTTTTTTACCTTTATCCTTATCGGTGATAGCCATTATTACAGCAGTTTTACCTACGGTTCCATGGGTACAGAATGTTTTGCTACCATTGAGAATATAGAAGCCATCCTTTTTGACAGCAGTTGTTTTTAGTCCAGCGGCATCACTACCTGAAGAGGATTCAGTAAGTCCCCATGCAGCAATTTTATTACCGGAAGTAAGATCAGGGAGATATTTTTTCTTTTGTTTATAGTTTCCGAATCTGTTTATGTGGTTTGTGCCTAACCCATTATGCGCAGCAACAGACAATGCGATGGAAGGATCAACCTTGGCAAGTTCTTCTATAATAATTGAAAAGTCTATATAGCTTAATCCTGAGCCTCCATATTCTTCTGGGACAAGAATACCAAGGAATCCGAGTTCCCCAAGCTGCTGCATAATCTTCATAGGGAATTCCTGAGATTCATCAAAATCCATTATAACAGGACGTATGGTTTTTTCAGCAAAATCCCTTACTGTATTTTTGATTATTATTTGGTTTTCAGTTAAATCAACAGAGAACGGATTAGGCAGAGCATCCATCTAGAATCCTTAATTAGAATAACATTATAATAAATTTAATGTAGAATGATAAGAAACTTTTAGAATTGTTTTCTAAAATTCTCCAAGATCTCATCGGCAATGTGATAAGGGGACATATTACCAAGCACTACTTTCTCAAGTGATGAATTTAATGATTTTTCACGAAAATCATTCCATAGTTCAGTTCTAATTTTATCTTCGACAATTTCTTTAATACGAAGGCGTGTTCTTTGTTCGCGTCTTTTATTCAAGTTCCCCATATTGATTAAATATTCCCGATGACGGTCAATTTCAGAAGCAGTTTCTTCGATGCCATCATTTTCAGAAGCGATAGTTTGTATTATATTGGACATCCATGATTTTGCATCATGATCACGCATCATAAGAATGGTTTTTATTGCACTTACGGCTTGTTTAGCGCCCGGGCGATCGCTTTTGTTGAGGACAAAGAAATCAGCTATTTCCATTAGTCCAGCTTTCATAGCTTGCACGGCATCGCCTGATTCAGGGACAAGGACAACGATGGTAGTATCTGCGGCTTGCGCGATATCAAGTTCAGACTGACCGACACCTACTGTCTCGAGAATAATGAAATCATATCCTGCGGCATCAATTATATCGGCAGCATCGATTGCTTTTTTACTAAGACCACCAAGGCTTCCGCGGGTAGCCATGCTTCTAATGAACACTCCTTCATCCTGCCCGATTTCAGACATACGGACACGATCACCTAACAATGCACCACCGGTATAGGGACTGGTAGGGTCGACGGCGATGATTCCTACGGTTTTTCCTTTCTTCCTATAGTATTTAGTAAGCTGATTTGTGAGTGTGCTTTTACCTGCACCCGGTGGACCGGTAATTCCAATTCTATATGCCTGTCCAATATTAGAATAGATTTTTTTTAGGAGCTCTGCAGAATCGATATTACTATTTTCAATGATAGTAATACCTCTTGCAATACCTCGTTTATCTCTTTTTAATATCTTGCCGGCTAAATCAGAGTTCATTTATCCTGCTTAGCTTCCATTCTTTCTTTAAAGAAATTTACCGTATGCTTAAGACCAACCTCAAGCTTTGTAGTAGGGCGCCAGTTAAACTTATTGAATATTTTATCCGAGGTTATTACACTTCTCATTTGTTCTCCGGGAGCAGGAGGACCATGTTTCTCAACTAATCCCTTCCCGGCAATATTATTTATGATATGGAATAATTCATTTACATCGGTTTCTATTCCAGTACCGATATTATAGATGTCGCTTGCTTCATCTTTCAGAGTTGTCAAACTTGCTTTGACAACATCACCGACAAAAACATAATCTCTGGTCTGCAATCCGGATCCATTGATAACAGGCTGATCTCCCCTGAGTAATTTTGTTGAGAAGATTGCAATTACGCCAGCCTCACCAAATGGGTTTTGTCTAGGACCATAAATGTTGGCATATCTTAATATTGTATAATTGAGATTATACTGTGTGTGATAGAAGAAGAGATATTTTTCAACAGCGAGTTTGGAGATACCATAGGGGGATAGGGGAGCAACAGGGTGATTTTCATCTGCCGGGAAGTAGTTCTGTTCGCCATACACAGCTCCCCCAGTGGAAGCGAACATGAATTTTTTAACACCCGTTCTTACACAATTCTGGAGGAGGTTGATTGTACCAAGAATATTAGTCGTGGCATCAAAAGCAGGATCAGCAACAGAGCGACGGACATCCATCTGTGCGGCATGGTGGTTTACCACATCAAACTTTTCCTTTTCAAACAGAGAGGAGAGGCTTTTATCACCGATATCAGCTTTGATGAATACAGCTTTAGGGTTAATATTTATTTCAAATCCAGTAGCGAGGTTATCGAGAATGAATACTTTATGTCCATCTGCAATAAAGGCATCTGCAATATGGGAAGCAATAAATCCGGCACCGCCAGTAATTAATATTTTCAATGTTCAATCCTTATATAAATTAAAATGATTAATATATTCCATTACGGTATCAGGGACAAGAAAATTTATGGGAAGATTATTTCTAACCCTAGTCCTGATGTCTGTAGCACTTATTTCAATAGTTGGGGTTTCAATTATTTCAGAAGAATAATAGAATTTATCTTTTTTTACAGGTTCATTCTGAACTTTTCTTTTAAGCACAACAAGTTTTATCATATTTAATATTTCTTCCGGATTCTTCCAGGAGCTGAATTCGAGCAGATTATCATATCCGATAATGAGCTCGATATCATCATATGTATTTTTCAGAAACTTCAATGTATCGATTGTATAGGAAACCCCTTCCTTTTTAACTTCAAAATCAGAATAATCAAACCAGGGGATTCCTTTAATGGCTAATTTGAGCATTTCAATTCTATGTATGGGGGAAGAGCTTAACCGATCGATTTTGTGAGGAGCTATGAAGCTAGGGATAAAGATTATCTTATCAAGGTTTCTTATTTCTTTAACCGCTACAGCAGTTATAAGGTGTCCATAATGGACGGGATCAAATGTTCCTCCAAAGATGCCGACTTTCATTTAAGGAGATCCTTATATTCAATAAATAGCTGGGTGAACTTTTCATGCATATTCTGACTGCAGTATGAAAGGCTTTCCTTTT